>Ga0299914_10001395_pt1 | contig 15946 bp, 9 predicted proteins | sample RVTome_10_FD_201361 | JGI IMG/M metagenome (GOLD analysis project Ga0299914, IMG submission 201361) | Soil microbial communities from uranium-contaminated site in the Upper Colorado River Basin, Wyoming, United States - RVT153D57 (version 2) ...
CCCCCGCCCCTCCCCCCTCGGCGAGCTGCACGGGCCCGGCCGGCCGTTCGGTGCCGGGAACGTCCGGGGTGATCTCGTAGAGGCGGTTCGGCTTCACGTTCGGGATGACGCTCCGCCGGCCGTCGCGCCATTCGACCACGATGGTGGCGTTGTCCGACGCACCCATCGCGAACGACGCCTCGTAATCAGCGTGCGACATGTACAACCCACCGACGGCGATCTCGCGCTCCTGTTGCGGAACCGCGCCGCCAATCAGGCGGACGCGCGATCCGACGGCCTTCGTATTCGGCGCGCTCCCGGCGAGCCGCACTGCCACGCGCGGCGCCGGCGAGTTGTTCCGCAGCAGAAGCGCCGGCGCGCCGAGGCGGTTGACGATCACGTCGAGATCGCCGTCGCCGTCGAGGTCGGCCGTGGCGAGCGCATGCGAGATGTCGTCTTCCGTGCCGAAGCCCCAGCGCTCGCTGGCGTCCTCGAACGTCATGTCCCCGCGATTGCGGAATGCGACGTTCTTCAGCGGAAGCGCGGGAAACTCCCAGCGCATGCGCTGCCAATGCACCTCCGTGAGACGCAGCTGGATGCGCTCGTGCGTGTCCGCGTCCATGATGTCCCACAGATGGCCATTCGCGATCAGCAGGTCCGGCCAGCCATCGAGATCCACGTCGGTGAAAAGCGTTCCCCACGACCAGCCGCTTGCCTCGACGCCCGCCAGGTGGCCCACTTCGCTGAAGGTGCCGTCGCCGCGATTCAGAAACAGCGTGTTGCGCTGCTGCTGCAGCTGCAGCTCGACATCCCCCGGGCTCTTGGGAAGCGCGGTATGCGTCGGAATCTGCGTCTTCAGGCGGCGCGAATCGTTGCTCAGCATGTCCGTGACGAACATGTCCGGCAGTCCATCCGCGTTGAAGTCCGCGATGTCCACGCCCATGGACGAATTGCTCATCTGGCGCTGGGCGCGCCAGTCCGCGCGCCGGAAGTTGCCGCGGCCGTCGTTGATCCAGAGCTCGTCGGTGTCCTCGAAGTCGTTGGCGACGTAGAGATCCGGCGCTCCATCCATGTTCAGGTCGGCGAACTTGGCGTCGAGCGAGAACGATTCTCCCACGTCCGTGACGCGGCGTCCGTCAGCATCCAGAAACCGCTCCGACGTGAGCGGAACCGGCTCGAAGCGCCCGTCCACGTTGCGGTAGAACTGGTTCGGCTCTGCCCGGGTGGTCATGCGCATGCCGCCCATGTCGGGGCGCATGACCAGCTTGTAGTACTTCTGGAACTCGGAGGCGATCTCGAATCTGTTCGGTCCCAGCTGTCTCACCACCTGGTTGATGGCGCGCCGCTGCGGCGGGATGCTGTCGTCGATGTTGTACGGCTTGTAGTTCGCGACGTACAGATCCAGACGGCCGTCGCCATCGACGTCCGCCATCGCGATCGTCGTGCCGCCCCGCCCGGTGGGATCGAGCCCGAGGTCCTGTCGCTCCGTGAAGGCACCGCGACCGTCGTTCACGAAGATCGCGTTCGGTCCGGTGGTCGCGAGCAGGAGCAGATCGAGATCCCCGTCGCCGTCGATGTCGGCAAGCGCGGCTCCGCTCGAGTACCGGTCGCAGGCACCGACTCCGGCGCGTTCCGTGATGTCCTCGAAGCGCCAGCCGCCCAGGTTGCGATACAGCGCGTTGCATCCTTCGGTGCGAGCGAGAAAAATGTCCGGAAGTCCGTCGCCGTCCACGTCTCCGAGCGCCACGCCCGCGCCCTGCCCCAGCACGCGGTTGCCGAGCAGCACCGAGTCGCTAACGGCGTTCTGGAAATCGATGCCCCTTCGCCCGCCCCCCATTTTCGTGAAACCAGCGTCACCGCGGCGGACATTCAGCTCACGCCAGCGGTAGCCCGCCTCCTGGTTCCACGGCCCGGGATCGGTATTACCGGCGCACGCAGCCAGCCCGAGGCACAACGCCGCCCACAGAAGTCCCTTCACGCGCGGGCCATCAGTCGCCACGATAGCGAGCGATCGCCCTGGCGCCGATACACCGGCCAAGCTCCTGCCCGCTCACGTTCCCGATCGGGTAGTGGATTCCGCCGTAAATGCGCGACATTCCTGCTTCCTCGGCGGCAGCCCGGAACGACTCGAAGCGGCGCACGCCGTGGCCGATCATCATGCTCGTGCTGTCGTCGAACGCCACATCACCGAGCAGCGCGGTGACCGCTTCGGCAGCCGCGGCGGACTGTGTCGAGTGGCCGGACGGATACTCGGGGAAGGGCGGCGTCGGAATCAACGGCTCCCAGGTGGAATCGATGAGACGCCGGATGTACGTCCGCGGCCGGATGTAGCTGAACTGGTACTTGTAGCCCCACGAGGCGATGAAGGCGTCGGCCTGCGCCACCGACGTCAGCATCACGAGCCGCGCCGCGTCTGCCGCCGAGAGCCGCTGCTGAGTAACCATCTGTCCGGCGATGGCAAGCCAGTGGCCGACGGGCGTTCCCGATTCTCCGGTGTTGTCCGCCCAGTAGAGCGCCGTCGTCCGGTTGTCCTCGCTGAGCTTCTGCTTCGTCACATAGACGTCGTACGCATCCCGGTAGAGCTCCGAGGTGGTGTCTGTAGCGTAGGCAGGCGGTTCCTCGACGCGGCACTCGTTCCACGCCGAGAGAGCAAAAGGACGAACCTCGCCCCAATACGGCTCCGAGGTGCCCGTCATGTTCACCGCGGGCAACGTCGCGCCCCCCGACTTCGGCCGGTTCAGCACGAGGCTGCGGTCGCCCGTCTTTCCTGCCTGCAGCACGTTTGCCGGGTTGTCGAACGCGACCATCTCGCTCGCGCCCGAGACGTTCTGCTGCGCGTACACGTTGCGGGGCGCATCGTTCACCCAGTACTCGGGACCCACGGGCGCGGCATACAACCGGCCGCGAGTCTCGGCAAAGCGGTCGCCGCGCGACCAGTCCAGAATGGCAAGCCCTATTTCGCGTCCAAGCTGCGCGGACCTCTCGCGGGCTTCCTCGGACACTCCGGCAGCGATGCGCGTGTTCTCCAGCGAGTCCGAGAGCCGGGCGAGCGCTGCTTTCGTCGTCGGCAGCGCCTCGCGCAACAGCGTGTCGAGCACCACGCGCTTGGCGTGCAGCCCGACGATCGCGCCGTCAACGTCACCCGCGCGCGCTGGCTTCGGCAACTCCGGGAACCCGTTCAGCACTCCAGTCAGCGGTCGCAGCGACAGGTCCGACGAAGCGAACCCGGAGTACAGCGCGCTCGTTGCGTACGTCATCACGCGCGAGGCCACAGGCGGCGACACGCGCTCCACGCGCAACACGCCGTACATCGTGTGCATCAACTCCGAGACGAGCCGAGGATCGGTCGTGGAGGGCTGCTGGCACGCTGCCACGACGAAAAGGGCGGACAAGCCGATCGTAGTACGTCTCATTGTCTGACTTTCCTGCGCGGGATGGGTGAGTAGTCGGGCGCGGGCACCGAGGCCCCCGTGTCCTTTCCCGCGCCGATGGCGCCCGCGGGCTGGACGTGGGCAAACAGCTCCTTACGCACTTCGGGGTTGCTGATCTTCCAGATCACTCCATCAGTAAAGTAGTGATGGATGTTGATCACCATCAGTATCAGGATCGGAACGGCGCGGCCCGGCTCCTCGCCGAAGATGTTCCCGATCACGTCCATCGCGCGCCCCGGGAGTGCCTGGCCCAGGAAATAGCTCACGATCAGCAGGCCGGCGCCGTAGAGCGCGATGTGATATGCGACCTTCCCATAGGCCGGACGGGGCCTGGCGCGATTGATCTCGACACGAATCGGGAATGCCAGATACTGCAGGGCGTGCGCGATCTGCACCCAGAAGATCGCGCGGGGATCGCGAGCGAGCACCGCATACCAGACGAAGAGAGCGATCCACGCCACGAGCGCGCGTGCCGGAGGCATTCTGCCGGTCCGCCGTCGCATCTTCTCGAGCCCGATTGCGCCGAGCACGAGGGCCGCGATGGTGCCCATGCTGATGAGCGCGTACAACGGGCGCACCGCCTCGCGGTTGCTCAGCTGCGTGTAGAGAAACCATGTCACGTGCCAGACGAGCAGGATGCGCAGGCTGGTGCGGATGAGCAGTCGCTCGCCCTTCTCGAACTTCTGCCCTTCGAGGTAGGCATACGACGCCATCATCCCCCACACCTGCCCGGTGTAGTGCCAGGCCAGGTACCCGCTCGCAACGGCCACTAGCAGCGTTACCAGCTCATATGAAACGGGCGAGCGCCAGAGGGCGAGCGCGCAGTACGCGAGCAGAATCGCCGGCACGTAGATGGACGCCCACTTGTGCCGCATGATCATGTCGCGGCTGCGGTACACGATTCGATACGATGCCATGAAGTGCGGCATGTTGATCGTGGTGGCGAGCCAGGCCTGCGCTCCCGCGCCGATCATGAGGAGGTCCGAGCGTCCGCTGAGCAGGAGCGGAACGAAGACGATCAGCGACAGCCCCCCTACCATGAGCAGATCCACAGCAGGAGAAATGATCGCCGCTCGAGCAGGCCGCACGTCTGACGGCCGGGACTCGGCAGGCGTGCCTCGCACTACTCTGCCTCCGCGGCCTCTCGATCTCCCCTTCGACATCGTGATCTCCTCCACGGGCAAAGACTGCTCGGAAGCGTTCCAGGTCACCCGCGGGCTCTGCAATAGGAAACGGGCCGCTGGGCGGTCATGCCCGGCGGCCCGCAACCCCACTGAGAAAAGATACGTGATTACACGCCAGGCGGACGCGGCGGACGACGATCCCAGACGAACGAGATCGACGTGGACGTCACGTTCGGGGCATCGGTGCCTGCAACCGAACGCGGCCAGACGATGGCGCTGAGCGCGGAGCCTGCCACGCGGGCGCCCGGCTGAGCCTCGAACGGCCCAGGCGCCGCGGTCTGCGCCGTGTCGCCCTGAAGGGCGCGGGCGTCAGTGGCGATGAGCGAGGTGCCCGTGCTGCTGCGGACGTCGAACAGGTAACCCGCCGTGTAGTCCGTCGGCGCCACATTGACGTATGGACCCATCGTCAGCGCGGCGAGGTCGTTCCACTGCGGAGTGCCCGTTTCGGCACCGCTGCTCAGGTACGCTTCGACGTCGATTGGAGACGCCGTCGCGTTGATCACGCGGAGCGCGACCTGCGCGCCGGGATCTGCAACCGCCTCCTCGACGAAGTCGAGGCGCATTGCCGGGGCGCCGGCGGGCAGGCCCGCGGGAGCCGGCGTACGACCCGGATTCGCATAGCCCCAGAGAATGGCTGTGTAGTTCCGGCCGGCCACCAGAGTGACCGTCTGGTCTATCACGACCGTCGACGCAAACGACTGATCGCACACGCCGTCCGGGTTGCAGTTTCCGTTCATGAAGACGCGGAAGTGCCGCTGCCCTTCACGCGCACCCTTGTAGGCCACGGCCGTGGAAGCGGGCACGCCGGCCGTGGTCGTGATGCTCCCACGGAACTGCATGTTCCAGTGGGGATTGCTTTCAACGAAATCCACGAACCGGAAGTCCATGGATGCCGTGTCCGGCACCGCATTGATGAAGCGTACCCCCGCAAACGGTAGTGCCTCGGTCGCAATGACCGTATCGGGTTCGCACGCCGTCACTGCGCCTGCGGCCAGGCACGTCAGTGAGAGCTTGAGTATGCGTCGCATGTGAATGAGAGACTCCATGAGGGTGAGAGCCCAACCCGGTCAGGGCCGGATCAGTTCAGTAACGGGTGGTTCAGGCTTCGAAGGGTCGTCTGGGCGGTCGCGACCGAATCCCAAGAGGTCGCGGCCAAGGATGAACGCGGTGATCCCGGCGACCGCGACAGCGCCCAGAGTTACTGAGCGACCGGCCGACAACCGGCGTTCGTAAACAGTTCCCACATGCTCGGATCGCACACGAATGCGCTCTCCGGCCCAAACCTGCGTGCCGTGCCGCAAACTGGTGACTGACGAAACAGCGAGCAGGTATTCATCGCCCTCGACCCCGACGAGCCGTCCTTCGATCTGGTCGACCCCGGGCCCGATGGCCCCACCGAGTGCAACTCGTCCAGCATCGGTGAGGTCCAGGGCGATACGGCTGCCCGGCTCGGGCGCGATCCCTCCCGCGGGCTCCAGCGTGTAGCAGCCCGCGAGAAGAACCGTTAGTGCAGCAAACCCGAGCCGGACCATTCTCATCGTTATTACCAGCCGTACGTCGAAGGTCCGTGAGCCTGGCAACCCGCACCGGGGCAAACCGGGGCGCCGGAGCCGGCCCCACCTATGCTATAGATGGGCAGCTGACGCGCCTGGAGATCCTGGTACGGCGTTGCCCACTGAAGCGGCGTACCCTCCGGCATGTCACCCCAACCACGGTGGTCCAGGTACCAGGCAGCGAAGTGCGTGTAAGCCGTTTCCATGCGCTTCTCGTACTTCATTGCCTCGAAGATGCCCCGGTTGGTACCCGGAGCGTCTCCAGCGCAAACAACCGTACCACCACCGGTATTGCTCGCATTGATTGGAACTTCTGGGATGCACTCCGTCGTTCCGCCGACGGCCGTAATACCGCCGGTCGCCGTCGCTGAGACGGCTAGCAACCCACCACCCGTCGCGACACCGCCCACAATGCCGGCGGTACGAGTGTTGTTGATGAGGGGTGCCGCGCTCGCCAAGTTGCCGGCGCGAATGTAGCCCTCTGCCGCCAGCAGATCCATCTCGGCCTTGGTCATGAACGTGATTGGGCCGTTGCGGGCGCCGCTGCCGTCGCCGTTCACCGCCCACGAGCGGGCGCGAATCCAGTCGTAGTTGGACTGCCCCCAGCTGAGCCCCGCGGTCTGATCTTCGTTGGCGGGACGGTTCACGAAGTAACGCTCGCACGTCGTGCTGCCCGCGTCGCAGGACGTATAGAGGAAGTCCGCCTGCTGTGCCGCTCGCGTGGCGCCCTGCGGAAAGCGCAGGTCCGACGAGACGAAGAAGAACCCGCCCGGCCGATCACCCAGCGGCAACGCGATCCAGGTTTCATAGTTGCTCGACTGGTCGTCCCCCATGCCGATGAAGAAGGGCGACATCTGGTGCCACAGACCGCGCGACTGCCAGTTCTGCATCCAGGAATAGAACGGACCCTGGGTGGTGCTGGTGATGTTGTTGTGGTCTTCGGTGATGCCGTTTGTGGCGTCCGCAATCACTTCGGTCCAGTTGACTGCAGCGCGCTCGGCTGGCGTGCGGGCAACGTTCGCCCGGAGCCGCGCCTTGTAGCTGCGAATCAGCTGGACGAACCCGGGGCCATCGAGCAGCGTCGATGTGGTCGGGATCCAGTCCTGCGGGATGGGGAATCCGTCCGTACCCGTGGCCGCGAGCGAGGCGTTGGTGTGCACGATCGCGCGATCGAGCGCGACGAGCGCAGAGTCCATGACTTCGTTATAACCGACCAGGGCGCCGGGATCGTCTCCGGCCATCTCGGCGCTGACGACACCAGCCGAGTCATAGAACAGCGCCACGTAGCCGAGCGAAACGCCGCGGAGGAACTCGGCGAACGCCTGCATCCGGAGCTTGCGGGCCTCCGAAGCGCCGATCGAAAAGCTCGTCTCGGTCGTGGCGTTCAGGATGTTCGTCGCAACACGGGTGACTTCACCCATGATGTAGTACACCCGCTGCTGCTCACCATTGGCAACATTGGAGATGTTGTTGTCGTTCGCCGGACGGGGAATTCCCGCCCGGGCGTTGAGGCCGTTGTTCGCGAGACTCGAGTAGTTCTCGAGCGACATCACGCCGGCGATGCCATTGATGTTGCCGGTGCCGGTGTACAGGCCGGCGTGCCAGCGCCGGTAGTAGCTGCCGAGCAACGACTCGGCATCCAGCGGCGACGCCAGAACCCGCTCCGTCTCCGGATCATTCGGGTTCTGCACGTCCAGGTCGCACGCGCCGAGGCCGACCATCACCCCAGCGAGCGCGCCGTAACGAATCAGGTTGCGAATCATGATTGAGCGGCTCCTAGAAGCGCGTGGAGAGTGAAACCGTGTAGGTCCGAAGCGTCGGGAATCCGAACGCGTCGGTCTGCTGGATGAGGCCGGAGCCGGTGTTCTGGTTGTTGTCGCCGCCGGTCGCACCTACTTCAGGATCGTAACCGGAGTAGCCCGTGAAGGTGAGCAGATTGCGCCCCACCAGACCCAACGTCCAATCGCCGATGCCGCGAACGGCGCCGACGCGGTATGTCAGACTGACTTCGCGCAGCTTGGCGTACGAGCCGCTCTCGACCGAGTAGTTGTTCGCGCCAAGAACGTCGTAGAAGCCGCCGATGCCAGCGCCCTCACTCGGACCAACGCGCCAGCCGTAGCCGAGCGGCTTTGCCGTTTCGACGGTGCGGTTCGCGTTGTCGAACTGGTTGGAGTTGAAGTCGAAGAGACCCCACTGCTCGCCCTGGTTGTTGATCTCGTGGCCGATGGTGCCGTCGAGCAGAGCGTAGAAGGTCAGCTTCTTGTACTGCACGTTATTCCCGAAGGTGAAACGGAAATCCGGGAAGACGTTGCCGATGATCTGGCTAAGGCCGTTGCCCGCATTGTCCTCGCCGCGGAGCGGACGGTCGATGATGGGCATGCCGAAGAAGAGCGGCACGGCGTCACCGAACGGCGACTGCGGGCCGGGCAGCATGGTCTGCCAGAGGTTCTTGGTGATACCGTCGCGCCAGGTGTTGCCGTCGCCGACCCAGACAACGTAGCCCTGGTCATTGACCTGGTACGCCCTGTTCGGACCACACTGGGCCTGGAGCGCGGCCGAGCGCAGCTCGGAGCAGCTCGTGATGAACTTGCGCCCCCAGATGCTACCGAAGCGGTTCGGCTCGAACCCGTTCGTCAGGTCCTTGCCGTCCGGCGTGCGGTACTGCGTGGAGTCGGTGATGCGGAAGAAACCGCCCGTCCCCTGCCCGGTGCCGCCCTGGAAGGTGAACTCCGGCACGAACAGCTCATCGACGAACGTGCGGGTGCGGTCCCACGTGCCGCGCATGCTCCACTGGAGGTCGCGGTTCGTGATGACCGGGAGGTTCACGCCCAGCTCCCACGTCTTGTTGGACAGGGTGCCGGCGTTCTGCCACTGCTCGGAGAAGCCCAGCGTTGCGGGCGTGCCGACCAGCAGGATCTGGTCTTTCGTTTTCGACCGCGCGTGGGTGATCTCGATGCCCAGGCGATCGAAGAGCGTGAAGTCGGTGCCGAACTCGTACTCGGTCGTGGTTTCCGGCTTCAGCTGGGTGTTACCGGCCTGGCCGAGCGTGATGCCCGCCGAACCAACGTTGTAGGTCTCGTACTGCGCCGTGAATCGCGGCGTGGAACCCGCCGTGCCGCGCGATGCGCGGACGCGGAAGTCGTTCACGTACGGCATGGTCCAGAACTCTTCCTCGGACACACGCCAGACGCCGGAGATGCGGCCGAATGGCGCATAGCGGTTGCCGGAGCCGAAGAGCGAGCTGCCGTCGTAGCGGAAGGTGCCGCTGACGATGTAGCGGTCCTTGTAGTCGAGGTCCGCACCGGCGAACAGACCGGTGTTCTTGATGGTGGAGGAGCTGGAGCCGACACCGAAGTTCGTGCTGGCGTTGTCCAGCGTGAAGATGTCCTTGACCAGGAACACCTGCGCGGAGCTCTCGTTGAATGCGTTGCGCTCCTCGTCGTACAGACCGCGGAAGCTCAGCTTGCCGTTCAGGTCGTCGCGCAGCTGGCGGCGGAACGTGGCCGTGAGGCTCCCGTTCATCGCCTCGGCGTCGCGATTCTCGATGTTGATGTTGCCGTTGTTCTGAGACGACGAGGTCGAAAACGTCCGATACCCCTTCACCTGCCAGATGTCGTCGCGGGCACTCCGCGTGTCATACGCGAACGTACCTTCGAAGGTCACCCACTCGGCGGGGAAGTAGCTGGTCGTGATGTTGCCGAGATAGCGATTCCTGTTGCTCTGGGCCCAGAAGCTGTCGTTGAAGCCGTCGTAGAGGAACGTGCCGCCGCCGTTACCGGAGCCGCGGAGTCCCGCGCCGCCGCCACGCACGATCGGACGGCCGAGCGTGTCCATTGCGGCGTAGTCGGTTCCCGGGGGAGCGCCGCGAAGCGCCTGGCCGAAGATACCGCCGTTGGACGAACCGCCGCCGCGACGGTCGAGCGTGCCGTTGTCGTACATGCTGCTCACGGAGACGAGCAGGTCGGAACGCACGTCGTAGTCGAGGTTCACGCGGCCACGGCGCTGCTGAATGCCGTCGAGGTACTTGATCGCGCCGCCCTCATCCGTGTACGAGCCGCTGACGTAAAAGCGCACGGCGCCAACGCGGCCCGTGGCGTCCACGTGCTGCAACGCAACCGGGTTGCGCTCGAGCACCTGCGCCAGCGAGTTGTAGTACTCACCGGGCCAGATGTTGGCCTGGTAGACGTTCTGGAGCATCTGGCCGCCGGCGGTGGCCGCGTTGAACCAGGTGCTCTGCGGCCGGCGGACGGTGTCGGCATCAACGTTGTTGATGCGGAGGATCTCCGTCATCCAGTCGAAGGTCTGCGTGCACCCCGCGCGATTGGCGGCCGGCTGGACGCAGAAGCGCGAGCCGGACTCGTCGAGCTGGAGGTGGTGGTTCACCGGCATGCCGTAGTCGATGCTGTTGAGATCGCTCACGCCGTATTCGCTGCGGACGTTGAAGCGCACGCCGTCCTGCGCCGCGCCGCGCTTCGTCTTGATCGTGATGACGCCGTTTGCCGCGCGCGTACCGTACAGCGACGCGCCCGCCGCGCCCTTCACGACTTCGACCGACTCGATGTCGAGGCCGCCCAGCTCTTCGAGGCTGCCGACGTTCATGATGGCGCCGTCCACGATGATCAGCGGGCCCTGGCCGCGGCCTGAACCGTTGATCGACGTCGGACCACGCATCATGATCTCAGGGGTGGAACCGGGGAAGCCGCTCGTCTGCGCGATGCGGACGCCGGGCACCTTGCCCGCAAGCGCGCGAATCGGATCGAGCGCCGGCACCGGCATGTCTTCCGTGGTCAGACGCGCAACGGCAAAAGGCACCTTCGACCGCTCGGTGCCTTCAACCACGCCCGTGACGACGATTTCGTCGAGGCGGTTCACGTCCTGCCGCATCACGAAGTTGAACGTCTGCGTTCCGGCGGTGATCCGGACCGGACGGACCTGCGGCTGGAAGCCGACGGAGCGGACGCGCAGGTTCACCTGCTGTCCGTTCACGCGCGCCGCGGGAATCGTGATGGTGTAATCGCCCTGTTCGTTGGTGCCCACCGAAACGGCCATCTCGGTGATGAACACGTTGGCGCCCTGCAGATCCTGGCCGAACTCCGATGTCACCTTGCCGGTGAGCACCGCGTTCTGGGCCTGTGCCTGGCTTGGCGTCATCGCCGCGAGCACTGCGCTCGCAACCGCGATGGCCATCACTCGAGCACGGGTGGTGAGGTTTCTCATGTCACTCCCTTGAGAGATAAGGAATGGGGTACGTACTGCGAAAAAAACTTCGTGCGAAGCAATCGAGAGTTACGAAACATCAACTTCGAAATCGCTGAGCCCTCCGCTTCCGGGGGTTGTTGGCCTGACGCAACGCGTGCGTCGCTGGAAGAAACCGCAGCCGCGCGCGAAAAAGAAAAAACCGATCGACGCGAGGCGTGAACATACACATGTGCCGACACGCACCGCGCGAGTTGCACTTGATGCCAACTCACCGCGATGCACTACCCACTAAGTCCACTAACTCCGCAATTCACGGCCGCGTCACCTGCTGGTCACAAGTGCGAGCCGGTTGGTACCGGGAGGATACGGGGAGCGAACGTACGCCCCTGCCCAAAGGGACGCAAGAGGCCTGTTTCAATGGCCTTGCGCCTTTCCCGGAGGGCTCTCGATCCCGGGTATCCACCTGCACCGCCAGGGTCGCAAACAAACGTTTTGCTTTCGCTGTTTCTTCGCGTAGCGTGCATTCATGAGCCCGTTGAACCCATGGCCTGCCTGTCGCTGGCCCGCCTCGGACTTCGCGCATTGACTTTCCCAATCGAGCCGCTCGAAAAGGCAAGAAAGGCCAATGTCTTAGGCCCAGCGCCGCTGGTGGGGACGAATACCATAGAGTGAGTCAGAGTGAGTCAAAGGACCGGGACGTGGGCGCGCCCCCGAAACGCCGGTGGTGGGCTCTTCTGCTTGCGCAACCGCAGCGCTGCGCCGAGCTTGACAGCGGATTGCAATCCGCGTCAGTACTTCGTGCCCATTGGCAGAATGCCTTCCTTGAAGACCGGCCTCCTGTTTCTGATCCTCCTGACGAGCGCATGCGCCAGCGGCCGCCCGATCCGCCCCGGCGCCGGCGGGGATCAATACCATATTGTCGCCGAGGAACTGCGAGCGACACGCCGCTCCATGAACCTTTATGAAGCGGTGCGTGAACTGCGCCCGTTCTGGTTCACCCGGCACGTCCGCACCGGGGACGCCATAACCGTTTACTTCAACGACCAGCGCGTGGGCAGCGCCATCCAGCTCCAGCGCGTGGCGATCAGCGCGGCCAGAAGCGTCCGCTATCTGTCGCCCACGGAAGCCCAGGTCCGGTACGGGCCCACGCATCCATCCGGGCCGGTGATCGCGGTGGAGTCGCTGCGGCGATCTCCCTGAGCGTTCAGGCTACTTTGCCTGACCTCGCTCCGTGACCACGCGAACCTGATTGTCCACCACCTGAAGAAACCCGCCCTCGATGGCAAAGGCGCGGGCCGCGCCCGCGCCCTCGATGCGCAGCTCCCCCTTCCCCAGCAGCGTCATCATCGGCGCATGGCCGGTGAGAATCCCTACCTCGCCGTCGTACGCGGGGGCCACGACCGAGGTCGCGTCCCCCTCGTACAGCGCCGACTCCGGCGAGATGACCGAGACGTGTAGCACGGGCTAAGCCTGCAGCTTGCGCACGTTCTCGATCACGTCGTCCGCGCCGCCTGCCATGAAGAACGCCTGCTCGGGATACTGGTCGAACTCGCCGGCCACCAGCCGCTCGAACGACGAGATCGTTTCCTCGAGCTTCACGTACTTGCCGGCGATGCCGGTGAACTGCTCCGCCACCGAGAACGGCTGCGACATGAACCGCTGCAGCCGCCGCGCGCGCCCCACGATCAGCTTGTCGTCCTCGGACAGCTCGTCCATGCCAAGAATGGCGATGATGTCCTGCAGCTCCTTGTAGCGCTGGAGGATTTTCTGCACGTCCGTCGCCACCTTGTAGTGCCGCGCGCCGATGAACTGCGCGTCCAGGATGCGCGAGCCCGACGCCAGGGGGTCGACGGCGGGGTAGATGCCCAGCTCCGTGATGGCGCGAGAGAGGACGACCGTCGCGTCCAGGTGCGCGAACGCGGTGGCCGGCGCCGGATCGGTGATGTCGTCCGCGGGGACGTAGATGGCCTGCACCGACGTGATCGATCCGTTCTTCGTGCTCGTAATTCTCTCCTGCAGGTCGCCCATCTCCGTCGCCAGCGTCGGCTGGTATCCCACGGCGCTTGGCATTCTGCCGAGCAGAGCGGACACTTCCGAGCCCGCCTGCGTGAACCGGAAGATGTTGTCGATGAACACCAGCACGTCCGCCTTCTCCTTGTCGCGGAAGTACTCGGCCACCGTCAGCCCGGAGAGACCCACGCGCAGACGCGCCCCCGGCGGCTCGTTCATCTGGCCGTAGATCAGCGCACAGGAGTCGATGACGCCGGACTCCTTCATCTCGAGGTACAGGTCGTTCCCCTCGCGCGTGCGCTCGCCCACGCCGCAGAACACCGACTTGCCGCCATGCCCCTTAGCGACGTTGTTGATCAGCTCCATGATCACGACGGTCTTGCCGACGCCGGCCCCGCCGAAGAGCCCGATTTTTCCCCCCTTCACGAACGGCGCCAGGAGATCGACGACCTTGATGCCGGTCTCGAACACCTCGGTCTTGGGCTCGAGGTCCACGAAGTCGGGGCGCTTGCGGTGAATCGGCCAGCGTACGGCGCTCTTCGGGATCGCAGGGCCGTTGTCCACCGGCTCGCCGAGCACGTTGAGGATGCGGCCGAGGGCCGGAGCGCCGACAGGCACCGCGATCGGCCCGCCGGTGTCCAGGACGTCCATCCCGCGCGTCACGCCGTCCGTGGACGACATCGCGACGGCGCGCGCCTGGTTGCGGCCGATGTGCTGCTGCACCTCGACCACCACGCGCACCCGGTCGCCCGTGTCCGACTTCGTGTCGATCTCGAGCGCATTGTAGAGCTCGGGCAGGTTCTCCGCCTCGAACTCCACGTCGAGCACCGGACCGATGACCTGGACGACCTTGCCGACGTTCTGCTTCACTGCGGTTGCCATGTGATGTCCCGTGTAATGCCGTTGGTAATTCCAGCGTCTCCGATTGCCTTCGACTCTCTCACCGTGCCTGGGGAACTACGCATCCGAATTCCCCGAATTGATCCGAATAGTCCCGATGATTACCAACCAATTTCGCTCGTGAGCGAACTGCTCTGGAATTGCGCCAAACGATTGGGATCAATTCGTCAGATTCGGATGCGTAGTTGTCGTCCCTTCCTTTACCTGATTGCCTAGCCCTCGAGAGCCGCCGATCCGCCCACGATCTCGGCAATCTCCTGCGTGATCTGCGCCTGACGCGCCCGGTTGTACGTTCGGCGGAGAACGTTGAGCATCTCGCTCGCGTTGTCCGTCGCGTTCTTCATGGCCGTGCGGCGCGCGGCCTGCTCGCCGGCCACGGTCTCGACCAGCGCGCGGTACACCGCGTTGCGCACGTACGACGGCAGCAGCGTCGTGAGGATCTCCTCCGCGGACGGATACAGCAGGTAGTCGGGCGCGGGTCCCTTGCCACGATCGGGGGGCGTCACCGGAAGCACGCGCTCGGAGGTTGGCGGGGTGGAGAGCACGGAGTTGAAGCGCGCGTACACCACGTACACGGCGTCCAGCTGCCCCGCGGTGAAGCCCTGCATGAGCGCGTCCACCAGCTCGGCGGCGTTCTGCGTTGAGGGACGGTCGCCGATGTCGATGCGGCTGGATGCAACCGCGCGATTGACGTACTTGAAGTAGCCGAGCCCCTTCTTGCCGACGGCGTGCACCTCTACCTGCGTCCCCTCGCTCTCGAGCCGCGCAATGAGCGCGCGGGCCTCCTTGATGAGGTTCGCGTTGAATGCGCCTGCCAGCCCGCGATTCGACGTCAGGAGGATCACCGCCGCGCGCTTCGCCGCGCCCGCCGGCTGCCGCAGCAGCGGATAACGCTCCGCCAGCTCCGGCGTGTACAGGCTCGAGATCACATCCGCGAGCGCCCTGGCATACGGGCGCGCCGCAACCACGCGATCCTGCGCCCGCTTCATCTTGGACGTGGCGACCATCTCCATCGTGCGCGTGATCTTGCGCGTGTTCTCGACGGACTTGATGCGCCCCTTGAGCTCCCGCCCCTTGGCCATTTACGCGACCGTCTTCTTGTAGGCCTCGATGCCGCGGCGCAGGTCGGCCTCCGTGTCCTTGGACAGCTCCTTCTTCGACCGGATTCCGTCCACCACCTGCGGATACTGCGCCGCCATGAACTCGTGAAACCCGCGCTCCCACTCGCGGATCTTCGCGACGCTCACGTCGTCCAGAAAGCCGTTGGTCACCGCAAAGATGATCATGACCTGCCCCTCGGCGGCCATGGGCGCGTACTGCGGCTGCTTGAGTACCTCCACCGTGCGCGCGCCGCGCTCGAGCTGCCGCTTGGTGGTGGCATCGAGGTCCGACGCGAAGGACGAGAACGCCTCCAGCTCGCGGTACTGGGCGAGATCCAGGCGCAGCCGGCCGGCCACCTGGCGCATCGCCTTGATCTGCGCCGAGCCGCCGACGCGGGAGACCGAGATGCCGACGTTGATCGCGGGGCGCACGCCGGCGAAGAACAGATCGGCCTCGAGGAAGATCTGTCCGTCCGTAATCGAGATGACGTTGGTGGGGATGTAGGCCGAGACGTCACCCGCCTGCGTCTCGATCACCGGCAGCGCCGTGAGCGAGCCCCCTGGTTTGTGAATTGTTTTTCCGTCAACAA
>Ga0299914_10001396_pt1 | contig 15934 bp, 15 predicted proteins | sample RVTome_10_FD_201361 | JGI IMG/M metagenome (GOLD analysis project Ga0299914, IMG submission 201361) | Soil microbial communities from uranium-contaminated site in the Upper Colorado River Basin, Wyoming, United States - RVT153D57 (version 2) ...
CCGGCAACGAGAACAGCAGTGCCGCGGCGACGGCCAGCAGCCCGCCGTTCAGTGCGAACGGCAGCGCGGCGGCCACGCCGAACAGGTAGCCGCCCAGTGGGGGTCCCACCAGTTCGTTACCGACGACCTCGGCGTTGAAGAGCTGGCCGTTGGCCTTGTCGAGCCGGTCCGGCTCGACGAAGTCCGGCACCAGGGTCGCCGTGGTCGTGTCGCGCACCGTCTCGGCCACCCCGCAGGCGAAAGCGACCAGATAGACGGCCGCGAGGCCGGCTTGGCCGAACACGACCGCCGCGAAGAGCCCGGCGAGCAGGGCCAGCCGGCCCAGGTCCGCGACGCCGGCGAGCCACCTGCGGTCCAGCCGGTCGATGAGCACACCCGCGAACAGTCCGAAGATCAGCCAGGGCAGCGAGCCCGCCGCGGCCACCCCGCCCACCAGCACCGGGTCGTCCGTCAGCGAGGCGGCCAGCAGCGGCAGTGCCGCGGCGCGCAGCCCGTCGCCGAGGTTGGACAGCGCCGTCGCGGACAGCAGCCGTCGATACGGATTTCCTGCGGCCTTCGGCGCCATGACCGCCTCCCGATGAATACTCGGAATATCAGAAGCTGAGCCGACCCTATCCTGTACTTCTGATACTGCGACATCCGGGAGGTAACATCGACGCGTGGACACCCGCGATGACCACCCGCGCAGCGTGATCTCCGAGCGGCGCGCACACGCCGTGCTCGCGGAGTACGAGATCGCGCTGGCCGGCGCACGGCTGGCGACCCAGACCCGGCGCGCATACCGGTCCCGGGTGGCCGGTTACCTGGCTTGGCTGACGACAGTCGCGGTCGACGGCGACCCGCTGGCCGGCCCGGCGGCTCGTGATCAGGCGGTGCGGGCGTACCGCTCCTGGTTGGCTCACCGGCAGGGCCTCCAACCGGCCACTGTCAATGCCGTGTTGACCGCGCTCGATCATTTCTACGAGCACCTGCGCCTCGGCAAGGCCGCCACCGGACGTGAGCCCGTACCGGCGGCGGTGCGCCGCGCGCTACCGCCGGACGCCCAGCACCGCCTGTTGCGCGTCGTCGACGAGCACGACTCGGCCAGAGACCGCGCCGTGGCTTACACGCTGCTGTTCACCGGCGTCCGGGTCGCCGAGCTCGTCGGGCTGGACGGCTCCGACCTGCTCCTGGTCCCCCGGCACGAGCAGATCGTGGTTCGCCGGGGCGGCGCCGGCCGGCAGATCCCGCTGCATCACCGGGCCAGGCCCGCGCTGCGGGAATGGCTCACCGAGCGGGAGGAGTGGGCAGGGCCGACCGGCACCCGGGCCCTGTTCCTGAACCGGCGCGGTGGCCGGTTGTCCGCTCGCTCGGTCGACGAACTCGTCGCCCGTTTCGGCGAACAAGCCGGGCTCGACGACCATAAGCGGCTCACGCCGCAGGTCCTTCGGCACACCTTCGGGGAGAACCTGGTCCGCGCCGGTGCTGACCTGCTGCTCGTCGCATCGCTGATGGGGCACAAGCGGCTCGACACCACTCGCCGGTACGCAGAGCAAGACTTGGCGGCTGCGGCCAGCCGATCGGCGGACGCGGCCCGGGCGGTCGAGCGCGCCTACGCGTGAGGCACCGAAAGCCCGATACGCCGGCAAATGTCCCCGAACCGGACGGCGTCGCGCACAGCGGCACCTCCCGGGTCGTTGTTGAAGTACACGTAGACGTCCGCTCCTTGCGGCCACGTCTCGGCGATCCGCCGGCCCCACGACCGCAGCGCCTGGTCGCCGTACCGCGGCCACGGCAGAGCGGCGCCCTCGTGCATCCGGAGGTAACCCCACGTCGCGGTCCGCCAGATGCGAGTGCGGGGGCGACCGAGCACATCGGTCCAGCACAGCGCCGCGTCACGGGCGGTCAGGACCTCTCGCACCTCGTCGATCCACCAGGAGTCGTGGCGCGGCTCGACGGCGACTCTCACCCCTGCGGGAAACTGATCCAGGCACCCGGCCAGCCGATCGACCGCGACCGGCAGGTTGGGCGGCAGTTGCACGAGCACCGGGCCCAACCGGTCGCCCAGCCCGGCGGCCGATTCGACAAAACGCCGAACCGGTTCGGCGGGCTCGCGGAGCCGCTTGATGTGTGTCAGGTACCGGCTCGCCTTGACCGCCATGACGAAGCTTTCCGGTGTGCGGTTGCGCCAGCTCTCGAACGTCTCGAGGCTCGGCAGCCGGTAGAAGGCGCTGTTGTTCTCGACGGTGGGAAACCTCGCCGCGTAGTGCTCCAGCCACAACCGCTGGGGCAGATGATCCGGGTAGAACATGCCTCGCCACGAGTCGTACTGCCATCCGGAGGTACCGACGAACACCGGCATCGTGGGCCCGACCTCCCACCGATCAGGGGCGTTCGACCCTAGGGCCAGCATGGCACGGGCTGCTGAGCTGGTGTCGTGAACGGAACTACCAGCACCGACACCCGGGCCCGCACCGCCGCCATCACGGGCCTGGCGGTCGTCGGCTCGGCGGTGGCCGCCGCGGCAGCCCGATTCAAGCTCCGCAACTGGGGCGCGACCTGGGACGAGCGGGCCCGCCAGCTCCCCGGCGACGAACTGATCGAATACCCCGCCTCCGTCTACACGCGGGCGATCACCATTCACGCGCCGCCCGACGAGGTATGGCGATGGGTCGTCCAGATCGGGCAGGGCCGCGGTGGGTGGTACAGCTACGAGGGCGTGGAGAACCTGTTCGGCCTCGACATCCACAACACCGACGAGATCCGTGGCGAATGGCAACGGCTCTCGGTCGGCGACGAGATCCGCGCCGTACCGGCCGGTGCACTCGGCATGAAGGAGGGGTACTCGTTCCGGGTCGCCATCGTCGAGCCCGGTCACGCCCTGGTGTTGAGGCAGGCGCCACCCGAACACCCCTGGAACGCGACCTGGGCGTTCGTGCTCGGGCCGGACGGCTTCGGTGGCACCCGGCTGCTGGTGCGCGGCCGCTCGGCCCGCGAAGCAGGACTCGCCGGCGCCGTGGCCCACTATGGCGGAGAGTTGCTCGACCCCGTGACCTTCGTCATGACGAGGCGGATGCTGCTCGGCATTCGCTACCGGGCCGAGACCGCGCACCAGCGGGAGCTGCGACACCGGGCGGAGGTGGATCACCGCCTCGAGGCGGCGTGATCCGAGAACGGGACGAAGGTCCTGCTAAGTGTGCCCGCTCGGCACTGCCTGTCCGGCGCTGGCCGAGGTGCGATGGTGACGGAGGCATTCCGTGACCAAAGGAGGTCATCATGACCACCCTCACGCGGCCAGGGCAGCGTGGCATGTTTCCGGAGCAGCTGCTCGACTGGCTCGAGAGCCCGTTCGCAACGATGCGTGCGCAACAGATGATCCGCCTCGAGGAGTTCGCCGAGGAAGGACGCTACGTTCTGCGTGCTGAGTTGCCGGGAATCGACCCGGACAAGGACGTCGAGGTGAGCGTCGCCGACGGTGTGCTCACGATCCACGCCGAGCGCAAGGAACAACAGAAGGAGGGCCGCCGGACCGAGTTCCGGTACGGGTCCTTCACCCGCTCCATCGCCCTGCCGGCCGGCGCGGACGAGTACGACATCACCGCCGTCTACGACAAGGGTGTCCTCGAGATCGCCGTGGGACTCAAGGAGCCGGCGGAGACCACCCACAAGATCAAGGTTGAGACGAAGGAGTAACGCACGGGCCACGGCCGGGCGGGTCGGGTGACCCGCCCGGCCGTGGCGAGTGCGTTGGTGGCCAGCTAAGGCAGTAATGTCAAAGGCGTGAGAGAGAACCAGCCCGGGCCGGCCGAGCAGTCCATCAACGTCTTCCTGCTGGACGACCATGAGGTGGTCCGCCGGGGTGTCGCGGCCCTCCTCAGCGCCGAACCGGACCTCGAGGTCGTCGGCGAGGCCGGTACGGCGGCGCAGGCGCTGGCCCGCATCCCAGCGCTCCGCCCGGATGTGGCGATCCTTGACGTTCGGCTGCCCGATGGCGACGGGGTCAGCGTTTGCCGCGAGATCCGGTCCCGCCTGCCCGAGGTGGCCTGCCTCATGCTGACGTCGTTCGCCGATGACGACGCTCTTTTCGACGCCGTCATGGCCGGCGCCGCGGGGTATGTGCTCAAGCAGATCCACGGGACGGACCTGGTGGGCGCGGTGCGCACGGTGGCCTCCGGCCAGTCGCTCCTCGATCCGCGCAGCACGGCACGCATGCTCGAACGGCTGCGCGCACAGGCCAGCAAGAAGGACCCCCTGGGCGCGCTCTCCGAGCAGGAACGGCGCATCCTCGAACTCATCGGCGAGGGCCTTACCAACCGGCAGATCGGTGAGCGGATGTTCCTCGCCGAGAAGACGGTGAAGAACTACGTGTCCAACCTGCTGGCCAAGCTCGACATGCAGCGCCGCACCCAGGCCGCCGCGCTCGCCGCTCAACTCAAGGCCGAGGGCGCGCGCAGGTCCGACGACTGAGGCGCCGAACCTACAGGGGCTCCCGGTAGGTCAATGCCGTGCCGCTGACCACCTTCACGCCGTCGTGCCGGGTGATGGTGGCCGCCAGTTTCGTGATCGGCTTGTCCTGCCGGACCTCCAGCACCTGGACCTCCGCCGTGATCTCGTCCCCGGGGCGTACCGGGGCGTGAAAGTCGAGGTTCAGGTTCAAGAACACGCTCCCGGGCCCGGGCAAGTCCTCCGCCACCACAGCGTTGAGCAATCCTGTCGTCACTCCACCCTGGACGATGATGCCGCCGAATCGGCTCTTGCCCGCGAGTTCGTCGTCGTAGTGCAACGGATTGCGGTCGCCGGTCATCTCGGTGAACAGTTCTATATCGCGCCCGGTCACCCTGCGGGATCGCCGCGCGACGTCTCCTACCTTCATGTCTCTCCTCTTGTTGGACGGCCGTTGTTGGCCGGCCGTTGTTGATGCGAACGACTGGTACAGGTTTTACGAGTGTCGCCGTCCCACCGCCTGCCACGCCCGGAAGGTGGCGGGAAGGTGGTGGCGGGACGCTGCATGCCATGTTCAGACCAGCGCCCACTCCCAGTACCGGGAGCAATGCAATCCGGCTGACCGGTGCCGTCGCGCTGAGCGCCGGCCTGTCGGCGGGCATCGTCCTGACCTCCTTGGGCGCGGCCACCAGGCTCGGCGTGCCTGACTGGTGGCCCTGGCTGCTCACCGGGCTGCAGGTGACGGCTCTGTGGGCGGCCGGTACGAAACGCTGGTGGGGATGGCTGCTCGGCGCGTCGGTACAAGCACCGTGGATCGCGTACGCCTTGCTGACCGATCAGTTCGGGTTCATCCCCGGCTGCGCGGTATCGGCCGCCGTCCAGGCCTACAGCTATCTGCGCCAAACGTCGGCCGCGCCACGCCAGCCCGGACCTTCCCGCACCACGCTCGGGCTGGAAGGTCTCGGGAAGACGCGGGCGAGATTGTCGGCAGGTCTTACCGGCACCGATAACGGAGATCGACATGAGCCCGAGCTACTTCCTTGCCCTTGTTGAGGCACGGCGGCTGATGAACCAGCAGTTCGCCCTGCCTGAACCGCCACGCCGTCGAAACCGCGCCGTCCGACGCGGCAGTCGGCCATGGTGGCCGATCACTCTGCGGAGCCGGCCGCGGCGGTGATCTGGCTCGCCGAGCCCGGCTGCGCCCACGAGGCATCCTCGGCCTTGCGCGTGCACCGGTCGGCGTCCAGCGGCTGCCCGGCGTGCCCGAACAGCACCGCGGCCTGCCGCAGCAGCCGGACACCCTCCCCCGGGTCGCCCAGGGCGCGGGCCAGGTGGGCCCGGGCCTCCAGGACGGCCGCCTGCCAAGCGGTACCCTCCCACAGCAACGACGAGCGCTCGGCCGTCGACAAGTACCCCCGTGCATCCGAGATGTCGCCGACGTCGGCACACGCGATCGCTGCCGGAACCGCGAACATGATGTCGCAGAACCCGCACCGGTCCTCTCGACCGATCACCGCTGCCGCCCCCTCCACCACGGCGCGTGCGGCCTGAGGGTCGGTCGCAGCGACGATCTGAGTGCCGAAGATTCGCTGGACCAGATGCAAGGCCATCATCGACCACCGGGCCTTCGGCAGCGCCTGCTGCAAGAGCCGGCTCGCCTCATGGCGGTCGCCCTGTAGGAGCCTGAGCTCGGCGAGGCGCTGGAGCGTAGCCGCTTCGCCCGCGGCGGCGCCGAGCTCCCGGTAGAGGTCTACGGCATCTTGCAGTTCTCGCTCGGCCTCTGCCGTCTCCCCGGCGAGCAGGGCGGCCTCGCCCAGCAGAGCCGTCGCGAATGCCTCTGCCCGCAATACCCCGGACCGCCTGGCCGTTTCACGTAACGACCGGGCCATGGTGCGCACCTCCGAGTACGGCGTCTGGCCGTACAGGAGAAACTCTGCAACGCAGAGGTATGGCTCGTACAACGTGCTGGCGAGCGCGGGGTCGTCGTGTGCGCGGCGCAGTTCCAGCCGTAGCCGCGAGAACAACTCGCCGCGGTGATGGGCGATGAGCGCCTGCAATCCCAGCAGGTCCAGCCGCTGCCAGGTTTCCGCGTCAGGTGACACCAGGCCACAGACCTGATCGGACGCCTTCCACGCTGCGTCGACATCGCCGGTCAAGTAGGCCAGGTTCCCTTGGGCGAGAAGAATCGCAACATCGGCAGGGCCCCCGGTGGGCTCCAGCCCGGCAAGTACGGACGTTGCGGTCTCGAGATCACCTTCCATCACCGCCGCCTGTCCCATGCGAGCACGAAGCAGCGGCCTGTCCTCGTCGGCGGCCACGGCGAGCGCCGCCCGGTACGAGTCGACGGTCGACCGGTCACCCAGTGCGGCCAACAGATTCGCCCGGAGCGCCAGCAACCGCGCTCGGTCGGCGGGATGAGCGTGCTCACGGACCGCATCGACCAGTGCCAGGGCGTCGCTGTACGCGCCGATGGCCGCTTCGGTCTCGACGGCTTGCACGACGTGCGGCACCGCTTCGCTGAGCTGGCCGGCGGCGATGAGATGGTGGGCGATCCGCGCGGGCGCAGCCCCGACCGCACCGAGCCGTTCCGCGGCTTGGCGGTGAAACTCACGCTGCCTGAGCGGCGGAATGTCCTCGAGCAGTGCCTCGCGGATGAGCGCATGCCGGAATTGATAGCCAGACCCCGTGTGCACGACGACGAGTGCAGCGAGAGCCGCATCGAGTGCGGCGTACGCCTGCGCCTCCGGCAACCCGGTCAGGACCACGAACTGGTCAGTGTCGAAGTTCATGCCGATCACCGCGACCTGCGCGAGCGCCTCGCGAGTCTTGACCGCCAGCCTCGCCAGCCCGAGCGCACCGAGGCTCGGTGCGGGCCCGCTCACCGCGGACCGGGCCATCTCTACGACGGCGAACGGCAGACCGGCGGACACCTGCCAGATCCGGTCCACGAGCTCCGGCCGCGCGTCCGGTTGATGAGACCGCACGAGCTCCTCCGTGCCGCTGCGATCCAGCGGATGCAGCGGCAGGTCGTAGGCCAGGGTCCGGCGAAGCAGGCTGGCCCTGATCTGATCGATGCGCCGAGCACCGCGCCGGTGCCCGACAACGAGGAGCACCCGTTCGTCGTGAATTCGCCTTGCCAGGTAATGCAGCAGCCGGAGACTGGCCTCGTCGGCCTCGTGCACGTCGTCGATGGTCAGGACCAGGCCGGTGCCGGCGGCTGCCAGCCGGAGGAGTTCGGCCGCCGCGACGAACAGCCGTTGGTGGGTTCCCTCGCCGCTCCACGTCAACTCGTCGCCGGCCAACGCGCGATCGATCTCGTACCGGAAGGTGTCCTCGAGCCCGTCGAGAAGGGTGGGATGCCGCCGGTAGAGGTCGGCCAGCGCTTCGATGACCGGCGCGTAGGGCCACGCCCCTTCCACCATGGCCGCCACGCCCTGACCGGTTCGCCAGCCCGAGCGCTCGGCCCGATTGCGCATCCACTCCAGCACCGTGGACTTGCCCACGCCGGGAGGCCCTGACACGAGGATGGTTCGGCCGTGGCCGTGCTCCGCGTCGACCATCAGCCGCTCGAGCTGCTCCTGCTCTGCCAGGCGACCGACCAGACCGGCCGGTCCGGGCCGGGATCGACCCGGCGTCTCGGCGAGTATCCGGTCCCGCATGGCCAAGGCCTGGCGGCCCGGCCCGACGCCGAGCTCACGGCGCAGCGCCGCATCCATCCGCTCGAACTGCCGGAGGGCGGCGCGGTGGTCCCCGGCCTCCAGCCGCTGCTGCATCAACGCCACATGCGCGTCCTCATCGGCCGGCTCTTCGGCGAGAAGGGCATCCCAGCGTCGGGCGGCCCGCAAGAGGTCGTGGTAACGCAGCCGCAGGTGCTCGCGGCGGTTCTCAGTCCAACTCTCGTACTTGTCGTCGGGCAGCAAGATGCCGCCGTACAGCCCGACGGCCGCCGTCGCGGCAGCGGCACTGCCGTCGGCCAGCGCCTGCTCCGCAGCCCTCTCAAAGGTCTCGACATCGACGACCAGGTCGGCATTCGGCAGCAGCGACACCATCTCGTCGCGCAAGACCACAGCCGTCCGGTCGCCCAGGGCGCGCCTGGCATAGTGGGCGAGCTTGTGGAGCCGCGGCGCTGCCTCGGTGATGGTCAGTTCGGGCCACAACCGGTCGATGAGCTGCTCCCGATGGAGCCGGTGACGGGGCTCGAGTGCCAGCACCTTGACCAGCGCCGCCGCTTGCGGACGGACCCAGCGCTCGGCGTCGACGCGTGCGCCGTCGACCAGGACGGCGAAACCGCCGAGCATCGTGATCTCGACGTGCCTAGCACTCAACGGCTCCCCCACGTCTCCCCCCGATAGCGCGTGCCGTGTCGGATCAAGTGTCCGCTCCCGTTAGGTGGATGTACAGCCCCTTACGACACCGGCGCGGGCACCAGCCCGTGCTCGTGCTCCGGCCGCTGGAAGATCTCTATCTGTTCGGTCATCGCCGAGCTGGCCTCGCGCAGCAGTTGCTTCAGGCGCGGCATCGCCCATTCGTACGAGGCGATCGCCTCGACGGCCGCGTACAGGCGGGCGCTGAGCGCGTCCCGCGTCCGCTGGTAGCCGGCGAGCGCGGCGGACTCGGACAGCGCCCCACGGTGCATGTCGACCACCGCGTTGGCCAGCAGTTCTGCTTCTCGCAGGGCGTCGGTGATGCCGTGCGTGCTCAGCGGGTCCTCGAAGGACCCGGCGTCGCCGACGAGCGCCCAGCCGGGGCCCCAGGACTGGCGGACATACCCGGGCAGGCCGGCGAACCCGCGCCTGCCTTCCGGGCCGCGGGCTGCGCGCACGCGCTCGGCTACGGCCGGCGACAGGTCCTCGAGCAGCGAGTCGAACGGGCCGCGAGCTGTTCGGGCGCGCAGGATCTGCCTCATCCGCTCAGGCGTCGTGCCGACGAACACGCCCGTGCGGCCGTCGTTGGTCGGAATCAGGCCACCGCTCACGCTCGGCCCGTAGAGCCACTCGTACCCCTCGACCGGCAGGCCGTCCCAGTAACCGTAGAGAAACGCGCTTCCAAGCCCGGCCGCCGTCCTGATCACGGGAGCACCGACCTCACCGGCCACGAACGAGCGGATCCCGTCGGCCCCGATGGTGAGCGGCGCGGTCGCGACTACCCGGCAACCGGTCCGGTCCCGGCCGACGACACCGGTGACCCGGCCAATGTCGTCTCGCGTCAGCTCGATCACGTGGACGCCGAACCGGATCTCGGCGCCCGCCTCGGCAGCAGCGTCGGCGAGCAGCGGATCGAGGATGTTGCGCCGCGGTGCGTACAGAGCGTCCACCCCGGCTGCCGGCTTGAGCGACACCCGGGTGCTGCCGTCCGGGTAGTGAAAGATCACTTTGGTGACCGGTGGTGTGCCTGCCGCGACCACCCGGTCAAGCAGTCCCCAGCGCAGTAGCTGGACCACGCCGCCGCGCATCAGCGCGTGCGTGGAGATGGTGTCGCTTCCGTAACGTGACCGGTCGAGCACCAGCACCCGTAGACCCTGCCTGGCGAGCAGCATCGCGGTGGCCGCACCCGCGCATCTGGCGCCGATGATGATCACGTCGTGTGTGGTGCCCATTCAGTCACTCCTGGTCGCCATGGCGGTTGCGCCGGTCAAATGCTGGACGACGTGGCCGGCGTCGTGGCGCGCGCCGTCGATGAACTGGGAGTTGCGGCGGTACATGAACCGCAGCCCCATCACGTAGAGGCCGGGCGCGGCGGTAACGCCCCTGTACTGCTCGATCTCCCCGTCGGCGGCGGTCACCGGTACCTGCAGCCACGGATACCGAAACTCGAATCCGGTGGCCCACACGACCGTCGATATGCCGGCCGCCCGGAGGTCCAGCGAATCCGGCCCGGCCGGCAGCCGCAGCGCGGGGATCTCCTCCGGCGGGCACACCTCGGTGTCGAGCCCGGCTCTGGAGACATGTTCGTCGATCTTGGTCAGTGTCCGGCGGAGCCGTTCGTCCGCCGCTGCTGTGGTGGCCGGCAGGTCAGGGGCGAACGACACGCGGCTGCCGTCCACTCCGGTGAGCCGGCCGGTGATCGTCACGCCGAGGTCGCGCAAGGTGGACAGGTCGAGCCCGCGCCCCCCATTGCCGCCGGTGAGCTGGGACGACGGATCACGCCGCGCCCTGTCGATGTCGGCGACCTCGTCGACGGTCCGGTCGAGTGCGCCGAGTTGCTCGAGCCACCACATGATGTCCATGCCGCGGTAGCGCCTCGGTAGCCGGGTGTGAGTGCCGACGGCCAGCACGACGTCCCGTCCTGCGCGCCGCAACTCGGCGGCGACCTGCACGCCGGATGCCGAGGCCCCCACCACGAGCACGCCGCCGGCCGGCAACGCGGCCGGCTTGCGGTACCGGTTCGTGTGCACCTGCTCGATGCCGCGCGCAAGGTCGGCGCCGAGGGCCGGCACCCGCGGGCGCGGCCCGGCGGCGACCACGACGTTGCGCGCCAGCCAGGCGCCCTCGGTCGTGGTGACCTGGTAGCCGCCCGCTGCGGGCCGCACGTCGGAGACCGCCGTCCATGACTGGATCGGGGCGCCGAACGAGCGAGCGTACCCAGCGAGGTAGCCGACCAGCTCGGCCGCCGGCATGTAGCCATCGGGGTCCTCACCCTGGTAGCTCCAGCCGGGCAACCGGCTCATCCAGTTCGGAGTGAGCAGGTGCAGCGAATCCCACCGGGCGCTGCGCCAGCTCTCGGCGAGCCGACCCCGGTCCAGCACGAGGTGCTCACGCCCGGCATCGGTGAGGCACCGGCTGGTGGCGAGACCGGCGTGGCCGGCCCCGATCACGATGGTGTCGATCGCTTTCATCTTGCACTCATTTCTTGGTGCGCTCGCGGCCGCCCGGCCGGAACCAGGCGGCCGCGGTAGCGCAGGTCGGTCAGCCGGCCGTGATGTTGAGCTTCACCGGCACGGGGTTGGTGATGACGTCGTAAACCGCGGAGCGGCTACGCGACTGCTCGACGAGCTCACGCAGCTTCTCCTCGGGCGCGTTGCCCTTGATCTTGAAGTCGACCTCGATGTGCTCGTAGCCGTTGCGGACCTCTTCGCCCACGAGGTGGGACATCCCGAAGATGCCGAGCAGGTTGATGTCGCCCTTGACGGTCGACTCGACCTCGGTCAGCTCGATGCCACGCGCGGCGGCGATGTTGGCCAGGCCGGACGTCAGGCACGCGGCCAGCGCGCCGAGCACGTACTCCACCGGAGCGGGACCGTTGTCGTTGCCGACGAGCACTGGCGGGTGGTCGGCGTCGATCACGGTCGGGTGCTTGTGCTCCATCTCCTGGCCCGCGCCGTAGTAGCTGTGCATGGTGCTGCGGTTGTGCGTACCGCTCACCCAGCGGTTGGTGGCGCGGAACTGGAACTTGGCGATCTCGGGCTGGCCCTTGACGGCGTCCAGCGTGGCGAACAGGGTTGGGGTGTCGACGCCGTTGAGCGGCATACGCTCGGTCTTGGTGGTCATGTCGGTCGGGACCTTTCTGGTAGTGATGGATCGGTTCTTCATATGGATCGGTTCTTCGGTTGGATCGGTTCTTCAGATGGATTTGCTGAGTTGGTCGTCGTCCAGAGTCGTCGGCGGGCTTCGCGGGCCGCATGGGGTCCACATCAGGTGCCCACCGCCAGGGAGAGCAGCCATAGCGTCGGCATGCCGGCGAGCACGGCGACATACGAACGGCCGGTCACGTGTACGGCGAGGATGGCCACCGCCACGGCGGCAAGCAGCGGGATGGCGTGCGCAACATCGCTTGCCCGTACGGAAGCAGCCGCGATTCCGGTGGCGGCCAGCGCGGCGAACGCGGCCGGAGCCACGAAGGCCGACGCCTGCTCGAGCTTGGCGGGCAACGCGATCCGATCGGTCAGGACGATCATGCTGATCCGGAACAAATAGCTGCCGAGACCGGCCAGCAGGATGACGAACCAGGCGGTCATCGCGACCTCCCCTTGACGGTGAGGGCGGCCAGGAGGCCGCCGATGATGGCCAGCAGCACGCCGAGGTGCATCGGCGCCGCCAGGGCGGCGGCCGCGACGACGGATGCGGTGATGGCGGCCCGGCGGGTCGCACGGTCGCCGAGCTTGCCGACGACCTCGCCCACCAGGTAGAGCGGGATGATCAGCTCCAGCCGGAGTACCGCCGGCAGTTGCGCACCGAGCGTTATGCCGATGCCGATCGCAGCCAGCCATGCCACCCACAGCAGAAGTGCGCCGCCGAGGTAGTGCCGGTGGCCGGCGCCGCGATCGCCGTGCCGCTCGTAGCCGTCGACGCCCACGACGAACGACGGGTCGACGAGGAGGTAGGCGGCGGTGGCTCGCCACCAGCGAGGAGTACCGCGCCACTTTGCGGCGATGGCGCCCGAGTAGAGGACGAGGCGCAGGTTGATGATCAACGCTGTCGCCACGATGACCGCCGGAGCGGCACCCGCGTGCAGCATCTCGATGGTCGCCACCTGCGCACTACCGGCGTAGATCAAGGGGCCGGTGAACCACCCGGCGAGGGCCGGGATATCCGCCCGCGCCGCGCTGACACCGATCACCAATCCGAAGGGGACGACGCCGGCCAGCCACGGAACCATGGCCCGCGCGCCGGCGGCGTATTCTCCGCCGCCGGCACGCTGGACGACGCTGGTCGATACGGCCGACATCAGCTGTTCCCGGGTACGGCCACAGTCTTGGACGACTGGCTGGCCAGCAGCTTGAGCCGCCGGACCTGTCGCATAAAGCGGTGGCGCCACGGGTCGCGTGCCGCCTGCACTTCTGCGCGGTGTCGCACCGCCGGCATGTCGAACTGGCGGCGCATCACGTCGAGCGTCTGCTCGACCGTCGCCAGCGCAAACAGCGATTCCATTGCTTCCCCTCATTCGGTGTGCTGCGACAGTGCCGGGGACTTCTTCCCGGAACCTTCCGCGAGGCCTTCCCGCGGTCGCATCTCGACTCTGCTCGCTCCGGCGCCGCCAGACTTGGAGGCGAGATGGAGACGATGTGGAGATCGCGTGCACCGGCCATAAGGTGCGACACTGCTGATTAGCCGGGGTAACTACCGGATGGCGGCCCCGCTGGGGGTGTGATGGCGTTCGTCTTCGACGACTACGAGCTCGACCTGTCCCGGTTTGAACTGCGCCTTCGCGGTGTGGTTCAGCCGGTCGAACCACAGGTCTTCGACGTGCTCGCCGTCCTCCTCCGAGAACGACACCGGGTCGTGACCAAAGAAGAGCTGCTCGACACCGTCTGGGGCAACCGGTTCGTCAGCGAGTCGGCCCTGACCAGCCGGATCAAGTCGGCCCGGCAGGCCATCGGCGACACCGGGCGGGAGCGGCGCCTGATCCGGACGGTGCACAGGCGCGGATACCAGTTCGTGGGTGAGGTCACCGAGTCGTCGGCACCCGAACCGGTGATCACCGACCCGCCACCTCAGCACATCAGGTTCTGCACAGTGCCGGATGGCACCAGGCTGGCGTACGCCACGATGGGTAGCGGTCCGCCACTGGTGAAGGCGGCCAACTGGCTGAGCCATCTGGACTACGACTGGCAGAGTGCGGTGTGGCGGCACTGGCTGGTGGAGCTCTCCCGCCGATTCACCCTGCTCCGGTACGACGAGCGAGGATGCGGCCTGTCGGACTGGGAGGTGCCCCGCTTCTCGTTCGACGCCTGGATCGAAGACCTCGAGGTAGTGGTTGACGCCGCTGGGTTCGACAGGTTTCCGCTGCTCGGGATTTCACAGGGTGCGCCCGTGGCGGTCGCTTATGCCGTGCGCCACCCCGAGCGCGTGAGTCATCTGGTGCTGCTCGGCGGCTTCGCAACGGGTTGGCGCAAACGGGCGCGGACCAGCGAGGACTTGGAGCTGGCCGAAGCGCGCGTCGAGATGGCACGGCTGGCCTGGGGAAGGCCCGACTCGACCTACCGGCAGATGTTCGTTGCCGAGTTCCTTCCCGAGGCCACTCAGGAAGAGTGGCAGGTCTTCGACGAACTCCAGCGTCGCTCGACGTCGGCAGAGAACGCGTGGCGCTTCCTCAACGAGTTCGCCGACATCGACGTAATCGACCTGGCACCCAGGGTCGCGGCTCCGACGCTGATCATGTGCGCTCGCCGGGAACCGGCCAACATGTTCGAGCAATCCCGGCTGCTTGCGAGTCTCATCCCCGGTAGCCGGCTCATTCCCCTCGACAGTGCGAACCACCTGCTGCCCGAATACGACCCCGCGTGGCGACAGTTCCTCACCGAATTGGACGCCTTTCTGCCGCCCGTGGCCACCGCCGTCAGATGATGCCGCGCTCGCGAGCGATGTGCACCGCCTCGGTCCGTGAGCTCGCCTGTAGCTTGCTCAAGATCGCCGACACGTGATGGTCGACCGTCTTCGATGAGATGAACAGCCGGCTTGCGAGCTGAGCATTCGACAAGCCTTCGGCGAGCATGGCCAGGACCTCGACCTGGCGCTCGGTGAGCCCGGCCGGGTTGGCCCGAGTGGTCGCCCGTGGCCCGGCCGGGACGTTGCTTACACCCCTGTCGCGCAGTTGCCGCCGGACCTTCGCGGCGACCGCGGCGGCGCCCAGAGTGTCAAGCAGTTCCAGCGCCCGGAATGCAGCCGTGTCCCCGCCAGCGTCGAGAAGAGCGAGAGCTTGCGAGTACGGCTCGCCGATCCTTGCCCAGCTCTGCGCCGCACCCGTGGCGTCGCCGGCCAACGCGAGCCGGTACGGTTCGGCCACGCTGAACTCGTCCGGCACTTGCCCGCCCCAGCGGCGGATCCAGACGGCGAGGTCGCCAAGCGACCATTCCAGCCCTGGTTCTCCGGCGAACCTGCGCAGCAGGTCGGTTGCGTTCGCGATCCGGTCGTCGCGCTCGCCGGTGAGCCACGCGCGCTCGACGAGCGCGGTCGCGGCCGGCAAGATTCGCAGTGGCTCGTTGAGCCGCGTCGCCAACTCCCAGGCCGCGTCGAGATGCATGTCGGCGTCTGCGTCTCCGCGCCGCAGGTTGATCAGGCCACAGACCAGATCAGCCCACGGGCGGCCCAGCGGGACGGTTTCCGGCCCGAGCATTATGCCGGCGTCGCGCACCGCCTGATCCCAGTTGCCGGTGAGAAGGTTCAGCCGAGCCTGCGCACCGAGCTGCCACACCACACAGATTCGGATGTCGCGCTCGGTGGCAAGCGGGAGGCTGGAGCTGAGCAGCTCGCGCGCCTCGGCGAACCTGCGCTGCTCGACGTCGCAGTACACGAGCAGGCTGTAGGTCGTCGACGCCGGGTAGTACTCACCGGCCTGCAGGCCTACCGCGGCCACCTCCAGTACCCGTTTGCGAGCGTCCTTTCGCCCAGCCACCACGTCTCGTATCGAATGCAACATGTCCGCCCGAAGGCGCAGTTCGAAATCACCGGTCGCTTCGTTGACGCCGGTCAAGTGCTCGAGGATCTCGTCGGCGTGGCGGAGGTCGTTGCGCTGGATCGCCAGGTACGCCTCAGTGGCGTACGCGTGGCCCAGCTCGACCAGATCGTCGCTCGGC
>Ga0299914_10001397_pt1 | contig 15932 bp, 15 predicted proteins | sample RVTome_10_FD_201361 | JGI IMG/M metagenome (GOLD analysis project Ga0299914, IMG submission 201361) | Soil microbial communities from uranium-contaminated site in the Upper Colorado River Basin, Wyoming, United States - RVT153D57 (version 2) ...
GCCCTCACCGGCGGGATCGGATCGGTGGTCGGCGCAGTGGCGGCCGGGATAATCCTCTTCACGCTGTCCCCGATCCTGAGCGCCATGGGGATCGATCCCAACACCGGACAAGTGGTGCAGGGCGTGTTGATCGTCGTCGTGATGATGGTTGCCGGCGTCGTCGAGTTGAGAAGGCAGAGGGCGGCATGACCGGCATCAATGTCCCCGTGCTCGACGTAGATGTGCCACCGGACTCGAGATGGCGCACTGCCCTCCGGGACCACCCTCTACTCGTTCTGGGGGTTGTGCTCGTCGCCCTGGTGGTGGCCACCGGCATCATCGAGCCGCGCTACCTGGGCCTCAGCGGCCTGAGAAACACTGTCCTTCTGGCCGCGCCTCTGGGGATTCTCGCCGGGGCGCAGACGATTCTCATGCTGACCGGCGGCATCGATCTCTCTGTGGGGATGGTGGCGACCGCAGCCGCATACGTCGCCGCCAACCAGTCACCACGGGGCGCCGGCATCGCCATCGTCCTCGGTCTCGCTGTGGGCCTGGTCGCGGGAGCCATCAACGGTGTGGGGGTGGGTGTGTTTCGGGTCAACCCCCTGATCATGACCCTGGCCATGTCGGCCATCCTCCTCGGCCTGTTCACCGCGCTTTCCTTCACAGTGCTCCAGGGATCGACGACTGTAGGCGAGTTCATAGAGACTCTCGGCGGAGGCTCGTTCCTAGGCAACCGCATCCCGTACAACGCGCTGGTCTGGGCCGTCGTCTCGGTCGTCATCATCTATGGCCTGCGACGGACCGGTCTGGGCCGGCTGCTCTACGCGGTGGGTGACAACCCGATCGCGGTCAGGCTCGCCGGGGTGAGGATCTGGCAGGTCCAGATCGCTGCTTACATCCTGGCCGGGCTGCTCGCGGCTCTCGCCGGGATCCTTCTCGCCGGCCGGACCGGGGCGGTGGACCTGCAACTGGCGGTCAGCTTCGTGCTTCCCTCGGTGGCCGCAGCCGTCATCGGTGGGACGTCGATCTTCGGTGGGGTGGGCTCCTACAGCGGCACCATCCTGGGCGCCCTCATCTTGGGCGTTTTGGCCACCATGCTCACTTTTCTCAACGCCGGCCAGGCAATCCAGCAGATTGTCTACGGCTTGATCGTGCTGGGGTTGGCTTGGCTGTATGCCCGGGTCACGGGGACCGGATAGAGGCCGGATGGCATACAGCGACGTGAAAGCGGGGGTGGTCGGGATCGGCTTCATCGGCGTGGCTCACGTCGAGGCTTTGCGGCGGCTCGGGGTCGAGGTCGGTGGCGTCGTCGGGTCGACGCCGGCGCGTGCCAGGGTGAAGGCCGAGGCCGCGGGCCTCCCGACCGTGTACGAGTCGGTCGAGGCACTGACTGCGGACCCGTCGATCGACGTCATCCACATCGCCAGCCCCAACCAGGCTCATGCCGACCAAGTCCGGGTCTGCTTGGCGGCAGGGAAACACGTGGTGTGCGAAAAGCCTTTGGCGCTGAGTCCCAAGGACACCGCCGACCTGGTGGCGACCGCCGCCGAGACGAGTCTGGTAAACGCAGTGTGCTTCAACATTCGCTTCTACCCGCTCAACCATCAGGCGATGTCGATGGTCGCCGCCGGCGAGATCGGCGAGGTCCGGCTCATAACCGGGTCGTATCACCAGGACTGGCTGCTCCGGGACACCGATTGGAATTGGCGACTCCAGCCCGAGGACGCGGGTGAGCTGAGGGCGGTAGCCGACATCGGGTCGCACTGGCTCGATCTGACCCGGTTCATCAGCGGGAAGCGGGTTGAGTCGGTCATGGCCGACCTCCACACCCTCGTCCCGGTCCGTCGTCACCCGTCGGGCCCTGTGGAGACCTTCGCCGTGGCCGGGGAAGACGAGGACCTGATAGACGAAGTGATGACCAGCGACGATGCCGCTGGGATCCTCCTTCGCTACGAGGGCGGGGGACGAGGTGCCGTGACGATCTCACAGGTTTCGGCGGGTCGTCGCAATTCGCTCGGGTACGAGATCGCCGGGAGCGATTCGGCCTTGTCCTGGTCCTCGGAGCGGCCCGACGACTTGTGGATCGGGCATCGCGGCCGTCCCAACGAGATCCTCCACCGTGACCCGGCGCTGGCCGGGCCAGAGGCTGCGGCCCTCATTGCCTACCCGGGTGGCCATGTCGAGGGGTTCCCGGACACATTCAGGGCCTTGTTCAGCCGGGTGTACCAAGACGTCATGGCGGGCAGGCCGGCCCAGGAGCCTGCCTACCCCACCTTCGCCGACGGCCACGACGCGGTGGTGGTCACCGACGCCGTGAGTCGGAGCAACATCGAGCAACGCTGGGTGACGGTCCAGCGATGAGGAGGATGAGATGAAACTCGGTCTGCTGACCGCACCCTTCCCGAGCACACCGCTGGCCGACGTGGCCGATTGGACCGCCGCCAACGGGTTCACCACGATCGAGATCGCGGCCTGGCCGGCGTCGAGCGGGGATACTCGCCGATACGCCGGTACCAGCCACATCGATGTCGATGGCCTGTCCGAGGCCCAGGCTTCAGAGATAGTGGACGGCATGACCGAACGGGGTCTCGAGATCTCGGGCCTCGGCTACTACCCGAATCCCCTCCACCCCGAGCCCGAGCACCGGGAGACCGTGATCGGGCATCTGAAGAAGGTGATTGCCGCCGCTTCGAAGATGAATGTGAAGGTGGTCAACACGTTCATGGGCGCCGACAGCGCCAGGACCCAGGACGAGAACTGGGAAGAGGCGACGAAGGTGTGGCCGGATATCATCTCGTGGGCGGAGGACCACGGCGTCAGGGTGGCGATCGAGAACTGTCCGATGATCTTCTCCAAGGACGAGTGGCCCTCCGGTCACAACCTGGCCTACAACCCCAAGATCTGGCGAAGGATGTTCGAGGAATTCGGCGAGACGATCGGTCTCAATTTCGACCCTTCCCACCTGGTCTGGCTGATGATCGACATCGAGGGCGCCATCGAGGAGTTCGGCGAGCGCTTCTATCACTTCCAGGCCAAGGACGTGATGATCGATCATGCCGGTCTCTACGAGAACGGCACCCTCTCGTCGGGGATCGGATGGCAGATCCCACGTCTGCCCGGGCTCGGGGACGTGCCCTGGGGCCGCGTCTTCTCAGCCCTGTATCGGGTGGGGTACGACGGGCCGATCATCATCGAGCACGAGGATCGCGACTTCGAGGAGACCGACGAGCTGGTGAAGCGAGGGTTCCTCCTCGCCCGGGATGTCCTCAACCCCTGGGTCAAGTAGAGCAACGTGACGCGTGGCGACAACCCGGCCAATTTCGACGTGGTGGTGGTCGGGTCGGGGTCGGCCGGATCGTCTGCCGCCATCGCCGCGGCCCGCCATGGGGCGAAGACTCTCCTCATCGAGAAGCTCCCATTTCTCGGCGGGAATTCCACCGCGGTGCTCGACACCTTCTACGGCTTCTACACGCCCGGGGAACGGGCAGCCAAGGTGGTGGCAGGCGTCGGAGACGATGTGATCGCAGGTCTGCGCAGTCTCGGCCCGGTGGTGGAGCGCCCCAATACCTACGGGGCGGGGACGGGGGTCACCTACCTCGCCGAGCATCTCAAGGTGGTGTGGGAGAGTCTGGTGCTCGCGGCAGGGGCATCTGTGCTGCTGCACGCCTTCGTGCAGGACGTGACCGTCGACCATGGGTCGATATCGTCAGTCCTGGTAGCGACCAAGGCCGGGCTGAGGGAGATCATGGGCTCGGTGGTCGTCGACGCATCCGGGGACGCCGATGTCTGTCATTACGCAGGATTCAGCTACGAATTGGCCGGTGAGGCGGATCCGGCGCAGACGCTTACCACGACGTTCCGGATGGCCAATGTCGATCAGGCGCGACGCCGTACCGTAGACAAGAGCCGCTTCCACGCCTTGATGGCAGAGGCGGCGGATTCGGGCGGATACGACCTGCCCCGTCGGGAGGGCAGCGATCACATCACTCCCATCGATGGCATGACGGCCACAGTCATGACCAGGATCGAGCACGTGGAGAGAGACGCTGACGGGCGGGTCGTCAACGCCACCGATCCCGAGGTCCTGACCCGTGCGGAGATCGAAGGCCGGCGCCAGGCACTGGAGTACGCCCGCTTCCTCGTCGACCGCGTGCCGGGTTACGAGAACGCATCGCTTGCCGCGTTGAGCAGCCAGATCGGCATGCGGGAGACCAGGCGGGTCTACGGCGACTACCGGGTCACCCGGGAAGATGTGCTGGCTGCTCGGCAGTTCGACGATCAGATCGGTCTCTGTGGAGCTCCTATCGAGGACCACGTCCCGGGCAAGGCGACCCGCTGGGAGTATCTGCGCGAAGGCACGGCGGTGGGCATTCCGTTCTCCAGCCTGGTGGCCCGCGATGGCGTGAACGTGCTGACTCCCGGCCGGTGCTTCTCGGCTACTCACGACGCCCAGGCGTCGATCAGGTCCATGGCGCAATGCATGGCGATGGGCCAGGCGGCGGGCACGGCGGCTGCCATGGCCGCCGCTAAGGAGGGTCTGGTAAGAGATGTGAACGGGGACAGACTCCGCGCGGCACTGCGTGCCGACGGGGCCATTCTCGAGATGCCCTGATGGCCTTCGCCCGGACCGTGCTCGGCGACGTCGCCGCCGACGAGTTGGGTGTGACCCTGTCGCATGAGCACTTGATCATCGACAGCTCGATCGTGGAGCGGGAATGGCCCCACATCCATCTCCCCTCGGTTGCCGATGCGATCGCCGAGACGATCGAACTCGCCGCATCCGGCGTGCGGACCATGGTTGATGCCATGCCGATTGGATGTGGCGGGGACGCGGCCCGTCTCGCCGACGTGGCCCTGGCTACCAGATGCAACCTGGTGGCTTCCACCGGGATGCACACTGTCAAGTACTACGCAGAGGCCGATTGGCACCTCGGGGCATCTGCGGAGGACCTGGCGAGGGCGTTCACCTCCGCCATCGAGGGCCCAGCACCTGCGGCCGGGCTCATCAAGGTAGCGACCAGCGGGCCCACGCCCACACCCCTGGAGCACAGGCTCTTCGAGGCGGCGGCGATTACGGTGGAGGCGACCGGGGCACCCGTTCTGACTCATTGCGAGGCAGGCGAAGGCGGGGCGGCTCAGATCGAGCTCATCGCCGATTCCGGGATCCCTCTCACCAGGGTGGTGATGTCGCACACAGACAAAGTCACCGACCCGGCGTACCACCGCGACCTGCTGGAGAGCGGGGTCCTCCTCTGCCTCGATCAGGGTCTTCGTCAACCTGAGGAGACGGCGCGAATCCTGGTGGGTCTGATCGAAGCGGGTTTCACAGCTCAGCTCCTCATCGGCACCGACGGCGCACGTCGGTCGCTGTGGTCGACTCTGGACGGCGACCCGGGTCTGGCGTGGATCAACACCGGGTTCCGGGCCATGCTCGTCGAAGCAGGGGTCGATGAGGACTCACTCGACATGATCTTCCGGGTAAATCCCGGCAGGTGGCTCGGGCTCTCTATCTAGAAGGCGGCTGCGGCTGCGGTGTCGGCCAGGACGAAGGCGTTGGGGTGCTCTCGCACAAATGTCGCCGGCAGCTCGGGGCCGATCGGGCCGGTCACCATCCTGGTCAGGATGTCTCTCTTGTGGCGACCGGTCACCAGCAGCCACAGCTCACGTGTCTCCAGCAGCTCGCGGATACCGATCGTGATCCCCCACTCGGGTCGGATGGTGGCTCCGTAGTCCAGCGCGCCGGACGCCGTGGATTCCGCCAGATCTACGACCCGAGTCGCCGAGTCCCGGGTCGAGCCCGGCTCGTTCATCCCGAGATGGCCGTTGCGGCCCAGGCCCACCAACGCCAGGTCGAGGCCCCGCTGGTCGATCAGCCTGCCGTACTCCAAGGCGGCGGCGGCGGTGTCGAGGGAGTCGACATCGGGAGCGTGAAATTCTTGCCCGGGGAGAGCGCGTCGGAGCATGGCGGAGCAACGAGCGGGGTCGTTGCCCGGTAGACCACCGAACTCGTCGAGCAGAAAGATCTCGGGCTCCCCAATCATCCTGGTGTCCGCGTACACCGGTTTGGTCGTGTTCCCGGTGGCGAGGCACAGCCTCAACCCGGGACGGTCCAGCAGCCTCCGATTGAGCCTTTGCGCGACGACGCCGGGCCAATCGTCGACGGCGAAGACCTCCGGGCCGGGGCTCAACCCGAGGTGACGAGGTCGAACACCGAACCGGTGTCCTTGTCGCTCAGGATCAGCTTGCGCCGACCATCGGGAAGAATCTCCTCCTTGACCACGGCATGTCCGTCGTGGGTCTGAGAGGTCTTTTCGATGCGTGAGGTCTCCCCGCCTCTCCACTCCATCTCGACCGGCTCCCATTGCCTGCTGGAGGCAGACCGGTAGGCGGCATCCATGATCGCGTTGACGATGTATCCGTCGTAGATCGTCTCCCGCGGCGGGATGCCCGCCTCGAGCGAGTCGAACATGTCGGCGAACATGGCGCTGTAGCCGAGCTCGCCAATCTCATCGCCCACCGGGAACAGCCATCCCTCGGTGGATTCCAGCTTCTCGGCGACGTAGCCTCCGCCGCCGCCCGAGCTGTACATCTCGTACCCGGTTCGGAGGAAGTGGTTGAGCCAGATGGTCCCCTCGGTTCCGGCGACCTCGTCACGAAGATCCATGCCACCGCGGAATGTCCAGCTCACCTCGAACTGGCCGAGCGCACCCGACTCGAAGCGGATCAGGACGACCGCATTGTCCTCGGCCTCTATCGGGTGGACCAGGGTGTCGGCCCAGGCCATCACCTCGAGGGGTCTGTTCTCCTTTCCCACAAAGTTGCGGATGATCTCGATGCAATGACAACCCAGATCGACGATGGCGCCACCGCCGGCCATCTCCTTGTCCCAGAACCAGGCGCTGTGCGGCCCCGGATGGGTCTCCCGCGACCGGACCCAGGTGACATCACCTATGGCGCCGGACGCCACCGACTCGACGGCCTTCATCGTCTTCGGTGTGTAGACCAAGTCTTCCAAATAACCACCGAAAACCCCGGCCGATTCGATCCTGTCGAGGATCCGTTTGGCCTCGTCGGCGTCCCGGGCGAGAGGCTTGGTGACGAGGACCGCCTTGCCGGCATCGGCGGTGAGGGCGATGGCCTCCTCGTGGAGGAAATTGGGGAGCCCGACGACCACGACGTCGGTCTCGGGGTGGTTGATCGCATCTTCGAGGGAGGTGGTGTGCGTGGGGATGTCCCATCGATCGGAGAAAGCCCTGCCCCGTTCCTCGGAGCGCGAGTAGACGACACCCACGGAATCACGGGTGCGAGGCCCGTGGATGGTCATCGTGTAGAAGTCACCGATCAGACCGGTGCCGAGCATCGTGACCTTGTGACCTTGCATTGCATCCCTCCTGAGGCTTCTGGGCCTGCAACCTAATCGCCGCCGCGTCGGGCTCAGAGGGGTCGCACATAAGCATCGGTGTCGACTCCCGGGCCGAGACGAACGCCAGGTCATCGCCGGTTGGTGCCGATCAGGTGCCGGTGAAGTCGGGCTTCCGCTTCTCCACAAAGGCGGAGATCGCCTCGGTCAGGTCGTTTGAGATCAGAAAGGCAGCGTTCCATTGCGCCGCATTGTCCAATGCCTGTTCCACGGTCCGCCCTTCGTTGACGGCAAGGGCCTTCTTGATGCCCCGGATCACGAGCGGTGAGTTTTCGGCGATCTGCAGAGCCGTGTCTCTGGCCGCCTCGAGCATGGCGTCCACCGAGGGGAGCACATCGTTGACCAGGCCGATCGCGAGTGCCCGGCCTGCGTCGATGTCGTTTCCGGTGTAGGCGAGCTCGGCGGTGTGACCCGGTCCGACGATGGCCGGCAACCTTTGCAGGGTCCCGACGTCGGCGACCAGCCCCATCCGGGTTTCCCGTATCGAGAAGGTCGCATCCGCTGCGGCAACGCGCAGGTCACAGGCGGTGATCAGGTCCATGCCGCCTCCCAGGCAGTAACCATGGACCGCGGCGATCGCCGGTTTGGGTGATTCGGCGAAGCAAGTCGCAGTCCGCTGCAGCTCCCTGATGGTGCGATACAGCTGCAGGCTGGACTCGGCCCGTGATCCGTCTCCTGGTTGGAGGGAGGCGAGGAGCTCGATGTCGATCCCCACGGTGAAAGCGGGGCCACGGGCCGCGAGGATCACCACCCGCGCCGAATCGTCGGCGTCGATCTCGGCCATGGCTGCCGGGATGTCCCTCCACATGTCGGCCGACAGCGCATTGAGCTTCCCGGGCCGGTTCAGCCAGAGCGTGGCGACAGAACCGTCCCGCTCGATCTCGATGTGCTCGTAACCCACCAGGTGAGCCTATTTGGGAGGAAGGGAGCCGGCGAAGTCGAGGCCGGCTTCGATCCATCTCTGCAGACCGCTGTCCTCTTCTGTGGCCTCGGGGGCGACCAGGATCCAGCCTTTCATCGGTCGACCCGACATGTCGAACACGCGGACGCCTGGCTGTGCCAGGGCCTCGGCCTGCTCGTCGGGGTCGATCCGGACCATCAGGTCGTCCTTGCTGACTCCGACAGCCATGTTGCCCGAGAGCATGAAGGCAATACCCCCGAACATCTTCCGCTCACTGATCTCGGGGTTGTCGCTCAGCCTCTCCCGAACTCGGCCGGCCAGTGCCTCGTCATAGGCCATCGGTCGTCGACTCTAGGCCTCAGGCGTCGGCCGACCTCCAGGCCTCCCTGAGCTTCACCCGGGTCCCGAACCTGAGCAGCCCGCCGGCATAGATCCGGCCCGCCACGAGCACTAGACCCACGATCGTCGCGACGGTCAGCACCACTGCCGCAATGTACTGCCAGGCCGGGATCGCCCCGAGGGCTGCCCTGACCGGCACCACAAAGGGAGCGGTGAACGGGATGAACGTGCCGACGACGGCCGCCGTGCCGTCGGGATCGCCCAGGGCAGCGATCGAGACAAAGAACCCGGCGACCGCAATCATCGACATCGGGAACGCCACGTTCTGGGCATCTTCCATGCGGCTTACCAGGGATCCCGCCGCCCCGTACATCACCGCAAACAGGAGGAAGCCGAGGATGAACCAAAGGATCAGATTGGCCACGGCCCCAACGTCCAGACTGGGCAACTCGATGGCGCCGGTGAGATTGACCGCGAGAAACGCCACGAGGATCGTCCCGGCGAACTGGGCGATGCCGAGGGAGCCGATCCCGAGGATCTTCCCGGCGAGGATCTGCCACGGCTTGACGCTGGAGAGGAGGACTTCGACCACACGGTTCGACTTCTCCTCGGTGACGCCGGCAAGCATCCAGTTCCCGTAGAGCAGGACGGCGAGATAGAGAAGGAGGAGCCCGGCGTAGGCCACGGCGCCCCGGGTGTCTTCACCGGCCTCGGGACCGGTGAGGGTGGTGGTCTCCAACGGGTCCGACGTCATCACCTCGATCACGTCCGCCGCGGCCTGGCCACCTTGGGCGACTGCAGCCTCGAGCTCTATCGAGGCAGCACCCTGTTGGAGGAGGCTGAGCAGGCTGGATTCGCCAAACCCGCCGACACTCTCGACGATCACCTCCGAACCGTCGATCAGGATGGCGTCGACGTCGCCTTCGTCCATGGCGGTTCCTGCCGATTCACGATCCTCGAATTCCCGCAACTCGATCGATACCGAAGGCTCCGCATCAGACTCGTTCGCTGCGTTGCCGAGTTGCTCGGCGGCAGTCACGATCGGCTCGTTGCCTCCACCCACGCTGCCCACCGTGAACAAATCGGTGCCACCCCCGATCAGTTCCGGGACTATCACCAGGCCGGCAACGAGCAGAAAGGTCACCGTGGTGGTGATGAGGAACGATTTCGATCTCCCGTGCTCTCGGATCTCGCGCATGGCGATCCGCCACACGGTGCGAATCGAGCTCATCGCACTGCCTCGCGGAAGAGGTCGGAGAGAGAGGGTGTCGTGTAGGCAAAGTGGCGCAGTCGTCCCATCTCCTGAGCTCTGGTGAGGAAAGCCCGGACGTCGGTGGCGGCGTCGATGACGGCGGTGTGGGTGTGATCGACTGACCGGATCTGGCGCACGCCATCGAGAGTGTCGAACAGGTCTCCGACCTCACCGTCCAGTTCGATCTCGAGATGCCGGATCGGGGCCGCATCCTTCAGGTCGCGCACATCTCCTTCGACCACTATCTGCCCGGCGTTGATGATCGCAACCTCCTCGCAGATGTCCTCGACCAGGTCGAGTTGATGCGAGGAGAAGACCACGCCCTTGCCTCGTTCCGCCTCTTCGCGGAGGATCTCGGCCATGGTCTCGGTGGCGATCGGGTCGAGGCCACTGAACGGCTCATCCATGACCAAGAGCACGGGATCATGCACCAGCGCCGCTGCCAGCTGGACCCGCTGCTGATTGCCATGCGACAGCACCTCGACCCGGTCCATCCTCCGCTCGGCCAGTCCGAGACGCTCCAGCCAGCGATCGGCCGATGCCGAGGCTTCCTTGGCATCCATCCCTCGGAGCCGTCCGAGATAGGTCAGTTGCTCCTGCGCCCTCATCTTCGGGTAGAGGCCCCGCTGCTCGGGCATGTAGCCAAAGCGGCGTTTTTGCTCCATCGATATCGGCCGGTCCTCCCAGGTCACCTCACCCGAGTCGGGGGTGACCAGACCGAAGATGGTGCGCATCGCGGTGGTCTTGCCCGCCCCGTTGGGGCCGAGAAAGCCGAGCATCCGGCCCTTGCCGACCTGGAGGGAGCAGCCGGCGAGGGCGACCACGTCGTCGTAGTGCTTGTGCAGGTCTTTCAGGGCGAGCACCGACGGCAGGATAGGGGTGGTCCCCCATAGGAGCCAGACCGCACGCCCGGTACCATCGTTCGACTTATGCAACTGTTGGAGCGAGACGACATTTTCCAGCGTCTGGAGAAGCTCCTCGCCGCCGCCACGGACGGCGACGGTCGGGCGGTGTTGGTGCGCGGCGAGGCCGGCATCGGCAAGACGTCGGCGGTCCGCGCTTTCACTGACTCCCACTTGGAGGACGCCCACGTTCTGTGGGGTGGCTGCGACGACCTTCTGACTGCCCGACCCCCTGGGTCCCATCTGGGACATGGCCCTGGACGAGCCTGCACTGAGCGAAGCTCTGCGCGGCCAGGATCGCTACGAGGTGTTCGCCCTCATCCTCGAGCTCATGTCCCGGTCGCTGCGGGCCACTGTGATGGTCATCGAGGACATCCATTGGGCCGACGAGGCCACCCTCGACTTGATCAAGTTCCTCGGCCGGCGCATCGACCGCACCCACGGCTTGCTGGTCCTCACCTATCGGGATGGTCAGGTCCCAGGCGATCGCCCGCTTCGGGTGGCCCGAGCCGACATCGCTGCTTCGGTGCTGGAGCGGATCACCCTGACCCCTCTCTCCCCGGCAGCGGTCTCCGAATTGGCATCGGAGGCAGGAGGCGCCACTGACGGGTTGTGGGAGCTGACCGGGGGCAACCCCTTCTTCCTGACCGAGATACTCGGCGCCGAGCACGAGTCGGTTCCGGGCTCGGTGCCTGATGCGGTGATGGGGAGAGTGTCACGTCTTTCTCCGGCCTCGCGGGCACTGGTCGATTTGGTTTCGGTGGTGCCGGGTCGGGCCGAGCTGGAACTGGTGGACTCTGTTCTCGGGCACTCGGAAGATGCCGCCAGTGAGGCCGAGGCGGCGGGGGTGATTGTGCTCATGGAGAACGCGCTCACCTTCCGTCACGAACTGGCCCGCCGCTCGGTCGAGACAGAATCGATCATGTCAATTCGGTGATGGCGGACCGTATGCGGGAGGCCGAGCACGCGAGGTTGGTTCGTGAGGTCAAGCCGGCGAACAAGGCCAGCAGACAGCCGATGCCGAGACGGCGGCGGCGTTTCTTGCGTCTCCGCGATCAGCTCGAGGTCTGATCGCGGCGGATCCGCTCAGTCGAGCAGGGTCGGCCGGAATAGCCGGTCGTGGGTGTGAAGGGCGAAGCGATCGGTCATTCCGGCCACATAGTCCACCGCCCGGTCCAGCTCACCGGCGTCGGGAACCGTCGCTGAATCGGGTACCTCGGCGGGATGGTCGGCGAAATAGCCGACGAGGTCTTGGATCACCGTTATCGCCTTCTGCTTCTGCATCTCGCTTTCGGGCGTCAGGTACACCCGGGCGAACATGAACTCCCGCAGCTCGCCCATCACCTCCAGATGATGGGCGCCCATCTCGACCTGGCCCGACTCGGAGCTGGCTTCGATGACCGAAGTGGCGAGGGACCCGATCCACTCTCTCGACGTCGCTCCGAGCGTGGTCAGAGCCCGGGTGGGAATCTGGTGGTATTCGATGACATTGGCCCGCAGCGCATCGGCTACATCGTGGGTCAGATAGGCGATCCGGTCTGCGAACCGGCACAGCATGCCCTCCGGTGTTGATGGAGGCGGGTCGATACGCCAGGAATGGGCACGGATGCCGTCGAGCACCTCGCCGGTGAGGTTCTGGGGTTCGATGAGCGTCAGCGTGCGCACTCCGTGCACCGAGTGGAGCCAGGCTTCCCCGATCACCGGGCTCAGCGCGTCCTCTCCGGTGTGACCGAACGGCGAATGGCCGACGTCGTGGCCGAGACAGATCGCCTCAGTGAGGTCCTCGTTGAGGCCGAGGGCACGCGCCATGGCCCGCCCGACCTGGTTCACCTGGATGGTGTGAGTCATCCGGGTCACGAAGTGGTCGCCGTCTGGGTTGAGGAAGACCTGGGTCTTGTGCTTCAGCCGGCGGAACGCCTTGGTGTGGACGATGCGGTCCCGGTCCCGCTCGAATGCGGTGCGAAACTCGTCGGGCTCCTCCTCCTCTGCTCGACCTTCCGACTCGGAGGCCCTGGTGGCCTCGGGCGCGAGGAGCTCATCCTCGATCCGCTCCCGTTCGAGACGAGTCCGTCGAAGCATCACACGATCCGATGCCGCATGAGGATGAAACTAGACGCCAGTTGGAACATCCAGGCCATAGCGGTGGATCAGGCCACCTGGACCCAGGTCAGCACTTCCGGCATGCGGCGGCGCAGCAGCTTGCTGGAGAGGAACAGGGAGATGGCATACAGGATCGCACCCCAGGCGATGGCTGCGACCACGGCCACCCACGGGGCTAGGACCTGACCGAAGTCGACTGTCAGCACGACAATCGCGGCCGGGGGGACCAGCAGGAGCCCGATCGCGAAGAAGGAGACCGTCTGGCTCACGATTGCCAAGCAGCCCTGTTCTGTCGATTGGGCGAAGACGTCCGTCCCTTCCCGCGGCAGGCGGAGTGGAGTCAGAACGGAGACCAGATTGCCCACTGCGAGCTGGCAACCGATGGCAGCCACAGTCAGAGGGACCACAAGCCAGACCCACGTCCACTGGCCGGTGAAGGTGGCGAGACCGAGTGTGAGAACGGCGGTCTCCACGGCCAGGCCGCCGGCCACGGCCAGGTTCTTCCCGAGAAGGATCTGATGGGGTTTGGCCGGTAGGACGAACAAGTAGCTGGCGGCGTTGCGCTCCCATCCGAACAGGTTGAGGGCGATCGGGAGACCGACGAAGAGGACGAGGATCGGAGCTATCAACGGGGCCCAAGAGCGATCTCTCAGATCGAAGAACCCGGTGGCATTCATGACCGCCCCGCCGATGGCGAGACCGACGAAGATCACGGTTCCGGTCCAGACCAACCGCTGTCGGGGATCCCGGATGTAGAAGCGCAGCTCCTTGCGGGCCATGGTCGGGATCACCCCCCAGGGCCCGATAGTCATGCCACCGCGGCGAGCACGCGCTGCCGGTTTGCTCTGCTGGACGGGTGTCGACAGAAGCCATCCCAGCAGGCGGCGCCAGGTGACGGCGAGGACGACGAGACCGACTGATGCAGCGGCGAGGGCGAGCAGGCCCGACCCGACAGCGCCACTGGACACGTCGACGATTGCCTTCTGGGCTGCCACGGGTGGGAGTAGAGCCCACCACCCCGTGATCGGCGTCGCGGTCACCGCTCCGGCCAGACCCTGCTCGGCCACCGCCTCGCTCACGACGCGATAGGCGAAGAAAGAGCCGGCGGCGAGACCGAGGATCAGGAACGTGGCGATATCCCGACCGCGGCGGGTGCGAAGAACGGCAGAGATGGCGGCCGAGAACAACTGGCCCCCCACCGCGAGCAACGCGAGGAAGACGACGGAGGCGGGGAGTGACATCCACCAGGCTCCGCCGATTGCGACGGCATTGGAGGCGAGGAGGGCTAGAGGAACGAGCGTCGATGGGGCGACGAGGCTGGAAGCGGCGAGCCCGGTGACCATCTGATTCGGAGTCAGAGGAAGGGTGGCCAGCTGCTGTGGGTCGAGATTCTCATCCAGCGGGAAGATGATGACGGGGAGGGTCACCCACACGATGAACGCGATGAGAGCGGTCCAGGCCAGATAGTGGGGGAGAGCTGCCGGATCAGACTGTCGGAGCAGGACGATGTTTTGATAGTGGGCTTGGGCCAGCCAGAGCCCGAGCCAGCCGAGCAGAATCGTGGCCACGGGAAGACCGATACGCCGCTGTCGATCTTGGCGGAATCCGTTCCAGGTGAGACGAGCCTTGAGCTCTACGAGCTTGAATACCACGACGAGTCCGGAGTCCGCCCACCCACCGCGGCGATGAAGGCGTCTTCGACATTGTCGACACCCATCCGACGGCACAGCCCCTCGGGCGTCTCTTCTATGGTGAGCCTTCCCGCCACCATGATCCCGATCCTGGTGCACAGCTTCTCCACCAGGTGCATCTCATGGGAGGAGAAGACGATGGTGGTGCCCCCCTGTGCCGCCTGTTGGAGGAGACGACGAATCAGCCGTGCCGACACCGCGTCGACGCCTTCGAAGGGCTCGTCCAGGAACAGCACGGGGGGCCGATGGATGATGGCTGCGCCCAGGGCGATCTTCTTCCGCATCCCCCGGGAGTAGTCGCCCACCATCTTCGAACCGGCTTCGAGGAGGTCGAGGAGATCGAGCAGCTCGTTGCGCCGCCTTGCCGCCTCCTCGCGGTCGAGACCATGCATCGCCGCGGTGAAGTCGAGCAGCTCGGCGCCGGTCAAGCGCTCGTAGAGATTGAACTCCTCGGGTAGTACCCCGATCCGGGACTTAACGTCCGTCGGGCTCTTCCAGGTGTCGAACTGACCTATGCCGACCGTGCCCTCGTCCGGTCGAAGCAGCCCGACGATGGTCTTGATGGTCGTCGTCTTCCCCGCCCCGTTCTGTCCGAGGAGCCCGTAGAACTCGCCCGGCTTGATCGATAGATCGACATGATCGACAGCCACTGTCTTGCCGAACCTGCGAACCAGCCCTTTGGCCCACACAGCCGGAGGTGCACCGACCGTGTCGGTGGTGAAGTCGTCGATGAGGGGCTGGGTCACGTGGGCAAGTATCGACGGTTCGGCGCTGCAAGTGAACACGAAACGGCCTGGCGCCGACCCTGCCCCATGTCCCACGCGGCGGTTACCGTAGGAGGAGGTGGAGTACCAGGCCCTCTATCGCAAGTATCGGCCCCAGACATTCGACGACGTCATCGGTCAGGGCCACGTCACCACCACCCTGGCGCGGGAGGTGGCCGACGGGCGTGTGGCTCATGCCTATCTGTTCACCGGGCCCCGGGGCACCGGCAAGACGACCACGGCGCGGATCCTGGCCAAGGCGCTCAACTGCATCAACCGGGGGCCGGACGGCGCCCCATGCAACGTTTGCCCGAGTTGTGTCGCGATCACCCAGGGCACGTCCCTCGACGTCCTGGAGTTGGATGCCGCTTCCCACAACTCGGTCGATGACATTCGTGACATCAAGGTGAGCGTCACCACGGTGGCGTCTTCGGCGACGTCTAAGAGGGTGTTCGTCCTCGACGAGGCTCACATGCTTTCCAAGGCCGCCGGCAATGCCCTGCTCAAGACGCTCGAGGAGCCACCCGAGCACGTCCATTTCGTCCTGGCCACCACCGAGCCGTACAAGCTGCTCGACACGA
>Ga0299914_10001399_pt1 | contig 15921 bp, 10 predicted proteins | sample RVTome_10_FD_201361 | JGI IMG/M metagenome (GOLD analysis project Ga0299914, IMG submission 201361) | Soil microbial communities from uranium-contaminated site in the Upper Colorado River Basin, Wyoming, United States - RVT153D57 (version 2) ...
ACGGCGTCGGCGCCGGCGAGGACTTCGCCGCCCGCTGCCACGAGCTCAGCGACGGCTTCGGCGCCGACGCGGTCCTGATCACGGCGGCCACCGAGAGCGACGAGGTCGTGCGCCAGGCGATGCAGGCCTGCCGCAAGAAGGGCCGCGTCGTCCTCGTCGGCGACGTCGGGCTCCACCTGCAGCGGGCCGACATGTACGAGAAGGAGCTCGACTTCCTGATCTCGACGTCGTACGGGCCCGGCCGCTACGACGACGTCTACGAGTTCGCGGGCCAGGACTACCCGATCGGCTACGTCCGCTGGACGGAGAACCGGAACATGGAGGAGTACCTGCGGCTGCTCGCCGAGGGCAGCGTCTCGCTGGAGGGGCTCGGCCAGGAGACGTTCCCCGTCGACCAGGCCGACAGCGCCTACGAGGCGCTGAAAGCGAGCGAGACGAAGCCGCTCCTCGTGCTCCTCTCCTATCCCGAGCGGGAGGACGCCGCGCGCCGGACGACCCAGCTCCGGACCCTCGCACCGGGCTCCGGACGGATCGGTACCGCGCTCGTCGGAGCTGGCAGCTTCGCCCAGGGCCAGCACGTCCCGAACCTGATCAAGCTGCGCGACCGGTACGAGCTGCGCGCGGTGATGAGCCGGACGGGCGCGAGCGCGAAGGCCCTGGCTGACCGCGTGGAGGCGGGCTACGCCACCACCGACTTCGACGAGGTGCTCGCTGACGACTCGATCGACCTCGTCCTGATCGCAACACGCCACGACACGCACGCCGGGCTGACCTTGCGCTCGCTCGAGGCGGGCAAGCACGTCTTCGTGGAGAAGCCGCTGGTGCTCGACCAGGAGCAGCTCGAGGCGATCGAAGCTTTCTACGCGGATCGAAGCGACGGCCCCCTGCTGCTGACCGGCTTCAACCGCCGCTTCTCACCCGCCCTCGTGCAGCTGCGCGCGCTGCTCGCGGGCCGGACGTCCCCGCTCGTCGCCAACTACCGCATGAACGCCGGCTACATCCCCCTCGACCACTGGGTGCACGGGCCCGAGGGCGGCGGCCGCAACATCGGCGAAGCCTGCCACGTCTACGACGTCTTCGACTTCCTGACCGGCGCCGAGGAGACCTCCGTCCAGGCGCAGTCGATCGGCGCCGAGAGCCGGCACTGGGCCGGGAACGACAACTTCGTGGCGACGATCGGCTACACGGACGGCTCCGTCTGCACCCTCACCTACACCGCCCTCGGCCACCGCGACCACCCGAAGGAGCGGCTCGACGTATTCGCGGACGGCGCCGTCTTCTCGCTGGACGACTACAAGTCGCTGTCCGTCGACGGCAAGTCGGGAGGCTGGCGCTCGACGACGACGACGAAAGGGCACTTCGAGGAGCTCGAGTCGCTCGCGGCCGCGCTCCGCGAGGGCGGCCCGTGGCCGATCCCGCTCGAGCAGCAGGTGCAGGCGACTCGGATCAGCCTCGCCGTCGAGCGGCAGCTGCGCGGCAGCTAGCGATGACGAACGATCTGCGTCAGGCGCTCCTCGCGCGATACGGCGAAACGCAGGCTCGAAGCGCCAACCCGGATGTCTACGAGGACATCACGGCCTTCTGGCCGTACTACGACGCGAACTACGGGCAGCTCGTCGCAGACATCGCAACCGACGTCGGCGTGTTGGAGATCGGGTGCGGCCACGGCAGCCTGCTGGCGTGGCTCCGTGCACGTGGCTTCAACAACATCAGCGGCGTCGATGCAAGCCCGACGGAAGTCCAACTGACAAACACTCGCCTTCATTCCCCCGTCGTCGTCGAAGGTGACGCTGTCGCGTACCTCAAAGAGCACCCTGGTGCGTTCGACGTCGTCTTCGCAAAGGCGGTCGTCGAACACATCCCACGTGACGACCTGCTCCCGCTCGTGCGAGCGTTGAGCCGTGCGCTTCGCCCCGGCGGTATGGCGATCATCGATGTTCCCAACATGGATTGGCTCATGGCGTCGCACGAGCGCTACATGGACATGACGCACGAGAACGGCTTCACGCGCGAATCGCTCTCGACGCTCCTCGCTCTCGGCTTCGACGAGGTCGTCGTCACCGGATCAAAGCTCGCTGCCCCGACGCGCTCTCAGCGGCTGCTACGCTCAATCGTCCTGCGCATGGTGAGTCGGATGCTGTACCTCGTGGGTGAGGGGGCAAGCGATGTTCTCTTCTCAAGCCGCTCGCTCATAGCGGTAGCGCAGGCGCCCCGGCCCATCGCTTCCTGACCTTCGGCAGCAACCCTTCGAGCGAGACGGCGTGACACTTACAGTCGCCGCGGCTAGCGTAGGGCCACATCATGACTCCGGAGGCCAAGCCGAGCGAGCATACGGTCGCGGTCGTGGTCCCGGTCTACCGGGGCGAGGAGACGCTGCCGTCGCTGGTCGAGGAGCTCCAGCCCTACGTCGAGGCGCAGGTCACCGCCGGCGGCATGCGCTTCCGCGTCGTCGAGGTGATCCTCGTCCACGACGCCGGCCCCGATGCGTCCGACCGGGTCATCCGCGAGCTCGCGCGGCGCCACGCGCACGTTCGGCCGGTCTGGCTCGCGCGCAACTACGGCCAGCACGCGGCCACGCTCGCCGGCATGTCGAGCACGAGCGCGGACTGGATCGTGACGATGGACGAGGACGGTCAGCACGACCCCGCCGCGATCGGAGCGATGCTCGACACAGCACTCTCGACACGTTCGCCGCTCGTCTACGCGCAGCCGACCAACAGCCCGCCGCACGGCCCGCTCCGCAACAGCGCGAGCCGTGTCGCCCACGGCGCCGCCCGCCTGCTGGGAGCGGGCGACCTCCGCCACTTCCACAGCTTCCGCCTCGTCCTCGGCGAGGTCGGCCGCGGGCTGGCCGCGTACTGCGGCGAGGGCGTCTACCTGGACGTCGCGCTCACGTGGGTCGCCCACCGCACGGCTTCGTGCCCCGTCGCGATGCGGGAGGAGCACGAGCGGCCGTCCGGGTACTCGCTGCGCCGGCTCGCGTCGCACTTCTGGCGCATGGTGCTGACGTCCGGCACGCGCCCGCTGCGTCTCGTCGCGCTCTTCGGGCTCGTCCTGGGCGTCGCAGCCTTCGCCCTGATGGCCTGGGTCGTCTGGGCGCGGATCACCGATGAGGTTCCGGTACAGGGCTGGACGTCCGTGATGGTCATCCTGCTCGCCGTCGGCGGCGGGACGCTGCTCTCGCTGGGGATCGTCGCCGAGTACCTCGGGATCGCGGCGCGGAGCGCGATGGGAAAGCCGCTCTACCTCGTCGTGAGCGACCCGGAGGAGGGGCCGCTCGGACGCAGGGACGCGCCCGACGCGGCGATGGAGCCGCAGCCCGAGCAGGCCCGCGACCCGGTCGCGCGCGCACCGGGGTGACCGCCCCGCTCGCCTGGGTGGTCGGGCGTGGCGGCCTGCTCGGCCGCCACGTGGAGGAGGCGATGGACGATGTCGAGCTCTGGCGCCCTCCAGGAGCTGTTCCGTGGAGCGACCGTCCGGCGGCCGTGACGGCGCTCCATCGCCGGGCCGATGCATTCCTCGAGCGTACCGCCGGGTCGGAGCGGCCGTGGCGGCTGCTCTGGTGCGCCGGGGCGGGAGTCGTCGCCACGCCGCCGGCCGCTCTCGCCGAGGAGACGGCGCTGGCCGGCGCGTTCGTCGCGAGGGTCTCCGAGCTGCTCCTCGACGACCCGCAGCTCGCGGCCAGGGGCACGCTCTTCCTCGCCTCCTCCGCCGGCGGCGTCTACGCGGGAAGCCCGGCCCCCCACCCGTTCGACGAGTCCTCGCCCGTTCGCGCCGTCGCGTCCTACGGGCACGCGAAGCTCGCCCAGGAGGAGCTGTTCGCCGAGGCAGCCGAGGCGTGCGGCGCCGACCTCGTGATCGGCCGCCTCTCGAACCTCTATGGGCCGGGACAGAAGCTCTCGAAGCCGCAGGGACTGATCGCGCACGTCGGCGGCTCCTCCCTCCGGCGCCGGCCGATCTCGGTCTACGTCCCGCTCGACACGATCCGCGACTATCTCTTCGCGGCCGACGCGGCACGGATGGTCGCCCTGGCCCTCGGTCGCCGCGAGGAGGCGCGGCAGGGCGGCTCGTCACGCGAGACGATCGTCAAGATCTTCGCGTCAGAGGTCGACACGACGGTGGCGTCGGTGCTCGGGACCTGGCGGCAGGTACTGCGGCGGCCGCTGCGCGTCGCGCTCGCAGGGGACCCTGTGGGCCAGCTGCAGCCGAGGACGCTGTCGTTCCGCTCGCACGTCTGGCCGGAGCTGCGCGGCCAGCCGACCCCGCTCCACATCGGGGTCGACGCCGTCCGCCGCGACCAGCTCGCGCGACTGCTCGGCGCGGGGCTGGACTGAGGCGGCGCGGGGCTGCCTACACTCAGCAACCGATGAGCGAGGGCTTCGACCGCTACCAGAGTTCGTACGCCGACGAGGTCGAGCGCGCGATCGCATTCGCCGGCACCGACGCCGCCTTCTTCACGGAGCTGAAGGCCGCGGACCTCGTAGCTCTCGCTTCGCGCCGCTTCGGAGCTCCTTCGAACGTGCGGGCGCTCGACTTCGGCTGCGGCACCGGCGCGCTGGACGCGCTCGTCGCGCTCGAGCTCGGCGCGGTCACGGGCATCGACGTCTCGAGCGGGCTCCTCGAGGTCGCCGCCGCTGAAAGCCCGGGTGTCGAGTACCGGCACTACGACGGCGGCGCGATCCCGTACCCGGACGCCTCCTTCGATCTCGCGTTCGCCTCGTGCGTGCTCCACCACATCGAGCCCGCCGAGCGCGCGGCCGCGGCGAGGGAGCTGGCCCGCGTGCTGCGGCCCGGCGGCGTCGTCGCGATCTACGAGCACAACCCGCTCAACCCGCTGACGCGGCTCGCGGTCTCGCGGTGCGAGTTCGACCAGGGGGTCGAGCTGCTGCCGCGCTCCGAGACCGCACGCCTCCTCCGGGGCGCCGGGCTGACGCCGGTCGAGTCGCGGTACGTCGTCTTCTTCCCCTGGCGCGGCCGCGCGTTCCGAGCGCTCGAGCGAGGGCTCGCGCGGGTGCCGCTCGGAGCTCAGTACGTGGTCGCGGCAGCCAAGGTCGGATCGAAGCCGTGAGCGAGGCCACGGCGGCTCCGCCGGCAGGCGTTCTCGCCCGTCTCTCGGCGCCGGTGGCGGTCCGTATCGGGCTGCTCCTCTACGGGCTCCTCCTCGCCGGCCTGAGCGTGCAGCGGCTGGATGGGCTCGTCCCCGACCAGCCCGGGCTGATGGGCACGCGCTCGGAGGGCGTCCAGGAATCAATCCGGACTCTCGAGACCGGCGGTCCGCCGCTGCTCGGGTGCTCGGACGGCTACAACGCAGCACGCCCACTCGATGGCTGTGAACCGGTCGGGGTGACGGACGACCAGGGGCTGTATCTCTACCTGCCGCTGCTGGCCCACGCCGCCGGGCTCGACTCGCCCGAGGAGGCGCTGAGGTGGTTCTACATCGGGCTCTTCGCAGTCCTGGCCCTCGTCAGCCCTCTGATCTTCTACGGCCTGTTCGGCTCGTTGCTCGCGGCACTCTTCGCCCCGGCGGCGATCGTCTTCCACTTCGACTTCCTCGCCAACACGGATATCTACTGGATCTCGGCGTGGTGCCTGCTGCTCGCTCTGCCGCTGCTGCTGCTCGTGTACGAGCGCTGGGGGCGGTACTCCCCGCTACTCCTCGCCGGAGTCGTCGTGATCGGCAGCTTCGCGACGTCGGTCAGGATCCACAGCGGACTGCCCATTCTGCTCGGCGCGCTCGTGGTCGCCGTGTTGCGCCGCCGATCGCTCGTGGGGCTCGGCGCGACGGTCCTGCTCCTCGGAGTGGCGTATCTCATGTTCGCCGCTGTGCTCACGGGCGCGCGCGAGTACCGCGATCGCGAGGTCGGCGACCCAGGCCTGAGCGAGCGCTACCCCACGCGACATCCGTTCTGGCACAACGCGTACATCGGTCTCGGCTACCTGCCCAACCGGTACGGGATCGAGTGGAACGACGCGATCTCGACGGAGTTCGTGAGGCAGAAGGATCCGGGCGCCGGCTACCTCTCGGATCGCTACGAGCAGATCCTGCGTGACGAGTGGTTCCGGATCGCCCGCGAGGAACCCGGCCTCGTCGTCCGCAACGTGCTCGCGAAGCTCGGGTTGGGGCTCGACGCCGCCCGCGACCGCTTCGGGATCGTGCTCTTGCTCGCGCCGCTCGCCCTCTTCGTCGGAGCCGCACGGCACACGTGGCGTCGGTGGCTGCTGATCCTTGCTCCAGCGCTGTTGCTGAGTCTGCCGCCATCGCTTCTGACGATGCCGATGCCGCAGTACCAGCTCGCTTGGCTCGGCGCCTGGGGCACACTCTGGCTGCTCCTCGCCTGTTGGGCGCTCACCGTGCTTCCCCCGGCGGTACGCGAACACGCCGACGGCTGGCGCAACCGGCGGAACGGGCTCGCGTCCGTCGCGCGGCGACTCGTGCGCTCTCCTGCTCCCTGGCTTGCCCTCGCGCTCGTCGGGGTCGTCTCGGTCTTCGCGGACGTGGTCGGCCCCCGCGCGGCGCAGGCGGTGACTCTCGAGGATCTGTGGAACGAACAGGCCAGCGTGTTGCACGCACCTGCGCGCTCCGACGCCCTCGCGCAATGGCCGTTTGCCGGGGCAATCCCGGCCGGTTGGACTCCAATCGAGGGCGTGGCGACGGAGGCGGTGGCCGACGGCCTGGAGATCTCGACGACGCCGGGACGGTCCGAATACCAGCTCGTCGGTCCTGTCGTCCTCCTTTCGGCCGGGAAGTACGACCTCCGCGCGGACGTCACAGTAGGCGAGGGCGGCCTGGAGCTCGGAATCCTCGATACGGATGCGGATGCCTGGCTGAGCAAGGCGAAGTACTGGTACGGACAGGAGGGATTCGCGACACAAGATCTCGTCGCGACTTTCGTGCTCGAGAAGCCACTGCGCTTACGACCCGTCGTCTCGAACTGGCGACACCAGACGGGAACGTCATGGTGGCTCGTCAGGAACATCTGGATCCGCCGCGCATGAACAAGGAGACGGTGCCCACGTTGGTACGCTGTCGCGGCTCGTGATGCCGCAGGCGACGGATTACCCGGATCCCGCTCTGGAACGCGGATCGAACGTCCTCGCGAATCTGGAACGGCAGAGCCGGCGTGGACGCCTCGGCGGCCGGTACATCGTCGCTACCGGCGTCAAGCCGGCTCCCTAGATCAGGTGACTCCTCGAGCGCTCGAGCTCGCGCGAAAGGCGCTGACGAAGCCGCCGCGCGTCGTGCTCCGGCGGGGTTGGGCCGAGGCGTCCGTCAGGACAGAGCGCTTGCGCGGCCCCGCGCGCGCGCGGCGCCTGGACGAGCGCGCGCTGCTCGTCGCATTCGGCGACGCGTCGCTCGACGCGTGCTGGGCCAGACTTCGGGCGCGGCCGTTCCTCGTCCCTCAGGTCGATCTGGAGAAGCTCGAGCGTGTCGCGCCCGGCGAGCCGGATCGCGTGCTCGCGGCCGCTGCCAGCGCCGCCGGACGCGAGCTCGACCTGCTCGGTACGGGTTCGTTCCGCCTCGGTCGTCCCGCCGACTGGCATACGGACGTCGTCTCCGGGACGACGTGGGCGCCGGCGTGGTGGCGTGATCTCGAGTACGCACAGCTCGACCGGCCGAGCGACGTCAAGGTGCCGTGGGAGATCTCGCGTCTGCAGTGGCTGCTCCCGGCCGGCCAGGCCTACCTGCTCGACGGCGACGAGCGGCACGCGCAGGTAGTCCGCGACATCCTCGAGGAGTGGATCGACGCGAATCCCTACGGCGCGAGTGTGAACTGGGCGAGCCCGATGGAGGCCGCCCTCCGCATCCTCACGTTCACGTGGCTCTTCCACGCACTCGGCGGCAGCGAAGCCTGGCGTGACACCGGCTTTCGCTTCCGGCTGCTGCGCGCGATCTATCTCCACGGTGACTTCGTCGCACGCAACCTCGAGCTCTCCGACGTGAACGGCAACCACCTCGACGCGGATGCGGCCGGGCTCGTCTTCGCGGGCCTCTTCTTCGGCCGAGGTCGCGCGCCGGAGCGTTGGGCGAAGACGGGCTGGTCGCTGCTGCTCGTGGAGTTGCCGCGCCAGGTCACGCCCGACGGCGTCGACTTCGAGATGTCGACGGCCTACCACCGGCTCGTGACCGAGCTGTTCCTGTTGCCCGCACTCGTACGACGCAGGCTCGGCCTGTCCGTGCCGGGCTGGTATCTCGGTCGGCTGGAGGCGATGGCGCGCTTCGTCTCCGCCTACGCCCGACCCGACGGCACCTCGCCCGCCTGGGGCGACGCCGACGACGCGCGCGCGCTGCCGCTGGGCGGCCAGCCGCTCGGCGACCACCGCTACCTCGGCGCGACGATGGCGGCCGCGTGGGAAGCCGATGTTGCCGTGTCCGGGCCCCGCCCGGAGGTCGCGTGGCTGTTCGGCGCTGCCACCGCGGCGGCGCTCGAGGACACGCCGCCGCCCGACTCGCAGCTGTTCGCGCAGGGCGGCTGCGCGGTGCTGCGCAGCGGTGACGATCATGTCTTCGTCGACTGCGGGCCTGTCGGTCTCGCCGGCCGCGGCGGACACGGGCACAACGACATCACGTCACTCGACGCCACGCTCGACGGCGTCCCGCTCTTGCTCGATCCCGGCACGTACACCTACACGCGCTCGCCGGAGTGGCGAAACCGCTTCCGCGCGACGGCAGCTCACAACGCCGTCCAGGTCGACGGCGAGGAGCTGAACCGCTTCGGCGAGCCTCACCACCTCTGGAGCCTCCGCGACGACGCTCGCCCCGTCGACTCGGTGCTGGACGTGGAGGGGAGCCTTCACACGTTCCGCGTCCGGCACACCGGCTATCGGCGTCTCCCCGATCCCGTCGAGGTGACCCGCATCGTCCAGCTCGACGCGGAGCTCCACGGCCTGCTCGTGCTCGATGAGCTCTCGGCAGACGGCCAGCACGAGCTCACGGCCACCTACACGCTGCCGCCAAACGCCTCGCTGGACGTGCTCGGCACGGCCGCACGCATCGCCGTCGCCGGACGCGCCTTCCACGCCCGCTGGTCGGGATGGACGGGGGCCGCTGGCTCGGGCTGGTTCGCGCCGTCCTACGGCGTCAAGCTCGAGACCTCAGCGCTCGAGCTCAGGGCGAAGGCGTCAGGGGCACGGCTCGGAGTCGTGTTCGGCCCGGCTGACGCGGCCGCCGGGCTCGACGAGTGGCTGCGACGCGACGTGTCGGCATGACCTCCTCGCCGCCGTTCGTCCTGACCGCGTACCCGCTCTCGCACGAGTTCCGCGAGCGGCTGGAGGAAGCCGAGGGAGCCGAGCTCGATTACCTGAGCATTCCGCAGCTCCGGCGGCTCGGCCTGCGCGGGCTTTTCGCGACGCTCGGGCGGATGCGTGGCCGCCGTTGTCTGATCACGCTCGAGGACGTCGGCTCGGAGTCGATCCTGCCGCTGCTGGAGGGCGTGGCCGCGGTAGCGCTGCCGGCTGCGATCGAGGTCGTTCACGCCGATCTCCACCGCGAGCGCGTCTCACGCGCGCAGATCGGCCGCACCGCACTCCGCGTCGGACGCGCGAGCATGCAGGGCATCTTCGCCCGTCGTGCCGCCGCTGAGAGGCTGGCGTCGCTGCTCGCCGAGCCGCGTCTCGCGGTTCGGCTCGGCGAGCAGCGACGAGCCGTCTCGATCAACGCCAACCTGTGGTTCGGAGTCAAGGCAGGCGGCTCGCTCGCACACACGGGCGGGGTTGCGAACGGCTTCGTCGGCGGCGGCTATGCGGTCGACCTCGTTGCGCCGTTCGCCGTCGCCCACCTGCGGGACGACGTCACCGAGCACCGCGCCGAACCGCCGAAGGTGTTCGCGCCCCCGAGCGAGATCAACTACTTCCGCTACGACGACATGCTCTACCGTCGCGTCGCGGACGTCGCACGCCGGCATCCGCCGGCGTTCGTCTACCAGCGACTGTCGATCCACAGCCACGTCGGCGTCCGGCTCGCACGCGCACTGAGGGTGCCCCTCGTGGTCGAGTACAACGGGTCGGAGGTGTGGGTTGCGCGCAACTGGGGCCGGCCGCTCCGCTACGAGAAGCTCGCCGAGCAGGCCGAGGAGGTGCTGCTGCGCCACGCCCACGTCGTCGTCACGGTCTCGGACGTCCTACGCGACGAGCTCCGCGCCCGGGGCGTCGCGGAGCGACGTATCGTCACGTACCCGAACTGCGTCGACACCGAGCTCTTCGACCCGACCCGGTTCGGCGCCGAGGAGCGCGCCTCCGTGCGCGCACGACACGGGATCGCCGACGACGCGCTCGTCGCGACGTTCGTCGGCACCTTCGGCCGCTGGCACGGCACCGACGTCCTCGCGCGCACGATCCGCGCTCTCTCGGAGAACGCGCCGGGCTGGCTCGACGAGCGCCGCCTCCACTTCCTGCTCGTCGGCGACGGCCTGCGGATGCCCGAGGTCGAGAGGACGCTAGGCGGCCGGAAGGGCCGCTACCACACGCTCGCGGGCCTCGTCCCCCAGGCGGAGGCGCCCGCATATCTTGCCGCGTCCGACCTCGTGCTCTCGCCCCACGTGCCGAACGAGGACGGCTCGCCGTTCTTCGGCTCACCGACGAAGCTCTTCGAGTACATGGCCATGGGTCTCCCGATCGTCGCCTCTGAGCTCGACCAGATCGGCGACGTCCTCCAGCCGTCGCTGCACACCTCGGAGCTCGCGGCCCGCGTCAATCCAGGTGCGGCCGTCGCGGTGGTTACGACCCCGGGAAGCGAGTCGGAGCTCGCGGTGGCGATTTGCCACCTGGTCGAACGCCCTGACTGGCGCGCCGCCCTCGGCGCGAAGGCACGTCGTCTCGCGGAGGAGCGGTATACCTGGGATGCTCACGTCGACGCCATCCTCGCGAGGCTCGAGGACGTGTGCGGGTGACGGTCGAGGTGAGCTGAACGTATCGCGAGCGCCACGACACCCTTATTAGGGTGGCCGCGTGATCAGGCACATCGCCCTCACCGCGGGGACGCGCCTCGGTCTGATCGTCTTCGGGCTAGCCACGAGCGTTGTCACAGCGCGCTTCCTCGGCCAGAGTGGCCGCGGCGATTACTTCTTCATGGTCACGCTGGCGCTGTTGGTCGTGCAGTTCGCCAACCTCGGCCTGCCGGCGAGCAACACATACTTCGCCGCCCGAGATCCGCACCGAACCCCGCAACTGCTCGCCAATGCCTTCTGGATCTCGTTAGGCGCGGGCGGCGGGCTCGGCGCGGGCATCGCGCTCTTCGCCCACGCGGCGGGGATGTTGCAGGATACTCCGGCGCTGTACCTCTGGGTCGGCGCTGCGCTCGCGCCGCCAAGCCTCTTCTACCTGCTCGCGACGACCATCCTGATCGGCCGCGGTCAGGTCCGCAGCTACAACGCCCTCGAATTCGCCGTCCGCGCAATCCTCCTTCCCGTTCTCGTGGGAGCGGGCTTCGCCGGATTCGCTGCGACGGGCTTCGTTGCCGCCTCCGCGGTCGTCTGGGTCGCCGCCGGAGTCGCCGCTGCGGCTCTCGTGGGACGCTATGCGCAGCTTTCGCTGTCACCGAGTCGCGAGCTGATCGTGGTCGGCTTCCGCTATGCGACGAAGTCCTACATCATCACGCTACTCGCGTTTGTCGCGTTGCGCGGGAACATCTTCCTGCTGCGGCGGGAGTTCGGGCCAGCAGACTTGGGGCTCTATTCGATCGCAGCCCAGATCGCGGACGTATTAACGATCCTGCCGCAGGCGGTCGCCCTCATCCTCCTGCCGCACTTGGTGCGCGACGCGGGAGCCCGTTGGGAGCGGACACTGCGGGCAGCACTCTGGGTGGCTGCGATCATGCTCGTCGCGTGTGTGCTGACGGCGATTGCGGCCGGGCCGGTGATCCGGCTGCTCTACGGCGAGGAGTTTGGCCCTTCCACGCGAGTCCTCCAGATCATGCTTCCCTCCGTGTTCTCCCTCGCCGTCGCCACCGTCCTTTCGCAGTACCTCGCAGCAATCGGCCTGCCTCGACCGCTGGTCGGCGTCTGGGCTGGCGCCGTCGTGCTCGTCGTCATCCTGAGCCTTACGCTGATCCCGACTCACGGAGCGGCGGGGGCCGCTGCCGCACTTTCCGTCGCCAACACTGCCGCACTCGCCGGCATTGCCGTCACTGCCTACGCGTATCGACATGCAAGGCCTCGAGGGCCCCGCCCGCTGCACGAGCGATGAACCTCCTGTGACGACTCCTCGCGCCCGATCGCGGAGTCGTGCCGCATCGAGCTGTTCACGGCTGTGCGTGCGAAACCAATGGAATGGGTCGCGGCTACCATCGACTCGATGCGGTCACGCACCTTCCGGTACGCCCCGCTCGTCGTTTTCGGAGCCGTCTACACGCTGAGCTGTCTCCTAGGCGCGTTGCTTCTGATCGCCGAATACAACGCGTTCGTCTCACTCTTCGAGTACTTCTCCGGCACGGAGGCGCCGCAACTCTCGCCCGCGGAGGCAAGGACGAATCTCCTACTCCTCTTTGCAGCGCCCCTCGCGCTCGCTGCAGGTTACGTCGCGTGCATGCAGCTTCTAGCGCGCCAGCTGGCCTCCGACCGCCCGCGACGCCGCACCACCATCGAGCCGCCCCACTGGCTGCCAACAATCGTGTTTGCAGCTCTCGCGCTCATCGGTTTCGCCTCGCTCCTTCGAGCCGGTGCGCTCGGCCGGACCCACTCGTGGGTGGATTACGCGGCCTGGGTGGAATCCCGATCGGAGAACTTCGATCGGCTCACCTTCTTCGAGTTCGTGAACCTGTACATCCTCGTGCCGTCAGCGGCCGCTTGGGTCGTTGTGTCGAATGTCCCCGCCACGCGAGTGCAGGCGCTGCTGCGCTTGGTCCCGATCCCGATCACAGTCGCGCTGTCGCTGCTGCTCTTCACGCGGAAGGCTGTCCTTACCGCCGTTCTCATCGTGCTCTTCGCCTGGGTGATCGACGCAGTGGCTCGAGGCCGGCCTGTACGGAGGCTCATCTTCGCGGGTGTCGCTCTCTTCGCCGCCCTGTACGTCGCCCTCGTCGTGGTCCCCGTTTACTCGGAGGCGTCGAGGGCGACGGATGAAGCAGCACGCGCGACGACGTCCACCGATCCGGAACAAGAGCGACGGTTGGCCGAGATCGGGGAGGCTTTCAATCTGAAGAACCGCCGACGATCGCTCGTTATCTACTCCGTGCTCTCGCCTCTCACGCGTTCCTCGGCTCCGGCGCTCTACTACCCGATCATCTTTCCGGAGGAGCACGAGTACTTCCGACTGGACGTCGGCCTGGACATCATCGGCGTCGGCGCGATGCCCAACGACAACGTCGTCGTCTGGGACTACCTCAATCCGGAGACGCCCGGTGGCACGACGATGGTTTCGTACCAGTTCGTGCTCTACAGTCAGATCGGTACGCTCGGCGCGATCGCAGCGAGCCTCGCCGTCGGTTTTCTGCTTGCCTTCGCGTGGCGGCTCTCCCAGATCCCCGCCCGCGCCACGTCCGCGCTGCTCGGATCGATGGTGCTGCTGCTCGCCACGTATCTCGCGATCGACTCTCTCCGCAACAGCGTCGTCGTCAGCTATGGCGTCATCTGGGGTCTACTCTTCGCGGCAGCGACAGCCGTGTTCGTGAGGTTCGTGCCGCGTCCCGCGCACATCGTGGAGTCCATGCGTCTGCCCCCGCGGAGTCGAAAGCGCCTCGAGCCCGAGCGCGGCCATCAGTGACGCCGCAGTCCCTCCAAGCGTCGAGCCTGAACCGAGCGTAGGGCGCTGCAGCACGAGCAGCGCGTCGCTCGGCGCCAGTAGCGGCGGCGTCGTCTCGGGCGGCACCTTAGGTCCAGGCGAGCTCCATCGGCGCGTCCTCACGCACGACGAGCGCAGTTGAGAACCGCTCGAAGACGTCACGGTTCCTGGACGCGCTAGCGGTAGCGCGGCCGCAGACCCGCCGACCTTGTGAAAGTGCGAAGCCGATTGTATCGAAGCGCACGAGAGTCGGTACCGCTACGACGACCTCCTTCTCGGCCAGCAGAGGTCAGCACAGGTCGAGCAGCAGCTGCTCGAGCCGCTCCGCCTGCACCGAACGAAGGCGAGTCTTCGCGAACTCACGGCCGCGCCGACCCATCGCGGCCGCATCATCGGGGTTTGCGCGCAGCCAGCGCACGGCGCGGACGAGGTCGGCCGGGTCCTCGGGGACGACCACGATCCCGGCGCCGGCCCGCTCCAGGATTCGCGTCGATTCGCCTGCCGCGGACAGCAGCACGGGCCGACCGACTCCCATCGCGTCGATCAGCTTCGACGGCACGAAGTCGCGGAAGGTCGGGTGGGCCGAGAGCGGCACGAGCAGCGCATCGCTCGCCGCCAGCAGCGGCGGGGTCGCCTCCAGCGGCACCTGCGGGTGGAAGACGACGTTGGTCGCCTCGCGTTCCCGAGCGAGCTGGAAGAGCGGCTCCTTGAGGGGGCCGTCGCCCACGAAGGCAAAGCGGGCCTCGCCGTCGAGCCGTGCCGCCGCCTCGATGACCGTGTCCAGTCCCTGCGCGATGCCGTGCGTCCCGGCGAAGGTGACGACGAAGTCGCCGTCGGCAGCGCCGAGCGCGGCTCGTCCGTCGCCCGCGCCCGCCACGAGGAACAGCTCCAGCGTGCCGTTCGGGATCAGTGCGGTTGCAGGTGCGGCCCGTCGAATCGCGTCGATGTGCGCGCAGAACGGCCGCGTCACCGCGACGACGGCGGCGGCGTCTCGATACAGCCGCCGCTCGAGCCACTCAGCCAGCCTCAGGCTGGCGCCGTCGGAGATCTGCAGCAGGCTGACGGCGGCCGCGGGCCAGAGGTCGCGCACATCCAGGACGAACGGCGCGCGGTTGAGCCGCGCGAGCGCCAGCCCAGCCGCCCCGGTGAAGAGCGGCGGCGTCGTCGCCACCACGACGTCCGCGCGACCCGCGATCGGCGCCATCGCGGTCGCGAGCGCCATGTACGAGAGGTAGAACGCCATCCGCGTGCGTTGCGTCTTCTCCTCGCTCGCCTTCACCCACACGCGGAGGATGCGGTACGGATTGGAGCGGTCGTCCTCGTAGATGCGACCGCGGTACTCGGGGGGCATCACCCCGTGCGGATGGTTCGGGAACTCGCAGATCACCGTCACCTCGTGGCCGCGCGCGGCCAGGTGCTCGGCGAACGCCTGCATGCGCGACTGGGTCGCGCCGACCTCGGGCGGGAAGTACTGCGAGAGCAGCAGGATCCGCAGTGGGTTCTCGGCCCGTCCAACGTCGTCGGTGCGGAGCGTGGGCGCGAGCGGCTTGTCGTGCGAGCGCATGACGCGCAACGGCATCGCGCGAGGATAGCCTCATGCGCTCACCGGAGCGGGATCGTCCAGCCGAGCTCCGTCGGCAGCGTCCGTTTCTCGCGGACGACGAGCGCGGGGGCGTCGACGGCCTCGAAGAACCGCTCCGAGACGCGGCGCACCTCGACGGCCGCCTCCGCGCCGACGGCCACTGCAGCAGCCTCGGACCCAGGCGCGAACGGCAGCGAGCTCTCAATCGTGCGCCGGCCGGCGCCGCCGATTGCGTCCGCGATCGCGAACTCCGAGCCGTCGAGCCGCACGCGCCGCTCGTGCCGGACACCGGTGCGTCCCGTCACCGCGGCGATGAGCTCCGTCGCGGACGCCTCCAGCAGCTCGACGCGCGGCAGCGGCCCTGACCTGAAAGCCCCCCACAGCTCGAACTGGTTGCCGTCGATCGCGACGGTGGAGTGCGCGCGGGTGCCGCGGAACCAGTCGCGGTCGGGTCCCGGCTCGTAGGTGAAGGTGCCCGGATCGACGACGACCGCCCGGCCGTCGACCCACAGCTGCAACGAGAGCGCGTCCGCGTGGGCGTGCGCCGGGAGGAACGGAGGCGAAGGCGGCCCGCAGTCGAACGCGAGCCACACCCGCGGCGTACGGACGAGGGCATAGCCGGTGTC
>Ga0299914_10001401_pt1 | contig 15917 bp, 7 predicted proteins | sample RVTome_10_FD_201361 | JGI IMG/M metagenome (GOLD analysis project Ga0299914, IMG submission 201361) | Soil microbial communities from uranium-contaminated site in the Upper Colorado River Basin, Wyoming, United States - RVT153D57 (version 2) ...
CAGTTTCGACGCCTGGCGCATTGGTCGGAATCAGCGCACAGGTTATCCCGGGATTCTCTCCCTTTCCGATAAGATTTTCGGGGTCTCGCAGTTTAAAGGCCATCCCCAGCACGGTCGCGACGGATGCCAGAGTGATGTAGCGTTTATTCCAGTTAAGGCGCAGCTTCAATTCACCGTTTCCGTCTCGGAAAACAGTGCCTTCCGCCTGGATCGCTCCGGCATCAGACCCCGCGTTCGGCTCCGTGAGGGCGAATGCGGGAATTTCCTCACCAATAGCGAGGCGGGGCAGGTAGTGCGCACGCTGTGCATCCGTGCCGTAGTGTATCAACAGCTCAGCGGGGCCGAGACTGTTCGGCACCATGACGGTGATCGACAGAGGAAGTGATCGGGCCGCGCACTTCTTTACGACTGCGCTATTTGCCAACGAAGAAAAGCCGAGACCACCATACTCCTTCGGGATAATCATCCCGAAAAAGCGGTTCTCCTTGAGGTACTCCCACACTTCATCGGAAAGGTCGCCACGCTGGAAAACGTCCCAGTCGTCAGTCATCCGGCAGACCTCCTCGACGGGACCGTCTAAGAAAGCCCGCTCCTCGGGAGACAGGTCGGGGTACGGCTCATTCAGTAAACGAACGAAATCAGGGCGGCCGGAGAAGAGCTCCCCATCAACCCACACGGTACCCGCATCGATGGCGGTGCGCTCCGTCTCCGAGATCCGCGGCATAAAACCTGCGGAGCGCAAGAACTTAAAAATCGCGGCAGAAACGGTGGTGCGGCGTATTGGAACGATTCCGAAGAGGACTGCGACGACCGCCAGCACGATCCAAAGCCATAGTGGCGCACCTGCACCATGCAACACGATCGCGGCCGCAAGCATCCACAGCCAAAACGAAGCGCTGAAGTAACCCATGACGAGGATGAGCAGGAAAATTCCCAGAATCGCCCAACCGACGGGGATCTGCGTCAGAAACTCAAATGCAGGCATGGTTTTACTCCCTTAAAGCATCAGATTCTCGATAATGCCGGCAGCACCCATCCCGCCTCCGACGCACATACTGCATATCCCATAACGAACGCCGCGCCGTTGCATTTCGTGAATCAACGTGGCGGTGAGCTTCGCACCCGTGCATCCTAACGGATGCCCGAGCGCAATCGCACCACCGTTAACGTTGACGGTTTCCTCATCGAGCCCCACCTCGCGGATCACGGCTAAAGCCTGAGCGGCAAAAGCCTCGTTCAACTCGACGAGCCCGATATCTTTGAGTGTCAGATCAGCCTGTTTGAGTGCCTTTCGGATCGCCTCAACGGGGCCGACTCCCATCAGTTCAGGCGGAACCCCCGCAAGCGCGAATGCAACGAGCCGGGCCATCGGCCGCACGCCTACTTCCTTCATGCGACGCTCGCTCATGACGACCGCAGCCGCGGCGCCGTCGGAACGTTGCGATGCGTTCCCGGGGGTCACCGTGCCACCTCGCCTGAATACCGGCTTAAGCGCCGAGAGCGCCTCGAAACTCGTGTCCGGGCGAGGGCCTTCGTCCACTGAGAAAAGCTGCCGGACGTGTTCAGTCGTGCCGCCGTTCGAAGGGTGCCCATCCTCGAAGATGACTTCGTCGACTTCGAGCGGGACGATCTCCTCGTCAAATCGGCCGGCTTCGATGGCATCGAGCGCACGTTCATGTGACCGGAGTGCGAATCGGTCCTGGTCCTCGCGCGACACGTCGTACTTTTCGGCCACGTTCTCTGCCGTAATTCCCATCGAGACGTAGACGTTGAGATCGTCTCTGACCGTGGCTGGATCCGGCTGGAAGAAGAAGCCTGTCATCGGTACTAGACTCATCGACTCGGCCCCGCCCGCAACGACGACATCGGCGAATCCGGCCGCAATTGCCTGCGTCGCCATTGCGATGGTTTGAAGTCCGGACGAACAAAATCGATTTACGGTTGCACCGGGTACTTCATCGGGTAGACCTGACTTCTGTGCGATGATGCGCCCGACGTTTTGCCCCTGCGGACCCTCCGGAAATGCGCAGCCCACCAGGACGTCGTCGACGCTTTCCGGTTCGAGACCCTGGACACGACGGATCGCATCACGTACGGCTGCTGCGCCCATCTCTTCGGGTCTAAAATGTCGTAGCGCTCCGCGATTCGCCTTACCTACGGCGGTCCTGACACTGCTTACGATGTAGGCATTCTGCATGTCGGCTATGTCACTGGTTGATTCTACCGTACGAAGAAACGATCGAGCGGGTAGAATCTGCCTGTTCCTGTCTCGCGATCTGCCACTCTCAATTCCGGAGTGGTTTCTTCGTCTTCAACATGTGTTCGATACGCTCTCGCGTCTTGTCCTCTTGGAGAAGATCAAGGAAAACCTGTCGCTCGAGGTCTAAGAGATAGTCTTCAGGCACTTCTTGCGGCCCGCTGAGCTCGCCTCCGGTCATTACGTAAGCGAGTCTGTTTGCGAGGTATGCATCGTATTCCGAGATAAAATGTCCCTCGAGATACTGGTGAATGGAAACTGCGAAGGCGGCCGCCGTTGGGCGGCCGAGTACCGTGATCTGCTTGGCCGCCGGGGGCGGTAAATATCCCTCGCTCGACAGCCGGATCACCTCCTCTCGTGCGACATGGATTCGACGTTCGTCATTCATAACGATTCGGGCATTGGGCATCAAAAATCCAAGGCGTTGAGCGTCCGGTGCGCTGGTCGAGACGGCAGCCATTGCAACGGATTCGAAGAATTTCCAGAGCCACGCCTGGACTTGACTGGGATGCCGCTCCGGCGCGCGATCCGATGCGAAGGCGGCCAGCCGCGCCGAGCCGGTACCGGCTGGAATCAATCCGACGCCCAGTTCCACCAATCCGATATAACTTTCTGCGGCTGCCACTGGATGCGGACACGCCATCACCAGCTCGCACGCCCCTCCCAGAACACGCTGGTGTACGGATACGACGACCGGCTTTCCGGCGTAGCGCACACGCTGTACCGTATCCTGAAATTCTTTGAGATAGGCGCCAAGTTCGTCATGCGCCTCGGTGCCGATCGCAGATGCCATTTCGACGAGGTTGGCCCCGACAGAGAAGTTCTTTCCGTTATTGGCAACGATCAGTCCCTTAATCGAGGCGTCAGATTCAACCCGTTCGATCGCCTCGCGGAGGCCTTCCATGACAGCACGCCCAAGCGTATTGGCCTTTGACCTAAACTCGTAGAGCGCCACCCCGTCACCGAGGGTGAGCAGGGCGGCCGCATCCGAAGACCACAGCTCACATTCTTTCGACGGGTGGATGACTTCAAGAGGAATTTGATCGGGTGGATATGGATCATCTACATAATAGCCAACTAGAGGCGAGTAGACAGACCGATGATGGTTCGGCGTCTTATAGAAGGATTCGCAGCCTACCTCTACCATTGCGTTTATCCATTCCGGCGGCTCTAAATCCTCCGACCTCATGCTCTCAAGAACGAAAACGAAACCGAGCGTATCCCAGATCTCGAACGGTCCCATCTCCCAGCCGAAACCCCAACGCATCGCACGGTCGATATCAGCCGGATTATCGGAGATCTCGCGGATGCGTTGGGCACTGTAATGGAGAAGCTGCAGCGTTGTGTCTCTAAAAAATGCCCCTGCTCTGCCGCCGTCAAGAAATAAGGCACGTAGCCGCTCTGACAGATCTCCGGCGTTCTTGATCTTATCCAATCCAGGCAGTCGCTGCGCCTGCGGCTCGATGTATTCAAGCGTTTGAGGATCGACCGACTTGATGGTCTTGCCATCCTTCCAATAAAAACCCGTGCCCGACTTCTGGCCCAGCGACCCCCGTTCGACGAGACGATTGATAATTTCCGGCATGCGGAAGGCTTCGCGCTCCGTGTCCTCGGGTACGGCACCATAGAGGTTGTCGGCGACATCTTTCATGACGTCGAGCCCGACAACATCGGCCGTACGGAATGTGGCTGATTTTGGCCGGCCGACAACAGTCCCCGTCAGCGTGTCGACTTCTTCGATCGTATAGCCTTCATCGGTGAATTTGCGCATGGCCTGCAGCATCGCGAACACGCCAATACGGTTGCCGATGAAATACGGGGTGTCCTTGGCGATCACAATCCCCTTTCCGAGATGGATCCGGCCGAAGTGAGCGATTCGCTGCAGAACCGACACGTCCGTATCCCGGGACGGCACAAGCTCGAGGAGCTTCAAATATCTTGGCGGATTGAAGAAATGGGTGGCAAGAAACCGCCTGCGGAACGATTCGGATCGTCCCTCAGCGATATCGGCTACCGACAGTCCACTGGTATTCGTTGAAATAATCGTATCCGGACGCGCCGCCGCCTCGATGCGCTCCATCAGCCCACGCTTCACGTCCAGCCGCTCTACGACAGCTTCTATCACCCAATCGGACTGGCTGACGCGCTCGAAATCGTCGTCGAAATTGCCTGTCGTAATCCGTCGAGCCGCTTCATCCGTAAAGAAAGGATCAGGCTTCGCTTTTCGCGCCTGTGCGAAGCCTCTCTCGACCACTGCATCCTTGTTTCCACCATCGCGCGGCGGAATGTCGAGTAGATACACGTTCAGGCCGGCGTTCGCAAGATGTGCTGCAATCTGAGCTCCCATCGTACCGGCTCCGAGCACGGTCGCCGATTTAAACGGCAGATGGGCGTGCGGCGGTTCAAAAAGTACGGCTTCGGATAACTGACGAGTGCCTTCCATGTAATGCCGATCAGAAATAAATAGCTGCCTAGTGGTGCTCACGGTCTCCCAGAGACTCCACGACGACATAGTCGGCCTTCGCCTCATCCAGGTACATCGATTCGATCTCTTTAGAAAACGCCTGTTGAACCTTACTGCGACGGACCTTCAAGGTCGGTGTCAGCAGTCCATTCTCAGGGCTTAGAGGCTCCGTCACAAACGTAAACCGCTTCACGCGTGACCATGAGTCCATTCCATCATTTGCCTCCTCAACTAGCTGCCTGAAATGCTGCTTGACATCGTCTCTCCTGAGCACATCTTCTACCTCAAGATTGCCGGGGATGCCGCGTGACCGCGCGAATGATTTGAGGGCGTTGTGATCGGGAAATACGAGCGCTGTCGGAAACTTGTAATCGCTACCTACGACTACGGCCTGCTCGACGAGTGGGTGGGTGGTCAGCCGATTCTCGATTGGCTGCGGCATCACGTATTTCCCCGTAGATAGCTTGAAGAGATCCTTCTTGCGATCGGTAATCCGCAGATGGCCGTCCTCGGTGAACATCCCGACATCGCCGGTGTGAAACCAGCCATCGGCATCAATGGCCTCTCTGGTGCGCTCGTCGTCCTTGTAATAGCCCTTCATCAACTGGATGCCGCGCGTCAAAATTTCCCCGTCCTCGGCGATCTTTATTTCTACGCCGGGAATCGGTTCGCCGACCGTACCGGGACGGTTCCGACCGGGACGATTGAACGCGATTACCGGGCTCGTTTCGGTCAGGCCGTATCCTTGAAGTATGGTCACGCCTGCCGCACCGAAGAGATTAGCCAGTCGAGGATTGAGCGCGGCACCACCCGATATGATATACTTTACCCGTCCGCCGAGAGCTTCGCGCCACTTACTGAACACGGTCTTATCGGCGAGAAAGAGCGCCAATTTTAAGCCGGGCGACGGTTCCTTGTCGATCTCATACCGCTCACCTACAGCGAGAGCCCAGCGTGCTATCGATCTCCGGATCGGATTCAGCTCCGAAATTCGCTCAAGGATGGAGGCGTACACTTTCTCCAACACACGTGGCACGGTACAGAAGATGGTTGGACGGACGCGCTTCAGGTCCTCTGCCAGGCGGTCCGGCACCGTGAAATAGAGCGTGGTAGCATTGTAGATAAAGCCGTAGTAGAGTGCCCGAGCGAATATGTGAGTCAGCGGGAGAAATGAGATCGCAACCTCGCCGTCGGGCCCCGGATCATAATCCGGAAGTCCTGAAAACGCCGTTAAAGCGTTGTGCGAGATATTCTCATGCGTTAGCATCACCCCTTTCGGACGACCTGTCGTGCCGCTCGTGTAGATGATCGTAGCGAGATCGCTTGAGTCGACCTTGTTCAGCAAGTCCGGCAGTATGGCGCTGTCGTCATGTAGATAGCGTCTGCCGAGCTCTCGCACGTCTGCCAGCGACGAGAGGCTGATGTCGTTCGGTAAGGCTTTCGGTTCATCATCGTGCTGCATTTCGGCAACGATGACAAGTTTCACCGTTGGGCATTCCGCGAGCACATCTCTGATCTCATCTAGCTTTTCCAGCGTCGATACGGTGAGTACCACGGCCTCAGAATGCTCGATTACATATTGGACTTGTTCGGACGCGTGGGTCAGATAAATCGGTACATCGACAAGGCCTGCAATGAGGCATGCCATATCCACGATGCAGAAGTATGCATCGCTCTCGATGTACATCGCAACGCGATCCCCTCGTTCAATCCCCATGTGGACAAGCCCCACCGCAGTCTCCTCGGAATGACGCCTGAAGTCGTCGAGGGAGAATGGGCGCCACCCATTTTGCTGAGGCTGATTTAGAAGCCGGGGATTGTCGAATCGATCGTCCGCCTCATACAAAATCTCCGTGAGTGTACGTCCCTCATACGACGTGCCGGTTCCTGGAGGAGCGGTGTAGATGGACTGAGCCATTTGTGCGAGGGTTGGCATCGAAAGCGCTTTCATCTAAAAACCGGTCAGCCTCCGGAGAGATCCTCGAGAGAACCATTCTCTGGAGCTCGTGTCTGATGAACCGGGGACTCTCGCGCGCACCGTCCCTTGTGAGGGTGGGGCATCGGGTAGGAGGCTCCGGAGCCGCTGATGGTTCCGGAGCCGTCCTCCCACACCACCGTACGTACGGTTCCGTATACGGCGGTTCACGTTAAAGATTGTAAGCGTCTCAGTTCATGTTGCAGTGACACGAGCCCAAGGTGGGCGAAGTAGCCCGCGCGGAAGGCGTCGTGCATGTGTGAGGCCCCGGCATTCCACCAGGGGCCTCTTCCGTTTGTGGCGGAGATCCATGCCCTCTCGTCCGCGAGGCCGCGCTTCATCAGGTTCTTAGCCCGCGTGTAGGTCCGCTTCCACTGTCGCCAGATCACCGTGCGCAGTCGGCGCCGGATCCAGCCGTCCAGCTCCTCGAAGATACCTTTGACCTCCGCTAGCTTAAAGTAGGCTATCCAGCCTCGCAGCTTGGGTGTCATTTCTTCGATAAGGCGTCCTACGTTCATCCCGCGGCCGCACCGGAAGAGGTCCTTCAGACTCTCTTTCAGGCGACGCACGGACTCCGGGGCTGCTTTCAGCCGCGGCGCCTTGTGCATCGTCATCGAGTAGCCCAAGAACTTTCTCTGCCACGGACGCGCGACGGCGCTCTTCTCCGCGTTTACCTTCAAGCGGAGCTTCTTCTCGAGGAACCGTGTAAGGGACGCCATTACCCGTTCTCCCGCCGCCTTCGACTGGACGTATACGTTGCAGTCATCGGCGTAGCGGCAGAAGGCGTGGCCTCGCCTTTCCAGTTCCTTGTCGAGATCGTCGAGCAGGATGTTCGAGAGCAGCGGTGAGAGCGGACCGCCTTGCGGCGTGCCTTCTGTTCGCGCACTCACGATCCCACCCGCCATCGCTCCAGCCTGCAGGTAGCGCCGGATGAGGAGCAATACGCGTTTGTCTTCGACCTTCCGTGCCACCCGCGCCATCAAGACGTCGTGGTTAACCCGGTCGAAGAACTTCTCGAGGTCCATGTCCACCACCCACCGCCTCCCGCTCGCCACGTGGGCGCGTGCAGCAAGCACGGCCCCTTGGGCACTGCGCTTCGGACGGAAGCCGTAGCTTGATTCCGAGAAGTCCGGATCGAAGATCGGCGTTAGAATCTGCTGGAGAGCCTGCTGAATGAGCCGGTCCACGCTTGTCGGGATCCCCAGCATGCGTACGCCGCCGCTCGGCTTCGGGATCTCAACGATTCGCACCGGCTGCGGCTTGTACCGTCCTTCCAGCAGTTCCCGCTTGATGCGAGCCCAGTGCTCCCTCAAGTAGGGCAAGAGCGCGTCCACCGGCATCTTATCGACACCGGGAGCGCCGCCGTTTGCCACCACCCTTCGGTGAGCCTTTGCCATGTTCTCGCGTTCGACCACTGCCTCCATAAGCCGGGAGGCCGTAAGGTAGGAGTTCTCCTCGCGTGCCGTGGAGCTTGACGCGCTACTCCCGTACGTTCGGACGTTCCGCGTCCTATCCTCCGGGTGAGCCTCGGGCGTCTCAGCCATACTGTCTGCGTCTCTTGTCTCCATCGAACGTCAGGCTCCTGCCTGCTTTAACGTGTTCGGGCCTTCATCCGGATCGATCGGACTACTATGCCCTCGGCTGACTTCTGCCGACCCGTCGCGTCGCCTCTCGACGACCCTAGCACATGCACCCTCAGGTTTGCACCTCCAGGGCGCAGGCAGATCGGCAGATCTCCCCGGGTAATGCGCACTCACCTTCCCGCTTATGCCCGTCGCATATACAGCCACCCGTTCCGTACAGGTATCGGACTCTAGAGATATATGCCTCCTCATCCCAGTTGACTGCCTCATATGCGCTTCCTGTTCGTCAGGCCAGCGGTTTGCCTGCGGCTTCCTTCAGATCCCACCTCACGGTGGACACCCTTGCCGTCCGGCTAACAGTTCCCCCTGTCGGGTCTGTAGGGGACTTGCACCCCCAAGTGAGTGCGCCCTGCCGGGCGCACATAAAAAAACCGGCATCCGTTTAATCGAATGCCGGCCCGATGGTGGCGCCGTGCGCAACGTGGCGGCGTTCAACACCACTACGCGGCGGACTGTACGTGACTCGCTGAAGCATAGCCGGAGGTTTTTCTGGAAACGGATATTCTTGTGGAGCGGACTACATCCTCTTTAATGCGACATTGCCAACTCCGGCGCGGAGATGGAGGTCAGGACCACCGCCATTTACGTTGCCGCTGAACCTCTTCGACATCCATTTGCCTTCTATCGGTAGTGGGCAATCGCAGCTTGCCGAGCCAACACTTGCTTCCGCGTCAACCTGAACGCCGACGTTCGAACCGAGGAAAACGGTTACATTGCCGGCGCCCGTGTGCAGGCGGGATTCGGCCTGTGGCTGTCGCGTAATATAGGCCTCGATATTACCCGCGCCTGTATTAATATCGACTTCACCTCGAATCTCTCGTGCCCGAATGTTGCCGGCGCCCGTATTTGCTTCCACGTGTCCAAGCGCACCCATAATTTCGATGTTGCCCGATCCCGATGCGACGTCTACAGGCCCGTCAACTGCGCCTATTTCTATGTTGCCGGCACCAGTTCGGCCGTGAACCCGCCCGGATACCGTTCCGACCGTAACGTTTCCTGCGCCGCTGGAGAAGTCCACGTTATATTGACGGGGAATGTGCACTTTCACACGGATCTTCAATTCAGTTCTCGAGCCCATTCGGCCCCAGAAGCCACTCTCCCTGTCGTAGCGTGATTCGATATAAACGTCGTTGCTACGCTCTTCCAGTGCGAGATCATGCCGATCGATTATCCGTTTCGCATCATCGCGATTGTCGGATCTGACAGTTCGTTCAACTTCTATAAACACTTCATTGTCGGAATGCGGCTCGACCTCGACATTGCCATGATCGATATCTAGATAAAGCGTGCCGCCACCGCGAACCTTGAATGACTTCTTGACGGTATCCTTGATATCTACCCGCTGCGGGGCGTTCAACGGTTCATTGGCGACCACCCGCTCTTCGACCGGTACGTTTGTGGCTGCGAGCATGAACGCTGCCAGCAGGAATACGAAGCCGCAGGCTTTCTTTCGTTGGATCTGCATAACTGCAATTAGATTCTCGTGGACGTGAAGTCTCTATACGAGATCCAGCGGCTGGAGTTACGTTATAGGTGGTAGTTTTATAACAGTGGACCTCATATTAAACTTTCCATGCTCATAAGCGAACGCTTTACGGAACAGACAGCCCTCTATGCGTATTGCCGGGAGCGACTGGCCGACCAGCAACAAGCCACGCGTGATATTGTCTCCACTGTCAACGTGTCTATGCTGACGGCGCCCAGGCCGGGTGGAAAGTGGAGCATCGCCGCCATCTTCGATCATATGGCCGTCATGAATCGGCTCTATCTGCAAAAACTTGAACCGGCAATCGAGACGGCCGAACCTTCCGGGCAGCGCGCCTGGTCGCCTACTCTGGCCGGAAGTCTGCTTCGATGGGCGGTCAATACAAGATTCAAATTGCCGACAGCTCCCTTGTTCAAGCCGCCTGACCTTGCTTCTGATCCAGAGGCAATCACGCGCTTTCTCGACAGTCACGAAGAGCTTGCCGTCCTTCTCGAGCGCTGCGCCGACGTGCATTGGAAATCGGTGCGGATCTCCTCGCCCGCCTCTGATCTCGTCAGGGTCAACCTGGGCGATGTCTTCCTGACATTGGTTGAGCACACCCGACGGCATCTCAGACAAATTGACTACGCAGTACTGGAAAGACGCCAATAGCCCGAATCGGCAAAAACCCCGACCACCCTCTACGGCGGCCGGGGTCATTTACGTCACGTCCTGACGTATCCCCGTCCTAACGTCTCCTCGTCCCGACGCTACCCGTCCCGACGTTACCCGTCCCGACGCTACCCGTCCCGACGTTACCCGTCCCGACGTATCCCGTCCTGACGTTCCCCGTCCAAACGATTTACCGTTTATGCACCCACTTCCTCGGTCTGACCGTCGGTCGCGCCGTCGCCGGAAGCCCCCGAAGGGACCTGCTCGCCGTCGCCGCCAAGCGCGGCCTGAAGTTCGGCCAGTTCTTTCCGGGATCCGACAACCATGTCGCGGAAGATCCGCTGTCCCGTTCCGGCCGGGATGGGATGTCCCACGATTACGTTCTCTTTGAGACCGTACAGTGGATCCACCTCGGCTTTGATCGCCGCGTTCGTCAGCACCTTTGTCGTTTCCTGGAAGGAGGCGGCGGAGACAAATGAGTCGGTCGACAGAGCAGCTTGAGTAATACCAAGGAGGATGGGCTCGGCCACTGCAGGTTCGGTGTCACGCACTTCGACCTGCTTCTGGTCGTGCCGCTTCAACTCGGAGTTAACCTCGCGGAGGCGACGGCGGTCGACGATATCTCCGATTCCAAGACCGGATTCGCCCGGCTCCACGACGACGAAACGGTCGTACAGCTGATCATTCAGCTCTTCGAGTACGAACCGATCCACCGTGTCATCCTCGAGCAGCGTAGTGTCGCCCGGATCCGTAACGCGTACCTTCTGCATCATCTGGCGTACGATCACTTCGATGTGCTTATCGTTGATCGTCACACCCTGTAGGCGGTATACCTCCTGAATTTCATTCACCAGGTACTCCTGCACGGCGCGAGGGCCCTTGATAGAAAGGATATCCTGCGGCGCGACCTGACCGTCCGACAGCGGCTCACCCGCGCGGATGAAGTCGTTTTCGTGCACGAGAAGGTGCTTCGAGAGCGAGACGAGATACGTCCGGCTCTCGGATCCGTCGCGGGACGTCACGATGACCTCCTGCGATCCGCGCTTACGACCGCCGAAGGTGACGGCGCCATCAATCTCTGATACCACGGCTGGGTCAGAGGGCGTCCGCGCCTCGAAAAGTTCGGTTACACGCGGCAGACCGCCCGTAATATCACGCGTTTTGGCTGACTGGCGTGGAATCTTGGCCAGGACCTGTCCTGCCTGAATCACATCACCTGAATCCACCTGGATACGTGCTCGAACCGGCAACGGATACTCGCGAGCCGAGCCGCCGTTGGCGGTCACTAGCACGGCCGGCGTCAGCGAACGCTCACGGCTTTCGGTGATGACTTTCTCCTTATGGCCGGTCTGCTCGTCGGACTCTTCACGGAAGGTTGTGCCTTCGATGATGTCCTGGAAGGCGACTTCTCCTGAAATTTCTGAGATGATGACGCTATTGTAGGGGTCCCAGCTCGCGAGAACCTGCCCCTTCTCTAGTTCATCTCCTTCCTGAACGAGCACTTCCGCCCCGTAGGGAATAATGTAGGAGATCAGCTGGCGTCCCTCCTCTTCAGAATCCGTAATTCTGATTTCGCCCTGACGTGCAAGCACGACTTCTCGTATCTCGTCATCGTCGTCGAACGTGACGGTGCGAAGATTCTCGAAGACCACCTTGCCTGCGAACTTCGTCTGGATCGTACTTTCAGCCGAAATACGACTGGCGGTACCACCGATGTGGAAGGTTCGGAGCGTAAGCTGCGTACCCGGCTCGCCGATCGACTGCGCGGCAATCACGCCGACGGCTTCACCCGACTCAACGAGTCGGCCGTTCGCGAGATTACGACCGTAGCAGAACGAGCAGATACCGCGGCGAGACTCGCAAGTGAGAGCAGAGCGAATCTCGACTTCCTCAATGGAGGTTTCTGAGATCATCCGCGCCTTCTCCTCGTCGATCGTCTCATTGGCCGTGACGATGAGCTCATCGGAGAGCGGATCCCGAACATCATGAACGGACACTCGCCCGAGGATACGGTCGGCGAGCGGCTCTACGACCTCCTCATTATCCTTCAGCGCCGAGATGCGAATGCCTCGAAGCGTCCCACAATCGACCTGAGTGGTCGTAACGTCCTGCGATACATCGACGAGACGGCGGGTCAGATATCCTGCGTCGGCCGTCTTCAAAGCGGTATCGGCGAGACCCTTCCGAGCACCGTGCGTCGAGATGAAATACTCGAGGACCGAGAGGCCTTCCTTGAAGTTTGAAATAATCGGATTCTCAATGATCTCACCAGCGGATCCGACGAGGCTTTTTTGCGGCTTCGCCATGAGACCACGCATTCCACCAAGCTGACGGATCTGCTCTTTGGAACCTCGGGCGCCGGAATCGGCCATCATGTAGATGGCGTTGAATCCTTCCTTGTCATTCTTCAGCGTCTCAAATAGCGTCTCGGAAACTCTGTTGTTCGTCTTGGTCCAGATATCGATGACCTGATTGTACCGCTCATTGTCGGTGATAAAGCCCATCTCGTAGTTGTTGCGCGCACGGTCGACTTCCTGCTGTGCGTCGCCGATGAACTTCTGCTTCGAATCAGGAACGATAATGTCGGCCAGGGAGAACGTCAGACCTGCCGTCGTGGCTCGCTCGAAACCAGTCTCCTTGATGTCATCGAGAAAACGTGCCGTGCGTGCAAAGCCCGTCGCCTTGAGCACGCGGGCGATGATCGGCCTGAGGTTCTTTTTGGTCAGCACCTCATTAATGAAGCCGACTTCGTTCGGCACAATCTCGTTGAAGAGTACACGACCAACGGTCGACTCAGTAATCGCGCCGCTCGGTATACGGACGGTGATTTTCGCATGCAGCTGAATCTGGTCCTGGTCGTAAGCATGACGAACTTCATGAACCGACGAGAAGCGACGCCCTTCGCCTTTCTGGCCGTTCCTCACCTTCGTGAGGTAGTATAGTCCGAGGACCATGTCCTGCGTCGGCACGGCGATAGGTCCTCCGTGAGCAGGGCTGAGAATATTGTGACTCGCAAGCATGAGAATCCATGCTTCGAGGCACGCGTCGTGACTCAGCGGGACGTGAACCGCCATCTGGTCACCGTCAAAGTCGGCGTTGAACGCCGTACATACGAGCGGGTGTAGCCGGATGGCCTTGCCTTCGATAAGGACCGGTTGGAAGGCCTGGATGCCGAGGCGGTGAAGCGTCGGAGCGCGGTTGAGCAGCACAGGACGTCCGTCGATCACTTTCTCGAGGATGTCCCACACGTCCGCCGTGCGCCGGTCGACGACTTTCTTGGCACTCTTGACCGTCTTCACAATACCGCGTTCGATCAGCTTGCGGATCACGAACGGTTTGAAAAGTTCGACGGCCATTTCCTTCGGAAGGCCGCACTGGTGCAGGTCGAGCTCCGGCCCTACAACGATCACCGAACGTCCGGAGTAATCGACGCGCTTGCCGAGGAGGTTCTGGCGGAAGCGGCCCTGCTTTCCCTTCAACATGTCGCTAAGGGACTTGAGGGCGCGATTCGAGTCACTTCGGACGGCATTGGCCTTGCGGCTGTTGTCGAAGAGTGAATCGACGGCTTCCTGAAGCATCCGTTTTTCATTCCTGAGAATGACCTCAGGCGCCTTGATGTCGATGAGGCGCTTCAGGCGGTTGTTCCGGATGATGACACGACGGTACAGATCGTTGAGATCGGACGTTGCGAAGCGGCCGCCTTCAAGCGGAACGAGCGGACGAAGCTCCGGGGGAATGACCGGGATCACGCGCATGACCATCCACTCGGGGCGATTCTCTACGCGTCGATTCGCATCGCGGAAAGCCTCGACGACGGCCAGGCGCTTCAGGGCGTCGGCCTTGCGCTGCTGGCTCGTCTCCGTTTTGATCTGATAACGGAGCATCTGTGAGATTACCGGCATATCGAGGCGCCGGAGCATCATCTCCACGGCTTCGCCGCCTATCTTCGCGATGAACTTTTCGGCATCCTCATCGTCGAGCCGGTTGTTATCCTCTCGAATCTGATAGAGGATGTCGAAGTATTCATCCTCAGAGAGGAGCTGATTGTCGTCCACGCCGAGCTTCGCTGCACCGCCCGCCTGGATGACGACGTAGTGCTCGTAATAGATGATCTTCTCAAGGTCCTTGGATTTCAGACCCAGGAGGTGCCCGATCTTGTTCGGAAGCGTCTTGAAATACCAGATATGGACGACTGGAACGCTGAGCGTAATATGACCCATCCGTTCGCGGCGCACCTTCTTCTGGGTGACTTCGACACCACAACGGTCGCAGATGATGCCCTTGTAGCGTATCCGCTTGTATTTGCCGCAATGGCATTCCCAGTCCTTTACCGGACCGAAGATCTTCTCGCAGAAGAGACCATCTTTTTCCGGTTTGAAGGATCGGTAGTTAATCGTTTCCGGCTTCAGAACCTCACCATAGGACCGCTCGAGTATGCTCTCGGGGCTGGCCAGGCTTACGGTGATGCTGCCGAAGTTTTTCTTGATCTGCTGCGTCTTTCCGTACGGCATATTGACTCTTTGTACGATCTATGTGACCTGACAGGTACGTATGAATCGGCGATGACGGACGCCGCTATTCGAGCCTGACCTCTAGCCCGAGGCCCTGAAGCTCGCGTACCAGTACCTGGAAGCTCTCCGGAATTCCTGCCTCCGGCATATTTTCGCCCTTGACGATGGATTCATACGCCTTCGAACGACCTTGAACGTCGTCCGACTTGTACGTCAACATCTCCTGCAGCGTATGGGCGGCGCCATAGGCGTAGAGCGCCCACACCTCCATTTCGCCGAGGCGCTGTCCACCGAACTGAGCCTTACCACCGAGCGGTTGCTGGGTGATGAGGGAGTATGGGCCGATGCTCCTGGCGTGAATCTTATCCTCGACGAGGTGGCTCAGCTTCAGCATGTAAATATAGCCGACCGTCGTTTTCTCGTCGAAGGGTTGACCGGAACGCCCATCGTAGAGCTGCGCACGCCCGTCGAGCGGAAGTCCCGCATCCTCCAGATACTTCGTGATGTCGTCCATCGTGGCTCCGTCGAAGATGGGAGTCGCGAACTTGATGTCGAGCTTTTTGCCTGCCCAGCCAAGAAGCGTCTCGAAGATCTGACCCAGATTCATGCGTGAAGGCACGCCGAGTGGATTCAGAACGATGTCGACCGGAGTTCCATCATCCAGGAACGGCATATCCTCTACAGGGACTATCTTGGCTACGACACCCTTATTACCGTGGCGCCCAGCCATTTTGTCGCCGACCTGAATTTTCCGCTTGCGCGCGATATACACTTTGGCCAGCTGAACGATGCCCGGAGGCAGCTCGTCGCCCATCTGCACCTGGTGCTTCTCACGCTTCGACTCACCCTCGATTCGGTTGTAAACCTTATGGTAGTTGCGCAGTAGTTTGCGAATCCGCTCGTTCGTCTTCTTGTCTTCCGTCATGTCCT
>Ga0299914_10001402_pt1 | contig 15911 bp, 10 predicted proteins | sample RVTome_10_FD_201361 | JGI IMG/M metagenome (GOLD analysis project Ga0299914, IMG submission 201361) | Soil microbial communities from uranium-contaminated site in the Upper Colorado River Basin, Wyoming, United States - RVT153D57 (version 2) ...
TATCGCTCATGACTGGTATATGGATCTCTCTATGTAGTGGTCGGCCTTCTAGAAGCTTCGCCAGAAGCGACTAGTCGCTTCCCGAATGCCCCTTTCCTTCGCTACTAGGAGAGTCGCTAGCTTGCTTCATTATATTCTATAAGCGGAGCGACTTGTCGAGTCTACGAAGCTTCGTAGTTGCTTCCCCCCCCCTTTTTTTTTCTTTTGCCCCGCCACGCCACTAGATCCATAATGACCGGCGAGTCGGAACATGTATGAATACAACCACGCGGAGCGCCATACCGGCCTATCGAAGCGAAGAAAGAGATCATTGAGCCTATTTAAGCTAAGGTTTGGAACCCTTATATAATAATATATATATATATATAAAATAATAAGCTAAGGGGGCTGGGAATCGCAAGAATTTAAAAGTCCTCCATTGAATGGGATGAGAAAGACAGGTTCGGAAATGGCCAGATTAGCAGGAGGAAGGGCGGCCCCACCCTGAAACAAAGGTGTACGTACATAAATAAAGAGACTGGTTATGGCCTTGATAGGGCTCCTTCCCATCTATCTTGACCGGGAAGAGGGGGGAGGCTCTTGCGGAAGCCCTGCCCGCCCTTCTCTATTCTATTTTGAGGATCCCTCTGAGGAGGCTTTCCGGACTCGTAAAAGACGGCTAGGAACAAGAATAGGGTCAGTAGTCTCCGCCGTTGCAGGTCCTTCTCCTTCCGCTGAGATGGCCCTCTTTTTGTTTTGTTTGTTCACCGCGGCACGAAATCATGAAGAAGCTGGAATAACTCAGAAAGAGAGTGGCGCCTAGCCGTTGAGAGCGTCTGTTGTCTTTGTAGAGGAACAGTACGATCTTGGACTGGCCCCCTTCGCATGACCTAGAAAGAAAAAGAAGTCCGTGCTACTATAAGGCCTCTAAACTCCTCCCTCAGGACACTGTTGCCCATGGGGGCGGGCTAGCCCCGACTTCCATAGGTCCTTGGTTCGACCTCCTAATGAGAATTGAGGTCCTTGCGCGGGCGTCTCATCCCTAAGACTTGTTTGCTCTGTATGGAGTGCCCCGTGGTTCCTCGAGTGCCAGCCGCAGAGAGGAATGCCATCAACTAGGGCGCTATTGGCCACTAACCACTCGCTCGCCGGACGCTCGGGCTCCGCGTTTCAAGTTCGTTATCCTAACCGTATCCTCTGCTCCACCGGGAGCCTGACCCCTTCTTCTATCTTATCTACTGCCTTGCTCCTCGGCTCCATACTGCTCCAGCCGCTCGCTGTAATAGCTTGCTTCTCGGGTGGCTCGCACCCTGGGTGGTGCGGCTGAGCCAGAGTGGGCTCAGCAGTCGGCCTATCTTTCCGGGCGCACGCATAAAGGCATGATTAGTTCCACAAATCTCACTGCACTGACCATAGTAAACTCCTTCTCGTTGTACCGAAATAGAGGTTTGATTTAAACGACCAGGTACAGCATCACATTTTACACCTGAGGAAGGTACAGCCCAACTATGAAGTACATCAGCAGATGTTACAATAATACGTAGATGACTTTTGGCTGGTACAACCACTCGATTGTCCACTTCTAATAAACGTAATTGACCCAATTCTAGATCATCTTCTGGAATCGTATAACTGTCAAAAGTGAGTGACTGTTCATCGGAACTGTTATAGTCCGAATACTCATAAGGTTGGGTCGACGCCCGTCTCCCCCCAAACTGTACTTGCAAGTTTCCCCGCAAAAAGCTCTCCACGCCTACTCTTAGCTTAGAAAGAAGACTCTTTTTCTTTAGTTAGTACCGACCGTAAGACCCTTTATGAGTAAGGGGAATCGAAGGCCGGGGAAAGTTTATTGGCAACAGGGAACCCTTTCTCACCCAGTCCTACCTACCCTATCTATTCGAGGGGGGGCTGGAACCGAAAAAGACCTGGTTCCACACATATGAGACAGGCAGAAGGTATGGGGCGACCAGTTCACCATGGAAAGCGAATTCGATCCTATAGTCGTCTTCTTTGTTCGAGAAATGCGCAGTGGAAAGGGATGCTAGTCGGCTCGGAGAAGTTGTAGGCCCCAATAAAAAAGATCAAGAGTGATTCCTCACCTATCCTGTCAGGGGCCCAGTTGAACGCTCGAGTATAGATTCCCTATGCTCATCGGCCGGGGCCGGCCGGCCCGTAGATCTGGATCCATCCATAGACCTGACCTGATATCGTTTGTCCAAAAAGAAAAAAAGTAGGTTTTTAGTAGTAGTTCATGAGACCTCGAATTCCCACGTTCCAGCTTGCATTATGCCAACAAGTCCCACCCCCAACTCTAGCTGAGAAGTTGAGTCACCCTTCTTTTTTTTTTTTTCTGAAAAAGAATCGAATAAAGAAAGAGATAGTCTATATCCTGTATCGATCATAGGATCACTCTATGAATAGGTAAATTCTCTGTGACCTCCCACCGTTCACGACATCCCTTGCTTCTCGCTGCGAACGGCTCCTCGGTGGAAGAGTAAAAGCGCTGGTCCCCTTCGGTCAAGTTGCTTGTACCTGCTGTTACCTACCGTAGGACCTCCGTCCCCGAAGCGAAGAAAGAGGAGCAGGAACAAGAGGTTGTCCTCTCCCGGCCCAGTAGTTCCGCAACTACTACCGTGGTTGTTGCCAACGGGGATCCCCCATTCCGAAAGGTTACTGGGCCGGCCGTTAGGTCCAAAGTTGTATGCCACAGCTATGGTGCCGATAGATTCACTACTTCAGCGCCGTTATCGGACATTTCAGGCTGAGCATCTATTTCTCGTATATCGCTCCACACCGAGAAGAGGGATGTGTACCTCCAGCAACAACAAGATGGAACCATAGGCTTCTATGCTGGGAGCATTTCGGGGTATAGGTCTAACCATCTCAACTCCCCGTTTCTGGCATGCTATAGTTATTTAAGTCTCTCGACGGCGGGAATGGGAGATTACCGGTAAGCCAGATGCTTCGCGAACCATATTCTTAAGGCATTTCGTTGCACTTAAATCACCCTCGTGAAGAGGCGCACTCCGATACCATTGATGTCCAATAGCTTTGATAGTAATGGCTGGATTGACTACTACCTCGTCCATTGAGTATAAGAGAGCAAATGATGGTATAGCAATGAACATCGGGATGATACTAGGAAATATGGTCCGAAGAATCTCGATAGTAGTTCCATGAACAATCCTTTGCGGGATTGGATTTTTTTCTTTTTGGAAATGCCATAAAGCGCGAACCAAGATCCGTGATACGAAAACCAAAATAAGAATGAGGAAGAAAAAGATATCGTGATGTAAGTTTATTATTCCTTGCATCATAGGTGTTGCTGCGTCTTGAGATCCTAATTGCCATGGTTCCGCTGCATCACAAGGAGCAATTGTGAGAAATAGCCATTCTAGAACAATCATTTGATCTGTTTCATTCTTTGACTGCTCTGCTCCCCCAAAAAAATGGAGAGACTTGTTCTTGCTCTTCCAATTCAGGAAGACTGATTTCGCCGGTTGGTCCAACCAAGAAAGACATGGGAATTTTGGGCGTCAGATTTCATTCTTACGATATTTCTAGTTACCTTTCATCCATCCAATTGATAGAGGCATACTTGTTTATGTTATCCCATAAGACTTTTTTAAGTTTCAAGGGGGTGTCAACCGGTAATAGAATGTAGCTAGATAACTTATGCCACAGCATTTATGTGGGATTGAGTTCATGGAACACTAACTTAACCTTCAAGGTCTGATAGTGCTACAGTTAACACCAAGCCACAAAGAAGGCCCGGGTCATCCAGCTTATATGGAGTTGATTCACCTTCCAATGCCCGAAGAGAAGGAAGGTGATAGTCTTGAAGAATGACCCGGAGATTCTCTTAAGTGATAGCACCTGCTTAAGTAAGAGGGTTTTCGTGCACTTGAGCTTCAAGGCGCAGAGGGGAAGATAGGCAAAGTGGAAGCGGCTAGAACTTCTCCTCCAACGTAGCTGGTAAGGCTATTGAGAAGGCTAGTGTAATACCTTATTGCAGCAGGCTCGATGAAGATTCTAAACTCATGGTAGCTCAGGAGTAGGAAAAGGTATTAAATAAGCGTACTTTAGGAAGTGTTCGAAAGACGACCTCAATTCTCATCGCTTTTAGCAGATAGTTTACTGGTTGCTATCTCTTTCCCTTGAGCCTGGTATTAATTCTTTAAAGCCTTGAGCCGAGTGTGGGATCGATACCATCTAGAAAAGAAAGCAGTCTACTAAATCGACTAAGGGAAATAGGTAATCAACTCCTTTTCATACAATAATATGCCAACCGGGCTTACTATACGGAATATAAGACCTCAGGGCAAAGCCAATTTCCCCGAAAGCTTGGAAAGCGGGAAAGCATTCCACCTTACAACAAGACTTGCGTAGGAAAGAAAACAAAGTAAGTCCTCCATTAGGGTGACGAGGGACAAAGCAGCAAGCAAAAAGCATTGAACCTTAGCCGACTTCGAGCACTTCGAAAGAGACTAGGCGCTGACCGATAGGATTAGAAGGAGTAGGCGATGACTGGCTGAGAGGCGGATACGATTTAACTTTTTGGTGAAGGATTAGGACTTCGGTGGGCGGCTTAGCTTAAGGGAAGGGGTGGATTTTCCTTGATTTCAGTCTATTGGGTATTGGTCATTGCGTGGATAACGATTTTCCGACAGACATAGCAATTATCCCCTGATGGGGTCCCCGCATGGCTCTTCCACATCAACTGAAAATGAGAAACCAACTGACAGAGAATAGCTAATAGAAAAAAAAGACAATATAAAAGAGTGAAATGTCTGATACCGTATTGAACTATTTAATTCAATTTATTTCCGGTCCCCTCTACTCTTTTAATATTAGCCAGCTGGCGAGTCGCCCGGCTACGCAATTTGACAGTCCACAACTATCCAGAAAAAGTGAATGAATCAGTTTCAAATACCCTAAAGGAACAATTAAGTGAACGGGTCATAACGCCGCTGTTCACTGCTAATAATGTGGTGTTGCCGCCCGGAAAAAATGCCTATGACGTCATAGACGCCTTAGTGCCCGGGGACAATGTCCAATTGCTTGCTTCCATGCATCATGATCTTTCTCAGCTAGGCATTGAAAGTAATACATACCTACTACTACTCCAAACTGTAAATACCTTGTCTGGGTGGGGTTAATATAAGCTCCCTATAATCCTGCCTGTTCCAGGCTTTGAAACTACTTGATTTAGGAGTCGGCTAATCAATTACAGCAAAAAGTAGCAATTTACGCCAAAAATACGGGGTTTATTTAACTTGTGAAGATTCAACACCAGCTCTACGAGTGGAAAACGTCAGTTACTCCGTTCGCTTTGCTGCTCGCCCTGCTTCGCTAGGAGCTCTTCTTGCACAACAAAATTCTTAAGTTGCTCTATACTAAAAAAGTCGTACATTTCCCGCTCGTTCTGCTCTTTAAATTAAACAGCCCGGTCGATATAAAGTTTTCTTTCGACGATTGGTTTCTTACCCCGTGATATAAAACTTCATGAGCCTTCTGTGTCTGGGGAGACAACAAGGACTCCAAAGATCCGGGTACGGTCTCAAGGCAGCACTTCCATCCGAGTACACACTAATATATCTATCTCTATCCGCATCTCTACCCGCATTAGCGGAATCTAAATCCAATGGGCGGGATCTCTCTTCTCTTGTATAAAACCCGCCAGCACACTGCCAGTGGGCGCACCGATAGTCGCATTGGTGCCTTAGCGATTGAATATAAACAACCATCTACCCTGCGGTCTTCGAAGGATATTGAGAAAGCAGTATCGCAGATATCGAACTATCTGAATGCGATATCCGCTAAATTAGAGAATGAGGCTATCGGCTTCCTAACAGACGGCACTAAGATACTGGAAGTTCGCCCCCTAAGCGGGTAGCAAGGACGGCTATAGCTATAATAGATATTTTACTCTAAACATACCATGCATCGGGTAAGGCATCCATCAGAGTAGTTGGGGTGGGCTATCGATCTCGAGCTACTGCATATATGAACTGGGTCGCCCGGGTATAGAAGCTATGGATTTACTGTGTATGGATCACCAGCCTTAGCCAGAACATGCTCTAATTGGTCAAGGGGGTATACGAGTGACTGGACTATATATGTAATACGATCTACAGACAGATCCCGACCAAAGCAGATACTTACCTTTCTTTCCCGCTTCTTCTAATCCGTCAGCAGATGAACTCGGTTGGTACACCTTCCAAAACTGACGCGGAGACTGATTCTATACACTCTTTATCAAGAAAAGACATATAATAAGGAATCTCTAGCCTAGTATGTCCTTCCATTCCCTATTCTCCATCTCGCCCCTTTCTCAATAATCCATCTTGCCTCCCAAATCTCTCTTCGAAGGTGAAGCTCCTGGCAAGCAAGTGTTAAGCGGATCCATCTAAGTGAAAGAAGGGCTAGAAGAGCATCCATAGGAAGAAGAGGACGGAAGAGTAGTGCATCCGTGTCTACTCACTCCGGTGGGATTCCAAGATGAAAAGGGATCAATCCAATTACAGCTGTCAGCTAGATAGACGAAACTCACGAATCTCCAGACGTTTCAGTGGTTTCCATTTCGATGGTGACATTAACATCCTTTACCATCTTAGTCGAATCTTAACTCAACTCGGGAGAGGAAGAATCCACTCCCTGAGAAAGAAGGAAGTGCTTGCGCCTTTAGGAATCTTGCGCTAAGGCTTGAACTCGCCGCATTCTAGTTTCCAGGGGCGCCCTGGAGTTTGATCTTTCAGTCGTTCATTCTTCATAATCTTTCGCGACAAGCGGAAGACGGAGGAGCAGGCAAGAAGAGCAAGTATAGTGAAAGTATCCTCATGGGCCAAACAAAAAGAGGTTTAGCCCCGACGTCAAATTAATGCATTGATTCAAGGGGTACCCGTGCAAACATCGTCTATCTCTCTGGTCAAGTGGCTCCGCTCTTAGGGAGATAATCTACGGATTCTGTGAAAGGGCTTCCCTATCTGTGATGGAGCTCTCGCTCTTACTCTTTCTATCAGTCGTGTTTTTTATTTTCTCTCTGACCGTCAACTTGCTTGATTTACTAACCTCGTGTTCTCATCCACTTTAAGGTCAGGTCGAAGCAAAGCGTTTTCCTTCCTCTTCCTATCGGAAAACAAGAACCCGCCAGCTAACTTCTCTCTAGTGGGCTTCACTTGTACGCTATCCTTCCTGACCTTACCTCGACTCTACTCTCCAAGCTTACTGCTCGACGCTCGCCTGACATACCGGTCTGAAGTTTCTTTGATCACTTAGGACAGACAATCTTTCTAAAAAAGAAAAATATCGTAATGTAATATAGTTCAAGAAAGTGGCTGTGACGTGAATTGCATTGTGCTCATCAACGTGTAAGCTGCACCATGCTGAATGAGAGAGAATTACATTCCCTTTCAATTGAGATATTGCGTATGATAAGAGAGAGAAAGGTTCCTTTTTTTTCCGGTATGCTGCTCCGCGAGCAAGGAGCGATAGAAGCTAGTATTCTGTAATGAATAACAAGAGTCTGGTACTCTAGGGGAATCCAACACCTAATGATTTACATTTGACACGTGATCTTCTATACTTTCGGTGGAAAAACCAGCCGAGTCCTCCAGCAGGAGTTCCACGCCTTTTGAACCTGCATAAAAAAAAAAAAAAAGGAAGCGCCGGGCATGATCCCGGTGCCGAGCAGAACGAATAGGAAAACTACTTATGAACGGTCCAAATTTGGATTTAACTTTGTATACCGCTCCCACCCCGGCGGAGCAGCCTCTTGTGTTCACAGTCACACCTGATGTTGTGGCGGGTATCGGAGGATACCGTGTAGACTGGGTATTGAACGGGATTAAGGGGTGGACCATGGCTCATCCTGAAGAAAGCATTCCGGAGAGTATCGCTCACGACATAGAAGAAGGAATCGCCCACAAATACTTGGCGCCGCTATTGAAAGAGCTGAATATTGGGGTGGATGCCTTGGATGCTTTAAGGCAATTTACCGGGCCCTATAACCAAGACAGTCTAAGGCTGTTAGGCAGAGTGGGTGAAAGTTTTGCTCATTGTGGTAGGGGAAGCCCCTATTTGCAGGAAATTGTTGCTAAAATTCCTGAGATTCCCAGCCCACTTGATCAATTTTCCATTCTCCCGTTGATTCCTATGAAGATAGGAAACTTTTATTTCTCATTCACAAATTCATCTTTGTTTATGCTGCTAACTCTCAGTTTGGTCCTACTTCTGATTCATTTTGTTACTAAAAAAGGAGGAGGAAACTTAGTACCAAATGCTTGGCAATCCTTGGTAGAGCTTATTTATGATTTCGTGCTGAACCTGGTAAACGAACAAATAGGGGGTCTTTCCGGAAATGTTAAACAAAAGTTTTTCCCTTGCATCTTGGTCACTTTTACTTTTTTGTTATTTTGTAATCTTCAGGGTATGATACCTTATAGCTTCACAGTTACAAGTCATTTTCTCATTACTTTAGGTCTCTCATTTTCTATTTTTATTGGCATTACTATAGTGGGATTTCAAAGAAATGGGCTTCATTTTTTAAGCTTCTTATTACCCGCAGGAGTCCCACTGCCGTTAGCACCTTTTTTAGTACTCCTTGAGCTAATTTCTTATTGTTTTCGCGCATTAAGCTTAGGAATACGTTTATTTGCTAATATGATGGCCGGTCATAGTTTAGTAAAGATTTTAAGTGGGTTCGCTTGGACTATGCTATGTATGAATGATATTTTGTATTTTATAGGGGATCTTGGTCCTTTATTTATAGTTCTTGCATTAACCGGTCTGGAATTAGGTGTAGCTATATTACAAGCTTATGTTTTTACGATCTTAATCTGTATTTACTTGAATGATGCTATAAATCTCCATTAAAGTGGTTATTTATTTATAATTGAACAAAAGCGAGGAGGCGAGCTTTGCCGTATTGCATTAGAAAGTGGGGAATTCCATCGTCTTTGGTATGCGAATTTCAAGCTGCTACTGCTCCGATAGCTGCTTTAGAGGTTGCTTAGCCGGTATCTGACTGAACTAGCTGGTTTAGATTTCATTAGTTGAAAGTCTCGCACTATTTACACTATTTCAACAAAGACTGTGTAAAATGGATATGATATAAGGGAAGGATTGACCTGTTGGTTGACTTCTCAATTGAGAAAAGACTGGAATGAAACTGGCAATGCTCTCTTCGGTTTTCATCCGGTTGGCAATCCTCTCTTCGGTCCTAGCTGAGTTCTGTCTTAGCTTTACGGCAAAGGGATAGGCTTAGCCTATTGAATGGGGAGAGCTAGGCTGCATTCACCATCGAATAACGGGGTAAAAGGCTACTTTCAGATCTCTTTCCCTGTAGTCGTACTATGACTTTATGAGGGATTGAACTCTAGTCGTACTATTCGATATCATCTAGCAAAGAAGTCAGCTATGGGCAAGACTTGGGGCGGGCCACCAAAGCGGGTTTAGCCGGTTAGAGCTCAAGAGAATCGCTTCACGCCTTGCTTGCAAGAGCTAGACAGCAAAACCATTCCTAGCCACCATTGCTTTAGAAAGAGCTTACATTTCAGGGAACATCTACTTGATAATTTTCTATAGTGAAAGCCTTTTTCCAGGCAAAGACCCCACTCATAGGGTGAAGGCAGCCATCACTGGAGAATAGCTCCTAGCCTTATTCTAAGAAGGCGCATGCCATCAAACGAAAGGAAGGGCCCAAACCGTTAGGGAGCATATGTTTCCAATAGCAAGAGTCAGTCCAAGCAGCGGAACACGTTACCCATTTCAACTAGGGAAGTTTCCAAACTCAAATTCGAAATGAGATCTTCCATCTTGATTAGCATGGTAGGTAGGCATGAAAGATGAGGCAAAGAATGTTCCGCATCTCCCCGGCCAGAAGCTTTCAAGACAGGCAAAGGTAAGGGGAAAAACAGATAAGGAAGGGGAAAAACAGTTAAGAATGACTTTGCTAGGAGTTAGGACCTTTCATCCAATACATGTCAGGGGATTTTGATCCCAATAGAATGCTATTTTACCTAGGTCAAAACCACGTTAAGGATACCTCTTTATACCCTTTCTATTATAGGCTTAAAGCATGAGGGTGGACCCTTATTTTAGCTTGCCTATAGCAGGTATTAGAGAAGGATGACCCGCATGTGGGTGAAAAGCCTCTCTAATACTAAGAGCGGAGAGTGATAGTACGATGGATAGGTCTCATCAGAGGTTCTGGCTGGTATTGCTGCTATAAGTCCGTTCGGGGAGTCCGTGGCGTAAACAAAGAAGGATTTGAGTCTGAGAAAGACTGTTTCCCCATTTTCATACGAATAGTGAGAAATCTCAGAGTTTATCCAGTTGGGGCATAGAAAGAAGACCTGAACTCGGTGTTTCCTCAATCTGAATAGATCAATCTGGATTATAGGCCAGCAAGCCCGGAACCAGCAAGTGGGAGCCTGCTGGCAAAGAGAATGTTAGTGAGTCTTAGCCATGATCAGACGAATGGTGTCAAAGACGAGAAAGAAGAAAGAGGAAAATGAGACATTCAATCATGATTTAGCGGGGGCAGTTAGACGATGCAAGGTATGCTTCAGAAGGCCTAGTTCAATCTGAGAGGTTTCCCATGCTCTCGCTCCTTAGAAAGATTAGGTGATAGGATACGCCGACCCTTAGTTAGAAAGAGCCGGGTGACCCCCTATCAATCTGCTTTCGCCGCTAGCCTCTCCTTTGCTTTTTTAGGTTTCCCATGCCTTGAAGAGGTTAGAGAGGGATATAAAATCCGGATTGAAAGATAGGCATAGATAGTCTAATCAAGAGGATTAGGCATGAGCATACAAAATCAGTCAAATATGAGAAAGATAGATACGAAATCCGGATCAAAAAGATAGAGATATCAGAAATCCGGTATGGAATGATAGATCAATCTGAAAGATGAGGCATGAATGCTAGAAGGCAGGGATAGGTATTCAACCAGAAACCTGAACCCTTTAAGTCGTTCCTTCTATGGGTAAGTCAAGTTCAGTTAGAAAGTCCTTCCCTCTCTGCTCATCCTTCCCCGTTCCTAGCTTAGCTCTCACTATTGAAGCTCGTACGCAATGAGCCTCTCACGTTTCACTGAGATTGCTGCTTAGTCCTTCTCAAAAGCCTAATTCGTTCGCCTATGAATAGTCAGCCGAGAAAAGTCTAATTCTTTCACCTATAGGTAGCCAAAATCCCGGAAAAAAGGAACTTGATGATGTTCTTCTCCCCTCGTGGTCTCTATCTATAGATCCTAGACGGCGGAGACCATCTAGCTATTCATTAAGAAATGCCTGAAATGCTTGCTTTAAGCCGCGTACGAAAACCCCACATGCACCTTTCACCCCTCGAAAATACCCTGATAATGAAAGTCAGCGCCCTTCGAATGGACAATGGGGGAAGGTTTGTCTTCCATGGTAGCTAGGTAGCCCCGCATGAAGGTGACTCGCCCCCGATTGTAGGAAGCCCACTCTACAGTCTGACATGCTTTCCGTATCTAAGGTAAGGGGAATAATGCTAATCTATGTGCCAAGGAAGGTAGGCCTTTAAGGAAAGTAATTCATCCGGTAGGTACTACTAACTAGAAGAGATTGAGAAAAAGGGATTTTCTCTCCCTAAGGTCGAGTCTCCTTCCTATCCTTTTCAGTCTGTTTTCACTTCCTCTAATTCAGTAGGGATGCTATCATCTAGTGACTAACTAACCCGTTCGCAGCAAGCTTTCAGTCTCCCTTTCTTGTCTATCATGACTTTAGCCCTTAGGGCCCTATATTTAGTCTAGTAATGCTAGAAAAGAGTAGCGGTTGTCTTTAGACCAATGCTTGACTCAAGCCCTAAAACTTTCTATAAGGATATTTCTCTTTAGGAAAAACAGGGGGAAATATTGGGCCTTAAATTGCCTTCTTTTAGCGTCTTAATGACCTTGCTTGCTAGCTAGATTTGGTTGTTGACCAACTACAGGGAGAAAGAAAGCCTATTGAATAGGGACATTTAAGGCTAACTCTTTCTCGTCTTCAAAAAAGTATCAAAATGCAGTTATATAAGCTATCACTTTTGCAATTAAAGATCAGCTCATCGAAGGGAAAAGTGAGAGTATCAAAATGCAGTTATATGAGCATCGACTTGATAATTTGCCTAGTGAGAAAGCCAGGAAAAGACCCAACAGGCATACAAACTCACTCTCCCGGGGCAGCAGAGGAAGGCAAGATTTATTAGGAGGTGGGGCAACTAGCTAGCCTTAGTAGTAAGGACGGAAGTCATACAACCTAGCTCCGGAGTTCATACATTTTGAATGCTTTCGGACGGCTAACTATCAATTTCTTTAAGGTGCTAGCTGCTTAGCTTTACTAGAAGGTCGATGAGCTGGGTCAATCTCCATGCCCTTATCTTCTTCAAGCCCTTAAGGCTAAGAAGTCAACTAGCGGTCTAGGAAGGCTAAGAAGGCAACTAGCTGCTTAGCCAACGACGATGAAGGTTAGTAACTCTCCTTAAGGTCGATGCTAAAGAGCGTACTTAACACCAACCCCGGGCAAGCACCCAGGAAGGAAGACTAGCTGTCCCTATTGAGTTGTAGCACTTGCTTACTATAGAAATGAACATAGGCTAAAAGAGAAAAAGAATACATACGACTAAAAGAGAGAACAACAACGGACTAACTCGAATCTCGTAGATGACGATGAAGCGGGACAATCTCGTAGATGATGAACTCTGTTTAGCCCTCACTGGTGAGAAATAGCTCTCTCTACTGTTAAGGAGATGCAGGCAACTATCCCGACAGCTCTTGTTCCACTTTCACTCTTTGGGGAATCACTTCGCTACACTCCGACTTAAAGAAGGCTTGATGAACGCCCTATCTTATATAAAATGCTAGCTAGGGTGGTTAGCCGACTGATAGCCCTGTACTTTGCCAGGCAGGAAAGCCTTTTCAAGCACCCCTTTCCCTTTGCCTATAGACCTATTATTTAGCCTTTTTGCAAGGTCAATCTCCCTATAACTCAACCTATTCAATAGGGCATTAGCGAGGGTTTTAAGCTACTTTTTTTTCTTTCCTAGCTGTTACTATAAAGATATTATGAAAGCTATTTCTTATTTTAGATTGACAACTATGATTGACAACTTTTCTTTCCTAGCAGCTAATGCTATTTTTTCTTTCCTAGCAGTTAATGCTATAAAGAAAGGAAGCTACCTAGCCTAACCTCAAATCCTAGCATTCATACTTACCTAGCATTCATGCCTTCCCCTTCATTTAGGGCACCAATCCCGACTTCTCCCGTTGCTATAGTATCTTATATCCACCCCTTGACATGTGCTTTACTTGATCAGAGAATGCATCAGCTTATTGTCTTCTGGCATGATGGTTTCTCACATCTATAGACAAGGCAACTCAATTGCAGACAGACTGGCTTCTCATGCTTACTCTCACAGGTCTGATTGCATCGTTGAAGCTGCTTCTTCTCTCTTGCAAACAAGCCTACTACAATGACAAGGAAGGCCTTTACTCTTATTCCTGTTCCCGGAATGCTTTCTTTCATCAAAGTCACGTAAGAAATAGAAAACGTACAACTCGTACAACTAAAGGCTTGTCAATTCTTGGTGTAATACTCACTCGAAAATGATGGGTGTCAGAATTTCTCACTTTTCAGGCAGTCTCATCCGTGTAAGAATTAGGAATTCCTCTTCCAACTCGTCCCAGAATGGGCGTTATGGCAAAGAACAAGAAGAAAACAAAAGGAGAAATTTGTCCAATAGTCACAAATGGTGCCTCCACAGGTTGACATCCGATCCAACCTAGTAGTAAGCGATCCGCCAAAAGCAACCAAAATATTCCTTGGTGAATCGGGCGAAAACTTGAACTACGCACATACATACTTTTAAAAAAAGGTAAAGCCAACAGACATATAAAAACTGGTGCTATTGCGGCTACACCTCCCGCTTTGTCAGGTATACTACGAAGAATGGCATGGATCGGTAGGAAATACCATTCCGGTACAATATGAGGCGGGGTGGGCATCGGATTAGCAGGTATATAATTGTCGGGATGCCCCAAAACATTAGGAGCATAAAAAAGAAAAATGGAAGAAAAGATAGCAAAAGCTACCCAACCTACTAGATCCTTTACATAAAAATAAGGGTAAGAAGCAATTTTATCCATCTCTGAATGTACACCCAATGGATTATTTGATCCATATTGATGCAATGCGGCCAGATGAAGAAGACTGGCGCCTACTAAAATAAAGGGGAGTAAATGATGAAGACTAAAAAAACGATTTAAGGTGGCATTGTCCACGGAGAAACCACCCCAAAGCCAAGTCACTATGGTATCTCCTACTACAGGTATGGCGCTAGCTAAGCTTGTAATTACTGTAGCCCCCCAAAAGCTCATCTGACCCCAAGGTGGTACGTATCCTATAAAAGCTGTCACAATCATTAATAGGAAGATTACAACTCCGAGACACCGAACAAATTCCCTAGGACTGCTATAACTCGCATGATATAGACCACGAAAAATATGAAGGTGAACCACAATGAGAAACATACTTGCCCCATTAGCATGCATATAACGGAGCAACCAGCCCCCTTCAACATCTCTCATAATGTGTTCTACGCTGTTGAAAGCTAGATCCACATGAGGTGTGTAATGCATAGCTAAAAAAACGCCAGTCACTATCTGAATGACTAAACAAATACCAGCTAACGGACCGAACCCCCACCAATAACTAAGATTGCTCGGGGTTGGATAATCTATCAAATGCTGATTAAGTGTGGAGAATATAGGTTGTTTAAGAATCGATAATCGTTGCTTCCTTATAGTTATAGTCATTTATTTTTTAGTAAAGATAACTCTGGTTCCCCCACCTTTTAGCGTTCTGGGGCCTTTATATAATATAAAAAAAAGATATCAAAATCTTTAAAGTACCCTTAGAGTAGGGCGAAAGAAAGTAAATATGAGATTTGCGTTGGTTTTTCCACCGAAACAGTGAAAGATGCTGTTTTATCCTTATCCACGGATGGAGGGAGTGGATGGGGTCGCATCCGGGTATACGCCGAATTGCCTACGTATCTTCTTCAAAAGAATCAGACCATTGTAGTTCAGTTAAAAAGACGTTTTCAAAAGCAATCAAAGATAAGATCGAAGAGAATGAGTCACAAGATGAAATGAAAATGAGTTATCCTTCCAAACAGACTAGAAGACATAGTTGATTAGAACAAGTTTCAAAGAACAACTTTCAACGCCCAGGTTTATCAATGTCAAGAATTTCGTCCAAAATTTCGTTATAGTGACAGGAATTTGCTCTACGGGACCAAACATCCTTCAAGATGCCACTAACAGTCTTATTCCGCTTAGCGGGATCGAGCTGCCAGGCATCAGCAAGGTAGTTTTCAACACCACTGCTGACATCCTTCACGGATTCTACATGGACCCCTTTTTCTAAAAGTATACCCTTCACGAGATGCACTAATTGCTCTTGCCTTAGGAGGCAGTTTTTGAACGTACGGCAGAGAGTGTTGTCCTTCTTCAAGGCTTCTATTGCATCATTCGTGATGAACCGAAAGCCATTGTTTTCGGCCGGAGGTTTTTGGTTTTCCTCTGGAGGAGTTAGAGCTGTAAACATCTCCGGTTCCCCTGGTGGGGGTAAGGGTACTCCCGGCACTCCTCCACCTCCAGGGTAGAATGGTGCTACTGCTTGCAGTAGTTCATCCATCCAAAGAAAGCCATTGGACCATAGGTTATTCCATGACAGGAGGCACAGGTAGAAAGCCACCTTGAAAAAAAAGAGTTGATGCCAATGCACCCAATATTTCGTGTAGCCATAGAAGAATTGTGTGAAATAAGTGAATTTATCCAGTTGAGGCATCTTGATTGAGAATAAAGGATTCCCCCCATACAGAAGGAGAGGCCTTCCTGTACGAGTAGTGAAGAACTAAACGATAACTTTTGT
>Ga0299914_10001404_pt1 | contig 15905 bp, 21 predicted proteins | sample RVTome_10_FD_201361 | JGI IMG/M metagenome (GOLD analysis project Ga0299914, IMG submission 201361) | Soil microbial communities from uranium-contaminated site in the Upper Colorado River Basin, Wyoming, United States - RVT153D57 (version 2) ...
GCGCAGGCCGCGCTGGTCGCGTCGCGACGAGCCTGGCAGGCGTGGCAGGGGCTCGAGGTGCCCTACGAGGCCGCACGCGCGCGAGTGCTGGTGGGATTGGCCTGCCGTGCGCTCGGCGACGAGGACGCGGCCATGCTGGAGCTGGAGGCGGCGCGGACCGCCTTCTCCGACCTCGGCGCGGCGCCAGACCTCAACCGAGTCGATCCGCACATCCGAGGACCCGCGCCTGCGGATGGGCATGGATTGACTGCGCGTGAACTCGAGGTGCTGTGCCTGGTCGCCGCCGGTAAGAGCAACCGCGAGATCGCCTCGGAGCTGGTGATTAGCGACCACACGGTCCGCCGCCATCTCCAGAACATCTTCGCCAAGCTCGGTGTGTCCTCACGCGCCGCCGCCACCGCGTTCGCGTTCCAGCACGACCTCGTCTGAGCGGCGCCTGGCACGAACAGACCACGCCGTTGCCTCGGCAAGTTGGTACGCGCGGGCGATGCGGCCCAGCACTCCTCAGCGTAGCGTCGCCCTCATCGACAAACGATCCCGACGATCGCTAAAGGGGCAACGCGCAGGTGCGACCTCGCAGGCGACTCGGGGAGGCGACAGGAGGAGGCACTGCGATGTATGTAGTCGTGCAACACCGGATCAAGGACCCCAAGACCGCGTTCCCGCGCGGTGAGAGACTGATCAAGGGCGAGGGGGCGCCCTCAGGGGCCCGGACCCTGCAGTTCTACCCGAGCCGAGACGGGTCCGCGGTCGCCTGCCTCTGGGAGTCCGACTCCGTGGAGGCGATCCAACAGTACGTCGACTCGATGCTCGGTGACTCGAGCGAGAACACGTGCTACGAGGTCGACGCCGAGCAGGCGTTCGCGAGGCGGCCATTGGGCCTCCCGGAATCGGCGCCGGCCGAAGCGTAAGAACCCGCACGGTCAGCAACAAGGGCGTCCCCGGGGACGCCCTTGTTGAAGGGAGCGAGCGCGGTGACGCCTTCGAGCCTGATGGCCGCGGTGTGTGGACGCGGTCTACCGAGGAACCAAGCTCCATCCGCTTCCGGCCGTCGCGCGAAGGAGGCGCGAGGCACGGTCCAGAACGCGCCCGCCGTCGCCTGCTGTTCACAGGCCTAGGCCAGAATCACTGATGCCTGACAGGCGGATAAGGCTCAGAGAATGACCAAAGCGAGCACAACTACCAAACCGAGCGCGAGGAGCGGGATGAGGACGTATATCCGGGTGAGGGAATAGAACAGCATCGCGAACGCCCCGACCCATTCGAGGCGACTGAGCGTCTCCTCGCCACCGCGGTCGCGAAAGCCGCTGATGACCTCCTCGGCCAGCCGTTGGGCCTCGTCGCTCGGCAATCCGATCTCCTCGGTGAGGAAGCCCTCGAGCGATCCCTGCTTGTTCCGATACGAGCCCCAGTCGCCGAGCTTCGACGACCAGCCCTCAGCATCGAGCTCGAGGACATTCACGGAGTGGCCGGTCCATCTGCTGGCGTAGCCGACTCTCAACGCCAACCTCCCGCGAGTGGTCTCGCGCACGAGCACCATCGGCGCAGGGTAGCTTTCGCCGATGATCCTGGTCAGAGAGACGACTCGCGGGCAGGTCCAGTTCGACTTCGGCCCGGCGGGCGGGCCCCTCGGCGAGAGCGCCGAGGTGTACCTCATCGACTCCGAGGGATGGACTCAGGACGCCGCGTTGTGGCATTCGCGGCTGCCCGACGAGGGAAGCCTCGCCAAAGTGCTGATCCGGGCCGCCCAGCTCCCCGAGGATGAGGCCGAGCGACTCGCCGAGGAGGTTCTGACCGATTGGCGCGAACGCGGCGCCGATCACATGTCCCGGGGCGAGCGGTTCAAGGCGGTCGGACCGATGATCGCGCTGCTGAGCATCCTCCCACTGGTCGTGCTCGGTCTGTTGGTCTGGTTGCTCGTGATTCTGTTGTAGACACAGGAGCCCAGCTGGGGCCTGAGGAAGTTGGGTGCCTCCCCGTCGCGCATTGCAGGAGCGAGGAATCGCGGCGATCCAACTCTCCTGGTCTCCTGAGCAGGCGTGTCGTCGCCATGGGCTGAGGTGCCTGCCTCTCGCACGAAGGCGAAGAAGGCGAAACCCTGCTGATCACCGTCCCACAGCGGGCGCTGGAGACCGGCACGAGGATGCCCGCCTAGCATGCGAGACTCCGCTACGTGACTGAGAGCCCCTCGCCCGAGTTGCTGGGGACGATCGCAAACCTCGCCGAGTTCCATCGCGAGCACGAGAAGTTCTACGCACAAGCGCCCCTCGAGCAGGCGCTTGAGGTTCAGGCGGGATCGCGCGTCCTCAAGGCGCTCGCGGAACGCTGGAGCACGGTAGCGCCGACGGAGCATCCGGCAGTGAGTCCGTTCGCAGGCGCGGCCGACCTCAACCCTCCGGGGCTGACGTCGGAAAGCGGTGTCCTCTTCATGGAGGGGGAAGGTGAGCCGGTGGAGCTCGAGCGGTTGCAGCGCGACCTGGAGACACTGGCCGGCGACATCGACCGAACGGGAGACTGGCTGGCCGCGGCGATGGAGCAGTCGTGGCAGGTTGCGGGCGCGCTCGCCGCCTATCCGGCGCTCGCCGATCTGCTCGGCGAGCGCCACCGGATCATCGCCAACGACTGGCAGTCGGCGGCGCTGCAGAAGCTGATCGCGCGACTGCTTCATCGTGCGCTTGAGCTCGTCGAGAGGATCGACCTATCGCCCTCCGCCCTGAGAGCCGACCTCGCGGGTGAGCGCCAGAGCGCACCGTATCTTTACTCCGCCTCGGAGCTCCTCGACCGAGCGGCCGATCTGATCGTCGAGTCGGCAACGCTCGTTCACGAGAACGAGCGACGCTGGCGAGCCTTCGGCCGCCGGGTCGCGGAGCTGATCCCCGAGGCGGATGGCACCGCGTGATGGCCGAGCAGCCGATCGTCCGCCGGCTCGACCACGTCAACATCGTCGTGCCGCGCCCGCGGGCCCTGTTCGACGTCCTGACGCAACAGCTCGGGATCCCGGTCGAGCGTCCGTGGGCGCGTTTTCCCGCCTTCGAGAGCGGCCAGGCCATGCTCGGCATCGGCCACGAGCCGATCACCTACGCGCCCGGGAGAAAGACCGGGGTGCCGATCGACGCCGGGCTGTTCGCGCTTGCATTCGAGCCGGAGCCCGTCGCCAGGGCCCGGGAGGAACTTGCTCGGCGCGGGATCCCGCACTCGATCCCGTTCGAGTTCGACGTCACCTATCCCGACCACCCAGACGCCTTTGCGCTCGACGAACATGTCGACGAGGGACGGCGTCGGCGCCGGTGGACCCTGATCACCGTCGGCGGGATGATCGGGGACGAGGTATCGGCGCGCGAGTTGTCGCGATGGCCGCGTCGCGGTGACGGGTGGGGCGCGGAGACCCTCGGCAGGATCGTCGGGCGACTTGGCAGCGGGCGGCTCGGCGGACCGTTGATGGCTCGACTGGGCTCCAGGCGGCCCTTCGTCTTCCTCTGCAATCCAGTCGCCCCGACTACGACGGCCGTACCAGCCGTGGCCCCAAAGCTTCTCTAGGCGAGCCGGTAGGGTCGCCAGATTGAGGATACGGCCGGGAGCTCTGCGGCTTCCCGTTCCCGCTCGGGCCCAAATGACTAACCGCGTTTGCGGCGAAGCGTCCCGGCCGTCGTCCTCATTCCGGCGTCACCGAGGGCGAATAGCTGCTCTTCGTCCATGCGGTGTCCGGCTACCCCGCAGCCCGTGTCGCAGGTCGCGCTTGTGGCGTAAGAGAGTTCCGGCCAATCCGAAAACATCTCAGCGGGTGCGCTCGCGGGCGATCTGCTCCCGGTACCCGGCGTCCTCGACCTCGACCTCGCGGGCTCCCGCGAGCACTTCCTCGACCTCGCCCTCTGGAATGACCACGGCCCCCGACGAGTCGGCGAACACGTACTGACCTGGCAGGACCCCAACTCGGTCAACCACAACGGGGACGTTCGCCTGGGCGGGAGTCACCTGATCACCGCCCCAATGGGTCGCCTCACCCGAGCAGTAGGCGGCGAAGTCATATCTCGCCAGCTCGTCGAAGTCCCGCAGCCGGCCGTCGGTGAGAACTCCCGCGCACCAGTGCTCCTGGAGGCGCATCAGCTTCGTCCCGCCTCCCATCGAAACGTCCGTGTAGCCATTGCTCGCGAGGACGACGACCTTTCGGATCGTCCCCGACCGCCTCGTAGAAGAGATTGGCAAGGTTGTACTTCTCCGGATCCAGCCCCGCTGCGCAGCTCGGGAAGTAGGAGATCGTCACGGCCGGACCAAACAGCACGCGGCCCGGCGTCGGCGTGACGAGGTCAAGGATGTGGCAGCGATGCCGGTGAAGGCGGCCCATCGCGTCGACGAGGTCCGCGCACTTAAGGCCGGCAGCATCCATCAGCCAAGGGGGGAGGGTGGGATTCGCGTCTCACCGTGGACTTGAGGGAGCTCCATCGCGAGGTCGTCGACGAAGCAGAACGCCCAAACCTCGCCGGGCTCGAGGGATTGGATCAGGGCATGCCCGGTTTCCCGGGCGTGGCGCGACGCGTGCCGGTTCGGTGAGCTGTCGCAGCAGCCGACCCGCCCGCATTCGAGGCAGATCCGCAAGTGCAGCCATGGATCGCCGGTCTTCAAGCACTCCTCGCAGCCGTCGACGGACTCGGGCAGTTCGGTGACCCTGACCTGGTCGAGATGCGTGCATTTGTCTCTCATGAGTAGCTCCTCGACATCTTGCCATCGGCAGGGAACTGCCTCGAGCCCCAGCCTGCCGGGGTCATCGTCCGTAGCTCCCAGATCGCGACCGCGGTCAAGAGTCCTGTCACGATCGCGCTGAGCGAGAGCGTCGAGAGCTCGGGGGCGAGCGGCGCAAGCGCGATGATCAGCGCAGCCGCTGCCAGGCGCTTCGCGCTAGCTGTCCCAACGGTTCTCCACTGAAAGAGGTTTTCGCTGAGCAGGAAGAGCGCCGGCCCGCCCAGCACAACCGCCGTGCCCACGCCCTGCTGGGAATCGTGCGGTCCGGCGATCAACAGACCCTGGGCAGCGGCCGTCCCGATGATTCCGGCCACGATCAGCAGGTGGAGATAGGTGTAGGCGTCACGGGCAACACGGCCAGGGTCGTCGCTCGAGGACACCGAGGCGTGTGAGCGCTCCGCGGGACTGCCGAAGTAGAGCCACCACAGGGCCACGGTTTCAAAGAACGCGACCGCGAGGCACGCAACGACCGTGGACGTCAGGCCGGCGTCCGTCGCGGCGGCCCCGGTAACGACGATCGATTCACCGAGCGCGATGATGATGAAGAGTTGGCACCGCTCGGCAAAGTGACTGCCCTCAACATCCCAGCCGGGTCGCGGCGCGGCCGCGACCCGGGAACCAGTAGCGAGCCACCGGAGCCACCAGCTCCAGCGTGAGCGCGGGAATCCACAGGAGCAACCGCTGGTCCGATTCCAGGGTTGCGCCTGCCAGCCACAGCGCGCCGGAAACGACGCTCCAGAACAGCAGCCGCTGGAACACCTCGCGGAGGCGGTGGTCACGAGCAAGGAGCGTCATCGCGGCGGCGTTCCGCCCCACCTGCAGCCCAACGTAGCTCGCCGCGAAGAGCATGCCGTGGTCGCCGAAGGCCTCGGGCAGGGCCGCTGCCATCAGGAGGCTGGCGAGCATGACGCCGCTGAGGACGCTGCGGACCGCGGACGACGAGGGATCGAACCAGTTCGCCATCCAGGTCGTGTAGATCCACGCCCACCAGACGACTACCAGCAGAAACGCGGCCTGCGCCACGCCGGCGACCGTGAGGTCGCCGAGGATCAGGTGCGAGAGCTGTGTGATCGCGAAGACGTAGACGAGGTCGAAGAAGAGCTCGACCATCGTCGTCCGCTGTGGCCCTTCCTCGCCGCGCGCCCGCAGGTGGCGCAGCGGCGAGGGCGGGGCCGGCGCGGTCACGGGTTTACGGCCTGGCGGGCTGGGGCTGCCAGTCCTTGAAGCGGATCTCGCCGAGGTGGAGCGCCTTGTCCGGAACCAGCGAGCGCTCTTGCAGCACAGCTCCAAAATACCGGGCATCGGGGTCGGCGACGACGGTACTGTCGTCGCCCATCCCCGCGAGACCATCGCGGATGAATTCGTCGAACCGGAACTGCTCCGGACCGCCGATCTCGACGATCCCGTCGGCAGGCGCCCTCTGGGCGACCTCGCACACGGCTGCGGCGACGTCGTCCGCGGCGATCGGCTGGAACAGCACGTGGGGCAGCCGGACGACTTCACCGTCCGTCGCCTCGTCCGCGATCCGCTTCACGAATTCGAAGAACTGCGTCGCGCGGACCACCGAGTACGGAATCGAGGCTCTATCGATCAGCTCCTCCTGGGCGACCTTCGCCCGGAGGTAGCCGCTGTCCGGAACGCGGTCCGCTCCGACCACCGACAGGGCGACGTAGTGGCGGACGCCGGCCTCGGCCGCGGCCGCCAACAGGTTGGTAGTGGACGTCGTGAAGAAATCCATCACCGCCTCGTCCTCGAACGAGGGCGAGTTCGAGACGTCGATGAGCACCGAGGCGCCCTCGAGCGCCTCGGCGAGCCCCTCGCCGGTGAGCGTGTTGACGCCCGTGTCGGGCGACGCGGCGACGGCGTCGTGGTCCTCTTCGTCGAGGCCGGCCACGACCTTCGAACCGATCAAGCCGGTTCCGCCGATGACAACGATCTTCATGTGTGCCTCTCGTTTCGTTGGGTTTCAGTACGCGGCGACGGCCCTGTCGACCTCGGCAAGGGCCTCGCGCAGGCTGTGCGCGCCGACCTCCTCGGCGCTGATCGGGATGACCTCGATCTCAGGCATCGCTGCCTCCGTTCTGACGGGCCGAGTGGAGCGCCCCGCGTAGCACCGAGATGGCCTGGGCGATCGCGGCGCGTGTCGCATGCGTGGCGCTGAGCGGGTTCAGCATCATGAAATCGTGGGTGATGCCGTCATAGCGGACGGTCGTCACCTCGACTCCGGCCTTCCGCAGACGCGCCGCGTAGGCCTCGCCCTCATACCGGAGAACGTCCGCCTCGTCGACGATCAGGAAGGCAGGCGGGAGCCCGGCGAGCTGGTCGTCGTCCGCGCGGAGCGGCGACGCGTATGGCTCCTCTCGCCGTCCGGTATCGGGCGCGTAGGCATCCCAGAACCACTCCATCCCCTTCGCCATGAGGAAGTAGCCCTCCGCGAATTGCTCGTAGGAGGGCGTGTCCATGCCGGCGTCGGTGACCGGGTAGTACATCGACTGGTGGACGAACTGCACGTCACCGCGGTCGTTCGCCATCAGCGTCAGCGCGGCGGTCATGTTGCCCCCGACCGAGTCCCCCGCGACCGCGAGGCGACCGGGGTCGAGGTCGTTGGCAGCGCCTTCGCGCTGGATCCACTGTGCGGTCGCGTACCCCTGCTCGATTGCGACGGGATAGTGCGCCTCCGGCGAGCGGTCGTACTCGACGAAGACGACGGCTGCGCCGACGCCTACGGCCAGCTCGCGGACGAGCCGGTCGTGCGTGTCGGCGTTCCCCAGCACCCAGCCGCCGCCGTGCATGTAGAGGATGACCGGGAGCGAGCCGATCGCGGCGGCGGGCCGAACGATGCGCACCTTGACATCGCCAACGTCCGCGGGGACGGTCATCCATCGATCTTCGACGGGCAGCTTGTCGATCGGAGCGGCCTGGACGTCGTCGAGGACCTTGCGGGCTTCGGCCGGGGTGAGCTCGTGGATGAACGGCGGCTTGGCCGTCGCCTCAACGAACTCCTGCGAGGCCTGCTCGAGCACTACGGGTGACTGGGTGGTGGTGGCTGACATGGCTACTCCTGTTCGTGCGCGTTGGGAATTTGGAATTGGGCCTAGGCGCTCACGGGCACCCCCGTGGCCTCGAGGATCAGATCGGCCGTCGCTTCGGGCTGTGAGACGGAGATCGCATGCGAGGCGCCCGGGATCTCGACCGTGCGCCGTGAGCGGGCGCGTTCCGCCATGAAGCGATGGAGGCCCGCGGGGATGTTGCGGTCCTCCTCGCCGATGAGGAACCACGAGGGGACGTCCTTCCAGAGCGGATGCTGGCCGGATGGCTCCTGGAGTGCCTCGACCGTGGCCGGCCGCTGGGTGACCGCCATCCGGGCGGCCTGGGCGTCCAGCAGGTCGCCGCAGAAGTTCTCGCGGAAGAGCTCTGGCGCAATTGTCAGATCGGTAGTGCCGTCGCTGCGCGGAGTCGGCCGCACCGCATCGCCGGTCGTGCTGCCCGGGAACTTCGCCGCGAGCTCGAAGGCGCTCTCGCCGGCGTCCGGCGCGAAGCCGTTGACGTAGACGAGCGCGGTGACCTCGCCGGCGTCCGAGGCGACGTTCGAGATCACTGCGCCGCCGTAGGAATGGGCGACGAGGACGACCGGGCCGTCGATCGATCGGACGACGTCACCGATGGCCTCGGCGTCAGAAGCGAGACCTCGAAGCGGGTTGGCGGCAGCGATCACGGGGTGGCCGGCGTCCTTGAGCGGGTCGATGACGGCGTCCCAGCTCGAAGAGTCGGCGAACGCGCCGTGAACGAGAACAATCGTCGGGGTCATCATGGGTCCTTTCGGTCCGGTGAACGCGATGGTGCGAGGGTCTCGCAGCGGGAGGCGCCGTCGCATCCGCCGAGGCGCCAGTTGTGTGGCCGGTCATCGAGCGCGACTGGCCTGCCTGCCTGCGCCGTTCTCGCTGGGGAGGGGGAGTAGATTGTGCGTTCAGCGCGCATGGATCGGCCGACCGCCCTGAGAGGACGTGATCAGGAGTGTGGGGTCCTCGACCGACTTCTAGAAACGGCGCGCTCGGGGGCGAGCGCGACGCTGGTCTTGCGTGGGGAGCCCGGCATCGGAAAGACGGCGCTTCTCGAGTACGCGATCCGGACGGCGCCGGACCTGCGCTTGCTGCGGGCGGTGGGAGTGCAGTCGGAGATCGAGCTCGCATTCGCCGGCCTTCATCAGCTGTGCGGGCCCTTGCTCGATCGGCTGGACCGGCTGCCGGAGCCCCAGCAGGCCGCGCTGCGCGTGGCGTTCGGGATGAGTGGCGGCCCCGTGCCCGATCGGTTCATCGTCGGGCTGGCGGCGCTCGGCCTGCTTTCGGACGCCGCCGGGGAGCAGCCGCTCCTGTGCGCGATCGATGATGCCCAGTGGCTCGACGAAGAGTCCGCCCTCGCGCTCGCGTTCGTCGCGCGTCGCCTGTTCGCCGACTCAGTCGCGATGGTGTTCGCCACGCGTGAACCGGGCGAGGCATTCACCGCGTTGCCGGAGCTGGTGCTGGCGGGGCTGGACGCCGATGACTCTCGCGCCCTGCTCGCCACCGGCATCGTTGGGCTCGTCGACGAGCAGATCCGCGATCGGGTCATCGCCGAGACACGCGGAAACCCCCTCGCCCTGCTCGAGCTGCCCCACGGCCGCTCGGCGGCGGAGCTCGCGGGTGGGTTCGGTGTCTCGGACGACCTGCCGCTCGCCGACCGAATCGAGGAGAGCTTCCTTCGGCGGCTCGGATCGCTCCCTCACCCGACCCGTCGGCTGCTGCTCACGGCAGCGGCGGAACCTGTCGGCGACGTGGCGCTGCTATGGCGGGCTGCCGAGCCGCTCGGGCTCGATGCCGATGCTGCCGAGCCGGCCCAGACCGCCGGCTTGATCGACCTCGGCACCAGGGTGCGCTTTCGGCACCCTTTGGTGCGCTCGGCCGTATACGGGGCGGCGGGCCTGCCCGATCGACGGGAGGCGCACAGGGCGCTCGCGGAGGCCACCGACCCCTCGGCCGACCCTGATCGGCGCGCCTGGCACCACGCGCAGGCGACCAGCGGGCCGGACGAGGAGGTGGCCGGCGAACTCGAATCGTCGGCCGGCCGGGCGCGAGCACGTGGCGGTTACGCCGCCATGGCGGCGTTCCTGGAACGAGCCGCGGAGCTGACTCCCGACCCTGGGGAGCGTGGAACCCGAACGCTTGCCGCGGCCCGTGCGAAGCTGGACGCGGGTGCGCCCGCACGGGCGCAGGCGCTGCTTGAGACCGCGGAGCTGTGCCCGATCGATGAACTACAGCGCGCGCAGTCGCAACGCTTGCGCGCGCAGATCGTGTTTGCCCTTAGGCGGAGCGGCGATGTTCCGCAACTACTGCTCGACGCCGCCAATCGTCTGGTCCCGCTCGACCCCGGCCTGGCGCGTGAGACCTGCCTTGAAGCCCTTGCCGCGGCGATCTTCACAGGCCGCCTCGGCGACGGCCGAGAGGTCCTGCGGGCAGTGCGCGCCCTGCCCCAGATGTCCCAGCCAACGGCTGCGGTCGACCTGCTGTTGAACGGCATGGCGACGCGGGCCACGGAGGGCTACGCGGCCGGAGTGGCTCCGTTGCGGCAGGCGCTCGAGGCCTTCCGGCAAGACGACGGAGACGACGCGGCAAACGACCGCTGGCTGTGGCTTGCGTGCCGAATCGCCGCAGACCTGTGGGAGCACGCGATCTGGGATGAGCTTGCCACCCGCGGGGTGCGCCGTGCGCGCGAGACGGGCGCGCTCAGCATCCTCCCCCCTGTGGCCAGCTACGGCGCCGGCGTCCACATACACGCCGGGGAGTACAGCGAGGCGTCGGCGTTGTTGGAGGAGGCCAACGCCGTCACCCAGGCGACGCACACCGCGCCGCTGGTCCAAGCCCGGCAGATGCTGGCTGCGTACCGCGGCGATGAGCGCTACGCGCTGGAGCTGATCGAAGCCGGCCGTCGGGGCGCGGCCCACAGAGGCCGGGGCACGGCGCTGAGCATGAACGAGTGCGCGAACGCGCTGCTCTTCAACGGCCTCGGACGGTACGAAGAGGCGCTCGCCCCGGCACAGCGGGCATGCGCGCAGGACGAACTCTCCCTCTATGGGCTGGCGCTGGTCGAGCTGATCGAGGCAGCCGCCCGCAGCAAGAGAGAAGAGCTCGCTGTCACGGCCCTCGAGCGCCTCAGCGAGCGAACACAGGCAAGCGGCACCGACTGGGCCCTCGGGATCGAGGCCCGATCGCGTGGATTGCTAACCGAAGGCCCGGCGGCCGAAGCGCTTTACGAGGAGGCGGTCAACCGGCTGACCCGCGGCCATCTCGCCCCTCACCTGGCCCGCGCCCAGCTCGTGTTTGGCGAATGGCTGCGTCGCGAGAGGCGCCGCGTGGATGCGCGCGCGCAGCTGCGCGCGGCGTACGACACGTTCACTCGTATCGGGGCGGGCGCGTTTGCGGAACGCGCCCACCGCGAGCTCCAGGCCACCGGCGAGGCCGCCCGCAAGCGCAGCGTGGAGACGCGCGATGACCTCACGGCCCAGGAGGCGCAGATCGCCAAGCTGGCCCGCGACGGCCTCTCCAATCCCGAGATCGGCGCCCAGCTGTTCATCAGTCCCCGCACGGTCCAGTACCACCTGCACAAGGTCTACGCGAAGCTGGACATCAGCTCGCGAACCCAACTCGGGCGGGTTCTGGCCAGGGAACATGACGCGGTTTAGCAGAGGGTCGGGCCCGACTGGCCACTCGCACTGGCCGGTTGGCAGATTCGATAGAGCAGCGGCGGCGGGATCCTCGCCTCGACAACACTTCAACGGCATACCCTCCACAACATCCTCCAACGGAAAGGCTGATCCATGAGTCACGTGACTGAAGAGGCATCGACGACTGACGAGTCCACCAGCGATGGCGCGGATCAGATCAGCGACCGTGAGGAGCGGCAGATTCAGCAGGCCAACGCGAGCGGGAAGACACCGGTCGTCTTCATCCACGGGCTCTGGCTGCTCCCGTCGAGCTGGGACAACTGGGTCGAGTTCTTCGAGGAGGCCGGCTACGCGGGCATCACGCCGGACTGGCCCGACGATCCGGAGACAGTCGAGGAGGCTCGGGCGAACCCCGACGTGCTCGCGAAGAAGACGCTCAGGCAGGTCGCGGACCACACGGCCGAGGTGATCGGCGCTCTCGACAGGAAGCCGGCGGTGATGGGGCACTCGACGGGCGGCCTGCTGGCACAGCTGATCGCCGATCGCGGGCTCTCCGCCGCGACGGTCGCGATCGATCCGGGCCCGTTCCGCGGCGTGCTGCCGCTGCCCTTCTCGACGCTTCGCGTGTCGCTGCCGGTGCTGAGGAACCCGCTCAACCGCCGTCGAGCGATCACCTTGACGTTCGACCAGTTCAGGTACGGGTGGACCAACGCGTTCGGCGATGACGACGAGGCGCGGCGGCTCTATGAGACCTACCACGTCGCCGCGCCGGGCGTAGCGCTGATGCAGATGGCCAACGCCAACCTGAACCCGTTCAGCGAGGCGAAGCTCGACGTCCGCAACCCCGATCGCGGCCCGCTTCTGATCATCGACGGCGCGAAGGACCACACGGTGCCGTGGGCGATCGCGAATGCCGCCTACAAGCGCCAGCGCCACAACAAGGCGGTGACCGAGATCCAGAAGATCCCGAACCGCGGCCATTCGCTGACCGTCGACGGGGGCTGGCGCGAGGTCGCCCAGGTGGCCCTCGACTTCGTGAAGCGTTTCGTCTGAACCGTCGAGGTCTCGTTCGAGGGCCACAAGTCAGGCTTGCGGAGCATCCTTGGCAGGGATCGGATCGCCGGGGGTATGCCGAGGTGGCTCTAATCCGCGGCCGCGGTTCCGGTCGAGGTAAAGGAGCCGGAGCATTGGGAGACACGAGATGATCACGCACAGCGTTGAGCTCAACCGAAGACGGCGGCGGTATTCGCCTACCCTGATCAGCCCGACCGCTACGTGGAGTGGTAGGAGAGCGTCATTAACCGCCGACAGCGTCCTAAGTCGGAGCCGTGGATGACGATGATCGTGGGCCTCGGGGGCTCGCTCGCGCGCTCATCGACGAGCCGGGCGGCGTTGCAGCGAGCGCTCGAGGGGGCGGCAGCCTGCGCCGAGACGCGCATGCTCGACCTGCGGGAGCTCGGCCTGTCGATGTACGACCCAGACGACGATGAGCCGGGCGAAGCCGCAGCCGAGCTGATCGAGTCCTGTTATGAAGCCGACGGACTGATCTTGAGCAGCCCCCTCTATCAGGGGACGATCTCGGGCGCCCTGAAGAACGCACTCGACTGGCTGCATGTGCTCGGCAGGCGCGACCCTCCCTACCTGCACGACAAGGTGATCGGGCTCATCAGCACGGCGGGTGGAACTCAGGGGCTGCAGGCGATCAACACGATGGAGTTCGCGGTGCGGGCGCTTCGCGGCTGGGCGGTGCCGTACGTCGTGCCCGTCGCTTCGGCAGCCCGTGTGTTTGAAGCATCGGGGGCGATCAAGGACGAGTCGGTGGAGGCCCAGCTTTCAATGCTCGGTGCGGAGGTTGTCCGCGTCGCCGAGTTGTTCGCCCAGGATCGCTCGGTTCACCGCGAGCATGAATGCGCGCAGGCCGCAAGAGCGGTGGCGGCTGTCGGCTAACCGCACCAGCCCAAGGATCCGGCGGCACCATGGACGAACGGGATGAGTGGCGGATCCAGGGGCCTAACAGCCCGAAGACTCGCCATCTGCGGGCTCGTCCCCGACTTCGCGGCTCGCCACGGAGGCGATAGAGCCGCTCCCTCGGGCGGCCCGCTCCAACGCGGGTTGACCGACCCCCGGTATTTGGTCCGCTTCCTTCGTGCTAGGAGAGAGCAATCTCCCGTCGCCGGCTCCGCGGGGCCGCCGACCGCCGGGTTGCTGTTGTTAGTCGGCGTGCCTCCTCTCGCACAAGACAGAAGTCGTCAGAGCTGAGAGCTCTCTCAAAGGATGCGTTCGAGGACGAGCATCCTGCGGCTGGACACCAGATGCTCCAAGTCATCCGCCAAGGCCTGAACCCGTAGCTCCGCTTGTTGCTGCCAGTGCTCGATGTTGACGATCTCCGCGATCAGCACGTAATCGGCTGATTCAATGGCCTGTCCGGGTACATCCATCGGCCGCGTCAATCGCCAATCCGGCATCGTGTCCAGCGAGCCGTGGACGATGTCCCGATCGCGGGCCATCAGACGCTCAAAGTCCTCGGCTAGCTCCGGCGAGCGGAGCTGAAACCACATGACTAGTGTCGCCGCGGCCGCCATCAACGGAGAATGTAGAGCAACGTAGCGAGCCTTGAAAACGGCTGCGAAGACGGAGAGAGGGCCGAAGCCTCGTTTATGCTTTCGCGTGAGGCTGTCGCGCAAATGCACCGGATCCGGGCTTCCGAGGTGAAAAAGCCGCCGAATCTGAAAACGGCAGGGGCTTTCGGCCCACCTCGAGAACAACCCGGGCGCCCGGCCGAGCGAGATCGCGAGTGCGATCAAAGCATCGCCGAACCAGGTCTACGCCGTGATCGCGAAGCTGCGCACCGACAGGATGGTCCGCAAGCGCGGCAAGGGCTACGGTCTCGCTCGTGCGGCCCAGCCGTCAACTCCGGCCACGGGACCGACTAATGCCCGGCGCTTGAAGAAGTCCAGCTCATCCAAGTCGAGTCGTCAGACCCCCAGGACATAGGACTCGTAAGGAGGCGCGTCGCTTCCAAGCCCGATGGTTGTGTGGGCCCAGGTGTCGCCGGTTCGAGTCCTGGACCTGCCCCGCTTTCGTGGACACTTGAGCGCTGGGAGCCCTGGGCTCCCAGAAAGGAGTCCAAGTGCCACGTTCACGACCCCCGTACCCGCCGGAGTTCCGGGCTGAGGCGATCCGCCTCGTCAAGACGACCGGCGAGTCGATCCCAAAGATCGCCGGCGACCTCGGGATCTCCGACCAGACGCTTCGCAACTGGGTCGCCCAGGACGACGTCGACGCCGGCCGAAAGTCGGGCCTGACCTCCGACGAGCGCACTCGCCTGCGCGAGCTCGAGCGCGAGAACCGAAAGCTCCGCGAGGAGCGCGAGATCCTGAGAAAAGCCGCGGCCTTCTTCGCACAGGAGACCGGGCGGAGGTAGCGGCGGTGCACCGCTTCATCGCCGCGGAGAGGGCAAACCACACGGTCGCGATGCTCTGCAGGGTGCTGGGCGTCTCTCGGGCCGGTTTCTACGCCGCCGAGAGACGCCCTCCGAGCCCACGCGCACTCGCCGACGAGGGCCTGTTGGCCGAGATCAGGCAGATCCACAAGGATTCGCGCGAGACCTACGGCATTCCGCGCGTCCACGCAATGCTCGCCCGCAAGGGCATCCGCGTCGGGCGGAAGCGGGTCGCTCGCCTGATGCGCAAGACCGGCATCTCCGGCCTCGTCAAGCGGCGCAGGGGCAAGACGACGGTCCGGGTTCCCGGCGTCGCCACGAGGCCCGACCTGGTCCGGCGCGAGTGGAGCCCGACCGAGCCGAACCGCCTCTGGGTCGCCGACATCACCTACTGCCGCAGCTGGGAGGGCTGGCTCTACCTCGCGGCGGTCGTCGACTGCTTCAGCCGCAAGGTCGTCGGCTGGTCGCTTCGCCAGGGCCTCGAGGCCGAGCTCGTGACCGAGGCGGTCGAGATGGCGGTCGCGCGCCGGCGCCCCGGGGTCGGCCTCGTGCACCACTCCGACAGGGGCTCGCAATACGTCTCTCTGGCCTTCGGCGAGCGCTGCCGCGAGGCGGGGATCGACCTCTCGATGACCGCGGGCGGCTCGCCGCTCGACAACGCCGTCGTCGAGTCGTTCTTCGCGACGCTTAAGCGCGAGCTCGTCGATCGCTACTCGTGGCCGACTCGGGAGGATCTGCGGGTCGCGATCTTCGAGTGGATCGAGGTCTTCTACAACCGCCAGCGCCTGCACACGACGCTCGGAAACTACGCGCCGGAGGAGTTTGAGAATCTCTCCCTCAATCAGCTAAAGGAAGCGGCTTGACCCAAGCCGGAAACTGTCCACCGGAGCGGGTCAGGTCCAATTCGACGACCGGTCGCGACGTCTCCTTCTGGGTGATGCATCCGGAGCGCTCGATGGAAAGCCGCGTTTACAACGTTGTCGAGCTGAGGAGAACCGGGTCGATCTCGATGAGCCAACTGAGAGTCTC
>Ga0299914_10001405_pt1 | contig 15903 bp, 11 predicted proteins | sample RVTome_10_FD_201361 | JGI IMG/M metagenome (GOLD analysis project Ga0299914, IMG submission 201361) | Soil microbial communities from uranium-contaminated site in the Upper Colorado River Basin, Wyoming, United States - RVT153D57 (version 2) ...
CGCGGTGGGCGCGCGCGCCGCTGGGGCTGCCGTACCTGCCGGTGGTCGAACCCACCGTCGTACGCGCTGCCGGGCAGGTGCTCACCGCGGGCATCCGGTACGTGCTGACCGGGTAGCCCAAGCCGCAAAAATCCGGGCGAAAGGGCGCGCGGTCAGCTGGCCCGGGTGTGCGGCCGGACGGTCCGCTCGGCGCGCCGCGCCAGGCGGTCGACCCCGGCCGCGCGGTAGCAGCGGACCGCCGAGGCGTAGGCCAGCCGGATCTCGTTGTGGTGGCTGGTCCGCTCCAGGTAGCCGGCACGGGCGAGGTGCGCCTGCGCGGCGAGCAGCGGGGCCTCCTGCTTCTCTGCGACCTCGGCCGCGATCGCGGCGGCCGCCGCGGCCCGGTCGTACTCGCGTCGCACGCCACGAACGGCGGCACGAGCCAGCAGCTTGGCGCAGGTCTCGTTGGCCTGGTCGGTCGAACCCCCGACCGCCCAGTCGAACAGCTCGAAGTGCTCCACGGCCGACTGCTGGTTCTCACCGACCTCCAGGCGGATCGTGCGGGCGACGATCTCGGGAAGCTGCAGCAGGCAGTCGGTCGCGATCGCGTGGTCGATCGCCTCTCGCAGCGTGTCCAGCGACTTGTCTGCCTCCTCGAGGGCCTCCTGCAGCACCGCGATGCTGAGCATGCGGGCCTGCTCGGCCAGCGGGGAAGCCTGCGGCTTCACGGCCGAGGCCAGCTTCTTGGCCTCGGTCAGCATCCCGCGCTCGGCGTACGCGCGCAGCAGCGCCGTGCTCGGGTCGAGGCCGGCAGGGCCCGGACGGCTCAGGTCGACGCGGGCGGCGATGTCCCCGAACGACGACAGCCCCCGGTGGTGTGCGGCCAGGGCCCAGGTGAGGTTCAGCGCCGAGGTGAGGTCCTCGTCGTGGCAGTCCGCGGACTGTGTGACGGCGTGTTCCAACGCGTCCACCGCGGTGTGCCCGGTCGACCCCAGCAGTACGTCGGGCAGGTACCGCAGCATGCATGCGCGGGCGCCCTGCTCGGGCGTCTCGGCCAGCAGCGCGGCCTCGTCGGCCAGCCGCCGGGCCAGGGCGAGGTCCCGCCGGGGCAGGGCCACGATCTCGCCGAGGCGCAGCCGCGCCTCGACGCGGGTGACGTTGTCCTGGGCCTCTTCGAGAGCCTCCCGCAGTGCGTCCTCGACCTCGGGCGAGCACCCGGACGCGGGTGTGAGCTGCAGCAGCGTGGAGTCGTTCTCGTCGGGCACGACCTCGCCGCGCTCGGCCGCCTCCGCCTTGCCGCTCAGCCGGGTGGTCGAGGACAGGCCCAGGGTGGTCGCGGCGGTCATCGCCACCGTGAACGCCTGCTTGGCGTCCTCGCGCAGCCCGCAGGCCAGGCAGGTGTCGCCGAGCATCTCGAAGATCGCGGCCTGGTCTGCCGGGGAGGAGTCGAGCCCGTCGGCGAGCGAGATCATCTGGTTCAGGTGCGCCCGGGCGTCGAACGGACGGCCCTGGGTCAGTGCCGCGTTCGCGGCCTCCAGCGCGGCCGCGCAGGCGAGCTGGGACTCGCCGGCCTCGAGCCAGTGGCGCACGCGGTCCTCGGTGGGCAGGTGGCCCTCCTCGGCGATCCGCCAGTGCAGCCGGCGCCGCACCGTGGGACGGATCCAGGAGGCGACCGCGTCCTGCACCAGCGGGCTGCGGAACGAGTAGCCGCGGGTGTCCAGGCTGAGTACGCCGAAGTCCACGAGCCGGTCCAGCATCGGGCCGACAGTATCGACCTGGTCGCCCTGGTCGCCGTCGGTCTGGGAGTCGGCCACCAGCGGCGCGATCATCGCCGGCGTGACCGGCCGTGCGACCAGCGCGGTGATGTGCAGGGCCTCGAGCTCGGTCGGTGTCAGCTGCTCGAGCACCCGGCGTACGAGCGGCTGCACGGTCAGGTCGGCGTTGCCCTCGTGCATCGGCGGGGCCAGTGCCAGGCCCTTGGCCGTCGACGTGATGCGGCCGCTGGACAGCCACGTGCGCAGCACGGAGATCGACTGCTCGGCCAGGCCGCCTGCTTCCCTCTGCAGCGCGGCGACCAGCTCGGGGGTGACCGGGCCGGACAGCACCGCCGAGGCGAGCGCGGTGAGGTCGTCCTGCAGCAGCGGTCCGGTCTCGACCACCTGTGCCGGGTCGCCGCCCGCACGGACCGACGCCTCGGAGAGCATCTTCGCGGCGTCGGGGCTGACCGGCGCCGCGACCGTGACGAAGGGGTCCAGGGTCGACATCGTGCGCACCAGGTCGACCGCGTCGCCCTCGGCGAGCTCGTCTATCGGCGGAACCATCAGCACCAGCGGCTCGCCCTTGGTGCTGATCCGGTGCAGCTCGTCGGCGGTCGGGAGTCCGGTCGGCCCGGTCGTCACCTGGGCGCGGTGCGCGCCGGCTCGGTCCGAGGCCTCGCGCAGCAGCGCCTCGCGGCCGGTGCCGCGGGTGCCGCTGACGCAGACCAGCGACGGCCCCGGCGTCGACAGCGACCGGTTCAGCACACCGACCACGCGGGTCAGGTCGGACTCGCGACCGACGAACGGCAGCGCCTCCGGGGTGTCCTGGTGCCCGGCCAGCACCTGCATGTGCACGGCGCGGGTCTGTGCCGACGGGTCGGCTCCGAGCTCCTCGGCGAGCATCTGCCGGCAGCGCTCGAACGCGCGCAGCGCCTGCTCGGTCTCGCCCAGGCCGGCGTAGGCCTGGATCAGCACACGGTGCGCACGCTCGGCGCACGAGTCGACGGCCAGCGCCTTGTTGGCCAGCTCCACGCCGTCGCGCATCCAGTGCAGCTCGATCGCGCACTCCGCGGCGTCGACCAGCAGGGCGCGGCGTACGGCAGCGAGCGACTCGCGTGCCTCGAGAGCCCATCCGGAACCGTCGTCGTGGGCGGTGAAGTCGTCGACGTACAGCGCCTCGGCCTCACGGGTCAGCGCGACCACCCGGGCCAGCCGGCGTTCCCGCAGAGCCGCCTTCGCCTCGGTCGCCAGGCTGCGGAACGCGGTCGCGTCGACCCACGCGTGCCGCAGCACCAGACCGCCGAGGCGGCGCTCGATGCAGTCGCTACGCAGGGCGCGCCGCAGCTGCGACGCGGCGGTACGGAGGCTGGCGCGACCGTGCGCCTCGTCGACGTCCGGCCAGAGCTTCTCGAGCAGCGCCGCGACCCGGACCGGCTGGTCGGCGTCGAGCGCGAGCAGCCGAAGCAGGTCGAGAGTCTTGCCGGTGCGCCAGGCTCCGGGCTCGACGACGCTGCTGTCGGCGCGGCGAACGTACAGAGGCCCGAGAAGCCGGATCTCGATCCGGTCAGTTGACTCCATTGTGTGTAGCCCCCAGTAAGTCGATGAAGGGCGATCCGCCCGACTTGACCCCCCGGGTGCAGTTGCACCCGAACAAGCCCGATTTCGGCGGCGTCCTTCTTCCTGCATGTGTTGTACCCCGGGGCAGGTCGGGCCGCTAGGAGGTCAATTAGTCAACCTTCTATGGCCGGTGGGGCGGTTGCGGGTAGTCCTCTGGTCATGCCGGTCTAGTAGTCCTTAGGAACTATTCACCTCACAGTGGGCACTCGAGTACGCAGGGTTCCGTTTTTCCTTGTGGTGAAGGGATTTGACATCGCGTTGATGTTGATGCGCGGTGCCCGTTCCGGCACCGGCCGACCTCCGTAACCGTCACACGTAGTCATGACCTGGTCACGTTGAGCGCCAGCAGGCGTCGCCGGCGTTTGCATCGGCGTGACGCGGGGCGAGCACCTTGCTCAGTGGGGGAGACAGAAGGGCTTGAGGGCAAGGGGCTAGGGGCTATGAGCGCTACGCGCAGAGATGTGCTGAAGATCGGTGGGCTCGGTGCGCTGGGGGTCGCAGGCGCCGTCTCGCTGCCATGGGCCGCCGATGTCGATGCGCGTTCGGCCAGCAGCCTGGACCCGAGCCGTATCCAGCCGTTCCGCACGAAGTTCGTCCGGCCGCCGGTCGCGCGGCCGTACAAGAGCAACCGCGACCGGGACGGTCAGTGGGTCGACCACTACGAGCTGGCGATGCGCCGGACGCGGACGCAGGTGCTGGCAGGGCTGCCGACGACCGCCTACGGCTACAACGGCCACGTCCCCGGTCCCACGATCAAGGTGCGTCGTGGACGTCGCTCGGTGATCCGCTTCCGCAACCACCTGCCGGCGAACAACCCGCTGTCGGGTGAGGCGTTCACGACGTCGGTGCACCTGCACGGGTCGGGGTCGCTGCCGCAGTTCGACGGCTACGCCAGCGACGTGACGCCGCCGGGGTTCTACAAGAACTACGAGTACCCGAACTTCCAGCCGGCCAGAACGCTGTGGTACCACGACCACGGCGTGCACCACACCGCGCCGAACGCCTACTCCGGGCTGTACGCGCAGTACCACATGCACGACAAGGCCGAGATGGCCCTTTTGCCCCAGGGTGAGTTCGACGTACCCCTGACGGTCGTGGACGCGATGTTCGACGAGGCCGGCCAGCTGGCCTACGACGACAACACCCACTCCGGGCTGTGGGGCGACGTGATCACGGTCAACGGCAGGGCCTGGCCGGTGATGAAGGTCAAGCGCCGGGTCTACCGGTTCCGCTTCCTGAACGCCTCGATCTCCCGGTCGTACCGGTTCGCGCTGAGTACCGGTGACCCGGTGACCGTGGTCGCCACCGACGGCGGTCTGATGCCCAAGGCACGTCAGGTCGGGCAGTGGCGGCACGGCAGCGCGGAGCGCTACGAGGTGCTGGTCGACTTCCGCAGGTACCGCCCCGGCCAGCGGGTGGTGCTGCAGAACCTGTCGAACAAGAACAACCGCGACTACGACCACACCGACAAGGTGATGGCCTTCGACGTCACCGACGCGCCGTTCTCCAAGAAGGACCCGACGTGGAGCCGCATGCCCAACACCCTCGTCAACAGCCACGTGATGGGCCTGACGGAGAGGGACGCCAGCCGGGTCCGGCACCTACGTGTGCAGCGCACGCTCGACTCCTGGTCGATCAACGGCAAGACGTGGGAGGACGTGATCGCCAGCGACTTCCAGCTGCTGGTCGCGGATCCCAAGCTCGGCGCCACCGAGGTCTGGGAGATCACCAACCACTCCGGCGGCTGGTTCCATCCGGTGCACATCCACCTGATCGACTTCAAGGTGCTCAGCCGCAACGGCCGCCCGCCGTTCGACTACGAACGCGGGCCCAAGGACGTGGTGTACGTCGGCGAGAACGAGACCGTGCGCGTGGCCATGAGGTTCGGCCCGCACCGCGGCCGCTACATGGTGCACTGCCACAACCTGCCGCACGAGGACCACGACATGATGACGCAGTTCGCGGTCGGCTGGAAACCGGGACAAGCCGACCCGAACGACCCGATCCTCGCCTCGCCCTGCAAGCTCGACAACCTGCCGCGGTGAGCGTGACCGGTGACCACGGCAGAGACCCCGCAGCAGCGGCCGAGACGTCGGTGGATGTCCTGGCCGCTGATGCTCGCCGTCGTGGTCGCGGCGATCGCCGCCGGGTGGTGGGTCCGCGGCAACGTGCTCGGTTCCTACCGCGTCGAGTCGAGCAGCATGCAGCCCACGCTCTGCGCCGGTGACCAGGTACTGGTCGACAAGCGCGTCGGGGGACCCGAGCTCCGGCACGACGACCTGGTCGTGCTCGAGTCACCCGACGACGGGACGCTGGTGGTCAAGCGCGTGGTCGGGTTGCCCGCTGACCGGGTCGCGATCCGCGACGCGCTGCTGTTCGTCGACGGGGAGCGCGTACGCGAGCCCTACGTCGACCACAAGGCGATCGACGCGTTGTTCTACGGACCCGAGGTTGTTCCGCGGGACGCAGTCCTGGTGATGGGTGACAACCGGGCGTCCTCGATCGACTCCCGCGACTACGGCTCGGTGCCGTTCTCCGAGGTAGTGGGCCGGGTGATGGTGCGCTGGTGGTCGGGCTGCTGATGCGACTCCGTCGGTAGGAGTCAGTGCAGGGCGCGCCCCACCGCAACCCGGCGGGTGTCGGGTGCCGCCACCCTGGCGGCGTCTGCGGCGAGGTCGTCGGCCTGCTGCTGCGACTCCCGCTCGGCGCGCACCCGCGCCTCGTAGGCGGCCACCTCGTTGGCGACCCGGTCGTCGTCCCACCCGAGCAGGGGCGCGACCACCTCGGCCGCCGCACGCGCGACCGCCTCGCCGCGGTCGGGCGTCTCGATCGAGATGCGGGTGCGACGGGCCAGGAGGTCGTCGAGATGCAGTGCGGCCTCGTGCGACGCGGCGTATGCGAGCTCCACCCCGAGGTACTCCTCGGTCCGGCGCAGCGGCTCGAGGAGCGACCGGTCGAACTCCGCGAGGCCGAGGACGTCGGTCACCAGCGAGCCGTAGCGGTCCAGGAGCCGCTCGATCTGCCAGGCCGGAAGGCCGTAGGCCTCGGCCAGCGGCAGCACCTGGTTGACCATCGCGTGGTAGCCCTCGGCCCCGACCAGCGGGATGTGCTCGGTCGTGCTGTCGGGAACCGCCCGGGGGATGTCGGTGCGTGCCATGTCGACCGCGTCCGCGGCCATGACCCGGTAGGTGGTGTACTTGCCGCCCGCCACGGCCACCAGCCCCGGCTGCGGGCGCGCGACCGCGTGCTCGCGGGAGAGCTGGCTGGTCTTCTCGGACTCCCCGGCCAGCAGCGGCCGCAGGCCGGCGTAGACCCCCTGGATGTCGTCGTGCGTCAGCGGCACCGACAGCACTCGGTTGACGTGGTCGAGGAGGTAGTCGAGGTCGGCACGGCTGGCGGCGGGGTGCGCGAGGTCGAGGTTCCAGTCGGTGTCGGTGGTGCCGATGATCCAGTGCGTCGTCCACGGGATCACGAACAGCACCGACTTCTCCGTGCGCAGGATCAGCCCTGTCTCGGAGTTGATCCGGTCACGGGGCACGACGATGTGCACGCCCTTCGACGCGCGCACGTGGAACCGCCCGCGGCCGCCGGCCATCGTCTGCACGGCGTCGGTCCATACCCCGGTGGCGTTGACCACGACCGAGGCGCGCACCTCGCTCTCGTCGCCGGTCTCGACGTCACGGACCCGGGCGCCCACCACGCGCTCGCCGGCGTGCAGGAAGTCGACGACCTCGGCGGAGTTGAGCACGGTCGCGCCGTACGCCGTGGCCGTGCGCGCGACGGTGAGCGTGTGCCGCGCGTCGTCCGCCTGCGCGTCGTAGTAGCGCAGCGCACCGGTGAGCGCGTTCGGCTTGAGCGCGGGCGCGAGCTTGCGGGCCCCGGTGCGCGTCAGGTGCTTGTGGTGCGGGACAGAGCGCGCTCCGCCCATCGTGTCGTACAGCGTCAGGCCGGCGCCGACGTACGGGCGCTCCCAGAAGCGGTGGGTGAGGGGGTAGAGGAAGGAGACCGGCTTCACCAGGTGCGGGGCGAGCCGGGTCAGCATCAGCTCGCGCTCGCGCAGCGCCTCGCGCACGAGCCCGAAGTTCAGCTGCTCGAGGTAGCGCAGGCCACCGTGGAACAGCTTGGACGACCGCGACGACGTGCCGCTGGCGAAGTCGCGGGCCTCCACCAGCGCGACCCGGAGCCCCCGGGTGGCCGCGTCGAGCGCGACGCCGGCGCCGGTGACCCCTCCACCCACCACGAGGACGTCGTAGTGCGTCTGTCCGAGGCGCTGCCAGGCGGCCGCACGCTCCGGCCTCCCCATGCGAGCTGAACCAGGCATGTTCGTCCAACTTTCGGCGTACTCGTCACCGTGACGCTTGGCAAGCATTGACCCGGAAAAGCGGCGGCAATACTGTCCGAAACACACTACGACATGGCGCAGGGCCGCGTGCTGGTCCCGTGCCGACAGCCGAGGGACGAGGAACGGGGCAGGCGATGGGGCTCGGCGAGATCTTCCTGAGCGAGTTTCTGGGCACGGCGACGTTGACACTGTTCGGATGTGGCGTCGTCGCCAACGTGCTCCTGGGCAAGTCCAAGGGTTACGACGGCGGCTGGCTGCTGATCACCTTCGGGTGGGGCTTTGCCGTGATGTCCGGCGTCTTCGTGGCGTTCTCGACCGGCGCCCACATCAACCCCGCGGTCACGCTCGGGCTCCTGGCCAACGGCGTCCCGGAGTACGCACCGGGGGTCGCTGTCACGGTGGGGACGACCCTCACCTATCTCGTAGCGGAGTTCACCGGGGCGTTCCTCGGCGGCGTGCTGTGCTGGGCGGCTTACCGCCAGCACTTCGACCAGCCCGAGGCGCCGCCGGAGGCCAAGCTGGGGGTCTTCTCGACCGGGCCGCAGATCCGCAACGCGATGTGGAACCTCGCCACCGAGATCATCGGCACGTTCGCGCTGGTGTTCATCATCCTGGCCTACGGCGTGGCCGCCGCTGTCGAGCCGCCGACGCCGGCGGCACTCAGCGGGATCACCGTCGGTCTGCTGGTCGTCGGCATCGGCGCCTCGCTCGGCGGGCCGACCGGCTACGCCATCAACCCCGCCCGTGACCTCGGGCCCCGGGTCGCGCATGCCCTCCTGCCCATCAAGGGCAAGGGCAGCAGCGACTGGGGCTATTCATGGGTGCCCATCGTCGGGCCTATCGTCGGAGGCGTGCTCGCAGGCCTCGCCGCTCGCGGCATGTACTAACAGACAACGGGAGGTCAGATCAGATGGCGGACTACGTAGCAGCGATCGACCAGGGCACGACGAGCACGCGATGCATGATCTTCGACAAGGCCGGCGACGTCGTCGCGGTGGACCAGATCGAGCACGAGCAGATCTTCCCCCGCGCGGGCTGGGTGGAGCACGACGCCCTCGAGATCTGGAACAACACCCGTGAGGTGATCGGCGGTGCGATGGGCCGCGGCAACCTCAACTCGTCGCAGATCCAGGCGCTCGGCATCACCAACCAGCGCGAGACCGCGGTGGTGTGGGACCGCAGCACCGGCCAGCCGGTCTACAACGCGATCGTGTGGCAGGACACCCGCACGCAGAAGATCTGCGACGACCTCGCAGCGCTCGGCGGCGGCGCCGACCGGTACAAGGACCGGGTCGGGCTGCCGCTGGCGACGTACTTCTCCGGGCCCAAGGTGCGCTGGATCCTCGACAACGTCGAGGGTGCCCGCGAGCGGGCGGAGAAGGGTGAGCTGATCTTCGGCAACATGGACACCTGGGTGCTGTGGAACCTCACCGGGGGTGCCGACCACGAGGGCGTGCACGTCACCGACGTGACCAACGCCAGCCGCACGATGCTGATGGACCTCGACACGCTGTCCTGGGACGAGGAGATCGCGGGCGAGATGGGCATCCCGGTGTCGATGCTCCCCGAGATCAGGTCGTCGTCGGAGGCCTACGGCGAGTGCCGCCCCGGCATCCTCAAGGGCGTCCCGGTGGCCGGGATCCTCGGCGACCAGCAGGCCGCCACCTTCGGGCAGGTCTGCTACGAGGTCGGCACGGCGAAGAACACCTACGGCACCGGCAACTTCATGCTGCTCAACACCGGTGAGGAGAAGGTCAAGAGCGAGAACGGCCTGCTGACGACGGTCTGCTACAAGATCGGCGACCAGAAGCAGATCTACGCGCTCGAGGGCTCGATCGCGGTCACCGGCTCGCTGGTGCAGTGGCTGCGCGACAACCTCGGCATGATCAAGAGCGCACCCGAGGTCGAGGAGCTCGCCAAGACCGTCGACGACAACGGCGGTGCGTACTTCGTGCCGGCGTTCTCCGGGCTGTTCGCGCCCTACTGGCGATCCGACGCCCGCGGCGCGCTGGTCGGGCTGACCCGCTTCGTCAACAAGGGCCATATCGCCCGGGCGGTGCTGGAGGCCACGGCCTACCAGACCCGCGAGGTGCTCGACGCGATGAACGCCGACTCCGGCGTCGACCTGCGCGAGCTCAAGGTCGACGGCGGCATGGTGGGCAACGAGCTGCTCATGCAGTTCCAGGCCGACGTGCTCGACGTCGACGTCGTGCGACCGAAGGTGGCCGAGACGACGGCCCTGGGCGCGGCGTACGCCGCCGGCCTCGCGGTGGGGTACTGGGCCGACCAGGACGACCTGCGGCAGAACTGGGCCGAGGGCCAGCGGTGGACGCCGCAGATGGACACCGAGCACCGCGAGCGGAGCTACCGCAACTGGAAGAAGGCGGTCACCAAGACCTTCGACTGGGTCGACGAGGACGTCGACTGACCCTCGGGCAGCGGCTCACTCCAGGCGCCGGGGGCGGTACGTCGCGACCGTCACCGCCCCGGTGACCTGGACCGGTTCGCCCAGTGACTCGACGTCGAGGTCCGTCGTGTGCCGGGCACTCGGCCCCATCTCGACCAGCGAGTGCACCTCGGGCCCGCTCAGCCGCATCGTCCAGCGCACCTCTCGGCTCTGCTCGCGCGTGAACCGCCGGTCCAGCGCCTGGCCGAGCCGACGGGCCTTCTCGCCGTCGATCGAGAGCAGTCCGAGCCGGCCCACGATCTCGCCGAGGTGGTCGGCCTGCGGCGTGGCCACCACCAGGACGCCGTCCGGATGCAGCGTGCGATGGAACTCCGCCGCGTTGCGGGGCGCGAACACGTTGAGCACCGCCGTCGCGCACGAGTCGCGCACCGGCACGCCCCGCCACACGTCGGCCACCACCGCACTCATCCGCGGGTGTGCCTTCGCCGCCCGCCGGGCGGCATAGCGGGACAGGTCGCAGGTGAGGCCGACCCGGTCGGGACGGCGGTCGAGGGCCGCCGCAAGGTGGTGACCGGTGCCGCCGCCGGCGTCGACGAGGCAGCCCGGAGCGGACGCCTGCTCGACCGCGTCGGCGACCGCGCTGGTCAGCTCGGCGTACTCGCCGCGGGCCAGGAACTTCGTGCGCGCAGAGACCATCGCGGCGGTGTCGCCGGTGCCGGTGCGGGTGTCGCCGGCCAGCAGGCTCGCGTACCCGTGCCGGGCGACGTCGAAGCTGTGCCCCTGCTCGCAGCCCAGCGTGGCTGCGGTCTCGGCCGGTGCGGACAGCGTGAGGTCCGCCCGGCACAGCGGGCAGCTCAGGTAGGACACGACGTCGGCAAGCATGTACCGCCATCATCGCAGCGCGTTGTCCACCGTGACAGTGCTGCTGTCAACTGCTGTCAGACTGTTCGCCATGAGCGCCGAGCAAGGACCGCTGGCAGGGCTGCGCGTCGTCGAGCTCGCGGGGATCGGGCCGACGCCGTTCGCCGCCATGATGCTGGCCGACCTCGGTGCCGACGTCATCCGCGTCGACCGGCCCGGCGCCGGGCCGCTGTTCGGGATCGCCGAGGCCGACGTGCTCAACCGCGGGCGACGCAGCGTCGCGGTCGACCTCAAGCACCCCGACGGACCCGGCACCGTGCTGCGCCTGGTCGCCGGGGCCGACGCGCTCATCGAGGGCTTCCGTCCCGGTGTGGCCGAGCGCCTTGGCCTCGGTCCCGACGTGTGCCTGCGCACCAACCCGCGGCTGGTGTACGGCCGCATGACCGGATGGGGCCAGGAGGGCCCGCTCGCGCACGCGGCGGGGCACGACCTCGGCTACATCGCCACCACCGGCGTCCTGAACACCGTGGGCCGCGCCGGTGGACCGCCGCAGGTGCCGCTCAACCTGCTCGGCGACTTCGGCGGCGGGGCGATGTACCTCGTCACCGGTGTGCTCGCGGCGTTGTTCGAGGCACTCGACAGTGGCCGGGGCCAGGTCGTCGACGCCTCGATCGTCGACGGCACCGCTCACCTGGCCTCGATGATCGTCGGCATGCGGGCGGCCGGCCAGTGGCAGGACCGCCGGGGCAGCAACCTGCTCGACACCGGCGCGCCGTTCTACGACGTCTACGAGACGTCCGACGGCCGGCACATGGCGCTCGCCGCCCTCGAGCCGCAGTTCTACGACGAGTTCGTGGCCCGGTTCGGCGTCGAGGACCTGCCCGACCGTGACGACCCGGCGCAGTGGCCGGCCCTGCGGGAGCGGATCGCCGAACGGTTCGGGCAGCGGAGCCAGGCCGAGTGGACCGAGGTCTACGACGGCACCGACGCGTGCGTCGCGCCGGTGCTGACGTTCGCCGAGGCCGCCGAGAGTCCGCACCTCGCGGCCCGGGGGACCTACGTCGAGCACCACGGCGTCGTACAGCCGGCACCGGCACCCCGGTTCTCCCGGACCCCCACCGGCCTCGGTGAGCCGCCCGCGAAGGTGGGCGGCGAGCACTCGCGTTCGGCCCTGGCGGAATGGGGTGTCGACGACGTGGACGCGCTGATCGAGGCCGGCGTGGTCGTCCAGGGCTGACCGGGGTTGCCCCGGGGCTGCGGCGCGCGGCGGCGCGGCCCACGACTAACCTTTGACTCTTCCCGCCGCTGGGCAGGATCGCAGGGTCAGGGGTCGGGGGTCGGCTGATGGGTGTTCGGGGATGACTGTGGGCAGACGGCGATGGGGCGTGGCCGCGCTCCTCGCGGCGCTGCTGCTGCCCACGGCCTGCACCGACGACGGGCCGACCCCCGCGGAGCCTCCGCCGGAGCCGACCGCGAGCGCGACCCCGCGGATCAACCTCAACGACGTCGCCGTCGGCTCGGCCGCTCTCGCCGAACGCGCCGGTCTGTACATCTGCGGCGACCGGATCGTGGCCTCGGCCCCGGCCGGCGGGATCCAGGGCGACTCGTTCGTGGTCTTCGACATCGCGACCCGCGTCGGCGAGATCACCCACGTCGGGCTGCCGCGACGGCTGCAGCCCAACGCGCGCTGGCTGCTCACCACCGAGTGCGTCCACCCCCGCGGGGGCGAGCCGTTCATCTCGGTGGCCTACCAGGAGATGCCACTCACGCCCACGGGCGGTGGCGGCGTCCGCGCGGCGTACACCCTCGACGGTGAGCGGCTGTGGATGCGCTCCGACCTGAACCAGCCCGCCGTCGTGGTCGACGACGTGCTGGTGCTGGGGTCGGCACCCGAGCAGCCGGAGAGCGCGGTCGACCTGCGAACCGGCGAGACCATCGCCACCTTCGACCCGTCGGTCCAGGCACGCACGGTGGTCTCCGGCAACCGGATGGTCGTCCGTGGTCTGACCGGGCCGCCGGTGCTGATGAGCCTCGCGGGCCGCCGGATCGCGACGCTGCACCAGGCCTCGTCGTTCAACGCCGACGGCGGGCTGCTCTTCGGTGTCATCCCCGCGGCGCTGCCCGACACCGAGCTCCTCGAGGACGAGCCGACCCCCGACGAGGAGGCCGGCGGCCTGACCGACGCGAGCCCCTCCCCGTCACCGACGCAGACCGGGCCGCCCGCGGCCGGGACGAGGCTGCCTCGCGGTGAGGTCCGCGCCTACTCGCTGCGCACCGGCCGACCGCAGTGGCGGCTCGGCATCGCGCCGGACCCGTTGGGCCTGCCCACCGTGGAGCCGCGGACGGGGGTCGTCGTGATCGTCGACGTCGACGGCGTCGCGCACGGCATCGACCCCAGGAGCGGCCTGCAGATGTGGCGCGCGCCGACGGAGCTGGAGAGCCCGCGGGTTACCGCTGCCGGAGGCATCGTCGTGTTCGACCGGCTCGACGACCCGTTCCAGAAGCTGCTCGACTCGCGTACCGGGCTGCCGCTGCCCGAGCAGGAGGAGGCGATCGTCGACGTGCGGGCACCGGGGGCGCTGCAGATCATCGACGGAGTGGCCAGGCTGGTGCCCCTGTCCCGGCTGCGAACCCCACCCACGACGGAGGAGCCGACCGACTGATGCGCAGGAACGTTCTGATCACCGGGGCGAGCTCCGGTCTCGGCGAGGGCATGGCCCGGATCTTCGCCGCCGGAGGACACCACCTCGCACTGTGTGCGCGTCGCAGCGAGCGGCTGGACAAGCTCAAGGCCGAGCTCGAGGCCGAGCACCCCGGCATTACCGTCGCGGTGCGGTCCCTGGACGTCAACGACCACGCCCAGGTGTTCGAGGTGTTCCATGCCTTGCATGCGGAGCTGGGCGGGCTCGACCGCATCGTCGTCAACGCCGGAATCGGCAAGGGAGCTCCGGTCGGCAGCGGGCGGTTCGCGGTCAACGCCGAGACGGCGCAGACCAACTTCGTCGGCGCGCTCGCGCAGTGCGAGGCCGCGATGGAGATCTTCCACGCCGACGGCGCCGGCCACCTGGTGGTGGTCTCGTCGATCCAGGCCGTACGCGGCTTCCCCGGAGCGATGGCGACGTACGCCGCGAGCAAGGCGGGCGTGGCCGCACTCGCCGAGGGCATCCGGTGCGACGTCGTCGGCACGCCGATCAAGGTCACGACCCTGCTGCCGGGATACATCCGCTCGGAGATGACCGCCGGGGTCCGCGGCGCGCCGTTCATGGTCGACAACGAGACCGGCAGCCGTGCCCTGGTCGCCGCGATCGAGAAAGAGGGTGCGACCGCGGCGGTGCCGCCGTGGCCGTGGCGGCTCGTCGGCCCGGTGCTGAAGGTGCTGCCGCGTTCGGTGATTCGCCGGGTGCTCTGACCGCGTCGGCCTGCTCAGTCGCCGAAGCGCAGCGCGAAGTCCTCGAGCACGACCGAGGCCAGCGGTCGCCGCCCGCGCAGCTCGGCGAACGGTCCGCCGGCCGGGAAGTCCCAGCGCGCCCGCGCGCACCGGGCGCGCGCCGTACCCGACAGTGGGGCGAACACCGTCTCGTGGTCGTCGCCGCCCTCGCGTCGTCGTTGCGCCGTACACGAGCGGAACGGCAGCCGGCCGGGAAGGCCGCGGCCCACGACGAACTCCGCGCTCGCCAGGGGACCGTGCTCGTCGCGAGCCTCGCCGCGAAACGCCTGACCGTGCTTCAGCGTGAACTCCGCAAGGTCCTTCGGGATGGCCCACAGCGCGCGCCCGCCGTCACGGGAGGCGGTGGAGTCGACCCAGATGTCGCTGATCGTGACACCGAGGCGCCGGCCCACGCGGGCCGGGGTCGCGCGCAGCAGCTCGGCGTAGGTGAGCTCACTGCCTTCCTGGTAGTCGACGAAGGCGGTGCCCGCCAGACGGTGCCCGAGGCGCCACAGCGAGAGGAACAGCTGTCCGCGCAACGACCACGGCGAGGGCGGGAAGTCACCCGAGGGCGACGACGGCGTCGAGTCCATCGTCTGGCTACCCTAGTGCCCCGGTCGGCAGCGGGGTGCCCGCCTGGCGGCGCGCAGCAGGGCATACGTTGCCGGTCGGGGCACTGGCACCACGAGCGGACACTGGGGGGCGCGCATGACGACGGTTCGGCTGCTGGCGGCGGGGTTGACCGCAGGCCTGCTGACTGCCTGCACGGGGGGTCCGCTGGGGGAGAGCCCCGAGGACATGGCCGCCGGTGCCGCACAGACTTTCCTGGACCGGTGGTCCACCGGCGACGTCGCGCAGGCGGCCAGGCAGACCGACGCGCCGGCGGCTGCCCGCGAGCAGCTCGCCGACGTGCAGGACAGCCTGCAGATCACGCGCACGACGTACGAGCCGGCCGGTGAGGCGACCTGCTCGGAGGCGCGCTGCACGCAGCGGGTGCGGCTCACCCACACACTGGCCGGGATCGGCGAGTGGAGCTACGACACGACGGTCCGCGTCAGCCGGCCCGCGGACGACGAGGCGGAGGGCTTCGTCGTGGCCTGGAGCCCGCAGGTGGTCCATCCGCGAATGACCGACGAGACGGACCTCTCGAGGGAGCGCACACTGCCGGCCAGGGCGTCGATCCTCGACCGTGACGGTGCGAAGCTGACCCGCAACGGCGAGGTGTTCCGGATCGGGGTGGTGCCGCGCAAGGTGCGGCCCGAGAGCTACCCCGAGATCGAACGGCTGCTCGACGTCGACGCCGCGGGGCTGCGCGACAGCGTTCAGGCGGCCGAACCCGACTGGTTCCTCCCGGTGATCACGTTGCGTGAGTCCGACTACCGTCCGGTGTCCGACGATCTGCTGCAGGTACCAGGCATCTCCGTCGACACCGACGTCTGGTCGCTGCCGCCGACCTCGACCTGGGGCCGCGCACTGCTCGGCACCGTCGCGCCCGCCACCGCCGAGACGCTGA
>Ga0299914_10001406_pt1 | contig 15902 bp, 19 predicted proteins | sample RVTome_10_FD_201361 | JGI IMG/M metagenome (GOLD analysis project Ga0299914, IMG submission 201361) | Soil microbial communities from uranium-contaminated site in the Upper Colorado River Basin, Wyoming, United States - RVT153D57 (version 2) ...
GGACTGTCAACTGTAGTGCTCAACCCCGGCGTACCGACGGATCCGCTCTACCGGGAGCTGGGCGTGCCGATCTGCACCTTCGAGGGGTCGTGGGCGGACTACCGGCGCTGGTCCGGCGAAGGCTCCCGGCCCGGCGACGGCCACCTGGTCCACTCGGTCCCGGCCGGCTCGCTGCCCGCGGCGCAGGCGCTGCTCCGGGAGCGCCGGGCCGGCTGGGGCCTGGTCACCGACCGGGCGCCGCCGGCACCGTACGCCGGCCTGCCCGGCTGGCTGGCACCCCCCGGCTGAGGCCGGTCGCCGCGGCGCCGGCCAGCAGCGCCAGTGCGCAGCACCAGACGATGCGCACTCCCTGCACGTGGGGCGAATCCTGGTAGGGCAGGAACGGCCAGGTCAGCGGGTACGCGGCGGCCACCGCCCCGGCCACCGGCCAGAACACCCACGGAGTACGCGGCACCGCCGGCGCCCGGCCGTGCCACGCTCGCAGCAGCCGGCGCCGGCCGATGTAGATCGCGACAGCGAGGGCGGCCACGGCACCGAGCACGGTCGAGACGTGCTGCCCGACCAGCCACCACGGCCAGCCGGGAGCCGGCTCGGCGGTCAGGGCCGGCACCAACCGCACGCCCCAGCCGTGTACTGCGGCCGGAGCGTGGGTGAACCCGTCCCACGCGACGTGGCTGAGTGCCCCGAGCAACGCGGACCAGATGGTGACGTACCAGCGATGGCGGACCTGGCCGAGCACACCGTAGTCGGGCATCGCCAGCCAGGCCGGGCGGGAGGGCAGGTGCACGGCAACGGTCGGGGCGGCTGCCCGGACCAGCCAGGCGGTGACCAACGCCACCGGCAGCCCGAACCAGAGGATGCCGACCAGGTTGTGGGTCGGCGGCACGACGATGAACCCGGTCAGCGCGTAGTACAGGTCGGGCGCGGCGGATCCGGTGACCAGCGCGACCCCGTCGAACCGGCGCGGCCGCCACAGCTTCAACGGCAGTACGGCGGCCGCGTGCGACGGAAACGTAGCCGGCATCCCAGCACGCTACCCGAGCCCATCCACCCCGCCGAGACGTCACAGGCGAACCCGCGGTCCGCGCGGGCGGGGCTGGCAGCGCGGGCAGGAGAACGACGACCGGTTGGCGAACGGCTCCCGCCGGATCGGGGCACCGCACCGGACGCAGGGCAGCCCCTCCCGCCCGTAGGCGTGCAGCTCCCGCTCATACCATCCACTGTCGCCGTTGACGTCGACGTAGAGCGCGTCGAACGACGTACCACCGGCGTCGATCGCCTCGGTGAGCACGTCCCGGACCTGCCCCAGCAGCCGCCGGACCGCCGGCCGGGTGAGCAGGTCGGTCCGCCGCTGCCCGTGCAGCCCGGCCCGCCACAGCGCCTCGTCGGCGTAGATGTTGCCGACCCCGGAGATCAGCGTCTGGTCCAGCAGCGCCACCTTGACCGCGACCCGCCGGCGGCGCACCGCCGCCACGAACGCCTCGTCGTCGAACGCCTTGTCCAGCGGGTCCGGCGCGATGTGGGCGAGCTGCTCCGGCACCCCGGTCCCGTCCCAGGCCGAGACCGACAGGCCGCCGAACGTCCGCTGGTCGACGAACCACAGTGGCGGGTCGCCGTCCGCGAACCGGAGCCGCACCCGCAGGTGGGGACCCTCGGCCACCGCCGCCGCCGGCAGCAGCAGCTGCCCGGACATTCCGAGATGCCCGACCAGCGCGTCGGTGGTGTCCAGCGGCAGCCAGAGATACTTCCCGCGCCGGTGCGCCCCGGCCAGGGTCCGGCCGCGCAGCCGGGCCGCGAAGTCCGCCGGCCCCGGCAGGTGCCGCCGGACCGCCCGCGGGTGCCGCACCTCGACCGCCGCCACCCGGCGCCCGACCACCCGGACGGCCAGGCCCCGCCGGACCGTCTCCACCTCCGGCAGCTCAGGCATCGGTGGACAGCTCCCGCCAGGCCGCCTCGGCGGCGCGCTGCTCGGCCTCCTTCTTGCTGGCCCCGGTGGCGCCGCCGTACCGGGTGCCGGCCACCACCACCCAGGAGGTGAAGGTCTTGGCGTGGTCCGGCCCGTGCTCGTCCACCTGGTAGTCCGGGACGCCCAGCGAGCGTTCCGCGGTCAGCTCCTGCAGGCTGGTCTTCCAGTCCAGGCCGGCGCCGCGGGCCGCCGACTCGGCCAGCAGCGGGTCGAACAGCTTGTGGATCACGCTGGCTACGCAGTCGATCCCATGCTCCAGGTAGATCGCTCCGAGCAGCGCCTCCAGCGTGTCGGCCAGGATGCTGGCCTTGTTCCGCCCACCGGTGGCCTCCTCGCCCTTACCCAGCAGCAGGAACGGCCCCAGCCCGGCCGGACCCAGCGACCGGGCCACCTCCGCCAACGCGCGCATGTTGACCACGCTGGCGCGCAGCTTGGCCAGCTGGCCCTCGGCCAGCTCCGGGTGGTTGTGGTAGAGCGTGGTGGTGATCACCAGCCCGAGCACCGCGTCGCCGAGGAACTCGAGCCGCTCGTTGGTCGGCAGCCCCCCCTGCTCGTACGCGAAGGAGCGGTGGGTCAGCGCTCGCCGCAGCAGCGCCGGATCGATCGACACGCCGAAGGCCGCCCCCAGCACATCCTCGGGTGATCGGCTCTCGGGCACGGCCGGGCTCAGGTCAGCTCGATGACCTGGCGGCCGTTGTAGGTGCCGCAGACCTGGCAGGCCGCGTGCGGCAGCTTCGGCTCCCGGCACTGCGGGCACGGCACGGTCGCCACCCGGTGGGCCTTCCACTGCGCCCGGCGCGACCGGGTGTTGCTGCGGGACATCCTCCGCTTCGGTACGGCCACGGTCTCCTACTCCTCCGTCGAGCTCAACTTCTCCAGTGCTGCCCACCGCGGGTCGACCGGCGGGTGGTGCTGGTGGTCCGCCGGCAGGTCGTCCCAGTGTGCCCCACACTCCGGGCACAGGCCGGGACAGTCCTCCCGGCACAGCGGGCTGCTCGGCAGCGCGAGCACCACCGCGTCCCGCACCACCGGCCGCAGGTCGATCAGATCGCCCTGCAGCCGCCCGACCTCGTCCTGCTCGGTCGTGGCCTCGGTGGTGCTGTCCGGATAGGCGAACAGCTCCTGGAAGGTCACGGCCAGCTCGGTGCTGATCGGGCGAAGGCAACGCCCGCACTCGCCCACCACGGGTCCGGTGACGGCACCGGAGACGAGCACGCCCTCGGACACCGACTCCAGTCTCAGGCTGAGCTGGAGCGCGGCACCCTCGGGCACCCCAATCAGCGCCTGGCCGAGGTCCGCCGGTGCGGCGACCGCTCGCTCGACCGTACGCATCGAACCGGGTGCTCGGGGCAGCTGGCTGGTGTCGAGAATCAGCGGCGCCCGCGGGTCGAGGTGGGTCTGAGAACGATCACGCATGGTTGGGACTCCGACCGGTCGAAGGCCGATAATAGGTTACCCGACCGGACCGGTCACGACTGCCCGCCCCCGCCCGGTGCGACCTGCCCCACTCGGGGTGCCGGGCTCAGAACGACAGCGGCCGCTCCCGCTCCGGCTCCTCCTCGGTGGCGAAGCTGCCGATCTCCCGCAGCGCGTGCATCTTGTCCCGCCCCCGCTCGATCGACGCCAGCGCTCTGGTCAGGAACTGCTCGAAGTTGGCCAGCGCGGTGTCCACGTAGTCGTCGACCTCGTCGCGCAACCGCTGCGCCTCCCCCCGCGCCTCGGTGAGGATCCGGTTCGCCTCGTGCTCGGCCGAGACCAGCACCTCGTGCACCGACACCAGCCGGGCATGCTCCTGCTCCCCCTCGGCGATGATCCGGTCCGCCTCCCGCTGGCCGGCGTCCAGGATCTTGTCCCGCTCGGCCAGCAGGTTCGCGGCCCGGCGCAGCTCCCCGGGCAGGTCGGCGCGGAGCTCCTCCAGCGCGCCGATCAACTCGCCCCGGTCCACCAGGCAGTTGCGCGACATCGGCATCGCGCGCGCACTCTCCACGGTCGCGACGATCTCGTCGATGCGATCGAGCGGGTCCACCGGTCAACTCCTGTCATCTGGTCGGCGATAGTCCGCCGGCGCTCCCGTCCATGATGCGGCCTGACCGCCACCGTTGCCCCCACCTGGTAGTGCCACGGCGCGTCGCCCGGCCGGCCGATCAGCGGGCCGGCCCAGCCGGCCGCTCAACCGACCCCGGGCCGGCCGCCAGCCGCTCCAGCAGCTTGGCCGCGACCGGCGGCGGGACGTGCGCCGACACGTCCCCGCCCCACCTGGCCACCTCCTTGACCAGGCTGGAGGACAGGAAGGAGTAGAGCGGGTTGGTCGGCATGAACAGGGTCTCCACCCCGGCCAGGCCGATGTTCATCTGGGCCATCTGCAGCTCGTAGTCGAAGTCGCTGACCGCCCGGATGCCCTTCACCACCACCCGGGCCGCCTGCGACCGGCAGAAGTCGACCAGCAGCCCGCGGAACGACTCCACCCGCACGTTGGGGTAGTCCCCGGTCACCTCGGCCAGCAGCGCCATCCGCTCGGCGACCGGGAACAGGCCGGTCTTCGAATCGTTGATCAGCACCGCCACGATCACTTCGTCGAACAACCCGGCGGCCCGGCCGATGATGTCGATGTGCCCGTTCGTCACCGGGTCGAACGAGCCCGGGCAGACCGCGCGCCTCATGATCGCTGACCGTACCAAAGCACGGTCTCTCCATACTCTCGCGTGCGCAGCGGCGTGATCGGGCTGACCCAGCTCACCGGGTCGGACCGGCGGGACCGCTCGATCACCACCAGCGCCCCGGGGGCGAGCCAACCGCCGTCCAACAGCGCTCGCTGCATCGCCGCCAGCTGCGGGTCGGCGAGCGCGTACGGCGGGTCGGCGAACACGATGTCGTACGGCGGCTCGGTGCCCACCCCACCCGCCAGCACTGCCTGCACCGGGGCGGTGACCAGCCGGACCGCCGGGCCGACCCGCAGCGCCCCGACGTTCGCCCGGGCCGCCTGGGCGGCCCGCGGGTCGGACTCAACCAGCAGCACGAATCCGGCCCCGCGCGAGCACGCCTCCAGCCCGACCGCGCCGGAGCCGGCGTAGAGGTCGGCGAACCGGGCACCCGCCAGGTCGGTGAGCGACGCCAGGGTGCTGAACAGCGCCTCCCGCACCCGGTCGGAGGTGGGCCGGGTGCGGGACCCGGCCGGTGGCTGGAGCCGCCGGCCGCCCAGGCTCCCGGCCACGATGCGGGTCACGCCGATGACGTTACCGCTCCGCGCCCTCCGGGGCCCGGCGACGCTCGGTCAACCCGGCGGCACCAGCGGCGACCACCGGAACGGGCATCGATAACGATTCGGCAACAAGGCGGCGCCCCGCTGCCGCCGGTCCCATCTGACCCCACCTGCGCCGATAGGGTCACTCTTTGTGCCAGCGACCGGGGCCATGCGCCGGGTCGCCGGGCATGCCGACCCGGACGATCTCACCCTCGGGAGTTTTCGAGTGAAACGCAACCCGCTCACGCGACGACTGCTCGCCAGTGCCGCCAGCCTGACGATCGGTGCGGTAGGCACGCTGGCGCTGACCACCGGCCCAGCGACCGCCCAGGCGGCCGGCCTCCCGTATGGGGAGACACTGAATGAGCGCGGGGTGACCGTGACCGGCGCGGCCGAATGCGACCCGGAGGACTCCCTCTGGCTGATCACCTGGACGGTCACCAACACCTCCCAGGAGCTGGCCACCATCGTCGACCCTGACCCGGCGGTCGCTGGCTTCGCACACAACGACGCGTTCCAGCCCGGTGAGTCCAAGAACGGCACCCAGACCCTGCCCAGCGGCACCGCCAGCGCCACCTTCTCGGCCACCCTGCGGTGGGCCGACGAGGTCGGCAACGAGGAGTTCCTCACCAACTCCGCCACCGTGGAGCTGGGCGACTGCCCGGGCAAGCCGACCGAGCCGGAGCCGGACCCGGTGGCTGAGCCGGCCATCATCAGCTTCCTCACCTGCGACCTGCTCGGGTTCATCATCGACAACCGGGAGGGTGACGGGGAGGCCACGGTCACCTTCACCCCGGACCGGACAGTCACCCACGGGCACGCCACCGGGTTCTCCTACACCGTCGACGGGGAGAACAACGTCGAGATCACGATGGCCGAAGGGGCCGGGATCGCGCAGGAGTTGGGCGACGCCGACCAGCAGAACCCGGTGGTGCTCGGGCCGTTCCCGGCCGGGGCGGAGCCGCACACCCATGCCTTCCGCGCGACCGAGGGGCTGACCATCACCGTCACGCTGGCGGTGAACGGGCAGCCGGTCGACCTCAAGGACAATGTGGTCACGTGGACCGCGGAGGGGCTGGACTGCCCGGCGGAGGAGGACGACGGTGAGGGCGGCGAGCTGCCGGTGACCGGCACCGCCACCAGCCTGATCGCCGGCGGCGCGGTGGCGCTGCTGGTCCTCGGCGGCGGGCTCTACCTGCTCGCCCGGCGTCGCCGGATCACCTTCACGGCAGGCTGACCGCCGGCCGAGCCGCATCCTGAGGGGCTCGCCACGGGCTGGCGGGCCCCTCAGCCGATATCCCCCATGACCCTCAACCCACTCAACCCAGAGTCCCCCATGACCCCTCAACCCACAGGAGCTACGGTCGTGACCTCTTCCCTGCTCACCCGCCGGATCGGCAGCGGTGTCGCCAGCCTGCTGGTCGGCCTCGCCGGCGCCCTCGTCATCGCCTCCCCCGCCAGCGCCCACCACCCCGACGTCGACGGGTCCGCGGTGTGCGACGAACAGACCGGCGAGTGGGTGATCACCTGGACTGTCGCCAACAGCGAAACTGACCTGACCGGCACGATCACCGCGGTCACCGTTGACCCGGTGGCCGGCTTCACCACCATCGTGGTCGGTGCCACCCTGCCGGTGCAGGGCGACGGGCCGCTGACCGAGCCGCAGCGGGTGCCCGGGAGCACCACCCATGCCTCGCTGAACGTCACGGTGGAGTGGCTCCGCGACTACCGGACCATCACCCGGGACGGCAGCAAGAAACTCGAGCTCGGTGGGGAGTGCGCTCCGCCGGCGGACGACCGCCAGCCGGTCGAATCGGAGTTCGACTGCGAAACGCTCACCATCACGCTGACCAACCCGCTGAAGGAAGAGGCGACCTTCCTCCTCACCCCCAGCGTCGGTGACCCGGCCACCGGGTCGCTGCCGGCCGGCGGCTCCACCACGGTCGAGTTCCCGGCCTCCGACGGGCTGGCGGTGGAGGTCCAGCTGGCGGACGCGACGCTGGAGCAGCCGATCGAGATCACCCCGGCGGAGTGGGCGGCGCTGGAGTGCGACGGCGACGACGACGGGGAAGGCGGCGGCCTGCCGGAGACCGGCACCTCGACCACGCTGATCGCCGGCGGCGCGCTGAGCCTGCTGGTCCTGGGCGCCGGCCTCTACCTGGTGGCCCGGCGCCGCCGGATCACCTTCACCGCCGGCTGACCCGCCCGAACCGAGCACGCGAGGGCCTGCCGGCCAGGTGCTGGCAGGCCCTCAGCTCTTCTCCAGATACTCCGCGCGCTCGTCGTCGACCAGGCTGGCCACGGCGGCGGCCAGGCCGGGGTGGGCGGCGAGCTCCGGGTCGGCCGCCAGCAGCGCCTCCGCCTCCTGGCGGGCCTGCCCGATCAGCTCCGCGTCCCGCAGCAGCGACAGCAGACGCAGGTGGGACCGCCGGCCGGACTGGGCCGCCCCCAGCACATCGCCCTCCCGGCGCTGCTCCAGATCCAGCTCGGCCAGCCGGAAACCGTCCAGCGTGGACGCCACTGCGGCCAGCCGCTCGCGCGCGTCGGAGCCGTCCGGCGCCTCGGTCACCAGCAGGCACAGACCCGGCGCCGCTCCGCGGCCGACCCGGCCCCGCAGCTGGTGCAGCTGGGAGACCCCGAACCGGTCGGCGTCCAGCACCACCATCATGGTGGCGTTCGGTACGTCCACCCCGACCTCGACCACCGTGGTCGCCACCACCACATCCAGCGACCCGGCGGCGAATGCCCGCATCGTCGCGTCCTTCTCATCGGCCGGGAGCCGGCCGTGCAGCACCCCGATCCGCAGCCCGACCAGTGGTCCGTCCGCCAGCGACCCGGCCACCTCCAGCACCGCCAGCGGCGGCCGCTGGCCCGGCCCCGGCGCCGCCCCGGTCGCTGCCCCCGGGTCGTCATCCTCCTCCCCGCTGATCCGGGGACACACCAGGTAGACCTGGTGCCCGGCCGCCACCTCCTCGCGTACCCGCTGCCAGGCCCGCACCAGCAACCGCGGCTGGTCAGCGGCGGCCACCAGGTGGGTGGCGATCGGGGACCGGCCGACCGGCAGCTCCCGCAGGGTGGACACGGCCAGGTCTCCGTAGACGGTCATGGCCACCGTGCGCGGGATCGGGGTGGCGGTCATCACCAGCACGTGCGGCGGCTGGCCGGCCTTGGCGCGCAGGGCGTCGCGCTGCTCCACCCCGAACCGGTGCTGCTCGTCCACGATCACCAGCCCGAGATCGTGGAACTCCACCCCCTCGTACAGCAGGGCGTGGGTGCCCACCACGATCCCGGCCTCGCCGGAGGCGACCTGGCCCAGCACCCGCCGCCGGGCCGCCGCCGGCAGCGACCCGGTCAGCAGTGCCAGCTGCGTCCCGTCCGGGTCACCGCCCAGCTCGCCAGCCCGCCCCAGCGGGCCGAGCAGCTCGGTCAGGCTGCGGCGGTGCTGGCCGGCGAGCACCTCGGTCGGGGCGAGCAACGCCGCCTGCCCACCGGCGTCCACCACCTGCAACGCCGCCCGCACCGCGCAGACCGTCTTGCCCGAACCGACCTCACCCTGCAGCAGCCGGTGCATCGGGTGGGGCCGGGCCAGCTCCGCGGCGAGCTGCCGGCCCACCTCCCGCTGGCCGGCGGTGAGCTGGTACGGCAGGGCGGCGTCGAACCGGTCCACCAGCCCACCGTCCCGGGGCGGGCGCGGGGTGGCCGGCGACGCCTCGGCCCGCCTGCGCCGCTGCACCAGGGTGAGCTGGACCGCCAGCGCCTCGTCCCAGGCCAGCCGGCGCCGGGCCGGGGCCAGCACCTCCCACGAGGCCGGCCGGTGGATGCCGTGCAGGGCGGTCGCCAGGTCGACCAGCCGCCGGCCGTCGCGGACCCGTTCCGGCAGCGGGTCGGGCGGCATCGTGACCGCGTCCAGAGTGGCCCGGACCGCCTTGGTCAGCTCCCAGCTGGTGACCTCCCGGGTCGCCGGGTAGATCGGGATCAGCTCGGAGGCGTAGTCCTCGGCCACCCCCTCGGCCGGCTCGTCCAGCAGCTCATACTTCGGATGCGCCAGCTGCCGGACCGGATCGCGGCCGGACCGGTAGTCGCTGACATGGCCCGCGAACAGCCCCCACCGGCCGGGCCGGAGCTGCTTCTCCAGCCAGCTCAGCGGCCGCTTGCCGAAGAACACCAGGGTGAGCGTGCCGCCGGAGTCATCGGTGACCACCGCCTCCAGGATGAACCCGGACCGGTGCCGCATCGGCCGGCTCCGGGCACTGAGCACCCGTGCCTGCACGGTCACCTGCTCATCGGCCCGCAGCGACCCGATGTCGGTGAAGCTGCCCCGCTGTTCGTACCGGCGCGGGAAGTGGAACAGCAGGTCCTGGACGGTCTGCAGGGCCAGCTCCCGGGCTAGCTTGGCGTGGCCCTTGCCGACCACCCGGTGCAGGGGGGTCTCGAACCCGACCGGCCGGCCGGTCACTCCACCCCCACCAGCAGCTCGTAATGCGGCTGCCCGCCGTGATGCAGCTGCACCTCCACGAACGGCCACACCTCGGCCAGGTGAGCCACCAGGGTGTCGCCGAACCCGTCCGGCGCCTCCGCGCCGATCAGCAGGCTGACCAGCTCGCCGCCGCCGCCGAGCAGCCGATCCAGCAGCCGGCACGAGATCCCGGCCAGCTCCGCCCCGATCAGGTGCACCTCACCGTCCACCAGCCCGAGCACGTCCCCCGCCTGGCACCGGCCGGCGACGGTCAGCGCGTCCCGGGCCGCCCGGCACACCTCCGCGTACCGGCAGGCACCGGCCGCCTCGGCCATCGCGATCACGTCGTCGTCGAACCGGCGGCGCGGGTCCCGCACCGCCAGCGCGGCCAGCGCCTGCACCGGTGAGCGGGTCGGCACCACCGCCACCCGGATGTCCTCGGTGGCGGCCTCGTCCGCGGCGACGGTCGCCACCGCCTGGGTGTCCCGGTCGTTCGGCAACACCACCACCTGACCGGCCCGGGTGGCCCGGATCGCCGCCAGCATCTCGTCGGTGGACGGCGTGTCGCCCACCACCACCGCACCCTCGCCGGTGAGCAGGTCGACCAGGCCCGGACCGCTCGCCACCACCACCGCGCCCCGCGCGCCGGGATCGCGGGGCGGGGGCTGGTCCTCGAACCGGGTGACCGAGATCTGCGACGGCCGGCCGGCCCGCACCCCGGCCTCGATCGCCGCCCCGACATCGTCGACGTGGACGTGCACCTTCCAGATCCCGTCGCCGGTGCCGACCACCACCAGCGAGTCGCCCAGCCCGTCGAGCGCGGTCCGCAGCCCGGCCACCGCCGGGTCGTCGGCCTCCAGCAGGTACTGCACCTCGTACCCGTACGCGGGCGACCCGGTCTCACACTGGCTGGTCGACTCCGGCGCCCGGACCGGCCTGGTCGGCGGCGCGGGCCGCTCCGGCGCCACGCCGTCGACCACCTCGACCAGCGCGTCCAGCAGCACCACCAGGCCGCGCCCGCCAGCGTCCACGACCCCGGCGGCGGCGAGCACCGGCAGCTGCCGGGGAGTGTGCGCCAGCGCGGTGGCGGCCGCCTCCGCGGCGGCCCGGACCACCGTGACCAGTTCGCCGGAGCCGGTCGCCGCGGCACCCCGCGCGGCCGCGGTGGCCACCGACAGGATGGTGCCCTCCACCGGCTCGGCCACCGCGGCGTATCCGGCCCGCGCCGCCGTGGCCAGCGCCGCGACCAGCTCGGGCCCGCGCACCGCCGGGGTGCCGGCCAGGCTGTCGGCCAGCCCGCGCAGCAACTGTGCCGTGATCACCCCGGAGTTGCCCCGGGCACCCAGCAAGGCGCCGCGAGCCATCGTGCGCAGCATCCCCCCGGCGGTGCCCGCGGCGCCGGCCCCGGCGGCGGGCTCGCGGCCGAGCGCCTGCTCGGCGGCGGTGAGCGTGAGCACCAGGTTGGTGCCGGTGTCACCGTCCGGCACCGGGTAGACGTTGAGCTGGTTGATCTCGTGCTCGTGGCGGCACAGCGCCGCCAGGCCCGCCGCGCACCAGCGGCGGACCGCGGCCGGGTTGAGGGTCTCCAGCACGGCGCGAAGTCTAGTGGCGTGATCCGGTGCCCGCGCGGTCCCACCGGGTCGGATGACCCGCCGCCGCGCCGGTCGGGTAGCATTGCCGGGTTGCCCGCCGCTGGTGGGCCCGCCCGCACGACCTACCAGGAGGGCTCCCGTGTCCCGCGTGTGCGACGTCTGCGGCAAGAAGCCAGGCTTCGGTAACAACGTGTCCCACTCGCACCGGCGCACCCGGCGGCGCTGGATTCCCAACATCCAGACCGTCCGGACCCCGGCCGGTGGGGGCACCACCCGCCGGATGCGGGTGTGCACCTCCTGCATCAAGTCCGGCAAGGTCGCCCGCGCCTGACCGCCCTCGGCCCCCGACCGGACCCGGTCGCCGCGCCGGACCCCACCCCCCGCCGCCGCCGCCAGTCACAGGTCCCGGCCCAGCGAGACCACCTCGGGAGCGTCCCGGTAGTAGCCAAAGTGGTCGATCGGCCGGTATCCGTGCGACGTGTAGAGCTTGATCGCCTCCGGCTGGCGCTGCCCGCACTCCAGGATCATCCGGATCCGGCCGCTGGCCCGGGCCGAGCCCTCCAGCGCGGTCAGCACCCGCCGGGCCACGCCCCGGCCACGCGCCGCCGGGGTGGTGTACATCCGCTTCAGCTCGGCCACCGCGGGGGTGCCGTCGTAGCTGCGCCAGCCACCGCAGCCGACCGCCTCACTGGAGAGGTACGCGACCAGGAAGGTGCCGTGCGGCGGCTCGAACTCGGCCGGCGCGACCAGCGTCTCGTCCCCCTCACCATCGCCGTACCGCTCCGCCAGCTCCGCCAATGCGGCGGCCACCAGAGCCTGCGCCACCATCGCGTCATACCGCACCCGCCGGACCTCGACCCCGTACACACCCTGAGGTTACGGGTACCCCGCCCGATGACTCTCCGGCGGCCGGCACTCGATCGGTGCGCGGGAACGGCGCGGTCCGGTCAGGGGGCGCGGAGGTGGTCCCAGCCGGGCGGGCCGGGATATGGATTGCCGTCCACCGTGACCGCCGAGCCGTCCCGGACGGTGCCGATCACCAGCCACTCGGCCGGCAGCCGGGTCCGGGCGGGAAACGTCGCCACCAGCGGGTGGTCGTCGCCGCCGGCCAGGATCCAGTCGTACGGGTCGACCCCGAGCGCCTCCGCCGCGTCCCGCAGCGGCCCGGGCACCGGGAACGCGTCCCGGCGCAGGTCGACCGCCACCCCGGAGGCGGTGGCGACGTGCCCGAGGTCAGCGAGCAGCCCGTCCGACACGTCGATCATGGCGGTCGCGCCGAGCGCCGCGGCGGCCGGCCCGGCGGCGTACGGCACCCGCGGCCGGCGGTACGCGTCGACCAGCAGCCGCGGCGACCGGAACCCGCGGGACAGCACGGTCAGCCCGCCGGCCGCGTGCCCGACCCGGCCGGCCATCGCCACCAGGTCCCCGGGGCGCGCGCCGGCCCTGGTCACCGGGGCCGCCCCGGCCAGGTCGCCGAGCGCGGTCACCACGATCGTGAGGGTGGGGCTGGCGGTGATGTCGCCGCCCACCACCCGGGCGCCGACCGACCCGGCCTCTGCCGCCAGGCCGTCGGCCAGCCCGTCCACCCAGGACAGCGCCAGGTCGAGCGGGACGCACAACGCCACCAGCAGGGCGGTCGGGGTGGCCCCCATGGCGGCCAGATCGGCCAGGTTCGCCGCGGCCGCGCGGTGGCCGATCTCGACCGGGCTGGCCCAGTCGGTCCGGAAATGCCGGCCGGCCACCAGCGCGTCGGTGGTGACGACCACCCGGCCGTCCGGCGCGGGCACCACCGCCGCGTCGTCCCCCGGCCCGGCCGGCGGCCCGGGAGCGGCTCCGAGCCGGGCGGTGATCCGGGCGATCAGCCCGAACTCCCCGGTCTGCGTCACGCTCATCGCAATCTCCTGCCCCTCTAGATCATGCCCCGTACGGTAGTTTCACGGACGAGCCGCGCCGCGGCAGAGGGAGGCGAGTCGTGGTCCAGGCGTACATCCTCATCCAGACCGAGGTGGGCAAGGCGCGCGACGTGGCCCGGGCCATCTCGCAGATCGAGGGGGTGGCGCGGGTAGACGCGGTGACCGGACCATACGACGTGATCGTGCTCAGCGAGGCGCGCAACGTGGACGAGCTCGGCAAGATGATCGTCAGCAAGGTGCAGCTGGTGTCCGGGATCACCCGCACGCTCACCTGCTCGGTGGTACATCTGTAGCCGTGGTGGACCCGGTTGTCCGCTCCGCGGCGCGGACCGCGGTGCTGGTCGCGGTGCCGCTGGCGGTGCTCGCCGGGGTGGCGGTGTTCGCGCTGCTGAGCGGCGACCGGTCGGAGGACCCGGCCCCGCCGGCCAGCCCCAGCCCGACCGCTGTGGTGGCGACCGGGCCGGTGGCGATGCCGGCCCGGGAGCTGACCGAGCGGCAGGAGCTGGTCTGCCGGGCGCTGCTGGCGCGGCTGCCCGGCCAGCTCGACGGGCAGCCGCAGCGGCCGGTCACCGCCGGGCCGGAGCAGAACGCGGCGTACGGCGATCCGGCGGTCACGCTGGCCTGCGGGGTGCCACCGGTCGAGGTGCCGCCGACCGCCGACGTGCTGGGGATGTCCGGGGTTTGCTGGTACGCGGTGGCGGGGCCGGACGGCTCGGTCTGGACCACACTGGACCGGGAGGTGCCGGTGCGGGTGCGGGTGCCGGCCGGGTATGACGGCCCGGGCCAGCAGGTGATCGAGTTCACCGACCCGATCCTCGAGACGGTCCGGCCCTCCGGCACCGCCCCCACCGGCTGCCGGCGCTGACCCCGCCGCTAACCGCCGCGGCGCAGGGCGGAGTGGACCAGCCGGGCCACCAGCTTCGGATAGGCCAGACCGGTCTCCGCCCACATCCGCGGGAACATGCTGGTCGCGGTGAACCCCGGCATCGTATTGATCTCGTTCAGATAGACGGTCCAGTCCGGGGTCACGAAGAAGTCCACCCGGGCCAGGCCGGCGCAGTCCAGCGCCGTGAACGCCGCCTTCGCGTACTCCTGGATCTGGGCCGCCACCGGCTCCGGCAGGTCGGCCGGGATGTCGAACTCGCACGAATCATCCAGATATTTCGCCTCGAAGTCGTAGAACTCGTGCCCGGAGACCACCCGGATCTCGGCCAGCCGGCTGGCCTCCGGCTCCCCGCCGAGCTCCCCCTCCAGCACTCCGCATTCGATCTCCCGGCCGGCGATCGCCGACTCCACCAGCACCTTCGAGTCGATCGCGCGGGCGGAGGCGAGCGCCGCCGGCAGCTGACCCCAGTCGCTGACCTTGGTGATCCCGTACGACGAGCCGGCCCGGGCCGGCTTGACGAACACCGGCAGTCCCAACCGGTCCCGGTCGGCCGGGGTCAGCTCGGAGCCGGGCCGGAGCACCCGGTACGGCCCGCTCGGGATGCCGGCGGCGGTGGTGAGCTGCTTGGCGAACTCCTTGTCCATCGCCGCGGCCGAGGCGAACACCCCCGCCCCCACGTACGGGATGCCGGCCATCTCCAGCAACCCCTGGATCGCGCCGTCCTCGCCGTACGCCCCGTGCAGGACCGGGAACACCACGTCCACACCGCCCAGCGCCCGCACCCCGTCGGCCGGGTCCAGCACCACCAGCCCGCGCCCGGTCGGGTCGGCCGGCAACACCACCGCCTGCCCGGAGGCGTCGGTGACCTCGGGCATCCGCCGGCCCTGGATCGCCAGCTGGCTGCGGTCTCCGCTGGTGAGCACCCACCGGCCCTGCCGGGTGATGCCGACCGGCAGCACCTCGAACTCGTCCCGCTCCAGCGCACCGAGCACGCTGCCGGCACTGACACAAGAGACCGCATGCTCGGGGCTGCGGCCACCGAACACCACCGCGACTCGGATCTTACGGCCGTTCACCCGGCCGACCCTACCCTTGGAATCCGGACCGCGGGTCACCCCACGCGACGGAGGAGCGATGACCATGCCGCCGCTGCACATCATCGGCTGGCCGGGCCCGGGTGCGCTGGCCACCATGCGACACCCGCCGGGCGGGGCCCGGCTGCCGGAGGCGATGGCGGCGCTGGCCCGGGCCGGCGCCCGAGTGCTGGTCTCGGCGTTGTGCGACCACGAGGTGGGCACGCTGGAGCTGACCGGGCAGCCGGCGGCGGCCGCCGCCGCCGGGCTGGCGCTGGTGCGGTTCCCGATCCCCGACCGGGGGGTGCCGGAGCCGGACGCCTGGCCGGCGGTGGACCGGCTGGTCGACCGGCTCGCCGGCGAACTGCGCCGGGACCGGTTCGTGGTGACCCACTGCTGGGCCGGGATCGGCCGCTCCTCACTGCTGGCCGGCGCCACGCTGGTCCGGCTCGGGGTGCCACCGGCCCGGGCGTGGGAGCTGATCCGGGCCGCCCGCGGGCGACCGGTGCCGGACAACCCGGACCAGCAGGCGTGGCTGTACCGGTTCGCTGACCGCGGCCCCGCACCGGGGGCCGGCTGGCCGGCGAGCGGCGCGCCCGGCTAGACTCCGGTGCGGTGTGGCGGCTCCGCCACGCCGACCCCTTCTGCGCTGGCGGCGCTCGGCCGCTGGCCGCTGCCGTGCCCGCCGAGCGGGCACCGATCAGGACGGGAGGTGACCACCGTGGCCGACGGTGACAGTAGTCGCCGGCACCGGGCCGGTGCCCGCGGTGGCGCC
>Ga0299914_10001407_pt1 | contig 15884 bp, 20 predicted proteins | sample RVTome_10_FD_201361 | JGI IMG/M metagenome (GOLD analysis project Ga0299914, IMG submission 201361) | Soil microbial communities from uranium-contaminated site in the Upper Colorado River Basin, Wyoming, United States - RVT153D57 (version 2) ...
ACGACCGACGCTCGTCATCGTGGGGGGCGGCAAGATCGGTCGCCGTGTGGCGGAGCGGTTGGCCGCGCGCGGCATCCCGGTCCGAATCGGCTCACGCTCGAGCGAACCACCGTTCGACTGGAACGACCCTGAAACGTGGGCGGGCACCCTGTACGGGGCGGAGTCGGTCTTCGTCTCCTACTACCCGGACCTGGCCGTGCCGGGCGCGATGGGCGCGGTGCGCTCGTTCACCGATCTGGCGGTGCAGGCCGGTGTCCGGCGGCTCGTGCTCCTCTCCGGCCGCGGAGAGGAGGAGGGCAGCGCGCCGAGCGGGTCGTGCAGGCGGCCGGCGTCGACTGGACGGTCGTGCGCTGCGCCTGGTTCAGCCAGAACTTCAGTGAGAACTACCTGCTGGAGCCGCTGCTCAGCGGAGAGGTCGTGCTCCCGGCCGGCGACGTGCCCGAGCCGTTCGTAGACGCCAACGATATCGCCGACGTCGCCGTCGCGGCGCTCACCGAGGACGGGCACGCGGGCGGGCTCTACGAGCTGACCGGCCCGCGGCTGCTCACCTTCGCGGACGCGGTGGCCGAGATCGCGGCGGCTGCAGGCCGGGAGATCCGGTTCGTGCCGCTGTCCGTGGAGGAGTACGCGTCCGCGCTGGACGAGGAGGGCGTCCCGGCCGAGTTCGTGTCCCTCTTGACCTACCTCTTCAGCGAGGTTCTCGACGGCCGCAATGCCCAGCTGGCCGACGGCGTTCAGCGAGCTCTCGGCCGGGCGCCAAAGGACTTCGCGGACTACGCGCGGGATGCCGCCGCGGCCGGAGCCTGGAACCCGGAGCCGGCCTGGAAGGTCGACGCTGCATGACGAGAGCGGAGGACACGGGTTGAGATGGATGCGCTGGACGCCGCGAACCACTTCGGACATCGAGAGAGCGATGGAATCGTCGTCGACCTGTTCTGGGATCGCGGAGCGGTCGACGACCGATTCCGGGTCGAGGTCGAGGACACCGGCATCGGAGTCCGCTTCTTTCTCTACGCGGCAACCGGAAGGGAGGCGATCCGGGCCTTCCACCACCCGTTCGCCGCGGCGGATACGCACGGCCGGTGAGCGTCACGCTCGTCGAGCAGCCCTACCGCGTCGCCGGACGGCGCAGCCCTGCTCCCGCGCACCAGCTCGACGTTGCGTGGACTGCGGTGGTCGAGCACCTGCAGGGCAGGGAGCTCGCAGGGCTGCCGATCCTCGTCGGCGGGCGCTCGCTCGGCGCCCGGGTGGCTTGCCGAACCGCCCAAGCCACCGGCGTGCTCTGCCTCGCGTTTCCGCTCCGGCCGCCTCGTCGCTCGGGAGCCGTGCCGGCGAGCAGGCTGCCCGAGCTCGACGCGGTGAGGGTTCCGACGCTTGTCGTGCAGGGCACGAGAGACCGGTTCGGCATGCGACCGGCGACTCCGCTCCGAACCGCTGCGGAACTGGCCGGAGACCACAGCCTGCGGGCCGACCTGCACGCGGTGGCGGCCGCGGCGGCTGCCTGGCTTCCCGGAGTCCTCGCTCAGGTGGGCGGCCGGTCTGCGATCCAGTAGCGTGGGCCCGGCCCCAGGCGGGCGGCGCGGTCGCCGGGATTGGCGAGCTGGCAGCGGTCGAGCGAGAGGCAGCCGCAGCCGATGCATTCGGTCAAGCCGCGCCTGAGGCGCTCGAGCTCGGCGATGCGCGCGTCGATCCGCGACGTCCACGTGGCGGAGAGGCGGGACCAGTCGGCGCGGGTGGGGGCCTGGTGGGGAGGGAGCTTGGCCAGCTCGGCGGCGATCTCGTCGAGCGACAGGCCGACGCGCTGGGCGAAGACGATGAAGGCGATGCGGCGGAGGACGGGTCGCGGGTAGCGCCGATGCCCGGAGCCCGCTCGCCTCGAGCTGATCAGGCCGCGCTGTTCGTAGAAACGAAGGGCCGAGGAGGCCACGCCGCTGCGGCGTGCGACCTCGCCGATCGTGAGCACGTCCGCCATTTGACTTAAAGCTTACTTTAACTACTAGCCTGACCCTCGAAGAACCCAAGGGAGGCAAGCAAAATGAAGAACGAGCAGAGAGCGAGCGAGCGAATCACCGAAGAGGTCACCTCGTGGCCGGGTGTGACGGCCGGTCCCGGACGGCGGGGCGAGTTCGCGTTCACGGTGGGCCGGCGCGAGATCGGTCACCTGCACGGCGACCGCGCCGCCCACTTCGGCTTCCCGAAGGAGCTCTGGCACGCCCTGTACGAGCAGGGGCGGATCGACTACCACCCGGTCTTTCCGGGGAGGCCCGGCTTCGCCGCCCGCGCGATCGAGACGGACGAGGACGTCGAGGACGTGATCGCGATCCTGCGGCTCAACTACGAGCGCGTCGTCGCTCGCCACGGAATCCCGGGACGGGAGGCGGCGTGACGCCGGGCGAGCCACGCATCCACCGTCACTCCACGGGGCCGCAGGGAGCCCTCGTCAACGCCTACCTCGTCGAGACGAACGAGGGCGTCGTCGCCGTGGACGGCACCCTCACCGTCTCCGACGGCCGAGCCCTCCGCGCCCGACTCGAGGTGCTGGGGAAGCCGCTGCTCGCCGTGCTCGTCACCCATGCGCACCCGGACCACTACGGCGGCATCGTCGAGCTCGTCGGCTCGGATGCGGTGCCCGTCGTTGCGACCGCGGGCGTCGATGCAGTCATTCGCCGCGACGACGCGCTCAAGGAGGAGATCCTGCGCCCGATGTTCGGCGACGAGTGGCCGCGCGAGCGCACCTTCCCGAACCGCACGGTGGCGGACGGCGAGACGCTCGAGCTGGGCGGCGCCCGGTTCACCGTTCACGACCTCGGCCCTGGCGAGTCTCCCCACGACAGCATCTGGTTCCTCGGCGACGAGCGGCAGACCGCCTTCCTCGGCGACCAGATCTACGATCACAAGCACGCCTACCTCGCCGACGGCTACTACGAGGAGTGGGTTGCCCACCTCGAGCGCCTGCGGCAGGAGCTGCCCGCCGCTGCGACCCTCCAGATCGGACACGGCGGCCCGGTCACGCCGGCACACCTGGACCGGCAACGGGTGTACGTGGAGACCTTCGTCGAGGCCGTCCGCCAGGCTGACTGGTCGCAGCCGGGCAGGGCCCGCAGCAGCGTCGTCGAGCGCATGAGGCGCCTCCTGCCCACGGACGAGCTCCAGTTTCTGATGGAGCTCTCGATCGAGCCGTTGGCGACGAAGCTCGGGATCCTGGCTCCCGCCCAGGAGCGGCCGCCGGTAGCCGTGCCCGGAGACTAAGAGAGCCGGTGAGCGCCTTCAGCGAAAGCTGGGCAGCGGAACGGGTGAGTCGTGACCAGAATGGACCGAACCCACGAGGAGGTCACGATGACGACGGAGACGCGGGATGGGGCAGCGCTCGCCGATGAGCTGCTGAAGCGGATCGGCCAAGCTGTCGGGGACAAGGCGAACGTCTCAACCGTGTTCGGTGAGCCTGTCGAACGCGCGGGGATCACGGTGATCCCGGTGGCGAAGACGCGGTTCGGCTTCGGCGGGGGCGGCGGAAGCGGAGCGCATGGTGGTGAGGAAGGGTCGGGAGGGGGTGGCGGCGGCGGTGCGCTCGTGAGCCCCGCCGGCTACATCGAGCTGCGCGACGGCAGTGCCCAGTTCAAGCGAATCTCCAACCCCACGGACGTCCTGGCGCTGGTCTCCGCGGCAGCGCTTGCGGCGCTCGCGATCAAGCGGCTGGTGAGCGGATAGCAGGCTCCGGCGGGGGATCGGGCCCTCATACGGTGCCTTCGACCGCAGCCGCAACAAGCCGTCGGCAAGATGCCTGCGTCCGTGCCGGCGGCAGCTCGCGCCCGCGGCGCTTAGCCACCCACGCGAGGGGTGCGAGGGCAAGCCGCTGGAGCCAGCGGGGTGCGAGCGCGGTCTGAACCTCGTCTTCGAACTCGCGGGTGAAGAGGGCGAGCTCGAGCGGCTTGGGAATGCCGCCGAGCATGGTGCGTCCCTGCTCGGCGAGCGCCACGGCGGTCTCGAAGAGCTGCTCCATCTTGAGCGCCGGCCGAATCTCGACCCAAACGAGCGCCGACCGGTCGCCGTTGTTGGCGAAGTCGTGCGGCTCACGAGGCGGGACGACGAGGACCTCGCCGGGCCCCGCCACGATCCGCTCTCGCCGCAGCCGGAAGTTCATCGTCCCCTCGACGACCTCGAACCGCTCCTCCTGGAGCGGATGGAAGTGAAGCGGGCCGGGGACGCGTCCTCCCGGGGGGAGCTCGAGGTCGATCGCGACCACCTCACCGTTCGTCTCCGCGGCAGTTGTGCGGAAGGTGATCCGCTCGCCGCTGGCCGGGTTCACGAGTGTCTGTCCTGGGACTGCCATGTCCGCCTCCTGGGTCTTTGCTTTTCGTCCAGTGTCGCGGCAGGAGAGCGGACTGTCTATGACCGGAATCACGCAATTTATGACTATTCGTCCAGAAGGGTTGGACGGATGCGTACGGGGGCAGGCATACTTGCCCGATGGAGGCGTTGGATCCCTGGGCTCCGGCCGACCCGCTGGGCGAGGCGCTCCACTCGCTGCGGATGAACGGGGCCTTCTACTGCCGCTCGGAGCTGAGCGCTCCCTGGGGACTGACGCTCCCGCCGATGCCCGGCTATCTCTGGTTCCACGTCCCCACCTCCGGCGAGACGTTCCTCGAGCCCGAGAACGCCGTTCCGGCGCTCCTTCGGCCCGGAGACTTTGCGCTCGTACCCCACGGCGAGGGGCATGCTCTGCGAAGCGATGCCGGCGCCCCTGCGCCCGGGATCCTCGACCTCGAGCGGGAGCTCGTCAGCGACCGCTACGAGCTCCTCCGCCACGGAGGGGGCGGGGCTCCGACGATCTTGATCTGCGGGGCGGTGCGCTTCGACCATCCGGTGGCGCGTGACCTCGTCGAGATCCTCCCGCCGGTGATCCATCTCGAGTCGGCGGGCTCGCCTCAGCTGGACTGGCTGCAGGCCACCCTCAGGCTCATGGCCGCGGAGGCGAGGGAGCTCAGGCCCGGCGGTGAGGCCGTGATCACGCGCCTCGCCGACGTCCTCGTGGTGCAGGCGATCCGTTCCTGGCTCGAGACCGACGCGGCCGCGCGGACCGGTTGGCTCGGCGCGCTGCAGGACAGGCAGATCGGTCGTGCGATCGCCCTCATCCAGCGGGAGCCCGCGCGGCGGTGGACCGTTGACAGCCTGGCGCGCGAGCTGGCGATGTCCCGCTCGGCGTTCGCAGCCCGCTTCACGGAGCTCGTCGGGGAGCCCGTGATGCACTATGTCGCGCGCTGGCGCATGCAGATCGCGGTGGACTCGCTCCGACACGGAGACGCCAGCGTCGCGGAGCTTGCCAACCGGCTCGGCTACAGCTCCGAGGCCGCGTTCGCGCGGGCGTTCAAGCGAATCATCGGTAAGCCGCCGGGCGCCGTCCGGCGAGGGTCGACGTCCGAGGTAGCCTCCTTCGGGTGAGATCCGCGTCGCTCCCTCGGCCTCGTCGAAGGTGCTAGCGCGGCTCGGCGGCGTCGACTGCGGCGAGAGGAACGTCGACGGAGCCTCCGCCGGCCTGCTCGACAGACGCCGCGCGCACGTTCCGGAGGAAAACGGCCGCTCCGGCTGCGGCGAGCCCGGCGATGATCGCGCTCACGAGCGCGACAACGTGAAGCCCTTGCGTGAATGCCTCCTGGGCCGCGCCGAGCAACTGCCCGGCCACGGCGTCGGGCAGCTCGTCGCTGACGGCTACGGCCCCGCCGAGGGTGTCCTGCGCGGTCGCGGCCTCGCCGGCCGGAACCGCTGCGGGGATGCCGTCGTCGACCTGCGACCGATAGACGGCCGTCCCGATCGTGCCGAGGATCGCGATCGAGAGCGCGCCGCCGAGCTCTGCGCCCGTCTCGGAGATTCCCGAGGCTGCGCCAGCCTTCTCCGGAGGCGCGGTCCCGAGAATGAGGTCGTTCGTGAGGGTGAAGACCGGTGCGATCCCGAGCGAGTAGACGATCGACGACGCGATGAGGACGCCGAGCCCCGACTCGACGCCTAGCTGGGTGAGGCCGAGGAGCCCGACCGCGGCCAGTGCGAGGCCGGCCGTCATCACGTACGCGGGTCGCACCCGCTTCACGAATGTCGGCGCCAGCATCGACCCGACGACGAACCCGGCAAAGGAGGGGAGCGTCACGACGCCGGCCATGAGCGGCGACAGGTCGAGGACGAGCTGCAGGTACTGGTAGATGAACAGGAAGGAGCCGAAGAGCACGAGGATCCCGAGCGTGTAGACGACCAGAGAGGCGCTGAAGGCGGGCACCCGGAAGAGGCGCAGGTCGACGAGCGGATCGTCAAGCCGGGCCTGCCGCCGCACGAACGCGTAGCCGAGTGCCAGGCCAAGCGCGATCGAGGCGAAAGGGAGTGCTTCGAGCCCGTCCTGCGCCAGCTGCTTGAGGCCGTAGACGACCGCGAGCACCGCGACGAGGGAGAGCACGGCGCTTGCGATGTCGAGGCGGCCCGCGTCCGGATCGCGGAACTCGGGCAGGAGCAGGGGGCCGAGGACGAGGAGGAGCGCCATCACCGGGAGGGCAAGGAGGAAGACGGAGCCCCACCAGAAGAACTCGAGGAGGACGCCGCCGAGCAGTGGGCCCAACGCGCCGCCGAGCGAGTAGGCGGTTATCCAGACGCCGATCGCAAACGTGCGCTGGTCGGGATCGTCGAAGAGGTTCCGGATCAGGGAGAGCGTCGACGGGGCGATCGTGGCGCCCGCGATGCCGAGCAGTGCCCGCGCGGCGATCAGCATCTCGGCGCTCGTCGAGAAGGCGGAGAGGAGCGAGGCGAGCGCGAAGGCGGCGGCGCCGATCAGAAGCAGGCGCCGACGTCCGATTCGATCGCCGAGCGTCCCCATCGTGATCAGTGCCCCCGCCACCATGAACCCGTAGATGTCGGCGATCCAGAGGAGCTGGACGCTGCTCGGCTGGAGGTCCTCGGTCAACTGCGGAATCGCAAGGTGGAGCACGGTCAGGTCCATCGCGTACACGACGCAGGCGAGCGCGAGGACCGCGAGCCCGATCCACTCGCGCCGTCCGGCCCTCGAAGGTGCAATAACGTCCATGCTGGTTGGACCGATCGGCGACGGGGAACTCATCGTCGGGCGTGAACCTGGAGCTAGCGGAAACTCATCGGCCCGGCCGGCCGACGAGCGGGCCGGGCCCGTCATGAGCCGAGCTCTGCAAGGCGCCGCTGCAGGAAGCGGCGCTCGGGCTCGCTGTGCGCGAGCTCGAGCGCCCGCTCGTAGTCCGTGCGCGCCTCGTCTGGACGGCCGAGGCGGCGGAGCAGGTCGGCTCGCGTCGAGTGGAAGTACTGGTAGCCATCCAGGTCGAGGCGGTCGACGAGGGCGAGGCCCGCTTCAGCTCCGTCCACCTCGGCGACGGCGATCGCGCGGTTCAGCTCGACGACCGCCGAGCCGGTCATGCGGACGAGCTCCCCGTAGAGCCCGGCGATCTCCGACCAGTCGCGCGGCTGCGCCATGTGCAGCGACGCGATCGCGGCCTGGACGACGTACGTTCCTCGACCGTGCAGCGCGATCGCGCGGTCGAGCGCCTCGCGGCCGCGGGCGATCTTCGCGGCGTCCCAGCGTGAGCGGTCTTGATCTGCGAGCAGCACGAGCTCGCCGTCCGCGAACCGGGCCTCGCGGCGCGCGTCGTCGAGCAGCATCAGCGCCTGGAGGCCGTGCACCTCCGGCTCGTCTGGCATCAGCTCGGTGAGCGCTGCGCCCAGCCCGAGCGCCTCCGCCGCGAGGTCGACGCGGCCGCTGTAGCCCTCGTTGAAGATCAGGTAGACGACCGCCAGCACCGCCGCCAGCCGCTCCGGCAGCAGGTGCTCGGCCGGGACGCTGAACGGGATGCGCGCATCTCTGATCTTGCGTTTCGCCCGCGAAAGCCGCCGTTTCATCGTTCCCTCGGGAACCAGGAATGCCCGCGCGATCTCCTCCGTGGTCAAGCCGCCCAGCGCGCGCAACGTCAGGGCCACCTGGGCCTCGAGCCCGAGTGAGGGATGGCAGCAGGCGAAGATCAGCTCCAGCCGCTCGTCGGGAAAGGTCCGCTCCTCCATCTCGTCCTCAAGGGCCTCGGGTACGTCGAGGAGGCGTGTCTTCTCGGCGAGCGTCCGGTCGCGGCGCAGGCGGTCGATCGCGCGGTTGCGGGCGGTGATCGTCAGCCAGGCGCCGGGGTTGGGCGGCGTTCCGGCGCGAGGCCAGCGCTGGGCCGCGATCGCGAACGCCTCCTGGGCAGCTTCCTCGGCGAGATCGAAGTCGCCGAGAAACCCGATCAGGTTGGCGAGGACGCGGCCCCACTCGTCGCGGAAGACCTGCTCGAGCAGCGCTACCTCTCCACCAGGGGCCGCACCTCGATCGCACCGCCCATCCGCGCGGCCGGGATCCGCGCGGCGATCTCGAGCGCCGCGTCGAGATCGTCGCCCTCGACGAGGAGGTAGCCGCCGAGGTGCTCCTTCGCGTCCACGAACGGACCGTCTGTGAGGAGTGTCTCTCCTCTGCGGACGCGCACCGTCGTCGCGGTCTCGACCGGCTGCAGCTCGCTCCCGCCGATCACGCTCGGAGACTGCCGGATGGCGAGGTACTCGCCGACGATCGCCTCCTGCTCGTGCGCAGAGAGCTGTGCGAACTCGGCCCTCGCAGCGGCCGAGTAGATCTGAAGCAGGTACTTCATGCTGCCCTCCTCTGGAGCGGGGTTCTCCCTCAACGACGAACGTACACCGCGACAGGGGACACTGCGGGACGCGTGCGAGGCCGTCAGCGCGGCTCGCGTTCGAGCCACTCCTCGAAGCTCGGGCCGGCGAGGCTGGCGTGCGGCCCGGGCAGCAGCGCGCCGTTTGCGTAGAGGTGGCCGTCGGGATCGGTCGGGTTGGTGGCGCCTTCGATCCGAACCGGGTCGCCGCGCCGGGCCGCGACCAGCTTCGCGATCTCGACGAGGCTTTCCTCACGCGGACCGGCGATCTCCGGGATGTGGGCTGTGCCGGCAGCAGGCGCCGAGTCGGTCGTGGTCGCGAGGTCCGCGAGCGCCTCGGCGACTGTGCGGGCCGCGACCAGCTGCGTGCGCATCTCCGGTACGTAGCTGACGCCGTTGTGCCCGCCCCAGTCGACGAGCTGCGGCACGAACTCGTGGAACTGCGCCGCGCGAAGGATCAGGGCCGGGACGGGACCTGCCAGCAGCGCCTGCTCCTGGACCCGTTTTGCGGCGAGGTAGCCGCCGCTGAAGCGGTCGGCGCCGATGATCGAGACGACGACGATTCGCTGCACACCTGCCTGCTCGCCGAGCTGCTGGAAGTTCCGCGCGGACGCGGTGAAGAACTCGGTGGCCGGCTCCTGCTCGGGCGATGCGCCGGTGGCCGTGTCGATCACGGTCTCCACCCCGGCCAGCGCGTCCGCCAGCCCCTCGCCGGAGACGACGTCGACGCCGAGGGAACGGGCGATCCCGACGACGTCGTTTCCTCTCTCCTCGAGCAGGTCGACGACATGGCGGCCGACTCTCCCGGTCGCACCTGTGACCGCAATCCTTCCGCGCGCGTTCATCACGGAGCTCCTTCCTTTTTTCGTTCACTCTGGGTGAGGACGAACGAGAAGCACCCGAGGGGACACCTCGAGCGCGAAGAGCGTCGAGCGTGGGCGGACGAACCGCCTGCCAGGTTCACGCTCAGGTCCGCCCCTTCCGCGGCGGGGGACGGTACGAAGAGCGGATCTTCGTCACCTTCGGTAGAGCCGTCAGCGGCGGCACGTTCGGGGACGTGGGACTGGTGACCGCCGCCAACTATCAGGAGGAGATCGGATCGGTGCTCGGCGTCTCGGCTGCACGGGCGGCGGCGATCGCTGCCGAGTATCCGCTCGCCATTGCTCGTTCTGGGCCGCCGGGTAACGGCGACACCAGGGTCCATCGCGTCCTCCCGACTAAGGCCAGGCAGTGCGTTGGAGGTAGTCGGGCGTGGCGCCGGCCGCTCGCGGTTGAGTGCCGGCGCGGATGTAGTGTGAGCGCGTTACGACACGCCGGGAATCACGCCCTCTTGGCTGACGTCTGCACCCATCTCGACACGATCCAGGTGTCCTCGCTCCCGCAGAGCGTTCCGGGGTGTGAGGACTGCCTGCGGATCGGCGGCCGGTGGGTGCATCTGCGCCTCTGTCTCACCTGCGGGCACGTCGGGTGCTGTGACTCGTCGCCGAACCGCCACGCCACCAAGCACGCGGGCTCGTCCGGACATCCGATCATCCGCTCGCTCGAGCCCGGAGAGGACTGGTGCTGGTGCTACGAGGACGAGGTCATGTTCCGGGTCGACCTCCCGCGGCCGGACGCATGAGCGAGCTGCCGGAGCTCCCGCTTGAGCCGTGGGAGGCGACGAAGGAGACGCTTCACCTGTGGACACAGATCGTCGGCAAGGTGCGCCTCGCCTCGACGCCAGCCCAGAATCACTGGTGGAACGCCCCGCTCTACGTCGACGCGCGAGGACTGACGACACGCCGCCTGCGCTCGGAGGAACGCGATTTTGACATCTCGTTCGATTTCGTCTCGCACCAGCTCATCGTGCGAACGAGCGCGGCGAAGCCGGAGTGGTTCCCGCTCGCGGACGGGCTCTCGGTGGCGGCCTTCTACGACCAGCTCTTCGCCATGCTCACCGGGCTCGACATCCAGGTCGAGATCAAGGCCGAGCCGTACGGGATCCCCATGACGACGTCCTTCGCCGAGGACACCGAGAATGCCTCGTACGATCGAGAGGCGGTTGTGCGCTTCTGGCAGGCGCTTCGCTGGGTCGACTGGACGTTCCAGGAATTCGCGGGCTGGTTCTGCGGCAAGACGAGCCCCGTGCACCTCTTCTGGCACGGCTTCGACCTCGCCGTCACCCGCTTCTCGGGCGCACGCGCAGGCGACAACCCCGATGCGGACCGCGTCACGCGCGAGGCCTACTCGCACGAGCTCATCAGCTTCGGCTTCTGGCCCGGAGACCAGAAGGTGCCGGAGCCCACGTTCTATTCGTACTCCGCGCCCGAGCCCGCCGGCCTCGCGGAGCAACGACTCCGCCCGGAAGCGGCGAGCTGGCGGCAGCCGTACGGCCAGAGCCACTTCGCGCTCCTCCCGTACGAGGCGGTGCGAGCCGCGAACGACCCGCGCGGGACCCTTCTCGACTTTCTGCAGAGCGCCTATGACGCGGGAGCGATGCTCGCCGGCTGGGATCGCGACGCGCTTCGCTCGAACTGGTGCCCACCGGCCGTGGCCGCGGGGTGGCGGTGACTACCGCGCGCGATCCTTCATCGTCGTCTCCCGGTTCTTCTTCGCGTACTTCTTCGTGACAAGGCGGCCCGTCCGAGCATCCCGGTACCGCCGCGGGGCCTTGGTCTTCTCATCGTTCTTCGCCATCTGTCTCAGCGAAGGCGAGGACCTGCGATCACAGCCCGGGTCGTTTAGGCTCACCCGTCGTGGCCGAGTTCACGCTCCGAATCCGGACGCCAGAGGGGAGCACGACGGAGGTGGGCAAGGCGGCCCTGGTCGAAGCGGCGATCGAGCTGGAGGCCGAGGTTCGGGCGAACCGAACACTGACTCGACACGGGAAGGGGCGCGATCTCCTCCACCCTTACCGTCGACGCCTCGACCTTCGACGACGCGGAGGAAACCGCGATTCGTGTGTTCGCGGCCGCGCTCGAGCAGGCGGGGGTCGACGCTGAGCACGGCTGGCTCAGGCTCGCCGAACATCGGCGCGATTCCGAGCGCGTCGATCGCGCACATCGCGTCTACCTCGTGCCCGCCGGGAAAGCGCACGCGGTGCGCGGTCGGGCGACCCGAGAAGGGGTAGGCGACCGCGATCTCGCCGTCCGAGCCGCGGCGGACGAGGTCTTCGCGAGCGAGCGACTCGAGCGCCCGTTCGGCGTCGAGCCCGAGCCGCTCCGCGGCCGCGCGCACCTCCACCCTGCTGGGGCGGCCTTCCGTCGCGAACCGGCGCAGGATCCAGACGTAAACCTCGCCCTCCGCATCCGTAAGCCGTGCGCGGCGCGCCGGACCGAGCTTCGAGGGCGGGATCTCGGCCAGAGCCAGCGCTGCCGCGACCCGCTCCGAGAGCTCGTTCTCCCCGTTCCGCGCGCCGGGCGGCACGGTCACCTGGCCGCCCCCCTCAGCGCGTCGCGGATCCAGGCCTCGGCAGGCTGCCGCGCTAAGCCTCGCTCGGTGCGGTACACGCGGCAGGAGAGGACGAACTCGCCCCGCTGCTCGGCGCCCGGCTCGACGTCGCGACCGTCGACTCGGATCGTGGGCGAGCCCAAGAAGCGCAACTCGCCCGCGGCACCGGGATCGACGACCTCGACGAGCTCGATCTCGGGATCGATCCGAAGCTGCGCCGCGATCCGCTCGACGAGAGCCCGCGCCGGCCCGTGGTTGGGGCAGCCGTCGAAGTAGAGGATCTCGACGCACGGCCGCCTCACGACTTCGACCCCTCGATCTGGCAGCAGGCGGCGACGTGCTCCGCATTGTCCGCCAGCAGCGACTGCGCCAGCTCGAGCATCGCCTCGACCCGCTGATCCGCGATCCGGTTGAACACCGTTCGCCCCTCCCGGCGCGCCTCGACGAAGCCGCACCAGCGCAAGCAGGCGAGGTGATTCGAGACCTGCGGCTGCGGCAGGGAAAGCCGCGCCACGAGCTCGCCGACGCTCAACTCCCCCTCGCTGCGGAGCAGCTCCAGGATGCGCAGCCTGCTTGGATCCCCGAGCCCGCGGAAGTACTTCCCCACTAGATCCGTCTCCAGCGGCGCAGCCGGAAGCCGGAACGGGGAAGCCCGCAGAACACTCACCGGCGAGGTTATATCATCACTTTTTGATATGTAGTCGGCGAGCAGCTTACGGATTCGATGCGCGAAGGGCTGATGATCCGTCGGCGAGTTCGCGCGCCGCACAGGCATGTCGCCTAAGGCGATCCGCAGGTTCGAAGGGCGACGCACCCGATCCTGCGAAGCGGTCGATCCCTGCCACTCGTAGCCCGCCCCCTTGCAGCTAAAGAGGTCGCGGCAAGCTCCGCGCCGCCGGGGCATCTTACGCGCCAACTCGACCACCGGGGAAAGCCTCTCCGATCCGCGCCGTTCTCGCCTGCGCGCGCGGACGAGCTGCGCGTCGAGGAGGTCGACTTCGCCACCGCCCAGAACTAAACTGGCCCGCTTTACCGCCGGCGGGAAGCCGCGCCGGGTGTGCTCAGAGCAGCGGCTGTAGCTTCGAGCGGCTCGCCGCAGCGGTCGCAGCGCGTGATGACCCACCTGGCCGTGAAAGGGCTCGTCCGCTCGACCCGCGGGTAGTTCCTCCAGCCGCAGCGCGGGCAATCACGCCACGGCGCGGGAGGCTCCGCGCGCGTCGGCATAGGGTCGAGTGTAGCGGCCGGCCGTTCTCTTGGCGGTGACCGCCAGGCGAGTCCCGATCGCCGCGCCCGAACTTGGAGAACCCCGACTCGGCGCTCTGTGTCGCCGTGGCGGGTCGACGTCTCGGCGTCCGTGAGCGGTGGCCCACCAAAGGGCCTCGAGATCCCACGGCTCGACCGACAGGTTGAGGCGGCGGACGTCGCCACGTGCAGCGGTTGGTGGCCGAGCTCGTTGGTCGAGAGCAAGAGAACCCGCATACAGCCAGGGTGCCCGCTACCCGTCCGACGGCTCGCCGATCACGATCTCGAGACGACCGTGGGCTGTACGCAACGCTTCTTCGACCTCGTCGGGCGTCTCGCCGCGGGCGAAGAGGAAGCCGAGGTAGCGGTCGCCCTCGGGCAGCGGCCGAACCGGCCGGCCGCGCGCGATCGAGATCTCGAGCCCGGTCACCCCGGGTACCGCCAGGGCCTCGTCTTGCCCGCGCACCTCCTCGAGCACTCCTGCCCTCGGAATCGGCAGCATCATCACCCCGGAGGCGGCCTCCTCGCGGGCCAGGCCGTCGAGGGGAAGCCCGAGGGCGTGGCGGAGGATGAGCTCCTCGAGGCTCGCGCCCAGCCCGAAGCGCAAAGACCGCGAGCAGAGCCCGCCGATCGAGCGCGCAGCGAGCTCGAGCAGCCACGCTCGGGTGCCGTCGATCCTGAGCTCGGCGTGGATCGGCCCCTCGACTAAGCCGAGGGCGGAGGCGGCAGCGGCGGTCAGGCGGGTGATCGTCTCGAGAGTCTCAGCCGGCAGGCGCGAGGGTGTGACGTAGATCGTCTCCTCGAAGTAGGGACCCTCGAGGGGATCGGGCTTGTCGAAGACCGCCAGGACCTCGAGGGCGCCGCCCCGAAGCAGGCCCTCGACAGCGACCTCGACGCCTGGGAGGTAGCGCTCGACGAGCAGAGGCCCGTCCGGGTCCTCCCCAGCCTCGCGCAGGATCTCCCGGATCCGCGCGGCGGCCGCGGCGGCGGCGGGCGGGGCGTCAGCGCGGATGACGCCACGGCTCGCCGAGAGCGAGACGGGCTTAACGACGCAGGGAGAGCCGACCTCGGCGGCGAGGAGGGCGACGTCCGCTCGCGGGCCCGCGATCCGGTACTCGGGCTGGGGAAGGTCGGCGGCCGCGAACGCCCGGCGCATGGCCGCCTTGTCTCGCGCTGCCGCCACCGCCTCGGACGGGTTGTGCGCGAGGCCGAGGCGCTCGGCGGCGAGCGCGGCGACGAGGACACATTGATCGTCGACCGCCACGACGGCGTCGAGGCGCGTCCGCGCGGCGAGGGCGACGATGGCCTGGGCGGCGGCCTCCGGGCGGCGCAGGTTCACGCGCAACGCCCGGTCTCCCATCACCCCTACAAGCGTCTGCCGACGCTCGGAGGCGACCACTACTTCCGCGCCCAGCGCCGCCGCCGCGTCGAGGAAGTCCTTCGCCCGGTACGCCGCCGTGGGCAGCAGAAGAAGCAGGCAGGACACCCGGTATCCTAGCCGTGAGCCGCCACGCGACGGGTGGGCGTTCGAGCCGGGATCGATCAATGACCGCCGATGACATCGCCGGCCGCGGGCCGGTCGTTCGGATCACCGACCTGGCCCGGGAAAAGGTGCTCCGCGTCCGCGCCGGGCAGCCCAACCCCGAGCGCCTCGCGCTCAGGATCGAGGTGATCGGAATCTCGGGCGGCGAATACGAGAGCACCGCGTCCTTCCCGCTCCTCGAGGACGCCGGACCCGACGACGTCGTCCAGCACCACAACGGCCTGGCGATCGTCATCCCCGCCGATAGCGTCGAGAAGCTGCGCGGCGCCACCATCGATCTCGAGGGAAACCCGATCCTCGGCTCCCTCCTCATCATCAACCCCAACAGCCCGAGCCCGGCCGTCGCGGCGGCGAGCCGACCGCCCCCCGACCTCAAGGGCGACGTCGCCCAGCGGGTCCTGCAGATCCTCGCCGAGCAGATCAACCCGAGCATCGCCGCCCACGGCGGCCGCGCCGAGCTCGTCGCCGTCGAGGACTCGACCGCCTACCTGCGCCTGAGCGGCGGCTGCCAGGGCTGCGCCATGGCGCCCGTCACCCTAACGCAGGGGATCGAGGTCGCCATCACGGAGGCGGCGCCCGAGATCAACCGGGTCGTCGACGTCACCGACCACGCGAGCGGCACCAACCCTTACTTCGAGACGGCCAAGAAATAACGCGAGGGGCGCGTCGCCAGTTCCGCGCGAGTTCCCGACAGGAGCCCGATGACGTAGTCGGCGTCGGAGACCCACGAGCCGAGCGGGGGTTGTTGTTTTAGGTAACAGTTACTGATCGCATCGGAGGCAAACGTTGGTATTTGACCGATGGTACACAACCGGCTAGACTGGGGCCACGATGCAGACGCTGGCCGGGATGACTATGGCCGAGGTGATCAAAGAGGCGCGCGTGCGCGCGCGTCTCTCCATGCGGGGGCTGGCGCGGCGGAGCGGCCTCTCGGCTGCGCAGATCAGCCGGATCGAGGCGGGCGAGGTCGAGCGGCCCGT
>Ga0299914_10001408_pt1 | contig 15883 bp, 12 predicted proteins | sample RVTome_10_FD_201361 | JGI IMG/M metagenome (GOLD analysis project Ga0299914, IMG submission 201361) | Soil microbial communities from uranium-contaminated site in the Upper Colorado River Basin, Wyoming, United States - RVT153D57 (version 2) ...
TGAAATAGACGCAGCCGGCGGACCCCAACGTCACAACCATCAGCCCGAGCCGATCGTGCCACAGCTGCTCTCGGGCTGCCGCCGGATCGTCGGAGCCGGTCAGGAAGCGCAGCTCCTCGTCGCTGATTTTCACGATCTCCGCCTTCGAGATGCCGAGCAGCAGGCCCTCGCGGGCGGCGGCACGGTCCGGCCAAAGCGCGAGGCGCAGATTGGGGTCGCAGGAGATCAGGCAGCCGGCGCCTCTGCCGACCTCGATCGCGTGCAGGGTGGCGCCGCGCGACGGCTCCGAGATCAGGCTGATGGTGCCAAAGTGCAGGAGCTTCGCTCCGCGGATCGCATCCGCATCGACCTCCTCGGGCGTGAGGAGCATGTCGGCACTGGGATGCCTGTAGAACATGAACTCGCGCTCGCCGTCGGCGCGCAGGGAGACGAAAGCGAGCGCGGTGCGCGCCTCGCTCGAGAAGCGAAGGGGCGCCGTATCGACGCCCGCCTCGGCGAGCGTGTTTGCGAGGAAGTGGCCGAAGGGATCGTCGCCGACCTTGCCCATGAAGGCGCTCGGTACCCCGAGCCGGGCGAGGCCCACGGCGACGTTCGCGGGCGCGCCGCCCGGCGCCTTCCGGAACGCCGGCGCATCGATCAGGCTCGTGCCGGTGACGGTCGGCACGAAGTCGATCAGAAGCTCGCCCAGACAGATGGCGTCCGCCATGACCCTCGTCCTTCTCGCTGCGGGCCGGGGAAAGAAGCTGCGCCGGCCGGGGAGGCGGCAGCCGGCGCAGCCAGCCTCGGGCTATTCGGCAGTCCAGCCCTTGTACTGCTCCACGTTCTCGCGCGTGATCAGATCGGCCGGGATCAGGATCGTGGTCTCGGCGGGCGTGTTGCCCTGCATGATGTCGTAGCCGATCTCGACCGCCTTCTGGGCCATGGCGTACGGGTCCTGGGCCGAGGAGGCCTCGATCAGGGTCTCGGACTTGAGCGCGTCCTCGATGTCGGGCGCGCCATCAACCGAGGTGATGAACAAATCGCTCCGGCCGAGCTGCTTGGCCGCGAGGTCGGCGCCGATCGCCTGCGGGTCGTTGATGGTGAACACGCTGTCGATGTCGGGGTTCGCGGTTAGGAGGCCGATCATGACCTCGAGCCCGCCCTCGCGCGAGCCCTTGCCGTTCTGGCTGTCGGACACGATGGTGATGCCGGGCGACTGGGCCAACACCTCCTTACAGCCGTTGACCCGGTCGACCACGGCGGAGACCGGCGGCCCGTTCATGATCGCGACGGCGCCCTCGCCGCCCAGCTTGTCGGCGATATATTCGCAGGCCTTCCGGCCGGCCTCGATGTTGTCGGTCTGGACCGTGGCGTCGGCCCCGGCGGCGCTGACGTCGACGGCGACCACCACAATGCCGGCCTCCTGGGCGCGCTTGATCGCCGGCTCGATCGCCGCCGGATCGGCGGCGTTGACCACGATCATGTCGACCCCGGAGGCGATGAAGTTGTCGATCTGGCCGAACTGCTTGGCGAGATCGTAGTCGGCGGAGACTGCGGTCACCTGCACGTCGTCGCCGCCCAGCTCCTTGGCCTTGGCCTCGACGCCTTTGACCACCTGGACGAAGAATGGGTTGCCAAGATTGCCCACGGTCACGCCCACCGACTTCAGGTCCTCCGCCGCGGCAGGGAGCGCGAGCGCCAGCCCGGCGACGGCTCCTAGAAGCATCGCTTTGGTTCGCATCGAGTCTTCTCCTTCCTCTTGGTTGAGCCCCGCGACCTGGCCTCGTTGGGCGGGTCGGAGGCGACGTCAGCGTCCCCGGGCGAGCCCGGAACTCAGGTGCGCGCGCTCCCCTTGAGCCGGAACCGGTCCAGAGTGACCGCGCCGATGATGACCAGGCCCTTGATGATGAACTGCCAGATCTCGCTGACGTTCATCAGGATCAGGCCGTTCGACAGGACGGCGATGATCAGCGCGCCGATCAGCGTCCCGACGATCGTACCGATGCCGCCGACGAAGCTCGTGCCGCCAAGGATCACCGCGGCGATCGCGTCGAGCTCGTAGGCGAGGCCGAGCTGGGCGCCGTTGGCGGAGAAGGTGCGCGCCGCGGACATCACGCCGCCGAGACCGGCGAGCAGGCCCGAGACGGCGTAGACGAACAACAGGATCATCCAGACCTTGATGCCGGAGAGACGGGCGGCGTTGGGGTTGCCGCCAACGGCATAGATGCGCACGCCGAGCACGGTCCGACGCAGGACGAACCAGCTGACCGCGATCACCAGAAAGGCGATGATCACCAGCCAGGGTATGCCGAACAACCGGGCGTTGCCGATCCAGGCGAAGGACAGCTGCGGGTTGAACACGGTCGTATCGGCGCCAAGGAGGCGGGCGAGGCCGCGCACCGCGGTCATCGCCCCGAGCGTCACGATGAACGGCGGCAGGTTGACGAAGGCCACCAGCGAGCCATTGATCATCCCGAAGAACAGCCCCATCAGCAGGGCCGCCGGAATGGCGAGAAACGAGAAGCCGGTGAGCGACACGGACACCGCGGTGACCGCCGAGATGGCCAGCACCGAGCCCACGGCGAGGTCAATGCCGCCGGTCAGGATCACGAAGGTCATGCCGGCAGCGAGCACGATGTTGATCGAGGCCTGTTGCATGACGATCGCGATGTTGGTCGCGTTCAGGAACTTGCCGGTGGCGAGATGGAAGCCGATCGCGATCAGGATCAGGACCGGCAGCATGCCGATCGCCTGAATGACGCTTCGCATCTGCACCGCGCGCGCCGAAAGGCCCTGTCCGACGGGCGCCGCGGCGGCACCGGTTTGCGTGGTCGACATCGATTATCCTCCCCGAGGGCCAGTCGCGGCTCACGCTGCCACGCCGGCCGCATACGCCATGATATTCTCCTGGGTGACCGGACGCCCGCCGGGCCCCCCGACCTCGCCCTCGATGTGCCCCTCGCGCATCACCAGGACGCGGTCGCAGATGCCGATCACCTCCGGCAGCTCGCTGGAGATGACGATGATCCCGATCTCGCGCTTGGCGAGGTCGTCGATCAGCCGGTAGATCTCGGACTTGGCGCCGATGTCGACGCCCCGGGTCGGCTCGTCCAGGATCAGCACGCGCGGACCGATCTCCAGCCAGCGCGAGAGCAGCACCTTCTGCTGGTTGCCGCCGGACAGGCTGCCGACGTTGACCAGGGGGCTCGGCGCGCGCACGCGAAGCGCGTTGAAGGCCTGCTGGGCGCGCCGGCGGGCCGAGGCGAGGTTGAGCACGCCGCCCTTGCGGGCGTCGCGGTCGATCACGCCGATGTTGATGTTGTCGCCGCAGGACATGTCGAGGAACAAGCCGAGCGCCTTGCGGTCCTCGGTCAGGTAGGCGAGGCCGGCGTCGAGCGCGTCCTTGGGGCCCGTGGCGCGCAACGGCCGGCCCTCGAGCAGGACCTCGCCGCCGGCCTTCGCATCGGCGCCGTAGATCAGTCGCGCGAGCTCGGTCCGGCCCGAGCCGACCAGGCCCGCGATGCCCAGCACCTCGCCCTGATGAAGCTGGAAGCTGCAGGGCTTGACCCGTCGGCCGCCGTCAGTCAGGCCCTTGACCTCGAGGATCACCGGGCCGCGCGAGCCGTGCGGATCGTGCTCCTTCTTGTAGAAGCTCGACAGGTCGCGGCCGACCATCATCTTGACCAGCGCATCGGCGCTGATCTGGTCCTTCTCCAGCGTCCCCACATAGCTGCCGTCGCGCAGCACCGAGACCCGGTCCGAGAGCTCGTAGACCTCGGCCATGCGATGGCTGATGTAGATCAGCGCGATGCCCTCCGACCGCAGCTGCCGCACGAGGTCGAACAGACGCTCGGTCTCGCGGGAGGACAGCGCGGTGGTCGGCTCGTCGAGCACCAGGATCTTCGACTTGGCCTGCAGGGCTCGGGCGATCTCGACCAGCTGCTGCTCGGCGATCGAGAGGCCGCCGACCGGGGTATGGGGACCGAACGGCGCGCCCAGGCGCTCGAGCACCGGGCGGCAGGCCTCGGCCATGGCCGCGCGGTTGACCATGCCCCGCGAGTGGATCTCGTCGCCGAGAAAGATGTTCTCGGCCACGCTCAGGTTCGGGGCGAGGCTGAGCTCCTGGTAGATGATCGCGATGCCCTGGCGCTTGGCGGCGATCGGGTCGCCGGTCTGTACCGGCTCGCCGTCGATCAGGATCTCGCCGCCCGGGTCCGCCTGGTAGGCGCCAGAGAGGATCTTCATGAGCGTCGACTTGCCGGCGCCGTTCTCGCCCATCAGCGCGAGCACCTCGCCGCCCCAGGCCTTGAGCTGGACGTTGCTCAGCGCCTTGATGCCCGGGAACGTCTTCGAGACGTTGCGCATCTCGAGGGTCGGCGGCCTGCCGCCATTGCTCGCCATCGGTGCAGCCTCCCCGCTGCGTCGGTTCGTCGGCCTCCCTACGAGGCTACTGGCCCAGCAGGATCTCGCTATTCGGATAGAAGCTCAGGTGCAGCGGCAGGATCGCGGCGCCGATCGCCGCCGCCCAGCGCCCCACCGTACCAAGCCTCAGCTCCGGCGTCTCGCGCGCCTCGGGCGCCGCCTGGTCGAGGGCGACCGCGAGGCGTCCGGCGAGATCCTGGAGCACGGATCCCGGCAGATCGCCGTGCAGGACGATCGCGTCGACGTCGAGTACGCGTGCCGCGGATAGGAGCGGCACGACCAGAGCGTCGACGCAGTCCTCGAGCCAGCCGCTCACCAGGGCGCCCTCGCCCGCCATCGCGTTCTCCAGGTCGCCCCGGCTCCCGACCGCCACGCCCGATCCCCGCAGGTGGCGGATCAGGGAGCTGATCGAGGCCCGGGTGAGCAGGATGTCGTAGGGGCCGTTCGGCCTCGGCGCGCTCGCAAGGCGCGACGGCGCGACCGGCATCAGGCCGATGTCGCCGGCATTGCCGTGGACGCCGCGATGATATTGCCCGCCGAGGATGACCCCGCCGCCGACCGCCGTGCCGACGAACACGTAAAGGAAATCGTCGAGCTCGCGGCCGCGGCCGTTGAACAGCTCAGCGACCGCCGCGGCGGTGCCGTCGTTCTCGTGGAACACGCGAAGGCCCGTGTCGTCCTCGAGGCGCGCCGCTATGTCGAAGCGGTTCCAGGCCTCGAACGCGGCGGACGAGATGTCCAGCTCGCGCCGCCAGCTGCCCATGTTGTAGGGGGTAGCGACGCCGAGCCCGGCGAGGCGACCGGCGCCGGAGGCGGAAATACGCTCGCGCAGCGCGTGGATGTCAGCATGGACCAGGATCATCGCCTCATCGGGCAGGGGAAACGCCCGTTCGTGCCGACGCTGCTCGATCACATTGCCGCAGAAGTCGACCAGGATCGCGTCAACCGAGCGGCGCCCCACCTTGATGCCGATGGCGTACGCACCTTCGGGGTTGAGGCTCAGCACGGTGGCCGGCTGGCCGCGCATGCCGGTGCGCTTGCCCTCGACGCGCACCAGCTTCTGCGCCTCGAGCTCGCGCACGATCACGCCCGCGGTGTTGCTGGTGAGGTTGGCGTGGCGGGCGAGCTCGCCCTTGGAGGCACGGCCGAGCTTGCGCAAGGCGGTCAGGATCACGCGCTCATTGAAGTGGCGAACGTTCGCCGAGTTGCTGCCCTGTCCGCTGAGTCCCTCACGCACGAGCGTTGTGCTCCCCCGGGCTCCGTTCGCGGCGCTTCGATCGCCCCTTCTCTGCCCAGGATGCCAGGAAGGGATGGTAGCGTCAATAATTAATTCATCGTGCATTACCTTTAGCGGACCGCCCCACCCTCGAAGAGACCGCCTGCGGCCTCGCCCCACCTCCAAGCCGGAGGGCGCGCTCGGCACGATGCCGCCGCCTTCCCCAGCGCCATGGCTTGGTCAAGTCGGTACGAGCGAGGACGGGTGGCCAGATCACGGGAACGCGTCCGGCTTCCGGCTCGCCGCGCATGGCCCGGGCCCTGCCCGATGATCCTCGCGTGGTCCGCCGCGAGCTTCGTCAACACAAGACGCCTCGCCCCTGAACGGCAGTAACGTGCCTCGTTTATTAATTCATGATGGCTTAGTGCTGGCCTCTCATCCTCTTCTGATTTACAAGATGCCTTTCACTCGGTCAAAGAAGCAAATAAGCTTCGCCCGATCATCGGTCGCGACCAAGACCGGGGTCGGCAAGGAGGGGAGGCCGGACATGGACCCGAGGACAGCCATGATCCTGGCGGCTGCGCTCGCCCTCGCCCTCGTCGGCGAGGCCCGGGCCGGCCAGTTCGTGGACTGGCTCGACGGTGGCACCGTGCTGCTCAAGCTCGGACCCGACTACGACGACGTCGTGATCGAGACCTCGCAGGAGGAGCTCGGCAGCGCCTTCGGGCCCGACGCCCGGCCCTTCGCGGACACCACGATCCGGCTCCTGACCCACGACGAAGGCGTCAAGGGACCGATTTCCGGACCGATCCAGGCCCTGCGCCCGGTCTGGGAGGAGCTGACCGGCGGCACCCTGGAGATCGATCTAGTCCCGATCAGCGAGCTTTACGCCAAGGCGATGCTCGATCTCGAGCGCGGCACCGGCCACTACGACGCGATCGTGGTTCCTGCCTACTTCTACGGCGACCTGGTCGCCGGCAACTTCATGGCTCCGGTCGACGGCCTCATGGCCGACGGCCGGTTCCCGCGCTGGAGCTACGACTCCATGCCGCGCGCGCTGCGCGCCCTGCACACCTGGGACGGCGTGGGCTACGGCGTGCTGAACGACGCCGACGGCCAGATCCTCTACTACCGGCGGGACGTGCTGAACGATCCGGCGTGGCAGGAGCGTTTCCGAGCCGACCTGGGCTACGACCTGCCGGTGCCCCCCCGGACCTGGCAACAGGTGCTCGACGTCGCACGATTCTTCGAGGGCAAGAACTGGGACCGCAACGACGATCTCGCCGACAGCGGCATGGTCATGCACCTCAAGGCCGGGGAGCAGGGGCACTACCATTTCCAGTCGTTGTCCGCGTCGTTCGCCATCACCCCCGGCGAGGCGCTCGACCGCCACCACAATGTCTACTGGTTCGACCCGACCGACATGACGCCCCTGATCAACAGCCCGGGCCACGTCGCCGCGCTCGAGTTCCTGCAGGCCCTGAACGGGACCGGGCCGATCGAGCAGATCGGCTGGCGCCTGCCCCAGGGCTGGGAGTATTTCCTGCGCGGCAAGGCGGTGTTCATGTTCACCTGGGGCGACCTCGGCGCGCTCTGCCAGGACGAGACCCGCTCGCTGGTCAAGGGCCAGTGCGCGGCCACGGTCCTGCCGAGCTCCGATCGCTATTGGGATCACGAGACCGGCGCCTGGGTCGAGGACGCCGCGCCGCGCTTCGTCGGCAACACCGTGGGCGGCTCCTGGCACGGCGTGATCTCCAAGCTGTCCCCGAAACAGGAAGCCGCCTACTCGTTCCTCGCGCTGATGGCGATCCCGCCGGTCTCGCTCTGGAACGTGGAGCATGGCTGGACCGGCGTCGATCCCGGCTTCTTCCACCAGTTCCCGCCGCCCGACGGCGACGCGCGGCTTGCCGACTACATCAAGGCGGGCTGGGACCGGCAGGACGTGACCGACTATCTCAAGGCCTACCACGACACCTTTACGGCGCCGACCATGCTGCCCTATCTGCGGATCCGCGGCACCCCGGAATACTGGTCGGTGCTGGACAGCGAGGTCGCGATCGCGCTCGGCGGCCGCAAGAGCGCGAAGCAGGCACTGGACGACGTCGCCGAGGCCTGGGAAGGCATCACCGACCGGCTCGGCCGCGAGGAACAGCTCCGCGCCTACCAGGGCGCAATCGGCTACGAGGGTCCTCCAAGCTGATCACTGCGCGCCGATCAGCGCGCCTGCGGGCTCGAGCTATGCAGAGGCCCCCACCGCGCAACGACGAAGGGATCGTCCCGCCGTAGCGCGGTCGTGGGGCACCCGGACCTTCGTGTTGCTTGCCCGCCGAGATCGGGACCAGAGACCGGTCTCATAGGCCGCGTACCGGCTCCTGTGACGTTGACACGCTCGAGACCGCCTCAGGAAGTGCATGATTCTCCAGTCAACGTCCACCGCAATGTGGGTGGTCCATAACCCATTGAAATCGCGGCGTCGCGGTAGGGCTTGAGGTCGTTGCCCGCGAGCTCGATCGCCTGGGGCTTGCTGTTGCCGGCATCGCCGCCGCGCGCCACGGCTGCCAGGTGCAGGGTCTTGCCGACCCGATCGAGCGGCAGTAGCCGGCGAAGGGTGCCCGACCACGGGTGCCGGCGAGCAGGCCGCGGCCGCGGGCGGGGGCGCCGGTGGCTACGCGCTGAAGAAGGTCGCCGCTGCGTCGCTGGGCTCCTCGGAGACGGTCACGGTCGGCGCGGGCGGGACCGCCGGTGATGGCACCAACGCCGCCACGGGAGGAGGCACATCCTCGTTCGGGGCACACTGCTCCGCGACCGGCGGCGCCGGCGGGTCCACTGGCACCGCCGCGAGCGGCAGCGGCATCTTCGTGGGCGGCCTGCCCGGCCTGGGCGCGGACGGCGACCTCAGTCTCGAGGGTGGCGCCGGCGGCACCTCCAACATCATCGGCGGCATACGGGTCTCCATGGGCTTCGGCGGTGGCAGTCTCTATGGGGGCAGCACCCGGTCTCCCAGCAACAACGAGGGGCTCTCGGGCGTCAGCCCCGGCGCGGGAGGCTCGGGCGCGGCCTCCAGCGGAAGCCAGAGCGCCCGTAACGGCGGTAACGGGGCCGCGGGCATCATCATTGTGTGGGAGTACCTGACGTGAAGGCGCTCATCGACCCGCGCTCGGGACGCGTGTGCGAGCTCCGGCAAGAGGCGTTCGCGGTGGCGGACCCGTTGTTCTGGCTCGACGTCGGCAACGAGGTCACCACGCAGTACAGCTATGACGGCGGCAAGGTGGTGCCCCCGGAAGCACCCGCTCTCGAGGAGGTGCGCGGACTCGCGATCGAGCGGGTCGAGCACAGGGCCGAGCTCGAGCTGCAGGCGGCCCTGGGCGCGAAGCTGCCGGCGTCTGTGCTCCTGTTCCAGGCGCTCTCCGACGAGCTGACGCGCTTCCAGGCGGATCAGGCGCCCACGGCCGAGAACTACCCGCTCCTGGCTTCCCTGGTCGGCAAGCGCGGCGCTGTGGATCTGCAGCAGGCGGCTCAGCTGGTGGCCGAGCGGCGGGCCCGGTGGCTTCAGCGTGCCGCCGCCGTCGAAGCGCTCCGGCTCGAGAGCCTGGAGGATCTCGAGGCTGCCCAGAGCCAGGAGGAGATCGACGCCGTGCTGAAGGGCCTCGATTGGGGCCGGGCTCAGCGGCTGCCGGGAGAGGCGATAGGAGGCTGACCCAGAACTTCACCCTGCGCGAGCTGGCCGGTCCTGTACGTCAGTTATCAAGTTTGCCAGGTGACAGCAGCCGGACCTCGCCAGCATTTCGCCGGGCGCGACCCCGGCGATCTCGATGAGCAGCTTGTTCATGATCGCTTGGGCGAAAGCCGTGAAGTCCTCGGCCACCACGATGAATGCGCCGGGCCCGCCGATCACGTGCTCTTCGAAATAGCGATCCAGATCGGCAAGCGGTGTCCCGCCCCACGGGTTGGGGCGGCCGTTGAGGATCGGCAGCCCGTTGATGGTGATGCCAGCCGCGACCGCCTGATCACGGGCCCATTCTGCGGGGCGGCCACGGTTGTTGTCGCCGTCGCCCGAGACGTCGATCACGCGTCTCGAGCCCTGGTAGCCATTGTTATCGAACAGCTTGGCAGAATAGTCGATAGCGCCGCTGATCGAGGTCCACCGGCCGGTCGAGAGCGGTGCCTCGGCGAGTGCGTCGGCCAGCATTTTGGCGCTGGCATCGTCGCGCACCAGGGTCCACTCGATCAGCGTCTGCTGATCATCATCACTGGCCCACTCGATATAAGTGATCGCGATGCGACCGTGCACGCCACTTTGAATCGCCTGAATGATCTCCGGGTGCGCCAGCGCCCGGATATAGCCTTCGCGCTGCAGTCTGGCCTCGATCTCGTCGATACTGCCGGAAATGTCGACCGCGAGCACGAGTTCGAGATCGACCGGCAGGCCGCCGCCCTCCTGCGCCATGACTGGCACGGGGACCACGAAAGCGGCGAGGAATGCGCCGCAGCGAAGCAATGTCTGAACCTGCATGGAGGGTGGCTCCCCAAAGGGCAACAGTTCGCGACTGTCCAGTTCGGCCGAGGCTCGAACCATCTTAGAGAGTTGTGATGCGGCCGGCTTCAGCGAGCATCCTACTCGTACTTGCCTTCGATCGCGGGGCGAGGCGATTCGGCCCCATTCCCGGGCTCCCGGAAGGGCCCACGGTTGGAAGCAATGCTATACAGCGATCCCGGGGCCAGCTTGAGCGGGAACGCCAGTACCCAAGGATTACGTCCGACGTTGCTGGCGTGCGCGCTACTGGACCTCCCGTCCGGTTAGGTATCGACGAGCGGACGCCAGACGCTGGCAAGCAGCAGGTGGGCCGCCACCGCGGCGCGAGCAGGCTGATCGTCGCGGTGGGGGAACCCGCTCGGCATTGAGTGCACATGAATGCGACTAGCGTCCTTTCCGCAGCAGTTCCGCTGCATGGGTCCGGACCGCCGCCGCAGCGCGACGGGGCTAGATTTCGACTTGGCTGCCGATCTCGACCACCCGATCCGGCGGCAATCGGAAGTAGCGCGTGGCGTCGAGCGCGGTGTTCGTCATCTGCATGAAGATCTGCTCACGCCACGGCTGAAGGTCCGGGCGGTCCGACGGGATGAGATTTTCGCGGCTGAGAAAGTACGAGGTATCCATATAGGTGGGCTCCGGCGCGCCGAGCTGGCATCGTGCCAGAGCGGCCGTGACGTTCGGATGCTCCAGGAAGCCGTAGCGAAGCAGAACGCGATGGAAGTTTCCTCCCAGGTGTTCAACTTGCACCCTTTCGGACTCCGGCACTTGGGGTACTTCCTCCGTCTGGACCTTCAACACCACCACACGCTCGTGCAGGACCTTGTTGTGCTTGAGATTGTGCAGCAGGGCGCGCGGCACAGCATCCGGGTTGCCCGTCAAGAACACCGCCGTGCCAGGGACGCGCACCAGCTTCTGGTGAGGGAGGCTGGCCAGAAAAGAGCGCAACGATGGGGCGTCCCGGTACAGACGCTGGAACAATACCTCGCGCCCGGTCCGCCAGGTGGACATCAGGGCGAAGACTGCTGCCGCGAAGGCGATCGGGAACCAACCGCCGGCGGGGATCTTGAGCGCATTGGAGCTGAAAAAGGCGAGGTCGACGGCAACGAACGACGCGAACGCCAGCCCGGCGGCCGCCGGGTGCCAGCGCCATAAAGTGATCGCGACGATGCAGGCGAGGATGGCATCGATGATCATGGCGCCGACGACCGCGATGCCGTAGGCGGCGGCGAGTTGGCTCGACGATCCGAAACCGACCACGACCGCGACGATGGCGACCATGAGCGCCCAGTTGACCCGCGGCAGATATACTTGGCCGCTCTCCTGCTTTGAGGTGTGGCGAATCTCGAGCCGCGGAAGATAGCCAAGCTGAATCGCTTGCCGGGTCAGCGAGAATGCCCCCGAAATGACTGCCTGGGAGGCTATGACCGTAGCCCAGGTCGCCAGCACGACCATGGGATAGAGCGCCCACGGAGGCGCAAGGAGATAGAATGGGTTGACTACCGCGCCCGGGTCGCGAATCAGGAGCGCCCCCTGGCCGAAGTAGTTGAGAAGCAGTGCTGGCAGAACAAAGCTGAACCAGGCAAACCGGATCGGCCACCGGCCAAAGTGCCCCATATCGGCGTACAAGGCCTCCGCCCCGGTGACCGCCAGGACAACAGCGCCAAGCGCCACGAAGGCTTGCCAACCATGGCTCGCAAACAGGGTGACTGCGTGGATCGGGTTGAGCGCCCGCAGAACGCTTGGATCTCCGAGAATTTGCCATAGGCCGAGCAGAGCCAGCGTGGCAAACCAGACGCACATCACGGGGCCGAACAGCTTGCCGACGCCGCCCGTACCGCGACGCTGCACCAGGAACAGCCCGACCAGGATCGCGATCGCGAGGGGCACGACATAGGGTTCGAACGCAGGTGTCGCGACCTTCAGCCCCTCGACCGCGCTGAGCACCGAGATGGCCGGGGTGATGATGCCGTCGCCGTAGAACAGCGCGGCGCCAATCATCGCAAGGACGATCGCCAGCTGCTGCCGTCGCCCACCCGCGCGCAGGCCACGCAGCGCAAGCGTCGCAAGCGCAAGGACGCCGCCCTGGCCCTGATTGTCCGCCCGCATGATGACGGCGACGTACTTGATCGTGACGATGACGAGCAGAGCCCAGAAGACGAGAGAAAGTACGCCGAGAACGGTCGCTTCGCCGAGCGGCAGCCCACCGAGGCCGAACGCCTCGCGCATGGTGTAGAGAGGGCTCGTACCGATGTCGCCGTAGACGACGCCGATCGCACCGACGACCAGGATCGGCAACCGGCTCCCAGAAGAACCGGAAGGTCCGTCGTTATTGGGGGATCTCATCGTGGGGCCTTGCCCTTATGGCAGACGCGCAACGAGCAGTCCTTCCCGTGCCAGCTGGACCACGATGCGTCGACCCACCGCCACCTAACTCCGTTCAAAATGGGTGCAGCGCGGGCGATATCGCAGCCCCTGAACTGCAGACCCAGAACACGATCGGCCTCGAGATCTGTAGCCACCTATTAGCTCTCTCATCCTCACAGGGGCAGGCTTCAGCAATCAGCAGGTTTCTAAGCTGAGATAGAGCGCTTGACCTGGAACGAGCCTGGACAGCAGCGTAGGGCTCGATGCCCATAGTCTTGAGCACGCGCCGCGGACCGGGGGTAATCGGGCCTGAACGACATCGTGGCGCACGTCTTTCGCGTGCGTGTCTGCTGCCGGACGACCTGATTAAGCGGCTGCGCGATGGAAGGTCTATGTGCGCGACCAGATCGGCGCGCCATGCAGCACTTCTTCCCAATCTCACTGCGCTCCGCGATTTGCCATGCGCGTCGCCGCCGATCGGGTCGATGCGGAGATGGTCACCTAGATGCGGGCGAATGCCGCCGCCGGACCTTGGCCGGCCCAGGACTGGGTTCTGGCGTGCGTCAACGATCGCCCGTGGCCAGTCCGGCGTCTCGCCGCCGATATAGGTCGGGGAAGCATTTCTCAATGGGTCATCAAGACGGGCAGCTCAGCGTGGTCGAGGACGTGCTCGGTCACGCCACCGAACACGACCTGCCGCATGCGGCTGTGCGAGTAAGCGCCGATGACCAGGAGGTCTGCCGGCATAGCCTCCGCCTCGGCCAGGAGGACGTCCCGGACGCGGCGCGAACCCTGCTCTATGGGGCGGGCTTCGGCGGTGATGCCATGCCAGGCGAGAGAGCGGGCGAGGTCGTCCGCATCCGGCTTCGGCGGCGGCCCGGTGTCCACGGACACGATGGTGACGCGCCCGGCCTGTCGCAGGAGGGGAAGCGCGCTGGTCACCGCGCGTGCCGCTTGCGGGCTCCCATTCCATGCCAGCAGCACCGCATTGCCGACCGACGCGGGCACGCTCGGCGGGGCGAGCAGCAGGGGCCGCCCCGTCTCCAAGAGCGCCGCCTGTACCGTGTCGTGGGAGGAGCCACGCGGGCCGCGACGGGCGATGACGGTGAGATCGAAAATCCGGCCCAGCTCGCCCACGACCTCGTTCTCGAAGCCCGTGACCTCCTCCCAGGAGGCCGAGGGCTGTTCGGATGTTCCCGGTGCATCCTGCACCGCCGCGCCGGCCCGCACCGCCGCCTCCTCGAAGAAGCGCCTGAGCTCGGCCGCCTGGCGCTGCACCTCGCGCTCGGCAGGCGCCTTGAATTTTTGGAAATCGCTGCTCGCCTCTTCCGTGGTCATGCGCGTGGCTATCAGCGCATGGGTGGCAGGCCTTGCCAGATCGGGCAGCACATGCAATCCGTGAACGTGGCCGCAAAAGCGCTTGGCGACGTGGAACGCCGCCTCGATCGCGCTTTCGGCGTTCTCCCGCCGCCCGACCGGCACCAGGACCGTGCGGTAGCTCATCCCGCCATACTCCTTCGAAATCACGACCGCCCGGCCTCGCCGCCGGCGCGGCCTCGCCGCGTCACTCGGCGGGGCGGCTGGCAGCGGTTGGCTTTCCGCGCCGAACTACCGGCCCCAGCACTAGCGAGATCAGCGGCCAAAACAGCATGAGCATAGCCAGACCGACGATCCCGGCGACCAGCGCGTTCGACCAGAAGATCGAGAGACTGCCGTCGGAGAGCAGCATCGACTGGCGGAACGAGCTCTCCGCGAGGCCACCCAGCACCAGCGCGAGGACCAGCGGCGCCAAGGGGTAGTTGAGCTTCTTGAAGACGTAACCGACCACGCCGAAGACCAGCATGGCAGTTATGTCAAAGAAGGAGTTGTTCACGGTGTAGGCGCCGATCGCGCAGATCATGACGATCACCGGCGCAATGACGCTGAACGGGATGCGCAGGACTGCCGCGAACAGCGGCACCGTGGTCAGGACCACGATCAGTCCGGCGATGTTCGCGATATACATGCTGGCGATCAGCCCCCAGACGAACTCCTTTTGCTCGACGAACAGGAGCGGCCCCGGTTGCAAGCCCCAGATCAGTAGGCCGCCCAGCAGGACGGCGGCGGTCGGCGAACCGGGAATGCCAAGCGTCAGCATCGGCAGCAACGCGCTCGTGCCGGCGGCGTGGGCCGCGGTTTCCGGCGCCACCACGCCCTCCAGCTCGCCGGTCCCGAACTTGTCGCCGTTTTTCGAGAAGCGCTTGGCGAGGCCGTAGCTCATGAACGAGGCGGGTGTGGCGCCGCCTGGCGTGATGCCCATCCAGCAGCCGACCAGCGCGCTGCGCAGTGAGGTGATCCAGAACTTCGGCAGCTGAGCCCAGGTCTGGAACACCACCTTGGGATCGAGCCTGGCCCCCGTACCCTTGAAGGCGAGCCCTTCCTCCATGGTCAGCAGGATCTCGCCGATCCCGAACAGACCGATCACCGCGATCAGGAAGTCGAAGCCGTGCAGGAGTTCGTTGAAGCCGAACGTCAGGCGGAGCTGCCCGGTGACGGTGTCGAGGCCCACGGAGGCGAGCGCAAAGCCCAGCATCATCGACGCGATGATCTTGAATGGGGATTCCTTGCCCATGCCGATGAAGCTGCAGAAGGTCAGGAGCTGGACCGCGAAGAACTCCGGCGGGCCGAACTGCAGCGCGAAGCTGGCGACCAGGGGCGAGAGAAAGGTAATGACGACGACCGCGAACAGGGCACCGACGAAGGACGAAGTGAAGGCCCCGGTGAGCGCCTCGCCAGCCCGGCCGCGCTGCGCCATCGGGTGGCCATCGAAGGTCGTCGCGACCGACCACGGCTCGCCCGGAATGTTGAACAGGATCGAGGTGATCGCGCCGCCGAACAGCGCTCCCCAGTAGATGCTGGAGAGCATGATAATGGCGGTCGTGGGCGGCATGGCGAAGGTCAGCGGCAGGAGAATCGCGACGCCGTTGGCGCCGCCGAGACCTGGTAGCACGCCGATCAGGACGCCAAGGATGACGCCCACGAACATGAACATGATGTTGTACGGGTCGAGAGCGACCGCGAAACCGTGGAAAAGCGGGACCAGGCCCTCCACGCCTTATCCTCCCAGGAGAGCGCCGCCGTATGGTCGGCCGCAGCTTTGAGCGAAGTCTTCGATGGGCCTGGCCCGCCGGCGTGGGTGCGCCGAGGGATCGCCCGAGGGTATCGGTCTCATCGGCTTCCCGGCGACTTTGATCGGAGCCAGCCCGGCGGCATGATGGTTCGAAGCTCGATCGAGCGTTCAGTAGCCGAGGAAGGTCTCGAGCGGTCCCTTCGGAAGGGATATCAGGAACCAGACCTCGAACAGAAAGAACAGGGCGACGGGGATGAGC
>Ga0299914_10001409_pt1 | contig 15881 bp, 13 predicted proteins | sample RVTome_10_FD_201361 | JGI IMG/M metagenome (GOLD analysis project Ga0299914, IMG submission 201361) | Soil microbial communities from uranium-contaminated site in the Upper Colorado River Basin, Wyoming, United States - RVT153D57 (version 2) ...
CGCGTGGCTCCACGGGGCTCGCGAGCGGCTCGCGGACGAGCCTCGGGCGAACATGGCGCTCCTGCGCGGCGCGTCCTCGCTTCCGACATGGCCCCGGTTCGCCGACGTGTTCGGGATGCGCGCCTCCGCGGCCGCCGCGTACCCCATGTACCGCGGGGTGGCCCGGCTCGTCGGCATGGACGCGATCGAGGTCCTCGAAGGTCCGGAGCCACTCGTGGAGGCGTTCCGACGGCGCTTCGACGACTACGAGTTCCATTTCCTCCACTTCAAGCCGCCCGACAAGGCGGGCGAGGACGGGGACTTCGAGCGCAAGGTCGCGGTGATCGAGGAGGCCGACCGCATCGTCCCGGCGCTCATGGACGTGGGGCCGGACGTCGTGATCGTCACGGGCGACCACTCCACTCCCTCCCGACTCCGCAGCCACAGCTGGCACCCGGTGCCCTTCCTCATCTCCGGGGGCGCGGCGCGGAACGGAACGCCGCGCAGCTTCGGCGAGACGCCGTGCGCGGGTGGCGCGCACGGCATCGTGAGGGGTCGCGCGCTCATGCCGCTCGCCGTCGCGCGGGCGGGCCGCCTGGCGAAGTTCGGGGCCTGACACGCGAACGGCCCGAGCGTCCGCGGCGCGGACGACCGGGCCGCTTCGCTCCCGAGCGCGTCGCGGGCTCAAGCCGTCGAGCGGGCCTCGTCGGCGTACTCGATCCCCGCGCCACCCATCGCGACTCCCGTGCCGACGATGATGATCCCGAACACGAGGTCGTTGAACAGGCCCTGCGCGTTCGAGAGGTACCCGTGCAGGAACGGCGAGAACATGCTGTAGGCGCCCACCGCGATCAGGAACCAGCCGCTGAAGCGGTTGATCCCGAGGTGGAAGGAGATCGTGACGGCGATGATCGCCGCGCCCAGCACGACGCTGTGCCACCAGAGGAACCCGACCGGGTAGCCCCAGATGAACGGGGCGCCCATGTACCAGAGCCCCAGCCCGATCCCCACGTAGCGTGACGCCATCGGCCCCTCTCGGGTGTTTGTGGAATATCGTCGGCCGTGGAGCGCCCGGGGTGCGATCGCCCCGGGCACGGATCGCCCGATCTCCCCGGCACATGATGCGCCGCCTCACGGCGGGCCGCAAATCAGGAGACGAGCGGGTTCACCACTCTCAGGAAGCGGAACTTGAGGAAGTCCGAATCGGCCGTCCGGATCTCCTTCACGCCGTGTTCCCTCATGAGCACTGCGGTGTGAAAGTCGTGGAGGAGGCTCCCCCTGACCCACGGGCACTCCGCGGCGACGTCGCGCAGGACATCGTCGTGGCGCTCCGACTCGACGAGGACGCGGAAACGCGGGGTGCGGAGAAGCACGTCCACGAAGCGGTGTCCGTCGGCCAGGCTCAGCGGGCGCTCGGCCACGGCGGGGTGGGTAACCACCCGCAGGAACTCGTACAGGATGGGCCACGTCGCGAACCAGTCCGAATCGCTCGATCGCCATTCGGAGAGGGCCGCCGCCGCCCGGGCGTGGTGTGGCGAGCTTGAAAGGGCGGCGTGGACGAGGACGTTCGTGTCGGCGACGAACACGTCATCCGCCTTCGGGGCCGTAGATCTCCAGATCCCCCGGCCGGTCCATGGCGTCGTACAGCGCGGCGCGGTCCGCAGGATCCACCTTCAGCGTACCGGCGTCGAACGTCGGCAGGGGTTCGGGCTCGGTCGCCGTGGCCGGCGTCTCCAGGCCCCGGCGGATGAACTCGGTCGCCAGTCCCGAGATCGTTCGCCCCGCCTCGGCCGCTCGCGCCTTGAGCGCCCTGTACACCGCGTCGGGTATGATGAGCGTGGTCCTCATGCATAAAAGCATACTTCTGCGTATGCATGTGCGTCAACGCGGGCTCATCGCTGTCGGGCCGCGCCTTCTTTCCGCCGGGAGGGAAGCGCGATCTCCTCTCTCTCCCGTCCGGCTGCGTGGGCGTGCGTGGGTCCGGCAGGCGTTACGGCTTCCGCTCAGCCGGCCGTCGGGTCGAGCACCTGACCGATGAACAGCACGGCGCCGGAGAAGCGCTCGCGGATGGCGAACAGGAACGGGCGGTCCACCCGGTACGTGGGGGGCGCCGACACGACGCCGACGCCCACCGACGTGGCGGCCGCGGCCTCGGTGCCCTCCTCGTTCACCTCGACGAACGCCTTCTGCCGCACCTCCGAGATGTAGAAGTCGTCTCCGCCTTCGGCGAGGCGGTCGAAGTCGGCGAGGTCAGGTTCGAACGCGACGTCCATCCCCATGTCGATGAGCTCGTCGTTCAGGTACTTCGCCCACTCGAGCCGGAAGCGGGGGAGCTCGACCACGACTCGCTCGTCGGCGGGCGTCGAGAATCGGCCCATCCATTCGCCCCACGTCGCGGTGTCGGCGGAGGCGAGGAGATCGGCCGGGTGGGTGCCCGGTGGCGGCAGGAGGATCGTCATCACGAACGCCCCTCTTCCGTACGGAAGCTCGATCCCCGTGAATGCCTCGTGGTCGCGGACGCGGATGTCCGATGCTCGCGACCGGTGCATCAGGTCGACCGGGACGACGCTCCCGTCGAGCCGGGTGAAGTTGGCCGTCCGTGTGTCGTCGGCGTCGAACTGCGTGGTCCAGTCGCCCTTGAAGTAGACGGCATTCACCAGGAACGTCACGTGGTCCCGGCGGATCTCCTCGATGAGCTCGGTGATCCGGCCTCGCGTCGCCTCCTCCACCCAGCCGTTGATGACGCCGGGCGCCGCCGGATCGGAGAAGTCCAGGTCGCGCACCTCCGCGTCGAACATCTGGCGTGACAGATCCACGAACTCGGGACGGACGGCGAGCCCCATCCGGTACCAGATCGAGTTCGCGATGGCGAGCTCGACATCCGGATCGAGCCCGAGGAGCAGGTCGGCGAGGTCGCGGTAGGCCGCGTTGGCCTGCTCCTCGGTGAGCCCCTCCTGCGCGAGCGCCGTACGCATGCCGTCGAGCGTCTCGCCCACGGCGCCGTTCGCCGTCATGCCGAGCGCGATGTGCGCGCTGAGGGGCGAGAAGAACACGTTCTCGTCCCGCTGGTCGGCGGCCAGCCGGCGGAAGAGCTCGATGCCGAACTCGTTGGACGCCGAGAGGACGGCCTCCTCGGCCGGCGTCAGCGAGCGTGGGAGCCGCTCGAGCGGACCCGTGGCGCTCTGCCCGCAGGCCAGGCTGGCGGCGAGGAGCGGGATCACGGGCAGCGGAAGACGTCGAGCGTTCCATCGCCGGGTGCCCCCGGTTCGTCGGTTCCCGCGGCGCTCATACATCGGTCCTTCCTCCTCGATTCCCGGTGTCGATCGCGGCTCGTTCACACCCGAAGAACGACTGCGCGGCCCCGATCTCGGACAGTGATGGTGCCCGGCGTCACCTCCCGATCCCGTGCGGGGGGCGCCCCCGGCTCTCGTGCTCCGATCCTCGATGCCGACCCACGGCGCCCGGTTGATGTTCGGGGCCGCGTTGAGCGCTCGTCCGTCGGGCTCAGATCTTGGCTACTGACGCGCCAGCGCCGGCTCGCGTTCTCGACGAAGGTCTTCACCTCCCACTACCACGCGCCCCTGACTCCGGCAGGATCCGCAGCGGAGTCGCGTCGCTCCTACGAGGACTTCTGACTTGACGGCCGCATCGTGTCGGTCTAGCGTTCCTTTATGCGTACGAGAGAACATCTCGTTGCCTACGCTCCGTACGCGGGCCTGCTTGTCTCCGCGCTTCTGATTGTTCGCCTGAGTGTCGAACTCCGGACAGTGACGGGCAATCACGCCGAGCTGCTCGAACGCCTGCGGTCGCCGCACGCCGGGTACATGGTCCCTACGTTCGAGACGGAAACGGTTGCGGGTGAGCGCATGACGATCGGAGAGGCGTCCCCGGGCTCGCGCCAGCTCCTCCTGATCTTCGACACCGAGTGCCCGTTCTGCCGCGCCTCCTCGGCTGCGTGGAAGGAGATCGCCGGCATGATCCGATCACGAGTGCGGGGGACATCCGTCCTCGGTCTCGCTGTCGACGAAACGGATGGCCCGATACGGGCGTATCGGCGGGAGCATGGTTTCGACTTTCCGATCCTGAGGTTCCCGCAGCCGAAGCTTCAGCGGCTGTATCGTGCCACGGCCGTGCCTTTGATCGTCCTTCTCGACTCCGACGGACGCGTTCTCTATTCGCGACTCGGGGTGCTCGACGAGCCGGCGGCCATCGATTCGGTGCTCGCCGCCGTTGGCGGCCTGGAAGGGCCCGGACCGGACGCGCGATTCGGGGCTGCGTCGACCCAAGACCGCGATCACCAGGGGGCCGGGACGAGCCCGGCTCCCGCCAGACAACCGTAGCCACCGAGGAGAAGCCCATGCGACATCGGATCGCCACGCTGTGCCGGGTGGTCATCGCCCTGTTCTTCGCCGTGGCACTCACGTTCGGAGTGAGCCAGCTCGTGTCCGCGACCAATGTCTCGCAGTGCGACACCGACCCCGGCACGTGCGAGAACAACGATGACTGCGACGAGGCGTGCTTCGAGGAAGGCATGTGGCCGTTTGGCGGTGAGTGCCAGATGCCAGAAGAGTGCTGCCTATGTCTGATGTGAGCCCGACGTGAGAGGAGTTCGACAAGGCAAGGCTGCGGCGATTCGCCTGAGGTCGAGTCGCGGCGGGCGAGCGCTCTCGATCGTTCTCTTGACGGCGCTGGGAGCCTGTGGGGGGAGCGAAGGGGTCTCCGGGCCGCCGGACGGGGGTGGGGACGACCTGCGCCCCGGTCTCACGGTGACCGTTGAGCTGGATTCGGATGCCGCCGCGATCGGGCAGCAACTGGGTTGGACGGCGGGGGTGCCGGGCGCCGAGGTGCGAATTCACCGGATCGGAACCGCGTTCGCGTGGGAGACGGCGACCACGGACGCGGATGGTGTGGCGCGCTTCGAGGACGCGATCGCGGGCCGGTACCGAGTGGCGGCCCACCGGCCGCTCAACGAGCAGGAACAGTCTGCGGTCGGGGCGGCCGCGCTCGCGCTCGGGGACGGCGTCCTCCGGAACGTGGCTACGAACGCGGAGGCGACGCTTCATCAGACCCCCGACCGGCGAGGGTCGCTGGTCATCAGCGAGGTGTACGCGACCACGCCCTTCACGGCCGAGACCAGGTACGACTGGCACTACTACTTCGAGCTCTACAACAACTCGGACCAAACGGTCTACCTGGATCGGAAGATCTGGGGGACCAACCTGGGGATCCCGGACAAAGAATTCAGCACTTTCTCGTGCAGCGCCTCGGAGCCGTGGCGGAACGACCCGGACGGTATATGGGCGCACTTCCTGCACCGTTTCCCCGGGGGCGGGACCGACCATCCCCTGGCGCCCGGCGATTTTGCCGTCGTGGCGCTGGATGCGGTCGATCACTCCTCGATCGATCCTCGCTTTCCGGACCTGTCCGGCGCGGACTTCGAGCTCCTCGGTAGCGCGGACGTCGACAACCCGGACGTCCCGAACCTGCCCGAGGTGGGAGTGGAGCCGTTCCAGCTCGGTCACGGCCTCCGCTTCTTCATCGGCCACGTGTTCTTCATCGCGGAAGACCTGAACGTCGCGGCGCTGGAGCGCGGAACCCTGACCACGATCTCCGGCGACATTGAGTACTTGAAGCTGCCGGCGGAGGCCCTCATCGACGTGCTCGACACGGAGGACGACGACGCGCTCGAGGAGCAGGAGTTCCCGCCCTGCGACGGGAAGGTGCACCGGAGCTTCGACCGGCTCGGCGGGGGGTTCGTCGAGCACGGCGGGGATCTCGAGTTCTCCGTGCAACGGATGGTGATCGGTGCGGATGGGGGCCGGGTGATCCTCCAGGACACGAACACCGGCGCCGTCGACCTGATCCGCGCACGCCACACTCCGGAACTTCCTCCGCCATAGGTCGTGACGGCAACGCCGGAACCGCCCGGACGTTCGCGTAACCAACCGAAACTGCGGGGGCTGACGGTCAAGTCCACGGTGCGAAGGGCATTCGTGTGCGTCGCCGCCTGGGGCTGCCTGGCGACGGGCGCGTTCGCGCAGGAGCCGCGGGGCGCCACGATCGGCGGGCGCGTGCTCGAGATGGAGACTGAGCGCGGCCTGAGTGACGTCGTGGTGAGCCTGGAGGGGACGGAGATCGCCGCGCTCACCGACTCCGTCGGTCGATATCGGCTCGTCGACGTCCCGGCGGGTCCCCGGGTGCTGCGGGCCCAGCGGGTCGGCTTCGCCGTGGCGCGCCTGCAAATCACGGTCCCGGCCGGCGGGGCCCTGACCCGCGACATTCGACTGTCGGTCAGCGCCCTTCGCATGGAGGACATCACGGTCACGGCGGACGCGGCGAGCCGCGCGCGCGGAGAGCTCGGCACGGCGAGCGTGATCGAACGGGATGCGATAGAGCACCTGACCGCAACCAGCCTCTCGGGGGTGCTCCAGCTCGTGCCCGGCTTCCAGGCTCAGGTTCCGGGTCTCGACGGTGTCGAGCAGGTGAGCCTGAGATCGGTTCCGACCGCGAGCAACCTGTTCGGGGTCAGTGCGGGTGCGGGGGTGAATCGCACGCCCGCCGACCTCGCGTCGTTCGGCACCCTGATCGTGCTGGACGGCATCCCGCTCTCGAACAACGCCAACCTCCAGAGCCTCGGGCCGCGCGGAGGAAACGATCTTCGATTCACGACATCCGCGAACGGCGGGATCGACCTGCGCCGGATACCGGCGAGCACGATAGAGCGCGTCGAGGTGATCCGTGGCGTCCCCTCGGTGCGGTACGGCGACCTTACGCAGGGCGCGATCGTGGTCGAGACGCGCGCGGCGCCCGTCCCGCCGATTCTCGAGGCGAAGTTCGACGAGCGCACGATGGAGGGGAGCGGGGTCGGGGGCTTCACCTTCGCCGGGCCCGGTCACGCCGGAACGCTGGCGTTCGATATCGCGCGGACGCTGACCCAGCCCGGGACCGCGGACGACGAGTCGACCCGGATCGCGGGGCAGCTCGCCCACCGGGCCGCATTCGGCGGGCGCCGGGCGGAAGCGGGCTCCGACCCGAAGCTCTCGCTCGACACGCGGATCGATTTGTTCCAGCTCATCGACGACCGTCCCGAGAACCCCGATGTCCGGCCCGATCGCGAGTTCCGAAGCCGGGATCGTGGCCTTCGCGTGGCCGAACGGGCGCGGCTCCGATTGCGAGAAGGCTCCCATCTCTCCTTCTCGGGCACGCTCAGCGTGCTGGACCAGAGCTCGTTCAGCAGAGCGCCTCAGGTGAGCGGGGTCCAGCCGTTCACGGATCGAATCACCGAGGGCCGACAGGAGGGATTCTACATCGGTGGTTTCTACACGGCACGCGTCGACGTGGACGGCACGCCGTGGCTCGCCTACTCGCGACTCGAGTGGGAGAATCGCTTCGCCGGAATCGGGGCCGACCACGAACTGGTCGCCGGTTCGGAGCTCAGGCGCGAATGGAACACCGGACCGGGGCTCCAGTTCGATCCGGAGTTTCCGCCCTTCGTGAGCTTCAACGGTGTGCGAGGTTACGACCGCCCGCGCCGCTACGATGAGATCCCGGCCCTGGTGACGAGCGGCTTCTACCTTGGGGACCGCGTGTCGACCTCTCTGGGTCCCCTCCCCGTGAACGTCCAGGCCGGGCTTCGGTACGACCTGCTCCACGATGAGGGGTCGTGGTTCGGCGGCGTACGTGACGGAGTCGTCCAACCGCGCGTGAATCTCGAGGTTCAGCCTGCATCGGGACTGCGGCTCCGCGGTGGGTGGGGCCGGACCGCGAAGGCACCGGCGCTCGGCGACCTGTTCCCGGCACCTCAGTACTTCGACCTGGTGAATGTCAACTTCTTCGCCAACGACCCGGCGGAGCGGCTGGCGGTGCTCACGACGTTCATCCGCGACCCGACCAATCCCGAGCTCGGCTTCTCGCGCGGCCGGAAGGCCGAGGCGGGCGTCGAGCTCGGGCTGGGCGGGGCCACCCTGTCGCTGGTCGCCTTCCGCGACGCGATCGAGGGCGGAGTCGGGATCGGCTCGGAGCCCGCCTTCATCCCGCGCGACCACTTCGCGCTATCGGACTCGACGACCGGAAACGGGGTGCCGCCGATGATCATCGAGCCCCCCGTCTCCACCGACAGCGTCCCGATCCTGATTGATCGACCGGGCAACATCCTCGACGTCGTGAACCGAGGGTTGGAGCTGACGGCTACGCTCCCCGAGATCGCGGCGATCGGAACCCGCCTCAACCTGACCGGATCCTGGGTGGAGACGGAGACGAGCTCGGACGCCCGCTTCTTCGGCACGCGCAACGACTTCCGGACGTTCCAGCTCTCGAGCGCGCAGTCGCGTACGCCGTACTGGGAGGGGTTCGCGGAACGGGGAGAGCGGATCCTGTTCCTGTATCGCATCATCCACCATCAGCCGACGCTCGGTCTCGTGGCGACGCTCACCATCCAGCACAACGTGTTCGACGAGGTCGACGATACCTCGGCGATCGACACGCTCGCGTTCGCCGGGTACGTGACCCGCGCCGGTGATCTCGTCCCCGTGCCACCGGAGCGGCGTGGCGACCCCGAGTTCGCCGACCTCCGCCAGCCCCGGAGCGGCCGTAGCCTGCCGGCGCGATCGGCGCGCTCGGATTGGTTCGCGAACTTCCAGGTGAGCAAGGCGCTCCCGCTGGACGGTCAGCTCCGCGTCTGGGCATTCAACTACCTGGACCGACGCGGGCAGTTCACCGAGTCCGACCGCCTGTCGAGGCCGTATCCGGCCGTCCGTTTCGGTCTCGAGGTGATGCTTCCCACCGCCGGGCTATTCGGCGGGTGAACGGCCCGTTGCGGGGAAGCGTCGCCCTGGCGACCGCGGTTCTGGCCGCATCGGCCCTACCCGCTGTGGGACAGGCCGAGGGGACTCCCGGTGCTCCGCTGCGAGATCGCGTTCCGGCCTGGGCCGAGCGCTGGAGTCCGGGATCGGACCTCGCGGATTTGCACCGCGAGCTCTTCGCGGGTGTGGCCCCCCCGGAGCTGTTGACATTCCCCGCCCCCCGCGTGGGACTGTTCTGGACCGCGGGGAACCCGGCGGCCCTTCCGACCGAGCTGGAAGATGCCCACACCGACTTCCGGTTCGCGTTCCAGAGGGCGTCCGGCGATTACACGCGTCCGCTGGATCCGGGAGCGGTCTCCTGGGGCTCGGTCTCTGCCCTGGGATGGAGAACGCTGGCGGAGGGACGGGGGGCCGTGATCGGAAACGCGGTGTTCGACCGCGCGAGCCTTCAGGATTCGCTGTTCGCCAACGTCCTCGTTCCCTACGCCAGCAATCCGTTCGTCGTGATGGACACGATCGGGGACCCGATGCGGCGCACGGCGACGCGTCTCGAAGGCGCCACGGGCTGGGGCTTCGGCCCGTTCGCCCTCGGGATCTCGCTCGGGTGGAAGGGTCAAAGGAGCCGGACGATCGAATCACCGGTGCCCCGTCTGAACCGTACGGCCGCCTCCGGCGCGGTCGTGGGGGTGGGTTTCGAGGCCGCGAGAGGACTGCGCATAGGGCTTCACGGACGGTGGCAGCAGGCCGCCGAGCTCCTACAGATCCGGACGATCGCGGAGGCGTCGCGGATCTTCCAGCTGGAGGGGTACGAGGAACCCGTGCCGCTCGACCTCCAGCCGGCCCTCTACCGACGGCGCTTCGAGCGCACGGGGTACGCCGTCGGGGGCGCCGTGGGGGTCGACGCCCTCGATGCCACCTGGGTGCTGTTCGGGCAGCGCGAGATGGCCGAGGAGGACCAGTTCATCCGCACGACCGAGAACGACCCTCCCGCGGATCGGTGGGAGGCGAACGGGTGGACCATCGGTGGGGCCGCACAGTGGAGCCTCATCGGCGGAGACCTGCTCCTCACGTTCGACGGGCGGTATAGGACCCTCGAGGGAGAGGCCGCGCGAGCCGATATCCAGGCGGTCGTCTTCACGGTCGATGAGCAGCGGTTCGCGGGGTCGGCGGATCTGAGATGGAGAGCCGGGTCCTCGTGGCGGTTGGGTGGGCGCGCCGAGGTCCGCCGGGACAGCCACGACCGACGCGATCTGCTCGCCGGGGCGACGTCGGACATCCGTAGCTGGAAAACGGGTGTCGCCGTGACGCTGGCACGCGTGTTCGGCGACCGGTTCGCCGTCTCGGCGGGTGGGGGTTTCTCCGCGGACACCCCCTCCGGTGACATTCCCGACCCCGACACGCTGGGGCCGGTGTACCGGCGGTTCGTGGGACCGGAGCTGGCGATCCAGCTCACGGAAGCGACGGGCGCGGTCGGGGTCCTTGCCCTGCGCTGGCAGGCCGGGGCGGCGACGGGCGTCTGGATCCGGGGCGAGCTCGGTGGTCTCGACCCGCGAGAAGCGTCTGTCCCCCTCCTCCCCGATGGAACCCGCCGTGCCTGGCGCCTGTCGGCCGGCGCCGTGCTCAACGAGCTCTGGCCCTGACCGGAGACATCTCGCTCCGCCACGGCCCGGGGCTCAGAGCTTCGCGCGCCGCAGGCGGTTGGCGTTCCCGACCACGGTGATCGAGCTCAACGCCATGGCCGCCTCGGCGATCGCCGGGTGGAGCAGACCGAGGAACGCGACGGGGATCGCGACCACGTTGTAGAAGTACGCCCAGAACAGGTTCTGGCGGATCTTGCGGAAGGTGGCGTTCGCCAGCCGTACGGCCCGGAGCACCGCGCCGAGGTCGCCGCGGACGAGGGTGACGTCGGCGGACTCGATGGCGATGTCGGTGCCCGTCCCGACCGCGAGCCCGACGTTGGCGGTCTTGAGGGCCGGGGCGTCGTTGATCCCGTCACCGATGAACGCCACGGTGCGGCCCTCGGCTTGGAGCGCGCGGACCACGTCCACCTTCTGATCGGGGAGCAGCCGGGCGCGGTAGTCGTCGATCCCGAGCGTCTTCGCCACGGTCGCCGCGGTGCGCTCGTTGTCTCCCGTCAGCATGACCGTGCGGAATCCGAGCTCGCGCAGGGCGGCGAGGGTCTCCGCGGCGTCGTCCTTCACCGGGTCGGCGATCGCGATCAGGGCGAGCGGCGAGCCGTCGGCCGCCACGAACACGACCGTGTGGCCCTTCTCCTCGAGCGATTCGGCCATCCCGGCCAGCGGACCCGGCTCGATGCCCTCGTCGGCGAGCAGCCCGTCGCTCCCCACCAACACCGCGCGTCCGTCGACCCGACCCCGTATGCCCCGCCCGACCACGGCCTCGGCGTCCTCGGCCTCGGGTGGCTCGATCCCGCGCTCGCGGGCTTCCTCGACGATGGCCCGTCCGAGGGGGTGCTCGGACACGCGCTCGAGGGCGGCCGCGAGCCGAAGCGCCTCCGTCACGTCCTCTTCGACGCCGTCCCGCCCGTCATCGCCGCGGCCTCCCGACGGGGCGGCCGCGACCGTCCGCACCTCGACCACCCGGGGCTCGCCCCGGGTGAGCGTGCCCGTCTTGTCGAACACCAGCGTGTCTGCGGACTCCAGCGTCTGGATCGCGGCCCCGTCGCGGATCAGGATCCCGCGTTGCGCCCCGAGCCCCGTGCCCACCATGAGCGCGGTGGGCGTGGCCAGTCCCAGCGCGCACGGACAGGCGATCACGAGAACGGCGACCGCCGCGAAGATCGCCAGCGACAGCCGGCCGAGCTCGGGGTTCACCCAGGGGAGGAACCCGGCCGCCCGATCGGCGACGGCGCCGAGCGCGCCGGGGAAGGCCAGCCACCCCAGCAGGGCGAGGGCCGCGACCGCGAGGATGGCGGGCACGAAGACGGTCGTCACCCGGTCGGCGAACTCCTGGATGGGCACCTTGCTCGCCTGCGCCTCCTCGACCATGCGGACGACGTTGGCCAGGAAGGTGTCTTCTCCCACGCCGGTGGCCCGCACGCGCAGGACGCCCTGCTGGTTCACGGTCGACCCGATGACCTCGTCGCCGGGTCCCTTCCCGACGGGGATCGACTCGCCCGTGGCCAGGGATTCGTCCACCGCGCTGCGGCCCTCGATCACCTCGCCGTCCGTGGGGATCTTCTCCCCGGGGCGGACGATCATCACGTCCCCGACCCGGACCTCCGCCGTCGGGATCTCCATCTCCTCGCCATCGCGCTCCACGCGAGCCGTCGGCGCCTCGAGCGAGAGCAGCGCCTGGATCGCGGCCGAGGTCCGCCCGCGGGCCTTCGTCTCGATGAAGCGGCCGGTGAGGTGGATGGCGACGATCATGGCGCCGATGCCGGCGAAGTTCATGACCATCGGCGCGAGCCCCACACGGTGGAGCACCGCCCACGCGCCGGTGAGGACGGCGACACCCGCCCCCATGGCGATGAGCACGTCCATGTTGGGCGAACCCCCGCGGGCGGACCGGATCGCGCTCGACACCGTCTCCCTTCCCGGGCCCGCGAGCACGAGCGCGCCGCCCAGCGTCATGCCGAGGTCGAAGGCGAGCGCGCCCGGCCACAGCACGCCGAACGCCATCTCGGGGATCATCCACAGCATGAGCGGGACCGTGATCGCCCACGCCGTCCACATCAGGCGCCGGGCCCGGTCGACTTTCCGCTCGGACTCCGCGAGCCGCTCCCGCTCGGCCTCGGCGCGGTCGCGATCGGGCGCCTCGGGCTCCCGGAGCTCGTATCCGGCGTCTTCGACCGCCGCGCGCAGGTCCTCGAAGGACACCGTCTCCCCGGGGAAGGTGACCGTCGCCGATTCGGCGGGCAGGCTCACGCTCGCGGTCACCCCGTCGAGACGGTTCAGGCTCTTCTCGACGGCGGACGAGCAGCCCGCGCAGTGCATCCCCTCGACTCTAAAGACCCTCTTCGTGTCCGGCATCGGTGCCCTCAGCGCACGAAACGGTGAAACAGCTCGACGATCTCGCGCCGCACCTCGGCCGCGCCCTCGCCGCCCTCCTCGATCGCGTGCGTCGCGCAGCGCTCGAGGTGGCTGGCGAGGAGGATCTTCTCGGCCGAGCGGAGCGCCGAATGGACGGCGGCGAACTGGTGGAGCGTGTCGGGGCAGTAGCGGTCCTCCTCGACCATGCGCGCCAGACCATCGACCTGGCCCCGGATCCGTGCCAGACGCCTCATGAGATCCGCCTTCGTCGGCTCCGCGATCCCCATGGCGTGGGGGTGGGTGGTCGCCGTGTCGCCCGTCATGCGCTCGCTCCCGTATGTGTCGGTCCTCAGGGTTGGTGAATCGTCATGTACCATACCCCGGTAGGGTATAAAGTTCCACCCCGCGAGCACCACAGGGGCGCATCGCCATGGGGGGCGATCCGGGTCGCCGGCGGGAGATGACCGGCACGCTGGACGGGCGGGACCGGCGCCCCGTAAACTTCCGGCCATGTTCTCACGGATCAAACGCATGCTGGATCAGGCCCTCGACCATCTCGAGTCGAAGATGGACGACGTCTCCGACGACGACGTCGACCGGCTCATCCGCGCGATGCGGGACGAGCTGGTGGAGACGAAGGCGCGTCTTCCGGAGCTCGAGTCATTGCTCGAGTCGCAGATCCGGCAGGCGGACCGCGAGAAGGAGCAGGCGGCCGTCGCCGATCGGCGCGCCGCGCAGGCCGAGGAGATCGGCGACACCGAGACGGTGGAGGTCGCGCGCCGCTTCGCCGCGCAGCACCGCCAGCGGCTCGAGGTCCTGGTCATGAAGGCCGAGACGACCCGCGCGGAGATCCTCCAGATGCGCGACGAGGTCGTCCAGATGACCGAGCAGCTCAAGGACGCGATGACGCGGCGGGACACGCTCGGCGTACAGCAGCGGCGGGCGAAGGCGATCGAGAACCGCGCCTCGCGCTTCGACTCCGTGGACGAGTTCGACCGCATGGCCGAGAAGATGGAGGGCGTCTCGGACGTCGACGACGCCCGGCGCGAGCTCGACCGGGAGCTCGACCCGTCCTCGGAGCCGTCCCGGGGGGACTACAACACCGAGCGCGAGATCCGCGAAGAGAACGCGGAGGAGATGCTCCGGGAGCTCAAGCGCCGCATGGGCGTGGACGAATAGCGCTTCCGCGGCCGGCCGTCCCGCCGGCCGCCCCCGAACCCACGCTGGATCGGAGGCCCGATGAACCTGCTCGTCGCCGCCGTCATCCTGTATCCGCTCATCCTCATCGGAATCGGGATCTGGCGCTCGCGCTCGGTGAAGAGCCACGAGGACTTCATGGTGGCGGGGCGCAAGGTCCCCGTCGCGCTTCTCGTCGGCACGCTCGTGTGCACCTGGATCGGCTCGGGATCGCTGTTCGGCGGCGCGGGTCTCGCCTACCGGTCGGGGATCGCGGAGCTGTGGTTCTCCTCGGGCGGCTGGCTGGGTCTCATCCTCGCCTTCTATCTCGCGCCGCGCGTGCGAAAGATCGCCAAGTACACGGTCCCGGACCTGCTCGAGCAGCGCTACAACGCGACGGCGCGCGTTCTGGGTACCGTGGCGATCATCCTGGCCTACGTGACCATCGCCGCCTACCAGTTCCGGGGAGGCGGCTGGATCCTCAACATCGTCACCGACGGCGCCATCTCGCCCACCGTGGGCATGCTGATCACCGCCGGGGTCATCGTGCTGTTCACGGCCCTCGCCGGGATGGTCTCGATCGTCACGGTCGACGTGTTCAACGGGATCATCATCACGCTCGGCGTGCTGTTCGCGCTTCCCTACATGGTGTTCTCCAACGGCGGCGTGGATGCCGTGGTGTCGGCCCTCCCGGCCGGACACACCTCCGTGCTTGGGGGGCACAACATCCTCTGGGTCCTCGGCGTGGCCATGCCGACGTTCCTCCTCATCCTGGGGGAGAGCGGCATGTACCAGAAGTTCTTCTCCGCGAAGGACGAGTCGGCCGCGAAGAAGGCCGTGGTGGGCATGCTGGTCGGGATCGTGATCATCGAGGTGGCGATCGCCCTGATCGGCGTGGTGGGCGCCGCGGTGTACCCCGAGCTCGCCAGCGCCACGTGGATGGGCGGGCGGGACGCCTCGGAGACCGTGGTGCTCCACCTGGCCCGGAACGGGCTCCCGATGATCGGGGGTGCGATCCTCCTCTCCTCGGCGATCGCGATCGTCCTCTCGACCGGGAACACGTTCCTGCTCGTTCCGTCGACGAACGTGAGCCGCGACATCTACGAGCGCTTCATCAACCCCGAGGCCTCGGAGGCGCGGAAGCTCTCGCTCCAGCGGGTCTTCGTGGTCGTGTTCGGGGGGCTGGGGCTCGTCCTCCTGACACAGTTCGACAGCGTGCTGGCGATGGCGCTCTACGCCTACTCGCTCGTGGGCGCCAGCCTCACCCCCGCGCTGCTCGCCGCCTTCCTGTGGAAGCGCGTGACCGCGCAGGGGGGGGTGGCCTGCATCGCGGGCGGTCTTGGGAGCATCGTGGGAGTCAAGGTGCTGTCCGTGCTCGGCGTGGGGTTCACGGCCACGATCGGGGGGACCGAGTTCGACTTCGCCTCGAGCGACTACATCGTCATCCCGGGCGTGCTGATCTCGATGTCCCTGCTGGTCGTCGTGAGCCTGCTCACGGCGCCCTCGCCGGAGGAGAAGTGGGCGCCGTTCTTCCAGCGCCGTCCCGAGCCGCTGGGGGCGACCGTGACCGAAGCCGGCTGAGCGCGACCCGGGGGACCGTAGCCCCGGGACGCCGCGGGCGGCCGGCCGGGTGCGCGGTCAGCGGTCCGGCCGCTCCCACAGCGAGCGGATGAGGTCCTCGCGGAAGCTCGATCCCGGGGCTAGCCACGCGCCGAGCAGCGCGAGCACGTTCTGGCGCCCGACGTCGGTCTGGTCGAGGAGCACCTCGCCCGCCGAATCGGCGTACACCGTCCTGAGCGTGTCGCCACGGACGTGGTACGAGATCCGATCCCCTTCCCGGATCCGGCGCTCGCGGAGGAACCCGAACCACTCCGGGAGGCCTTCGCTGACCGAGCGATAGCCCGCGGGCTCGAGCCACCCGGCGTCGACGGCC
>Ga0299914_10001410_pt1 | contig 15880 bp, 13 predicted proteins | sample RVTome_10_FD_201361 | JGI IMG/M metagenome (GOLD analysis project Ga0299914, IMG submission 201361) | Soil microbial communities from uranium-contaminated site in the Upper Colorado River Basin, Wyoming, United States - RVT153D57 (version 2) ...
CCATTCGCGGCTCGATTTCTACGGCTTTCCCGAGCTCGAGGCGATCGTCGCCCGCGGCGCGCGCCTGCTCGGCCTCGCGCTGACCGACGACGGCGCCGCCGAGATCGCGAGGCGCGCCCGGGGCACGCCGCGCGTCGCCACCCGGCTCTTGCGCCGGGTGCGCGACTTCGCGACCGTGGCCGGAACCGACCGGGTGGACGACGAGATCGCCGGCCGCGCCCTGTCCCGGCTCGAGGTCGATCAGCTCGGCCTGGACGCCCTCGACCGCCGCTATCTCGGCTGCATCGCCCGGAGCTACGACGGCGGGCCGGTCGGCATCGAGACCCTGGCGGCGGCGCTGTCCGAGCAGCGCGACACCCTCGAGGAGGTGGTCGAGCCCTATCTGTTGCAGCAGGGCCTGCTCCAGCGCACGCCGCGCGGCCGCCTGCTGACCCGGATCGCCTGGCAGCATCTGCGGCTGGAGCCGCCGGCCGGCGGTGACACCCAGGCCGCGCTGTTCGACGACCTCGACCCTTCGGAGCGCTGAGCGATGGCCGGATCGGGCCGTCTCGAGGCCGGCATCCACCGCTTCCCGCTGCGCGTCTACTACGAGGACACGGATGCCGGAGGCGTGGTCTACCACGCCGCCTATCTGCGCTTCGCCGAGCGGGCTCGCACCGAGATGCTGCGCTGCCTTGGCATCGACCACGGCACGCTCCGAGCGCGCTTCGGCCTGGTGTTCGCGGTACGGCGCTGCGTGGTCGACTACCGCGCCGCCGCGCGCTTGGACGACCTGCTCGAGGTCGCGACCAGCCTCGAGCGGCAGGGCGGCGCCTCGCTCGACCTCTGCCAGCGAATGACCCGCGCTCATCGGTTGTTAACCACTATGGAACTACGCCTTGCGCTCGTGGGAGCGGAGCTGCGGCCGGCGCGCCTGCCGCCCGAACTCGTGGATCGGTTGAGAAGCCTCGGATCCGGCGGCGCCGGCGAGCTTCCGGCTTGACACCTTGGGTGCCCACCGGTTCTACCTGCCGGCGAGGGCGAATCGCGCGCTCCCCGGCGGCCCGAGGTTGGCCGAGGCGGCGCCGTTTCCTATCTCATGGGTGGATCGGGCATCTCTGGATCGATGGATGGCCGCGCCGCGGCCGGAACAGCTCGAAGGTACGCGCATGGAAGAGAATGCGGTCACCGCCCTCGCCCTGGCCGGCGACGAGGCGGTCGGGTTCGGCGTCTGGGGCCTGATCGCCCAGGCCGACCCGGTCGTCAAGGCGGTCATCCTGATCCTGGTCCTGGCCTCGATCTGGTCCTGGACGGTGATCTTCGACAAGGTCGTCCGGCTCGGCCGGTTGCGCCGCAAGGCGACCGAATTCGAGCGCGCCTTCTGGTCGGGCGCGGCGCTCGACGACCTGTACCGCCGGCTCGGGCGCAACGCCGACCACCCGATGGCGATGCTGTTCGCCGCCGGCATGGAGGAGTGGCGCGATGCGCCCAAGCCCAGCGCCGGCACCGCGGCCCGCGCGCTGCTCGAGCGGGTCGGCAAGGTGATGGGCCTGACCGTGGATCGCGAGGTCGAGCGCCTCGAGCGCTATCTGAGCTCGCTCGCCACGATCGGCTCGACGGCGCCGTTCATCGGCCTGTTCGGCACGGTGTGGGGCATCATGAACAGCTTCCAGTCGATCGCGCTGACCAGGAACACCACGCTCGCGGTGGTCGCGCCCGGCATCGCCGAGGCCCTGCTCGCCACCGCGCTCGGCCTGGTGGCGGCGATCCCGGCGGTGGTCGCCTACAACAAGCTCTCCGCCGACCTCGACCGCTACGCCAACCGGGTCCACAACTTCGCCGACGAGCTCGGCGTCGTCCTGTCCCGGGAGCTGGAGAGCGGCCGCTCGCCGGGTCTGGAGAGCAGCCGGGCGGCTTGATCCATGGCGCTTATCACTCCCGACGCGGCCCCGACGCGCGCCACGCGCCGCCGGCGCCGGCCGCCGCTCAGCCAGATCAACGTGACGCCGTTCGTCGACGTCATGCTGGTGCTGCTGATCGTGTTCATGGTCACCGCCCCCCTCCTGACGGTAGGGGTTACGGTCGACCTTCCGGAGACCAGGGCCTCGCCTTTGCCCGGCCAGGACGAGCCCTTGAGCGTCACCGTCTCGAGGGACGGCCAGGTGTTTCTCCAGGACAGCGCGATCGGCCTCGAGGAGCTCGGGCCGCGGCTGCAGGCGATCAGCGAGCGCAACGCCGAGGCCAGGATCTTCGTGCGTGGCGACCGGGTGATCGACTACGGCCGGGTGATGGAGGTGGTCGGCGCGATCCACGACGCCGGCTTTTCCCGGGTCGCGCTGGTAACGGAGCTCGAGGAGCGGACGCGGTGAGCCGGCGCCGTTGCCCGGGCGACGGGGCCTGAGCACCGGCTCAGCGATGGGTCGCGCCTGGCTTCTGTCCTCGCTCTTGCACGTGGCGCTCGCCGTGCTGCTGTATTTCGGCCTGCCGAGCTTCTCCCGGGCGCCGCCCGGGATCGAGCAGTTCGTGACCGTGGAGCTGGTGAGCGAGCCGCCGGAAGGGGACCCCGAGCCGCCCGAGCCGGCGCCCGCGGCCACCGCGCCCGAGCCGCCGCGCGTCGCCGCCGCGCCGGAGCCGCCCGCGCCGCCGGAGCCGGTGGCGGAGCCGGAGCCTGCGCCGGAACCAGAACCGGCCCCGCCGCCGGAACCGGAGCTCGCGCAGCCCCTGGAGCCCGAGCCTGCGCCGCCGCCTGCCCCCGAGCCCGCGCCAGAGCCGGAACCCGCGCCACCGCCTGAGCCCGAATCGGAACCAGAACCCGAGCCAGAGCCGGAACCGGAGCCAGAGCCGGAACCGGAGCCCGAGCCGCAGCGCGCAGTGCCCCGGCCGTCCCTCAAGCCGCCGCCGCCCCGGCAGCTGGCCGAAGCGACGCCGCCCGAGCCGGAAAGGCCCGAGCCGCCGAAACCGACACCCGCGATGGCGCCGAGGACCGAGCCGGAGCCGGAGCAGCCGCCCGAGCCCCCGAAGGAAGACGACCTTGCGTGGTTGCGCAGCGTCGAGCAGACGATCGAGCGGAAGCAGTCGGAGTTCGAGCAGGCCGGCACCGGTCGCGCAGCCGAAGGCAACGGCCAGGCGCAAAGCCTCCTGGGTCAGGGCCGGCTGACCATGAGCGAGCTCGACGCTCTGCGGCGCCAGATCGGCCGCTGCTGGACGCTGCCGGTCGGCATCGAGGGCCTCCGCGACATGATCGTGCAGCTGCGCATCCAGGTGCGGCCGGACCGCAGCGTGCAGCGGGTTACGATTCAGGACCAGGCGCGCACCGAGCAGGATACGACCTTCCGCGCGGTGGCCGAGAGCGCGAGGCGCGCGGTCGAACGCTGCAGCCCGCTCGATCTGCCGGCCGACAAGTATGCCCTGTGGCGCGACATCATGATGAGCTTCCACCCCGAGGATGCGGTCAGCGGCTGATGCGACGACGCCCGTTCCTTACGGCACTGCTGGGCGGTGCAGCCTCCCTTTCGAGCCTGGCCCTGCCTCGGTCCGCCCGGGCGCAGCTCGAGCTCGACATCACCGAGGGAATCGTCGAGCCACTGCCGATCGCGATCAGCGAGCTCTATGGCGAGACGCCGCTCGCGCAGCAGCGCGGGCGCGAGATCGCCGACCTGGTCAGCGCCGATCTCGAGCGCTCGGGCCTGTTCCGCCCGATCGACCGGCGCGCCTTCATCCAGTCGCCGGCCGAGCTGCGCAACCTGCCGCGCTTCGCCGACTGGCGCCAGATCAACGCCCAGGCGCTGGTCACCGGCGAGGTGACCGGCGGCGCCCCGGGCGGCGAGCTGGCGGTGGAGTTCCGGCTCTGGGACGTGTTCGCCGGCATTCAGATGCGCGGCCAGCGGCTCGCCACCGCGACCGACAACTGGCGCCGCGTGGCGCACAAAGTGGCCGACGTGGTCTACGAGCGGATCACCGGCGAGGGCGGCTATTTCGACAGCCGGATCGTCTATGTCAGCGAGACCGGCGCCGACCGTGACCGCATCAAGCGCATCGCGGTCATGGACCAGGACGGCGCCAACCACCGGTTCCTGACCGACGGCGCCGACCTCGTGCTGACCCCTCGTTTCCACCCGGACGGTCAGCGCATCGCGTACATGCGCTACAGCGGCCTGACGCCGCAGGTCTACCTGATGAACATCGATACCGGCCGCGAGCAGCGGCTCGGCTCCTTCGGCGGCATGACCTTCGCGCCGCAGTTCGCGCCCGACGGCCGGCGGGTCGCGATGTCGCTCGCCGAGGGCGGCAACTCCGACGTCTACACCCTCGACGTGGCCGGCGGTCAGGCGCGCCGGCTGACCTCCCATAGCGGGATCGATACCTCGCCCTCGTTCTCCCCCGATGGCCGCCAGATCACGTTCAACTCCGACCGGGCGGGATCGCCCCAGCTCTACGTGATGACCGCCGACGGCAGCAATCCGCGGCGGATCAGCTTCGGCGGCGGCGCCTATGGCAGCCCCGCCTGGTCGCCGCGCGGCGACCTGATCGCCTTCGCCGTGCTCCGGGGCGGCTACTTCCACATCGGCGTTATGCGGCCGGACGGCGGCGACGAGCGTCTGCTCACGCGCAGCACCCAGGACGAGGGCCCGAGCTGGTCGCCCAACGGCCGGGTCATCCTGTTCAGCCGCACCGACTTCGGCAGCGATCGCGTCCGGCTGTTCAGCATCGACGTCAGCGGCTACAACGAGCGTCAGGTCGCGACCCCGCTCGACGCGTCCGATCCGGACTGGTCGAGCTTGCTGGCCTGATGCATGAACTTAATTGATTTTCCACTACTGCAACTTTAGGCTGATTTGCAGACGACGAAGGATTCGCTCGCCGTCGGTAATGGCTGGCTCGGCCCATTGGCCGCGACTTCGCTCAAGAGGGCCGATGAGCCGCCGCTCGACATGGAGCTCGAAATGACCGCATCCCTGCTTCGCGTATCCGCCGCGCTCGTGCTGCTCGCCGCCTGCTCGTCGGCCGACGAGTCCGCTCTGCAAGGGTCCGACGCGGCCGGAGACGGAGCCGTCCGGAACGCCGGCCTCGGCATCAGCAGCTCCGAGCTCGCCGGCCAGCCGGTGCCGGGCACCCAGGAGGACCTGGAGGTCTCGGTCGGCGACCGGGTCTACTTCACCTACGACAGCGTCGTGCTGAGCCCGCAGGCGATTCAGACCCTGGACGGCCAGGCCGCTTGGCTCGAGCAGTACCCCAACGTGCTGGTGACCGTGGAGGGGCACGCCGACGAGCGCGGCACGCGCGAGTACAACCTGGCGCTCGGCGACCGCCGCGCCAACGCGGTCAAGAACTATCTTGTCGCTCTGAATATCCCCCCGAGCCGCGTCCTCACCATCTCTTACGGTGAGGAGCGCCCGGCCGATCCGGGTCACGACGAGCAGGCCTGGACCGAAAACCGGCGCGCGGTGACGACGGTGACGACGACGCAGTAATGACGATGCCGTGCTGATGGCTTGCGACGCAGCCGAGAGCAGGACGAAGGTCCGGGGGACCGCAGGCCGGCTTGCGGTCTGCGTCGCGGCGCTGCTGCTCTGGAGCGCGCCGGCGACCGCCGGTCCCGGGGCGGTGGCGCGCGACATCGACCGGCTGCGGGTCGACCTCGCGGGCGTCCGCCAGGTCCTGCCGGCGCAGGCCGAGGATCCGCAGCAGCGGGCCCGGCTCGAGGTCCGGCTCCTGCAGCTCGAGGAGGAGCTGCGGCGCCTGACCGGCCGGGTCGAGCAGCTGGAGTTCGGCCAGCGCGAGGTCGACGGACGCATCGACCGGCTGATTGCCGATCTCGATGCCCGGCTGCGCGCGCTGGAGGGCGAGGCGCCGCCCGAGGACGCGCAGAGCCAGGCTTCGCCGGCGCCGGAGGCACGCCCCGCCGGCTCGCCCGCGGAGGCACCGCCGGAGCGCCCCGAGGGTGAAGGCACGCTCGGCCAGGTGCCGCAGAGCGCGATCCTGGGCCTGCCGAAGCCAGACCCGTCGACCATCGAGGCGCCGCCCCGGACCACCTCCCTCAGCCCTCAGGCGCAGTACGATTCGGCGATGGAGCTGCTGCGGGCCGGCGACTACGCCGGCGCCGAGAACGGGCTGCAGCTGTTCCTGGAGCTCAATCCGGACCACCCGTTGGCGTCGAATGCCGCCTACTGGCTCGCCGAGACCTACTACGTGCGCAAGAACTTCGCCGCCGCCGCGGCCGCCTTCGCCCGCAATTACCGGACCTACGGCGACGGCGCGACCAAGGCGCCGGACAATCTCCTCAAGCTCGGCATGTCGCTGCAGGGTCTGGGCGAGACCGACAAGGCCTGTCTGTCCTATGGCGAGCTCGTCAAAGAGTTCCCGAACGCCCCCGCGCACATCGAGCAGGCGGTCGTCCGCGAACGCTCGCGCGCCGGCTGCGGCTAGCTCCGTCGATCCGCTCGACGACGCCGAGTTCGCGGGCCTGATCGCCGCGCTCGCGCCGTTCGAGCGGGCGCCGTGGCTCGCCGTCGGTGTCTCCGGCGGGCCGGACAGCCTGGCGCTCTGCCTGCTCGCCGACCGCTGGGCACGCGCCCGAGGCGGCGAGGTCCTCGGCCTCACGGTCGATCACGGCCTGAGGCCCGAATCCGCCGCCGAGGCGGCGGCCACCGGTGCCTGGCTCCGCGCACGCGGCATCGCCCACGAGATCCTGCCCTGGCGCGGGCCGAAACCGACCTCCGGCATCCAGGCGGCGGCCCGACGGGCCCGCCACGACCTGCTCGCAGATCGCTGCCGGGGTGGCGCGATCCTGCACCTCCTGCTGGCGCATCATCAAGACGATCAGATCGAGACCGTCGCGTTCCGGGAACGGCGCGGTAGCGGGCCGGACGGTCTCGCCGGCATGCCGGCGATCCGGGAGGTGCCCGGCCTGCGTCTGCTGCGGCCGCTGCTCGCCGTGGCCAAGGCGCGGCTGCTCGCGACGCTGGAGCGTCTCGGCCAGCCCTGGCTCGAGGACCCGAGCAACCGGGCGCGACGCTTCGCCCGGGCGCGCCTGCGCGAGGAGGCGCTGGACGGTCTCCGGCTCGAGAGGCTGGCGGCGGACCAAGCGGGCCGCCGCACGGCGCTCGACCTCGAGACCGCTTGCTGGCTCGTGCAACATGCAAGGATCGATCCTGCGGGTTTCGTTCTCCTCTCGCAGCCGGCGTTGCGGGCCGCCCCAGCCGAGGTGGCGCGGCGTGCCCTGACCCAGGCCCTCGCCGCGGTCGGCGGCGGCGACTATCCGCCGCGAAGCGAGCGCCTCGGGCGTCTGTTGGGCGAGCTGCGCAGCGCCGTCCCGGCGGCCGGCCGCACCCTCGCCGGCTGTCGTATCCAGGGGTTCGGCGATCGCATCCTGATCTGCCGGGAGGCCGGCGCGATCCACGGGTCGGCGACGCTGCACCCGGGGAGAGCGGTGCTCTGGGACGGGCGCTTCCTGGCCCTCCTGTCCGGGGACGGTGCCGGGATCGAGCTCCGGGCGCTCGGCGAGGCCGGGCTCCGCGAGCTGCGGGCCGCCTCGCCGACCGGGCCCGTGCGTCGCTTGCCGCCGCCTGTCCGGGCCGCTTTGCCGTGCTTTTGGATCGGAGAGCGGCCGGTCGGAGCGCCTCATCTCGGCCTCGCCATTCCCGAGGTCGCCGCCGGGATCTCGATCAATCTCAGGTTTTGTCCTGCGCATCCGCTCGCCGGCCCGCGCTTTGGCGCGCAGCCCGATATGGCGGGAAACGATCGGGCCGCCACACCGTTGCTTCGAAATGGCGAGACCCTATGTTAAGCTAACTCGCCTTAGGCTGGCCGCGCGTGTCCGGAGCGGGGCCGGCGAGGGCATTGGAGCCCGACGTCGACGAGGCATCTCGCGTGAACAACTTCACCAAGAACCTGGCGCTCTGGGTCATCATCGGCCTGCTGCTGATCGCGCTGTTCAACCTGTTCCAGAACCCGTCCGGGCGCGGGCCGCAGGCCAGCCTTGCCTTCTCGGATTTCATCGGCGAAGTCGAGAGCGGCCGGGTGCGCGACGTCACCATCCAGGGCAACCAGATCTCCGGACATTTCTCCGATGGCCGGGCGTTCAACACCTACGCGCCCGAGGACCCGAACCTGGTCGACCGCCTGAACCAGCACGGCGTTCGGATCACGGCCGCGCCGGTCGACGACAGCATGCCGTCGCTGCTCGGGGTCCTGGTGTCCTGGTTCCCGATGCTGCTGCTGATCGGCGTCTGGATCTTTTTCATGCGCCAGATGCAGTCGGGCGGTGGCAAGGCGATGGGCTTTGGCAAGTCGCGCGCGCGGCTTCTGACCGAGAAGCACGGCCGCGTCACCTTCAACGACGTCGCCGGCATCGACGAGGCCAAGGAGGAGCTCCAGGAGGTCGTCGAGTTCCTCAAGAACCCGCAGAAGTTCCAGCAGGTCGGCGGCCGCATCCCTAAGGGCGTCCTCCTGGTCGGCCCGCCCGGCACCGGCAAGACCCTGCTCGCCCGCGCCATCGCCGGCGAGGCCAACGTGCCGTTCTTCACCATCTCCGGCTCGGACTTCGTCGAGATGTTCGTCGGCGTCGGCGCCTCACGCGTCCGCGACATGTTCGAGCAGGCCAAGAAGCACGCGCCCTGCATCGTGTTCATCGACGAGATCGACGCCGTCGGCCGGCATCGAGGCGCCGGTCTGGGCGGCGGCAACGACGAGCGCGAGCAGACCCTGAACCAGCTGCTGGTCGAGATGGACGGCTTCGAGGCCAACGAGGGCGTGATCCTGATCGCCGCCACCAACCGGCCGGACGTGCTCGACCCCGCGCTCCTGCGACCCGGGCGCTTCGACCGCCAGGTGGTCGTGCCCAACCCCGACGTCCTCGGCCGCGAGAAGATCCTGCTGGTGCACATGAAGAAGGTGCGGGTCGGGCCGGACGTCGAGGCCAAGGTGATCGCCCGGGGCACCCCGGGCTTCTCGGGTGCCGACCTCGCCAACATCGTGAACGAGGCGGCGCTGCTCGCGGCCCGCACGGGCAAGCGCATGGTCGGCATGATCGATTTCGAGTCGGCCAAGGACAAGGTGATGATGGGCGCCGAACGGCGCTCCATGGTGATGACCGAGGAGGAGAAGCGCCTGACCGCCTATCACGAGGCCGGCCACGCGCTGGTGGGCTATTTCTCGCCCGCCTCCGATCCGATCCACAAGGCGACGATCATCCCGCGCGGCCGCGCCCTCGGCATGGTCATGCGCCTGCCCGAAGGTGACCGGATCTCGGTGTCGCGCGAGAAGCTCAACGCCGACATCTCGGTGGCGATGGGCGGGCGCGTGGCCGAGGAGCTGACCTTCGGCTACGACAAGGTGACCGCGGGCGCCGCCTCGGACATCGAGCAGGCGACCAAGATCGCGCGCCATATGGTGACCCACTGGGGCATGAGCGACAAGCTCGGACCTCTGTCCTACGGCGAGAACCAGCAGGAAGTGTTCCTGGGCCACTCGGTCACCCAGACCAAGAACGTCTCCGAGGCGACCTCGCAGCTGATCGATTCGGAGATCCGCCGGCTGGTCGAGGCCGGCTACGAGACCGCCCAGAGCCTCATCCGCGGCAACGTCCAGCTCCTCAACGACCTGGCGAATGCCCTGCTCGAGCACGAGACCCTGACCGGCGAGGAGGTGTCCGCGATCCTGCGCGGCGAGCCCATGCCCAAGGCGCCGTCGCACGAGCCGCCGGGCGCTACGGCGCCGGCCGGCGGCAAGCGGGGCTCGGTGCCGACTACCGCGCCGCCGCCGCGCGATGCCGGCGGCATGGAGCCGAGCCCGCAGCCCGGAGCCTAGGGCTCGCACCCGAGCGGCCCGAGCCCTCCCGGCGGGCTCGCCAGATCCCCGGTGCGCTCCCACCCGCTGACGCGCATGGATCTCCGGGACGTTCCCGAGGAGGCCTGTCTCTACGTCCAGCCGCTCGGGCTGCTGTCTGGCGAAGCGGCGAAGATCGCCATCGAGGGCGGCTGGGCGCTGCCGTTGGCCGAGCGACAGCGGGGATACACGGCGGCCGAAGTCTGGTGGCGAGCCGCCGACGGCATCCGGCAGACCGTGGTACGGGCGGCGGATCTCGCGGCGGCGGCCAGCCGCCATGCCGGGATCGCCCAGCTGACCGGGCGTCTCGGCGCGCCTTCGAGCTGGCCGGCAGGGCTGCCGGAGCGCCGCCCCCTGCTCATGGGGGTCGTCAACGTCACGCCGGACAGCTTCTCCGACGGCGGCCTGTTTCTCGATCGCGATGCCGCGATAGCTCAAGGGCGGCGCCTGCACGGCGAGGGTGCCGACATCGTCGACGTCGGGGGCGAATCGACCCGCCCGCGCTCGGCCACGGTCCCGGCGGAGGAGGAGATTGCCCGGATCGTGCCGGTCGTCGAGGCCCTGGCGCAGGACGGCATCCTGGTCTCGATCGATACCCGCAAGGCGGCGGTCATGCGGGCGGCGATCGATGCCGGTGCTCGCATGATCAACGACATCTCCGCGCTGCGCCACGATCCGGAGAGCCTGTCGGTCGCCGGCGCAAGCGGCCTGCCGGTCGTGCTGATGCACATCCAGGGCGAGCCGGCGACCATGCAGGAGAATCCGCGCTACGAGCGGGCGGCGCTCGACGTGTATGATCATCTCGACCAGCGGGCCCGGGCCTGGACCGAGGCCGGCTTCGACCGGTCCAGGCTGATCATCGATCCCGGCATCGGCTTCGGCAAGACGCTCGAGCACAACCTGGACATTCTCGCCCGGCTCGGGCTGTACCAGGCGCTCGGCCTGCCGCTTCTGCTCGGCGTCTCGCGCAAGAGCCTGATCTCACGGATGGCCGGCGACCCGCCGGCGTCCGATCGCCTTCCGGGCTCGATCGCCGCGGCGCTCGCCGGACTCGCGCAGGGCGTGGCGATCCTTCGCGTCCACGACGTCGCGACGACCCGACAGGCCGCCCTGGTTGCAAGGGCGCTCGCCCTATGAGCGCGATGAAGGTGTTCCGCCGCGCTCCGTTCGCGTATCCTTGAAGTTGGCCTTCGAGAAGACGGCCCAACGATGAGAGACGCCATGGCTCGACGACTGTTCGGCACCGACGGTATCCGCGGCCGGGCGAACCAGCCGCCCATGACCGCCGAGACCGCCCTGCACCTCGGCATGGCGGCCGGGGGATACTTCACCCGGGGCGATCACCGGCATCGCGTGGTCATCGGCAAGGACACCCGGCTGTCCGGTTACATGCTGGAGCCGGCCCTGACCGCCGGCTTCGTCGCCATGGGCATGGACGTCACCCTGCTCGGCCCGCTGCCCACGCCGGGCGTTGCGATGCTGACCCGGTCGCTGCGCGCCGATCTCGGCGTGATGATCTCGGCCTCGCACAACCCGTTCGAGGACAACGGCATCAAGCTGTTCGGCCCGGACGGCTACAAGCTCTCGGACGAGATCGAGCTGGCGATCGAGGATCGCATGCGCGACGCCGCCGAGGACGGGCTGGCGGCCCCCGAGAAGCTGGGCCGGGCCATCCGGCTCGAAGGCTCGCGCGAGCGTTACATCGAGGCGCTCAAGGCGACTCTGCCCCGGGGCATGACGCTGAGCGGGCTCAGGATCGTGGTCGACTGTGCCAACGGTGCGGCCTACGGCGCAGCCCCCAGGGTACTCTGGGAGCTGGGCGCCGACGTGGTCGAGATCGGCACCAGCCCGAACGGCTTCAACATCAACGCCAAGTGCGGCTCGACCGCGCCCGAGGCGATGCAGGCGGCGGTGGTCGAGCAGGGGGCCGATCTCGGTATCGCGCTCGATGGCGACGCCGATCGCATCGTGCTCGCCGACGAGCATGGCGAGCTGATCGACGGCGATCAGATGCTCGCCCTGCTCGCGGCAAGCTGGCACGGGCAGGGTATGCTGCGCGGCGATGGCGCGGTCGCCACCATCATGTCCAATCTCGGCCTGGAGCGGCATCTCGAAAGCCTCGGCCTGCGGCTGCACCGCACCAAGGTCGGCGATCGCTACGTGGTCGAGCAGATGCGCCAGTCCGGACACAATCTCGGCGGCGAGCAGTCGGGACATCTGATCATGACCGATTTCGCCACCACCGGCGACGGCCTGCTCGCCGGGCTCCAGGTCCTGGCCGTGATGCGCCGGCAGGACCGGCCCTTGAGCGAGATCGGCCGCGCCTTCACGCCTCTGCCTCAAAGCCTGCGCAACTGTCGCCTCAATGGCGGGAAGCCGCTCGAGGTCGACGACGTGCGGCGCTGCATCGAATCCGCGACCAAGGAGCTCGGCAGCCGAGGCCGGATCCTGGTTCGGGCGTCGGGCACCGAGCCCGTTGTCCGGGTGATGGTCGAGGCCGACGACGAGCAGCTCCTGGCGCGCACCCTCGAGCAGGTCGCGGAGACGATCGAGCGCTACGCCTGATCTCCCGACGCCCGTCATCGCCTACCGGTAGAGATACTGTTCCAATAATGTAACCTCACGGCTATACTGCCGGACATGGGACGGGTCCGGCTTCATGGAATCGCGCTCGGCGCGCTGGCGCTGACCACAGCCTGTCAAGGCAGCGATGCCCTGCCCACCGGCGCCAGCCGCGCCATCGAGCCGGCCGCCGGTCCGAAGGCCGATCGGCCTGCGGCGCAACCGGTCGACTGGGCGCAGGCCGGCGACTGCCTCGAGCAGCTCCGCGTGCTGCAGGCCGCCATCGAGCGCGGCACGCTTGCCGAGGGTGATCGGCCGCCGGTCGCGCTCCTGGTGCCGGAGCGGGGCCCGCTCGAGCGGTGGCTGGAGCCGGACGACGAGATGGTGGTCGCCGACCTGCCGTTGATCATGGATCCCGCCAGGGCGGCCCGGGCGTCCTGCACGCTCGAGATACTGCCCGCCCAGGACGTCCGGGCCGAGATTCGCGAGGTCGGCCGCGAGGAGGTCCTCTCGCTGCTGCAGACCGGCGTGCGCACCGAACGCAATCCGGAGTACGACGTCGCCGCCGCCCGCGTGCGCCAAGCCGAGCGCGAGATGAGGGACGACGGCCCGAAGCTGCTCCGGGTCGGCGATCCGATGCTCGACCTGATCGGCATCATGGTCGGCGGCGTGCTGTCGGGCTTCGGCCAGATCGGCGATCACCAGGATGTCGATGCCGCGCTCGCCGAGCTCGCCAACACGCCGCGCTCGACCGAGCGGCCGGTCCATCGACCCTACGAGTTCGAGCGCACCGTGCTGCGCGGGTGGCGCGAGGCGAGCTTCCCGGTGGAGTTGGTCGACCGGCAGCGCGGCCAAGCCTGGCGCGCCGAGCTTCGCCAGCGGGAGATGCGCGAGCTCTACCTGCTGGACGGCCTCGATCCGCGCGACCAGAATTACGAGCAGCACCGCGCGACCAGCATCACCCGCAACGGCCTGGAGCGCTGGCGCCAGGAGCCGCCGCCGGTCCGCCTGTCGGGCGTCGTGGCCGCGCTGCTCGACGGACGCTCCGGGCCGAGCGTGGTGGAGCACCACGTCGAGACCGCTCCGTCCCCGATCGCCCGGCCGGAGCAGGGCGAGGTCGAGCCCGTCGGGTCCGGCGAGCCCTGGCTCGAGAAGCTCGAGCCGCCGCAGTCCGAGTTCGACGACGAGGTCCGGATCCTCGGCGGATCTGCCCGGGACGATGCCGACGGGTCGCAGGGTGTGGACGTCGGGCTCGAGCCGTTGGCGGATACACGGCCGAGCCACCGCCGACCTGCGGCGCGCGACCGGTCCGATTCACGCTACGAGCGGGCCGCGGCGGCACCGCGGCGCGAGGTTTCCGAGACGAACGGTCGACCCGGCCTCCAAGCGGCTGCCGGGCCCGAGGCCGCGGGCGTGGTCGGCGTGAACCTCGGCGAGCAGGCCGGGAGCGGTTTCTATGTGGCGCCGTACACCGTTCTGACCAGCGCGCGACTGCTCGGCCACGCCTCGGTGATCGACGTTACGACGGCCGAGGGCACAATCGTGCCCGGCCTGATCAGCCACGTCGACCGGGCGCGCGACCTGGCGCTGATTCAGGTGCCCAAGCAAGGGACCGCGCTGCGTCTGCACGGCGGCCCCTTGCCGGAGCCCGGCACGGCCGTGGCGGCGATCGGCCACGGCCGGTCGCGCTCGGCGCTGGCCATCCCGGGCATCCTGAACCCCGGCCCGGCGGCGCCGGCGGGGCTCGACCTCGCTGCGTTGGTCCACATCGAAAGCGAGATGCCGGCCGACGCCGCGGCGGCCGGCGGCCCGGTCCTGCACGGTGGCGAGGTGATCGCCGTGATCAGCGATTCCGGGCCCGGACGCGGCTTCCTCGCCATCCCGGTGAGCGAGGTCCTGGAGCTGTTGAAAGACGCGGGCCCGGCCGCGCAGCGCTGATGTCCCCGCACTAAGATTTGACGGCGAAAGCACCCCCCTCGATCCGTGGTGGCGATCGCTCGAAGTTCCTCCTGCCCCCATTCTCCCCGCCTGTCATGCCGCCCTACGTTCAGTTGCTGCTCACGCAGTGCCTGACGCCGTGGACCCCGCGGTCAAGCCGCGGGGTGACAGCACGAAGGGGGGCAGTGGGGTGCCCCATGACCCCCTTGCCGGGCCCGGCCGCAGCGACAATTCTCCTGTCCGACGACGGACAACGCTTTTGTATGGCACGTCCGCACCGCTCGGGAGAAGCTGAGAGGACGGGACCATCGCTACAGCCTGCGACAGGTGGCCCAGCGGATCGGCGTCGAGCCCGCCTATCTGAGCAAGGTCGAACGCAGCGAGGTGGCTCCGCCGGGCGAGGCGACCGTGGTCCGCTTGGCAGACGACCTGGGCGAGGACCCGGATGTCCTGCTGGCGATGGCAGGCAAGGTCTCGAGCGATCTTCAGGAAATCATCCGCCGCCGACCAAGGCTCTTTGCCGAGCTGTTGCGCGAGCTGAGAAAGGCTCCCGACCGTGCGATCGTGCGTGTCGTCCGGGAGGTCAGAGACGGTGAGTGGTAAGGAGCAAGGGTGATGATAGCGCTCGACGACGATCGACTGATCTTCCGTTTCCCGGAGGTACATCCCGAGCCGGAGTGCAGCATCCACTTCCAGCGAACCCTCCGGATTCCGGACGACGGGAGGGACTATCCGCTGCCCCCCGGGCTCGGGGCATTTCCCCTGCGGCATCTAGATGACCATGCCCGCAACGTGCCCGAACAATGGCTGAAGCGCGGCGGCGTCATCATGCCAATGCATCAGGCCGAGGCGATGTGGATTCGGTTCAGTGCCGGTCACTGGCGCGGTGAGGGCGAGTATCCCTTCGCGATCAAGATCGCGACCGGCAAGGTCAACGCCGTCTCGGGCGAGCCGTGGACCGCGCATTTGAATCGCGACCCGCAGGATTACGTCGTCATCCCGAAGCAGCCTTGGCTCGACGGCTACTGCGTCGAGAAGGGTACCATCCGGCAGTTCGTTGCCATGCCGCTCGGCCAGGGCTACTCGGTCGAGGAGCAACTCACGGGCGAGCCCGAGTGGGGCGGGGTCCAGATCCTCGGCTATCCGATGAAGTCGGAAAGGTACGATGAGCTTTGTGGGGACCGGCGTTCGATGCGTTTTCTCGTTGCAGAGTCTGTGGAGCGTCGCTCGCCCGACATGGGACTGGCGCCCGGCGGGCGGATGAAGCAGGAGGTTTACGACGATCCGTATCGCCTCGAGGATTGGGATCAGCGCCACTTCAGCCGCTGCTTCGTGACGATCGCGAACTCCATCACCTGGCATGCAATCACCGGCGAGCGCCCGCCCATGCGACCGCCGACGGCGGCCGACTACGCCAGGGCCGGCCTGCCGTGGTTCGACTACTACGATGCCGACGCGAAGGCGCTCGAAGGTTCCGGTCAGCTGGTGAAAACCAAGAGCATCGCGGAGATGGCGAAGGACAAGGGAGAGGAACCGTTGCCGGAGAACGTCTCTGCCGAGGTCGCCCACATCGTTC
>Ga0299914_10001411_pt1 | contig 15879 bp, 15 predicted proteins | sample RVTome_10_FD_201361 | JGI IMG/M metagenome (GOLD analysis project Ga0299914, IMG submission 201361) | Soil microbial communities from uranium-contaminated site in the Upper Colorado River Basin, Wyoming, United States - RVT153D57 (version 2) ...
TCCAGTCCGGCGCGATGCTGGCTCTCATCATCCCAGTAGTCGTGTTCCTCCTGGCACAGCGTGTGTTTCTGCAGGGGATCGACCTTTCCGGAGTACAGAAGTAGGAGCAACATGGCAACCCAGGAGCTACCGAAGACCTCGGCGCGTTCGTCCGACTTCCCCCCCGACTTCCGGTGGGGAGTGGCCACGGCCGCCTACCAGATCGAAGGCGGCTGGGACCAAGGCGGCCGTGGGCCCTCGATCTGGGACACGTTCTCGCACACGCCCGGCAAGACACTCGACGGCGAGAACGGCGACGACGCGGTCGACCACTACCACCGCTACCGCGAAGACGTCGCCCTCATGGCCGAGTTGGGAGTGAGCGCCTACAGATTCTCGATCTCATGGTCTCGTCTCATCCCCGACGGGACCGGTGACCTCAACCCGGAGGGAGTCGAGTTCTACAGGAGCCTCTGCTCGGAGCTCATCGCGAACGGGATCGAGCCCGCAGCGACCCTTTATCACTGGGACCTGCCACAGGCGCTGCAGGATCGGGGCGGCTGGCTCGCCACCGAGTCCGTGGAGTGGTTCGCAGGCTATGCGAGAAAGGCCAAGGAGCAACTAGGCGATCTCATCGGGATCTGGTCGACCTTGAACGAGCCCTGGTGCACGGCATTCCTCGGGCACAGCGCAGGCGAGCACGCTCCCGGGATGAGAGAGCCCGGCGCCGCTTTCGTCGTCGCCCACAACCTGATGCTCGCCCACCACGTCGCCATCGCCGCGATGCGTGAGACCAATCCCCGCGAGGACGACGAGTTGGGGATCGTGCTCAACCTCATCCCGGCGTGGCCGGCGGACGACAGTCCCGAATCCGTCCGTGCGGCCAAAGGGGTGGATGCAATCCAGAACCGTCTCTTCCTGGGTGCGGCCTTCGATGGGTCCTATCCGGAGGAAGTCCTCCGGTATCACGAAGACCACGGTGTTGCCGTCCGGCTGGATCTCGACCGCCTGAAGGCCGTGGTGGAGCCGCTCGACTACCTCGGTATCAACTACTACAACGTCAACCACATCCGTCACGAACCGGGTGCCGAGCCGATGCCCGCCTGGCCCGGTCCCCGCGAGGCCGCATTTGCCCGTCCCCCGGGTGAGTTGACCGAGATGGGGTGGGGTGTCGAGCCCGAGGGCCTCACATGGATGCTGGAGAGAGTCGGCCAGATGGTTCCCGATCTGCCGCTCTTGATCATGGAGAACGGCGCTGCCTATCCCGACGAGGCTCCGGTGAGCGGCGTCGTCGAGGACCAGAAGCGGATCGACTATGTCCAACGTCACATCGACGCGATCCGCGATGCGCGTGATGCAGGAGTGAACGTCACCGGGTACTTCCTCTGGTCGCTGATGGACAACTTCGAATGGGCGCGGGGGTACTCCAAACTCTTCGGCATCGTCCGTGTCGACCGCTCGACCATGGAGCGAAGCATCAAGGCGAGCGGCTACTGGTACCGCGACTTCCTCGCCGGCTGACCCGTCTCGGGACCAGGACCCTGGGCGGAGATTGACACGACGTTTCTGTGCAATGTAAGTTACTTCGTACAGAAAGTGGATAAAACAAGTCGACTTTATTTCGATGAGGTAGATAGGCAGTGCCTTCGCTGATCGTCCTGGCTTTGATTGGTCTGGCAGCGCAGATGGTCGATGGTTCACTCGGCATGGCCTACGGCGTGACCTCGAGCACCCTCTTGATCGCCTGGGGAGTGTCCCCGGCAATGGCATCCGGGTCGGTGCATGTCGCGGAAATGGGCACGACATTGCTCTCAGGCTTCTCGCACTGGCGCTTCGGGAACGTCGACTGGGCCGTTGTGCTCAAGCTCGGTGTCCCGGGCGCGGCTGGGGCGTTCTTGGGCGCCAGTGCCCTTGCGAATCTCTCCACCGAGGTCGCGAGACCCTTCATGTCGGGGCTCCTCCTCGCACTCGGCGCCTTGCTGCTATTCCGTTTCGCATTCTGGGGAATTGACCCGACGCGCGCCCCTGGCCGGTTTCGCACTCGGTTTCTCGCCCCACTCGGGTTGATTGGGGGCTTCGTGGACGCCACGGGTGGCGGGGGGTGGGGGCCTATAGCCACCCCCACCTTGTTGATCACTGGAAAAGCGGCGGTGAACAAGGTGGTCGGGTCGGTGTCGGCAAGCGAGTTCCTGGTCTCGACCGCCGCCAGCATCGGCTTTCTCCTCAACCTGGGCAGCGAAGGGGTGAGTTGGTCGATCGCGGGCGCACTCCTCGCCGGCGGCGCCATAGCCGCGCCGTTCGCTGCTTGGCTCGTTTCTCATGTCGCCCCCCGCATACTCGGCACAGCAGTGGGGGGATTGATCGTGACCACCAACGCGAGGATCCTGCTCACGCAATTCGGTGTGGAGGATGGGGCTCGCCAGACCGCATATGGGCTCATCGCTCTGTGTTGGGTGGGTGCTGTGACAGTGGCGACGCGGGCCGTGCGTCGGCAGCGCCGGCTCGAGCAGGAGTCGGTCAGAGTGACAACGGGTTGACCACGACTCCGACGGGCGGCACGGAGGGGTCGCTCCATCGCCCTCCTGCTCGGCCCGCCAGGTCAGCGAATGTGGTCCTCTCCAGAATCGCGATCGTTGCGTCGCGGACCTCGTGCCAAACTGCTTGAAGCGAGCATCCCACCTGCATCGGGCAAATCTCGGCTTCGTGGCGTGTGGCACAGGCGATCGGAGCGAGTGGGCCTTCGAAGATGCGGATGATCCGTTCCAGCGAGATCTCCGACGGGGCGTGATTCAGTCGGTAGCCGCCTGATGGACCACGCTCCGATCGGAGCACCCCTGCATCTCGAAGCTGCATGAGGATCTGTTTCAAGAAGGACTCGGGGACCACCACCCGATTGGCGATTTCCTCGGCGCTGAGAGCCCTGCCCTCCGCGAGAGAGAGCGCCAGCACTGCACGTGTGGCGTAGTCCGTCTTCCGAGTGATCCACATAGTGGATGAGTTTAGTCCTCTTTGCTAGCCGCTAGGGACCTTCCTCGCCGGCTGAGGCATCCTCGCTAACCCCGGATTGCCTGAGGGCTCGTCGTAACCTCGTCAGGTGCCCGACCACCTCGATCTCGGCGACCACCGTCTGCGGCTCGGCGGTGTCACTCATGTCATGGGGGTGATCAACGTCTCCCCCGATTCGAAGAACAGCCACACCATCGCCCGGTCGGTTGACGAAGTGCTCGCCATGGGGGACCGCTACAGGGAATGGGGGGCGACGATCGTCGACCTGGGCGGTCAGTCGTCGCATCTCGACAACGCGACCATCGAAGCCGTCGAGGAGATCTCGAGAGTGGTGCCGGCGATCGAGGCACTCAGCACTGAAGGTCACCTCGTCGCCGTGGACACATGGAAGCCCGAGGTGGCCGAAGAGGCGATCGGGGCGGGAGCCGTGATCGTGAACGACACCGGTGGGCTGGTCGATCCCGCCATGAGGGAGGTCGTGGCCAGGTTCGGGGTGGCCGCGATCGCGGTGCATGTGGAAGGGGCCAACCCACATGCGGTCGGCGAGGTCGAGATCAGGGACGACAAAGCCGCACACACCGCTGAGGGGTTCCGGGCCCTCCTCGAGGAGCTCGCCGCACAAGGCATCCACAATGTGATCGTCGATCCCGGCATCGCGCTCAACTATCGCGGGGACTACGAGGCCTACTCACGAATGCAACTCGAGGTCATCGCCGGCTCGGATCATCTCCATGCCCTGGGCAAGCCGGTGCTCATACCGATTCCTCGAAAGCGAGACGGGCATCGCCTCGCGGTATACATCGGTCTGGCGCTGGAACATCGGGCCGACATCATCCGGGCTCATGATGTTGCCATGGCGTGCGACCTGGTCCGCCTTTTTGGTCGGTCCCCGTGACTACGTTGGTCTCATGTCATTGCTGATCGTCGCCGGGCCCCCGAGCTCTGGCCCAGGGGAGCGGGAGCAGATGCTGGAGGTGGCCGCGGCGCATCTCGCTGAGCACGACGTTCCCCGCGATCAGGTACTCCGCATAGACGTGCCCGGCCGGGGCGCCGGAGAGGAGGGGGACGGAGCCTTGAGAGCTGAGCTGGAGCCCATGATCCCCATGCTCCAGTCGGGATCCCTCTTCGGCGGTTCGCTGGGCCTCGAGTTGGTCGACGCCCAGAACCTCCAAAAGGCCGAAGTCGAGACCCTGGTCGAGCTTCTCCGTGGCGCAGATCTGCACACCATCGAGGTGGTTCTCGTCTACGGAGGAACAGCGCCGAAAGCGATCCGGGACCTGGGCGGGCAAGCCATCTCGGTGAAGAAGATGTGGGAGCGTCAGGCCTCCGAGTGGCTCCAGGAAGAGGTGGAGGCCAGGGGTTTGACTCTGGAGAAGGGTGCCGTGGAAGCGCTCATGAAGCGATTCGGCACCGACACGGCCAGCATGGGCCAAGCCCTCGACCAGTTGGAGGAGACCACGGGCAAGATCACGGCCGAGCTCATCATGGACCGCTTCAAGAATCGTCCCGACGAGCCCACCTGGCACATCACCGACGCCATCGAGAAGGGCGATGTCGGCACCGCCCTTCGCCGGCTCTCCGACTTCCTCGTCCACGGCCACCCGCTGGTCTATCTGGCCGCCCTCGAGTCGGATCTGAAGAAAAGGGCGCTTGCGGCAGCGGCAAAGGACCAACCGACACTCCGGGAGTGGGTAGGCGGATCTGATCGACAGGTGTCGCGGCTATGGAATCAGAGAGGGAGAGTCAGGGAGTCGTCGTTGCGACGCGCGCAAGAGGCTCTGGTCCGTGCCGACCGCGTGGTCAAGACCCACCCCGAAGAGGTACATCGGGTGACCCTGGAGCGTCTCACCGTCGCCTTCTGCCGCTGGTACGGCTGAAGGCGGAGTCGTCCCCAGGCATCGCGTCGACATCGATCATCACGCGGGATACGGGTCAACCTGGGACTTCGGGGTTGTGGGTGACGACTTCGATCGTGAAGCCGTGTGGATCGAGAAAGAACGTGGCGTAGTAGTGAGGGCCATATCGCGGGAAGGGTTTCGGGGCGCGAACGATCTCGTCACCGCGATCTCTCGCCCACTCGTAGAGGCGGTGCACTTCGGCACGAGCTGGGACGAGGAACGCCAAGTGCTGGAGCCCCGTGCGAAGTCGAGAGTATTCCCCGGACTCCCGCGTGGGATATAGGAACAGTTTCGCCCCTTTGAAGTCCTCAGTGCAGTACCCATTGCCGAAACATGGTTTGAACCCGAGCATCGGCATCAACTCGTCGTAGTACGTCTTGGCAGCGTCGACATCGGGCACGCCAAGACCGAGATGATCTATTGGCATCTACCCTCCGGTTCGGAGGCTGATGGTGGCGGTTCTCTCGAGCCTGTCTCGCGACATGAGAGGACAGGCGGGAGGGGTGCCTACTTGGTGAGCGAAGCCGCTAGACGCGACTTCTTCCGCGCTGCGGTCTTCTCGTGGAGGATGCCCTTGGCCGCGGCGGTGTCGATCTTCTGCTGCGCCGATCGAAAGAGCTCGTCAGTGGGCTCACCGGCGGCGGTGGCTTGATGCACCTTGCGGATGCTCGTCTTGAGGTCGCTCATGATCGTCTTGTTGCGCAGACGGCGGGTTTCGTTCTGCCGGTTGCGCTTCTTCTGTGACTTGATGTTGGCCATATCGGAACGTGTGAAAACTCAACTGTTGACGGGGGTTCCGGGACGGGTGCCCCGGGTGCTGAAGCGTAGCAGTGCCCGGGTCGAAGGTACAATGCCACCGTTCACGCACTCTTTATGACCGATCAATCGCGCATCCGCAACTTCTCGATCATCGCCCACATCGACCATGGCAAGTCGACCCTGGCCGATCGTCTCTTGGAGCGCACCGGTGCCGTGACCGGGCGGGAAATGCGGGAGCAGCTGCTCGACTCGATGGATCTCGAGCGGGAGCGGGGCATCACCATCAAGGCGCAGACGGTCCGACTCGAGTACGAGGCAAACGACGCCAAGACCTACGTGCTCAACCTGATCGACACTCCTGGCCACGTCGACTTCTCGTACGAGGTCAGCAGATCGCTGGCGGCGTGTGAAGGTGCGTTGTTGCTGGCCGATGCCGCCCAGGGTGTGCAGGCCCAGACCGTGGCCAACTCCTATCTCGCCATCGACGCGGGGCTGGAGGTGATCCCCGCCATAAACAAGATCGATCTCCCGGCGGCCGACCCCGATCGCGCCGCTGCAGAGGTGGTCGGCGTCATCGGAGGGTCTCCCAACGACGTTCTCAGACTCTCGGCCAAGACCGGCGAGGGAGTCGACGACCTCCTCGAGACACTGGTCAAAGAGGTGCCACCCCCCGGAGGCGATCCCGACGCCCCCTTGCGCGCTCTCGTGTTCGACAGCTACTTCGACGCCTACCGGGGGGTCGTCTGCTATGTCCGTGTTGTCGATGGACGTCTGGAGTCCGGTGACGCAGTTCGCTTCATGGCCACCAACGAAGTCCACGAGGCCGACGAGATCGGGTTTCTGCGCCCGAAGGCACAACCGGTGGCGGACATGGGCCCCGGGGAGGTCGGCTACCTGATCACCGGCGTCAAGGAGATCGACCGGATCAAGGTCGGTGACACGGTCACCAGCAACCGTCGTCCCGCGGAAAAGGCCCTCCCCGGATATGAGGAGCCCAAGCCGATGGTGTTCTCGGGTCTGTTCCCCACGGACGGCGACGACTTCGAGAAACTACGCGAGGCCCTCGAGAAGCTCCGTCTGAACGACGCGTCGCTGGCCTGGGAGCCGGAGACGTCCAAGGCGCTCGGTTTTGGCTTCCGATGTGGCTTCCTCGGGCTGTTGCACATGGAGATCGTGCGGGAGCGGCTCGAGCGTGAGTATGACCTCGATCTCGTCGCTACGGCGCCTTCGGTTGCGTACCGGGTGACTCTCCCCGGTGGTGAGGTCAAGGAGATGCGCTCACCCCAAGACCTGCCGGAGCCGACCGACCGGGAGGCCATCGCCGAGCCGTACGTCAAGGCAATGATCCTGACCCCGAGCGAGTACGTCGGCCCCATCATGGAGTTGGCGACCTCGAGACGCGGCATCGTCGGCAACATGACCTATCTCAGCCCTGAGCGGGTGGAGCTCGACTTCGAGATTCCCCTGGCCGAGATCGTCTTCGACTTCTTCGACATTCTCAAGTCGAGGACCAAGGGATATGCCTCTCTCGACTACGAGCCCGCAGGGTATCGGGTGGCCGACCTGGTCAAAGTGGACATCCTCCTCAACGGCCAACCGGTCGACGCCTTCTCGGCGATCGTCCATCGCGACAACGCCCAGGAGTACGGCACCAAGATGACCGGGAGGCTCCGCAACCTGATCCCCAGGCAACTCTTCGACGTGCCCATCCAGGCAGCGATCGGTGGTCGCATCATCAGCCGTGAGACCGTCAAGGCGACCAGGAAGGACGTGACGGCGAAGTGCTATGGCGGTGATATCAGCCGGAAGAAAAAGCTCCTCCAGCGGCAGAAGGAGGGGAAGAAGCGCATGAAGATGGTGGGCTCGGTCGAAGTGCCTCAGGAGGCCTTCGTTGCCGCATTGAAGGTCGACGAAAGCGGCCTCAAGCCATGACACCGGACGAAGCCGATCGGTTTGTCACCGCGGCGGCGGCATATGTCCACATCCCGTTCTGCTCGGCCGTCTGTCCCTACTGTGACTTCGCCGTCGTCGCGGGTCAGGACGAGATGGCGGCTCGCTACGTGGAGGCGGTGTGCCGCGAGATCGGAGACTCCGCCGAGTGGCGCCCACTCGAAGCGGTCTATTTCGGTGGCGGCACGCCGAGTCAGATCGACACCGCCCTGTTGACTCGAATCCTCGATGCCCTGAGGAGACGTTACGGAGTGTCGGACGGCGCCGAGGTCAGTCTCGAGGCCAACCCAGAGGACTTCTCCGTCGACCGGGCCCGCCGGCTCCGCGCCGGAGGGTTCAACAGGGTCTCCTTTGGGGCGCAGAGCTTCGACGGTGCCGTGCTGGCAAGCCTCAGGAGGCGGCACGAGGCGCAACAGATCGTGTCTTCTGTCGCCGCAGCGCGTAGCGCAGGGTTCGACAACGTCTCCATCGATCTGATCTACGGGACTCCAGGCGAGACCGACCAGTCGTGGGAGACCTCTCTCGAACAGGTGACCGCGCTGGAGCCCGACCACATCTCGTGTTACGCCCTGACGGTGGAGCCGGGGACGGCTCTGGGCAGATCCGTGCGCTCGGGCGCGCCGGCACCGGACCCCGATATCCAGGCCGATCGATACGAGACCGCCGACAGACGACTCAAAGCATCTGGGCTCGCTCGCTACGAGGTTTCCAACTGGTCACGGCCCGGCAGGGAGTGCCGGTACAACCTCACCGTCTGGGCTCAGGGGGATTACGTGGCCTTCGGCAACGGCGCCCACGGTTTCAGGGAGAGGCGCAGATACCGCAATGTTCGCCGTCTCGACGCCTATGTAGACCGCATCGAAGCCGGAGACACCCCGCGTGCGGGCCAGGACCTGGTCGACGGCTGGGACGCCGAGCTCGACCGTGTCTTCGTCGGCCTCCGTCGCACTGTCGGCGTGGCCTCGGGAGCGGGTACCGAGACCTTGCTCGCCTCCGACGAAGGGAGATCGTTGGTCGGTGCGGGGGTGATAACGGAAGAGGATGGCCGTCTGGTGGTGAACAAACCGATGCTCACGGATGCAGTACATCGTTCCGTTCTCGCGCAGTCAGGCCCTATCGTCTGGAGTGATGACGATGCTTGAGGATCGTCGATCCGAAGTTCTGCGTGCCCTCGTCGAGGAGCACATAAAGACCGGTGAGCCGGTGAGCTCACGAGCGGTCCTCGAGCGCTCGCACCTCAACGTTTCGGCGGCCACAGTGCGCAACGACCTGGCGGCACTGGAACAAGACGGCCTCGTCCAACAGCCCCACACTTCGGCCGGCCGGGTCCCAACGGTCACTGGCTATCGCTACTACGTCGATCATCTCGGGCCGGGTCGTCTCCGCCAAGCGGCCCAGGCCAAGATATCCACCCTGTTCGGTGACGTCCATCTCGAGCTCTCGAAGCTGCTCAAAGCCACTTCCGACCTGCTCGCCGAGATCACCGATCTCCCTTCCGTGGTCGTTGCACCCGCTTTCGCCAGGGAGAACGTGCGTGCGGTACACACGGTCCAGGTGTCCAATGAACAGGTGCTCGTCATCGCGGTCACCGAAGGCGGACGAGTGGTGCAGCAGAGGGGTCGAATTCGCGTCCCGGTCACCCCGCTGGAGATCGAAGAAGCGCAACAACTCGTGACCGGGGCAGTCGTGGGCAAGGAGCTGGGGGCCGCACCCGAGTTCGGGATGGATCTGGACGCGCAGGTCTCCGACCCAATCAGAGAGGCGGTGTTGACGATCGTCGACTCCCTCCACATCGCCGGGAGCGCCGGTTCGGAGATGTTCGTCGGCGGTACGCAGCGCATGACCCAGGTGTGGCACGACCTTTCCACCGTGCAGAGGATCCTCGAGATCATGGAGCGGGAGGCCGAGGTCATCGATCTTCTCGCCAGCGCCTCAGGGACGTCGATCCAGCTCGGTGAGGACCTCGACCTGGCGGTCGTCTCCAAGGCCTACGAGGGAAGAGGTGACGGCGGGACAGTGGGAGTAATCGGCCCGATGAGGATGAACTACAAGCGGGCGATCTCGGCCGTCGAAGAGGTGACCAAGGAGCTCGAGGAGCAGATCGGCGCCAGGTCCGACTGAGTATGGCGAAGGACTACTACGAGATCCTCGGGGTCGAGCGCTCGGCCACGACGGAAGAGATCAAGAAGGCGTTTCGCCGTGTGGCGAGGGAAACGCACCCCGATGCCAACCCGAACGACCCTGAGGCGGAGGCCCGTTTCAAGCTCGCCGCCGAGGCCTATGAGGTGTTGTCGAGCCCGGAGCGTCGTCAGCGCTACGACCGGGGTGACACCATCGATCTCTCGGATCTGTTCGGCGGGCTCGGTGGCATCGACGATCTGCTGCGCTCCGTCTTCGGCGATTCCGGGCTGTTCGGAGGGCGGGCCTATCGCCCGCCTCGAGGCCGTGACGTGCTCGTCCGAACCAATGTCACCCTCGAAGAGGCCGCCTTTGGCACCGAGTCCACCGTCGAATACGAGGCCGCCACTTCGTGTGCGACTTGCTCGGGGTCCGGGGCGAGCCCCGGGACCCATCCCGTGACTTGTCCAAACTGTGGCGGCGGTGGGCAGGTTCGCATGGCACAGCGGTCCGTCTTCGGGACCATGATGTCGGTGACCACGTGCCCCACGTGTCGCGGCGAGGGCAACCTGATAACTGACCCATGCCCTGACTGCACCGGCACCGGTGCCGTCCCCGATCGGGTCAGGGTCAATGTGGAGATCCCTCCTGGTGTGAGCAGCGGAACCCGGCTTCGCCTGACCGGCCGGGGCGAATCGGGTGGACGCACCGGACAATCCGGGGATCTCTTCGTCGAGGTGTCGGTTGAAGAAGACCCCCGTTTCGAACGTCACGATGCTCAGCTCGTCCACCGCACCTCGATAGGGATATCCGAGGCCGCGCTGGGGACCCGAATCGAGGTTCCAACGATCGACGGTGAGGGCACACAGTTGGAGATACCGAGGGGCACTCAGCCGGGCACGCTGTTCACGATCCCCGGTCAGGGCATGACCATCCTCGGCCGGCGGGGGAGGGGTGACCTCGTCGTGGTGGTCGATGTCGCCGTGCCGCAAACCCTGGACCACGAGGAAGAGGAACTGCTCAGACGATGGGCTGAGCTCCGAGGCGAGCGCACAGACCGTCCAGCGTCCACCTGATGAAGCATGTGCCCCACCTCATCGTGGCTGCACCGTGGGAGAACCCGAAACTCCAACTGTCAGTGGTCCAATGGCGTCACATCACAAAGGTCCTCCGGATGAAGAGCGGGCAGAAGGTGAGCTACACCGACGGGCTCGGGACCATCGGCACAGGACTGCTCGGACCGCAGATGATCGACCGGGGCGACGAAGAGACAGTCGACCGCCCCAGTTCACTCACCGTGGCCGTCGCCCCGCCCGCGAACAAGGACCGGCAACGCTTTCTCGTCGAGAAGCTGGCTGAGATGGGTGTGGCACGACTGGTTTGGCTCGAGACGACCCACGGGGCGAACCGGCCCGCCAACGCGGCCAAGGTCTTCAGCTGGGTCCATGCGGCCGTCGAGCAGTCGCGAGGCGCATTTCTGATGGAGACCTCTGACGAAGTGATCAGGCTCGATGCCTTGGAGGGAAACGTCGTCGTGTGTCGGCCAGGAGGCGGGTCAGACCCAGGAGAAGCCGACGTTGTCGCGATCGGGCCCGAAGGAGGGTTCGCCGAGGGCGAGGTACCGCCCGGAATGCGTGATTGGGACCTCGGTCCGACCATCCTCCGGGTGGAGACGGCAGCCATCGTGGCCGCCAGCAGAATTGCTCATTGAGGGTGCAATCGCGCCATGCGACGGATAGGATGTGCATCACGGATTGGGAGCGGACTTCTTGGTAGAAGACTTCAACTATGCCCTAGGGCAGCGGCTGAGGGCCGCGCGCCGCCATAGAGGTTGGTCACTCGGTGACGTCGAGACCCACACGGACGGTGAGTTCAAGGCGTCTGTCGTCGGTGCCTACGAGAGGGGTGAGCGGGCCATCTCCGTCCAGCGTTTCGTCAACCTGGCGGACGTCTACGGGACACCTGCCTCCGACCTCTTGCCGGCACCGTCCGACTCCGAGTTGGTCATCGACATCGAGGCGCTGAACGGTAACGACGGCGACCTGGTCGACCGCTACCTGGCGGCGATACAGATGATGCGAAAGATCCCGGGCATAGAGGAGGTCAGGGACTCTGACAGAGCCCTGATCAGCTCGTTGCTCCAGTCCGTCAGGTCACCGGACACCAAATAGGACCCGATTTCGCTCCTGGGTCGACGATCATGGGCCCGTGAGTGTCGATCGAGGCTTCTCGTTGTACCGGCTCGAGCCGATAGAATGAGTTCTCACGCGCCCAACCGAGGCGTTTATCCGTGTCCCCCGAACACATCGAATCGCGTTTACGCGTTCCCAGCCATCACCTGCTGCTGGATCTGATTGGAGAATCCGACCGGCACCTGCGACAGGTAGAGGACCTCCTCCCCGAGGTCCGTTTCGTCGCGCGTGGCGACGAGATCGTCATGAACGGGACCGTGGCCGACGTCGAGAGGGCCCGCACTGTCCTCGACGAGATGTTGATCCTGGTCCAGGAGGGCCAGTCTCTGGACGAGGGTCGGGTCGCCGAGGTCGTGAAGATGGTGACCGACGACGTCCCCGACCCTTCCAGCGTCCTGAGTGACGGCATCCCGGTGGGACGGGGCCGGATGATCCGTCCGAAGACTCACGGCCAGCACAAGTACATGGAGGCAATCCGCGAGAACACCTTGACCTTCGGCATCGGCCCCGCCGGCACCGGCAAGACCTACCTCGCCATGGCTGCCGCGGTGGACAGCCTGATAAACGGGTCCGTTCGCCGCATCATCCTCACCAGGCCGGCCGTCGAGGCGGGCGAGCGACTGGGGTTCCTGCCCGGAGACCTGACTGCCAAGGTCGACCCCTATCTGCGGCCTCTCTACGACGCTCTCTGGGACATGTTGGGGCCGGAGGAGACGGCTTCGCTCATCGATCGGGGAACTATCGAGATAGCTCCGCTCGCTTATATGCGAGGAAGGACGTTGAACGATGCCTGTGTCATCCTCGACGAGGCCCAGAACACGACGCCGGAGCAAATGAAGATGTTTCTGACGCGACTGGGGTTCAATTCCAAGATGATCATCACGGGAGACATCTCCCAGACCGATCTTCCCACGGGTCGCCGGTCGGGTCTTCGGGTCGTCCGTGACATCCTGCGCGGAATTCCGGGCGTTTCCTTCATCGAGTTGTCATCCCGCGATGTGGTCCGACATCGGATCGTCGCGTCCATCGTCGAGGCCTATCAGCGTTTCGAGGTCGAAGAAGAGTGATGCAGCGCTCCTCTCTCGTGCGAGTGTCCATCTTCCTCACCACCGTGGCTGCGGTGTGGGCCATCCTCACATTTGGGACAGGTGCCGAGGGCGAGGCCCTCGAGGTGGGGTCGGTCGCCCAACAGGACTATGTGGCCGACCGGAGCGCTACGGTGATCGACCGCGCCGAGACCGAACGTCTCCAGGATGAAGCACGGGAGAGTGTGCCGGCGCCGCGGGAGAGGAACGAAGAGGTCGAGGCTTCCGTCCTCGCCGCGGTGACCGCGGTCTTCGACGATCTGTCGGCACTGGCTGTGGGCGAGGAGGAAACTGGCACTGCCCCTGAGATCCCGGAGCTGCCTCCGGAGGAGGAGACGACCACCTCTTCGACAGAGGCCGGAGAGGAGACGGAGACCACGGAGGCGCCCGAGCCGGCCACGCTCACCGGTGTGATGTTCGTCGACGCCGACGGGGACGGTGTGTTCGATCCCGACTCGGAGGAGACGCGCTCCGACGTGGGCCTCGAGGCGATCACCGTCGAGGTGACGACTCACGACGGCACAGAGACCGTTCAGACCGGGGCCGACGGGGCCTGGTCATACGAATACCCCGGTGGGCCTGCGGTCGTGGTGGTCGACACCGAGGATTCCGACATCCCGGATGGGTATCACGTCGGCACGGAGAACACCGGCCAACTCCTCGAGGACTGCGGCTCCGGAGAGACATGTGAGGTCGGCAACGTGGGCTTTGGAGCCATTCTCCGTCCTGTCACCGAGATCGTGGATGTCGTGGCGTCGGAGCACTCCCTACCCCCGGATACCACGGTCTTGTACCTGGCGACAGTCGCCGTCGACGACGTGGTCCGGGCCGCCTTGGGTCTTCCCCCGCACCTCCCCGTGATCCAGAGCGCGGCGGAGGACCGGGCCCGTGTGGAGATGTCGGAGGGGATCCAGACCGGGGAGGAGCTCCGGGCCGTTCGCACCGACGTCCGCATCAACCCGCCATTCGTCTTCTATCCCGACCCCGATGGCGGCCCTGACCCCGAAGGCGGCCTCGCCGCCGGCGAGGTCGTGGCCACCAATCTCCAGGCCAACTTCCTCATCAACGAGGAACGCTGGGAACAGCAACAGGAGGCCGCCGCGGAACGCGTCGTCCCCGAAGAGCACGAGTATGTGGAGGAGCAGACGATCGTCAACCAAGGTGACGTGCTCACCGAGCTCGACATCGCTGCGATCAGTGCGACCACGACCCCCAGCATCATCGAGCAGCCTCGAGGCGGGCTCGTTGCCGTGGTGGTTGTCCTCCTTTCTCTCATCGGTCTCTACCTGGCGACATTCCGCCCCGAGTTCTGGTCGCGTCCGCGGATGGTGGCCTTGCTCGGGATAATGATCGTGTTGGCGGCAGCGGCGGTGCGCGGCACCGTGGCAGTGCAGGAAACGTTCACGTGGTACGCACTGCCCGCGGTGACTTTCGGTTTCGTGATCGCCGTCCTATTCGACCAGCGAATCGCCATCCTCATGGCCCTCGCGGTCGGAGTCCTCACCGCAATCGGCACTCTGGACACCGGAGCCACCGTCTATGGGATGCTGGCGGCGCTCGCCCCCATACCTTTCGTGTCGGCTGTGAGCACCAGGGGCTCGTTCCGGAACGCAGTCGTACTGTCTGCCGTGGCGGCCGCGGTCATCGCTGCGGCCACTTCGTGGTTCTTCCACATCGGCCCTCAAGAGGCGATCGTGGAGACCGTAGGGGTCTCCGTAGCCTGGGCATTCGGTGTCTCCGCCTTCGCTTCCCTGCTCGGTCTGGCCGCCCTTCAATTCTTCGAGTCCGCCTTCGACGTCACGACGACGCTCGGTCTGCTCGACCTCACCGATCGCAACCACGAGGCGCTGCAGATGCTTCAGGAGAAGGCCTTCGGGACGTTCAACCACTCCCTGATGGTCGGGACACTCGCCGACGCCGGGGCACGGGCCATCGGCGCCAACGCCCTGCTGGCGCGCGCCATGTCCTACTACCACGACCTGGGCAAGACCGAGCACCCCACCTTCTTCATCGAGAACCAGTTCGGGATGAACAACCCCCACGACGAGCTCGACCCCAAGGAGTCTGCCCGGATCATCAGGGACCACGTCACCAGGGGTGTCGCGCTCGCCAGGGACTACAACATCCCCACCGAAGTCACGGAAGGCATCGTCAGCCACCATGGCGACGGGGTGATGCGCTTCTTCTACGAGAAGGCTCGCCAGTTGCATGGTGACGAGGTCAACATCGACGACTTCCGTCATATCGGACACAAGCCTCGCACCGCGGAGTCGGCGATCCTGATGCTGGCCGATTCGCTCGAGGCCGCCTGCCGCGCCGTGTTCCAGTCGGAGGAGCCCACACCGGACGCCATAGAAAAGGTCGTAGATCGGGTCATGGACGAGAAGATGGAGGATGGCCAGCTATCCGAGTCGCCTCTGACGCTGGGTGAGATCACGAAGGTCCGCCGGGCCTTCCTCGACTCCCTCATCGGCCACTACCATCAGAGGATCGCCTATCCGAACTTCCCCGGCAGCTGATGGACGACCCATCCTCTAGTCCGAAGGGGCTCTGCCCCACGTGAGCATCTTCCTCGCCGACGAACAGACCGAACAGGTTGGTTTGGGCGATCTCCATTCCTTGGCCGAGCTGGTGCTGCGTCAGGAGGGGTATCCGGAGGATGCCGAGGCGACTCTGCTCTTCGTCAGCGAGCAAGAGATGGCCGTGTACAACGGGCGGTTTCTCGACCGGGAAGGCCCGACCGATGTCCTCGCCTTCCCGGTAGAAGAGCTACTGCCTGGGATCGTCCCCGACAGAGACCCACAAGGCCCACCTCTGATGCTCGGCGACGTCATCGTGGCCCCGTCCTACGTGAGACGCCAGGCCGAGCAATATGGGGTCACGTTCGAGGAC
>Ga0299914_10001412_pt1 | contig 15878 bp, 16 predicted proteins | sample RVTome_10_FD_201361 | JGI IMG/M metagenome (GOLD analysis project Ga0299914, IMG submission 201361) | Soil microbial communities from uranium-contaminated site in the Upper Colorado River Basin, Wyoming, United States - RVT153D57 (version 2) ...
CGTCGTCGACCTGGATCCGACCGCCACCTGGTGACGGCCTGCCGCGGGGCGCCTCGTCTAGCGTGAGCGGCTCGTGAGACGCTTCCGCCCTGCCCGTGTGCTCCTACTGGCGCTGGTCGCCGTCGCCATGACCGGCTGCGTGAAGCTGGACATGGACCTCACCGTGAGCTCGGACGACACCGTGGACGGAACAGCCATCGTCGCCGTGTCCGAGCAGCTCGTGTCGCTCATCCCCGGCGGCGAGCAGGACCTCCTGGACGACATCACCGACGATTTCGAGGAGATGGGCTCGGCCACCGTCGAACCCTACGAGGACGAGGACTTCATCGGGGCCAGCGTCACCTTCGAGGACCTGCCCCTGGCCGAGCTGTCCGCTCCCGGAAGCGACTTCGGGATCACCCGCGACGGCGAGCGGTACAGGGTCGCCGGGTCGCTCGACCTCTCGGCCGCCGACTTCGGGGATGACGGGTTGCCGCCCGGCCTCGACCCCCAGGAGTTCTTCTCGGCGGCGGAGATCCGCATCGCCATCACCCTGCCCCGGCCCATCGAGCAGTCCAACGGCACCGTCGACGGTTGCACCGTGGTGTGGACCCCTGCGTTCGGCGAGTCCATCGAGCTGGAGGCCGTCACCAGCGACAGCGGCGACTGCAGCGGCGCGAGCGGGAGCGGTTCGGGGCTGGACTGGTGGGCGTGGCTCCTCATCGGCCTGGCCGCCCTCGTGCTGGTGGCCGCCGCCGTTGTGGCGGTGATCATCGGTGAGCGCCGCAAGCGCCGCCCGCCGCCATCACGCCTTCCGGAGACCACCACCTGAACAGCTGAAGCCTGAACAGCTGATCACTGCCAGTCTGATCCCTGACAGAACCTGTCAGGGACTGCTGGTTACCGTCGTTGCATGTACGAGAACGACGAGGACCTGGCCGCCCTCCAACGGGTGCTCGACGCCTCCCGGGCGGCCGCCGGTCCGCACCTGCGCTCGATCTTCGTGGACGGGAAGCCAGCGGTCTCCGCTGCGGACCTCGTGGCCATGCTGCCCGGTATGCAGGTGATCGACCTGGCCACCGTCACCGCCTCCAGCGAGCCCAGGGTGGCGCCGGTGGACGGCCACTTCTTCAAGGGCCGCTGGCACTTCGGATCTGCCCCCGACAGCGTCAGGGCCCGCCACCTGGCCGCCCGGCCGGCCGCCAGCGCCGCCCACACCCGTGGCGAGGGACTGTGCGTGATCACCCACGGACACGTCGAGCGCATCGACCTGGCCTCCCCTGGTGCGGCGCCCTTCGGTGCGCACCTACGCGACATCTACCCCGGCTACGACGAATGGGCGTCGCCCGACAACCCGTACTGGGTCCTGCAACCGCACCGCATGTACGTCCACCTGCCGCCCGAGGACCCGCCGGCATCCTGACGGCGGTGCCCGTCAGTTGATCTGGCGCTCCCGGCCCTCCCAGAACGGGGCACGCAACTCCCGCTTGAGGACCTTGCCGGGGCCGGACTTCGGCAGCGGGTCGTCCTGGAAGGTCACCGACTTGGGCACCTTGTAGCCGGCGATGCCCCGCCGGCAGTGATCGATCAGCTCGACCTCGGTCACTGGCCCCCTGGGGACCACCACGGCGTGCACGGCCTCGCCCCAGTGCTCGTCGGGGATACCGAACACCGTCGCCTCCAACACCTGGGGATGGGTGTACAGGGCATCCTCCACCTCGGTGCAGTAGACGTTCTCGCCGCCCGTGACGATCATGTCCTTGGCCCGGTCGACCAGGAACAGGTAGCCCTCGTCGTCGAGGATGCCTACATCGCCCGTGTGGTACCAGCCGTCCACGAGGGCGGCCTCGGTCTCGGCCGGCTTGCCCCAGTAGCCGTGCATGACGTTGGCGCCGCGGGCGATCACCTCCCCCGCCTCCCCAGGCCCGAGGTCACTACCGTCGGGGGACACGACCCGTAGCTCGACGCCGAGCACGGCCTGACCGCAGGACTTGGCCCTGGGCGTGTCGACCAGGGCCTCCTCGGAGCTCAGTCCGGTCAACAGCGGGGAGGTCTCGGTGGCGCCGTACAGGTGGACGAGCTCGGCCCCGGCGAAGGTCTTGGCAGCCCTCCGGACCAGCTCGAGCGCGATGGGCGAGCCGCCGTGGCCGATCAACCGCACCGTGCCGATGTCCCGTGGCCGGGCGGCCTGGCTCTCCAGGACTGCCGCCAGCATGGTGGGGACCATCAGGGTGACGGTGGCGCCCTCGGACTCGATGGTGTCGAGGGCCGAATTCGGATCGAACGCTCCCGGGACGATCACCTGGCGGGCTCCCAGGCCGATGCTCTGCAGGACCGAGACCGAACCGGCGGCGTGGAACAGCGGTGCCACCACCAGGTAGGTGTCGTCGGGGCGCATCGGGGTGATGAACTGGACGTTCAACGTGTTGGTCACCAGGTTGCGGTGGGTCAGCATCACGCCCTTGGAGGCACCGGTTGTGCCGCCGGTGTAGAACAGGCCGGCCAGGGTGTCCTCTCCTACCCCTACGCCCAGCTCGGCCTCCTCGGCGCTCGCCAGCAGCTCCTCGTACTCGTCGGGGATGGCGACGACGCGCTCCACATGGTCGGCCAGGGCACCGGGGTCACGGTCGCAGAACAGGATGCTGGTCCCCGAGTCGTCGAGGGCATAGGCAAGCTCGGGATCGGCCCAACGCGTGTTGAGCGGCACCACGGCGCGGCCGGCGGCAGGGATGGCGCAGTAGAGCTCCACGTACTGGTGCGAGTTCCCGGCCAGCACCGCCACGCGGTCACCGTGGACGGTGCCCAAGCGCTGGAGCACGCCGGCCACCTTCGCCAGCCGCGTGCCGAACTCCCGGAAGGTCATCCGCACGTCTCCGCACACCAGCGCCTCACGCTCGGCGGCGATGGTGAGACCGCGGTTGATCGGATTCAGGAAGGTCTGCACCCCGGCCTCCTCTCGCTTTCCGGAGCAATCACCGTACCTGCCGACACCAGCGCGGTGACTGCCTCACCCTGGTACGCCTCGTCCGGCAGCCGGTGCGCGAGCCTCACCTCAACGGGCCGGCGCCCGGGTGGTGGCGCGCAGGCGATCGGCCAGCACCCTGGCCAGGTTCCGCATGAACACGGCAGCGCCGTGGGGCCGCTGGGACATGAAGGTCCGCAGCGACGACGGGGTCATCGTGTAGCAGTCGACATCGGTCTCGGCTCGCACGGCCGCCGAGCGGGGCTCATCGGTCAGCAGGGCCAGCTCGCCCACGATGGTTCCCCGGCCATGCACGGCGATCTGGTCGCCGCGCCGCCCCAGCACCTCGGCCGTGCCCCTGCGGATCAGGTAGGCATCGGCAGCCTCACCGTCGGGCTCGCACAGCAGGGCACCGGCGGGGAACCACTGGGCGCGGCACAGCTCGGTCAAGGCGGCCACGTCCTCGGCTGCCATGCCCTCGCACAGGCCGAAGTCGGCCATGTCGAGACGCTCCGCCGCTTCGTTCCCCAGCCGGCGCGCCTCGACGGCGGCGAGGGCCCGTTGGCGGTCGGTGAAGCGCTCCACCCCATCGGGCAGCAATCCCTCCAACAGAGCGAGGCCGTCGGCACCGCAGAACGCCAGCACGATTCCCCGTGCCCAGCATCCGCCGGCCACGTCGTGCAGCAGTCTGGTGGCGGCCCGGTCGACCGTGCCGAGTGCCGCCATGTCCACGAGCACGTGGGTCACGTCGTCGTCGACCTCGGCCACGATGCGGCTGAGGTCCTCGACGGCCGTGCAGGTCAGGTGCGGGCCGGCCTCGATCACCCGCACCGGCGAGGCGCTCTCGTCCAGGCGCTTCTGCTCGGCCCGGTTCGGCACCCGTGTGGGCTCGGAGGACTGCGTTCGCGTCACGACTCCGAGGTCGGGCATGTCGTCGGTCACCGCCGCGGTCCCGGTGTCGTCGGGCAGGCGGGCGCCCTGGTCCCGGCTCAGCTCCTCGCAGACCCGCATCCCCCGGACGCTGCGCCCCTGGGCATCGAGGCGGGGCGAGAAGATGCCGACGCCGGCCCTGCCCGCCAGCACGGCCGCCACCCCGCCCGTCCTGCTGCTACGCGCCGGCAGGCCGGTCCGGTACATCCACTCGCCGCCGCGCCCGTACATCGCGCCCGTGGTCATGGCGCCCAGGACGGCGGTCACGGTCGCTGCGTCGGCCACCTGCTCGCCCGTCAACGGCTGGCGACCATCGGCTGCCAGGGTCCCGGCCAGCAGCGCCAGGTCCACTGCCGTCACCTGCACGGCTCTCAGCCGGGCCTCGGCATCACCGCTGCCACCATCTCCGCCAAACCCCGGACCCGGCCCCGGCCCCGGAACCGTCGAGGGCGGCTCGATCTCCAGCCGGCGGCCGAGGATCCGCTCCAGGTCGGCGAAGAGCCTCCCGGCCAGATCACCGCCGCCAGCGCCACCACCGCCGCCAGCACCACCACCGCCGGCCAGGAGGGCGGCGGCGATGTCGCCGAGGGCGAAGGCCACCCTGGTGTCGCCGACCTCGTGGAGCCCGCCGTCGGTGGTGACGAGGGCGATGCCGAAATGGTCGGGATCGACGGATCCGGCACCGGCATCCACGGGCCCGGGAACACCGGATCGTTCGCCCACGTGACGTTCCCACAGGTCGCGCAGCCGGCGGTCGACCGTGGTCGGCGCCGACTGCCCCTCAGCAGCTTCCACGGCGGGATCCTGGGTCGGCGGACGGCACCCAGAGAGGCTCGCGCACCGGGCGGGCCGTCATGAACGCCGCAGCCGGATGCGCCTCGGCCGATGCGCTTCGGCTGGCCTTGCCGAGGCGCGCATTTGCACTATCGCCGTAGTGCAAATATGGGCCGGCGTGGGTAGCATCGACGGACGATGTGCGCTGCGCCGTCTGCACCTCTGTTCGAGATCGAGGACCTCAGGGTTGCTCCGTCCGAGTCGCCTCACAACGTCATCCTGCACGGCATCGACCTCGTGGTCGAGCGGGGCGAGGTACACGCCATCATGGGCCCCAACGGGTCCGGCAAGTCCACCCTGGCGGCGACGCTGCTGGGGAGCCCCGAGTACACGGTGGTCGGTGGTTCGATCCGCTTCTGCGGTGACGACATCACCGAGTGGGACACCGACGTGCGTGGCAAGGCGGGCCTCTTCCTCGCATTCCAGTACCCGCAGGAGATCCCCGGCGTCTCGGTCATCAACTTCCTGCGCCAGGCGCTGTCCGCCCGCAAGGGCGTCGACCTGTCCGTACTGGAACTGCGCCTGGCGATCATGGAGTGGATGGAGCGCCTGGGGATGGATCCCTCCTTCGCCGATCGCTACCTCAACGAGGGCTTCTCGGGCGGCGAGAAGAAGCGCAACGAGATCCTGCAGATGGCCATCCTCGAGCCGGAGCTGGCCGTGCTCGACGAGACGGACTCCGGGCTCGACATCGACGCCCTCAAGATCGTGGCCCGCGGGGTGCAGGAGGTGCGCAGCGTCAGACCCGACCTGGGCGTGGTCCTGATCACCCACTACCAGCGGTTGCTGAAGCTGCTCGAGCCCGATCGGGTCCACGTGCTCGTCGACGGCCGCGTCGTCAGCTCGGGTGGCACCGAGCTGGCGGAGCAGGTGGAGCGCGTCGGCTTCGAGGGCTGGAGGGCGGCATGAGCTTGGACGTGGCGGGCATCCGCAAGGACTTCCCCATCCTGGAGCGCTGCCAGGCGGGCAACCGGCTGGTCTTCCTCGACTCGGCGGCGTCGTCGCAGAAGCCGCGCCAGGTCATCGACGCCATGACCTCGTACTACGAGACGAGCCACGCCAACGTCCACCGCGGCGCCTACTCGCTGGCCGCCGAGGCCACGGAGCTGTACGAGGGGGCACGCCGGACCGCAGCCCGCTTCGTCAACGCACCATCGGAGCGCTGCGTGGTCTTCGCCAAGAACGTGACCGAGGCCATCAACCTGGTGGCCCACTCGTGGGGGCGGTCGAACCTGCGGCAGGGAGATGCGGTGCTGCTCACCGAGATGGAGCACCACGCCAACCTCGTGCCTTGGCTGATGCTGGCCGAGGAGCGTGGCATAGAGCTCCGCTTCCTGGGTGTGGGGGAGGACCACCTCCTCGACGTCAGCGACCTGGACCGGTTGGTCGACGGGGTGAAGCTGGTGTCCTTCACCGCCATGTCCAACGTGCTGGGCACGCTCACACCGATCCGCCAGATCGTGGACGCCTCCCACGCGGCTGGGGCCGTCACGCTGGTCGACGCCGCCCAGTTCGTCCCGCACCTCCCCACCGACGTGCAGGCGTTGGGCACCGATCTGTTCGCCTTCACCGGCCACAAGGCGCTGGGCCCCACGGGCATCGGCGTGCTGGTGGGCACAGAGGAGATCCTCGACGGCATGCCCGCCTTCCTGGGCGGCGGCGAGATGATCCTGGACGTCCGCCTCGACGGTTGGACGCCCAACGAGGTCCCTCACCGGTTCGAGGCCGGCACGCCACCCATCGCCGAGGCGGTCGGGCTGGCCGCGGCCATGGACTATCTCGACGGCCTGGGGATGGCATCGGTTCGCGAGCACGAGGTCACGCTCACCGGCTACGCGCTGCGCACCCTGACCGAGCGCTTGGGCGACCGGATCACGCTGCACGGCCCCAGCGAACCTGCTCAGCGGGGTGGGGTTGTGTCCTTCGAGCTCGAAGGGGTGCATCCCCACGATGTGTCCCAGGTGCTGGACCAGCACGGTGTCTGCGTGCGAGCCGGACACCACTGCGCCAAGCCCCTCATGCGCCGACTCGGGGTCCCAGCCACGGCGCGGGCATCGCTGTACGTGTACAACGACACCGACGACGTCGACGCCCTGGCCGGTGCTCTGGAAGAGGCGTCGAGCTTCTTCTCGTTATAGGAGACCGATGCCGGCTCTCGAAGACCTGTACCGCGAGATCATCCTCGACCACTACCGGAGCCCCCGCAATCGCGGCGAGCTCGAGGTCCCCCCTGCCCTGCGCGGCGAGGGGTTCAACCCCCTCTGCGGCGACGAGATCGTCATCTACCTGGACGCCGAGGGAGACACCATCAGTGACGTCAGGTTCTCCGGTCAGGGGTGCTCGATAAGCCAGGCCTCGGCCTCGATGATGACTGCGGCCGTCAAGGGCCGCACCACGGCCGAGATCCAGGATCTCACCCGTGCCTTCAAGGCGATGATGTCGATCCACGAGACCGAGATCGGTGGCGACGGGAGCGAGGCGGCCGAGCCCGATGGAGAGCTGGGCGGCCACGACGAGGTCTCCCTGGGCGACCTAGAGGCGCTAAGGGGCGTGGTGAAGTTCCCGGTGCGGATCAAGTGCGCCACCCTCGGATGGAACACCCTGACCCAGGTACTCGAGGACGTCGGGTCCCGAGCCTGACGCGTGCGGATCTGCTAGAAGTCGGCCATGGCCACCCTCGACCACATCATGGTCGCCCACAACGATCTCGACACCGCCATCGCCCTCGTGGAGGAGGCAACCGGGATCCGCGCCGCCCCTGGCGGGAAGCACCCGGGCCAGGGCACGCACAACGCCCTGGCCTCGTTCGGCGACGGCACCTATCTGGAGCTGATCGCCCCTGATCCCGACGGGGAGGGCCCGCTGGGCGAGCAGTTCTCCACGCTCGACGAGCTGACCATCGCCAGCTGGATCGCCCGCAGCGACACGGCCGAGGAGGTCGTCCGGCAGGCCGAGTCGTCCGGCCTGGCCGCCACGGTCATCCCGTTGTCCCGCTCCACGCCCGACGGCGACCTGCTCGAGTGGAGGATGGTGCACGTCACCGGCCACGACGCCGGCGGGCTCATGCCCATGTTCATCGACTGGGGCGAGACCCCGCATCCGTCGACCACCCAGCCGGGCGGCCTGACACTCGACCAGTTCAGCGTGTCCAGCGACCGGGCCCAGCCCGCCCGGGCTGCGCTTGGTGCCCTCGAGCTCGACGTGGAGGTCGCCGACGGCGACGAGGCGTACCAGGCGCGCATCACTGGCCCGGCTGGCAGCCTCGAGATCACCGGTCGGCCGATGCTCAGGTTGTCCTAGACCCGAACCCACCAACCCGCCGGGTTCATCGGACGGTCCACCGCGGCTGCCGTCGAGGCCGACGGTAAGCAGGCACCGGCGCCGGCGTTGATCTGACGGGCGAGAGCACCGAAGCGGGCATGCAGGCAACAGCGGGAACGTGGGAAACAGCGGGAACGCGGGCACAGCGGAGGGTCACATGAAGGTCGGCATTCTGGCGGGCGGCCTGGGCACACGCCTGGCCGAGGAGACCGAGATCCGGCCTAAGCCGATGGTCGAGATCGGCGGCCGACCGATCCTGTGGCACATCATGAAGTACTACGAGCACTTCGGCATGCGGGACTTCGCCATCGCCCTGGGTTACAAGGGCGAGTACATCAAGCGCTGGTTCGTCGAGTACGCCTCGCTGACCACCGACCTCTCCATCGACATGCGGTCCAGGACGGTGACGCCCATGTCGGAGACCTCGTGCCCCGACTGGAACGTGGACCTGGTCGACACCGGTCAGGACACCGCTACCGGTGGACGCATCAAGCGCTTGCAGCCGTACCTGGGCGAGAGCACCTGCATGGTGACCTGGGGCGACGGCGTCGCCACCGTCGATCTCGGTGACCTGCTCGCCTTCCATCGCTCCCACGGCAAGCTGGCCACCCTCACGGCCGCCCGCCCGCCGGCCCGCTTCGGTCACCTCGAGCTCGACGACAACCGGGTGACGGAGTTCAACGAGAAGCCGCAGACCGGCGAGGGCTGGATCAACGGAGCCTTCTTCGTCCTCGAGCCCGAGGTCTTCGACTACATCGAAGGGGACGACACCCAGTTCGAGCGCGAGCCGCTGGAGGCCCTGGCCAAGGACGGCGAGCTGATGGCCTACAAGCACTACGGGTTCTGGCACTGCATGGACACCATCCGCGACCGCAAGCGACTCGAGGAACTGTGGGCCGACACCGCACCGTGGAGGGTGTGGGACTGACCGAACCGGGGCCCGCAACGGGCCCGAAGTGGCAGCGGGGGGACGTCGTTGTGGTGCGCCAGCACCGCCGTGGTCGCTTCCGCGCCGTCACTCCCATGATCGTCGTCGACGACGGGTCCGACCGTACGGTTCTGTTCGTACCGCAGCACACCACGTTCCTGGCCCCCGCCGACCAGTCCGGTCGGGTTACGCGCCGCATCGCCGAAGAGGCGGGCCTCACTCTCGATCGCTGGCGCGATCGCGGCGGGCTGCACATCGTGCCCGCCGGTGCGGCCTTCTCGGTCATGGCCCGCTGGGAGACGTCCTTCGACGACTTCTCCGGCTACTACGTGAACCTCCAGGAGCCCCTGCGCCGCACGGGCATCGGGTTCGACACGATGGACCAGACCCTGGACGTCGTCGTCTCCGCAGACCTCTCCGGCTGGGCGTACAAGGACGAGGACGAGCTCACCGACGCCGCGGCCCACGGCTTCTACAGCGGCAAGGAGGTGGCGGCGATCCGTTCTGCCGCCCGGCTGGCGGTGGAGCTCGTCACCGGGCGCAGGGCGCCCTTCGACGAGCCTTGGCAGGACTGGCGGCCGGACCCGGCCTGGCCGCTACCCAGCATGCCCTGCCGCTGGCGGGAGGAGCCCGTCAGCCCGTCGCCGTGGGCGGCGTGAAGGGCCCGTACCGCCCCAGTAATCGCCCGAACTGTTCGCGGTTGGAGGGTGGGTGGAGCCCCGGCGGCCCGGCCGCCGACGCCACCTGCGTCCCTGCCAGCCCCTTCGTGGGGACTCGACGAGCCAGCTAGGAAACGGACGGGCGATGAGAGTACTGGTGACGGGGAGCGACGGGTACATCGGTACGGTGCTCGTCCCCATGCTCCTCGAGGCGGGCCACGAGCCTGTGGGCCTCGACAGCATGCTGTTCCACGACTGCGGCATAGGCCCCGAGCGGCCCACGGTGGCGACGATCCGCAAGGACATCCGTGACGTCGACCCCTCCGACATGGACGGCTGTGATGCCGTCGTCCACCTGGCCGCCATCTCAAACGACCCCTTGGGCGACCTGCACCCCGAGACGACCTACGAGATCAACCACCGGGCCACGGTCCTGGTGGCGAAGGCGGCGCGCGCCGCCGGCGTCGAGCGCTTCCTGTTCTCGTCCTCGTGCAGCCTCTACGGAGCCCACGGCGACACACCCCTGGACGAGTCGGCCGACTTCAAGCCCGTGACCCCCTACGGCGAGTCGAAGGTGTACTCCGAGCGCGACCTGCATCTGTTGGCGGGTGATGACTTCAGCCCCACGTACCTTCGCAACGCCACCGCCTACGGGATGTCACCCCGTCTGCGCGGCGACCTGGTGGTGAACAACCTGACCGGCTTCGCAGCCGCCACCGGCAAGGTCCACATGAAGAGCGACGGCACGCCCTGGCGACCCTTGGTCCACATCGAGGACATCAGCCGTGCCTTCCTGGCCATCCTCGAGGCGCCCAGGGAGCTCGTGCACGACGAGGCCTTCAACGTCGGCAGGTCGTCGGAGAACTACCAGATCCGCGACGTGGCCGAGATCGTGGAGGACGTGGTCGCGGGCAGCACCATCACGCTGGCCGACACGGCCGGCCCCGATCTGCGCAACTACAGGGTGGACTGCAGCAAGATCGCCGAGACACTCCCCTCCTTCCAGCCGACGTGGACGGTCCGGGCCGGCGTGGAAGAGCTCTACGCGGCGTTCCAGCAGGTGGGCCTGACCCTCGACGACCTCGAGGGAGAGCGCCTCATGCGAATCCGCACCATCCAGCGCTACCAGCGCCAGGAGCGGCTGGGCACCGATCTGAAGTGGCTGTCCGACGGCGCCGTGACGGTGGGCCCGTGAGCGCCGTGAAGTGCAGATCCTGTGGTGGCGACGGGCTGGTGTCGTTCCTCGACCTGGCCCGCACGCCACTTCCTGACGCCCTCGTCGACCCCAGCGACGACCTCTCCGCGGAGGAGTGGTACCCCCTCGAGGTGGCTTTCTGCCCCGACTGCACGCTCGTGCAGATCCTGGAGGAGGTGTCGGCGGAGAAGATGTTCGTCGACAACTACCACTACTTCTCCTCGTTCTCCGACCACCTGCTCGCCCACTCTCGCCAGCACGCGCTGGGCCTGGTCTCGGCGCGTGGGCTGGACGGCGACAGCCTGGTCGTCGAACTGGCCAGCAACGACGGCTACCTGCTCAAGAACTTCGTCGAGGCCGGCGTGCCCGTCCTGGGCATCGACCCGTCTCCGGGGCCTGCGGAAGCTGCGGTGAAGGCAGGCGTGCCGACGCTGCAGGAGTTCTTCGGCATCGACCTGGCCGAGCGCCTGGTGAGCGAGGGTCAGCGTGCCGACGTCATCATCGCCAACAACGTCATGGCCCACGTCCCCGACCTGAACGGCTTCGTGGCCGGCATGAAGGTGCTCCTGGCCGACGACGGGCTGATCACGGTCGAGAACCCCTACGTCCGCGACCTCATCGAGCACTGCGAGTTCGACACCATCTACCACGAGCACTACTGCTACTTCTCGTGCTCCTCGGTGGACCGACTGATGCGTCGCCATGGGCTGTGGCTCAACGACGTCGAGTACTTCGCCGACCTGCACGGCGGCACGCTGCGCTGGCACATCGGCCACCACGATGAGCGCACCGACCGGCTGCGGCGCTACCTGGCCGACGAGCAGGCGTTGGGCCTGTCCTCGGCCCACTACTACCTGCAGTTCGCCGATCGCGTCGAGGGCGTGCGCGCTGGCCTGCGTGAGCTGGTGGAGGGCCTCAGGGCGGATGGCAAGCGCGTGGCCGCCTACGGCGCTGCCGCCAAGGGCGCCATGATGCTGAACCACGCCGGGCTGGACGGCGACCTGATCGAGTTCGTGGTCGACCGCAACGTCCACAAGCAGGGCAAGCTCATGCCGGGGACGCACCAAGCGGTGCGCTCACCGGAGACGCTGCTCACCGACCAGCCCGACTACGTGCTGCTGCTGGCCTGGAACTTCAAGGACGAGATCATGGCCCAGCAGGCCGAGTACCTGGCCCAGGGTGGTCACTTCATCGTCCCTGTCCCCCGACCGGCGGTAGTGGCGTGAGCGGCGCATGCCCCGCCTGTGGAAGGCCGGGCATCGGGGTCTTCCACCACCAGCCCAGCATCCCCACCAACAGCTGCCTGCTCATGGACAGCCGCGACCAGGCCACCGACTACCCGCGTGGCGAGCTGCAGCTGGCGCTGTGCGGAGGATGCGGCTTCCTCAGCAACGTCACCTTCGACCCTGCCCTGTCGGAGTACAGCGAGCGCTACGAGGAGACCCAGGGTTACTCGGCGCGCTTCGTCGACTTCGCCACTGACCTGGCTCGGCACTGGGTGGACAAGTACGACCTCGCCGGCCGCTCGGTGATCGAGATCGGATGCGGCAAGGGGGAGTTCCTCGAATACCTCGTCGGCGCCGGTGTCGGACACGCCACCGGCATCGATCCCGGTCTGCACCCCGAACGACTGCGTGCAGACGTGGCGGACCGCATCAGCTGCGTCACCGGCTTCTTCGACGAGGAGTTCGGGCCCCTCCGAGCAGACGCCGTGGTCTGCCGCCACACCCTCGAGCACATCGCTGACGTGGCCCGCTTCATGAGGGTGATCCGCGCCGGCATCGGCGACCGCTCCGACACCGTCGTGCTGTTCGAGCTGCCCGACGTCCAGAGGATCCTGGACGAGGTGGCCTTCTGGGACGTGTACTACGAGCACTGCTCGTACTTCAGCGCCGGATCCCTGGCGCGGCTGTTCCGTGCCACCGGCTTCGAGGTGCTGCACGCCGAGCGCACCTACGACGACCAGTACCTGCTGCTGGAGGCCCGGCCCTCGACGATTCCCGGCGCCGGCCGGCCCCTGCCCATAGAGGACGACCTGGATGACCTGGTCAAGGGCAGCCGCCTCTACGCCGAGGGGTTCACCCGCACGCTTCAGGAGTGGCGTGCGCGCGTGGCCGAGCTACGCAGCGCCGGCGGCACAGCCGTGATCTGGGGCTCAGGATCCAAGGGCGTTTCGTTCCTGACCAACCTCGCCGTCCCTGACGCCATCGATTGCGCCGTGGACATCAACCCTTACAAGCACGGCAAGTTCATGGCCGGTACCGGGCACCGCATCGTGGGACCCGAGGAGCTGAGGTCCATCGCCCCCGATCTGGTCATCGCCATGAACCCCATCTATCTGGACGAGATCGGCCGCGACCTGGACCGCCTGGGGCTCCACCCCGAGCTCGTCGCCGTCTGAATCCCCCTCCCTCCGCAACTCGGCACCAGAACGGCCACATCCGGCCGCCTCGATGCCAGGTTCGGACGAGGGGGGCTAGAGGGTGGCGACCTTGGTGGGCAGACCCAGCTCCTGGAGCTGGCTCCCGATCTCGGCGACGTAGTTCGGGTTCAGCACCAGGGCGCTGGTGGGGGGGTCGGCGACCAGGTCGGCCGGTCCCAGCACCGGGTGAGCCGACAGGGGCACGAACCGGCCCCGCTTGTGTGGGTTGATGTCGACCAGTCCACCGATGCGCTCGGACCCCTCGACCATGTTCACGAACGTGACACCCTTGGATCCGGCCCCCCACAGCACCACCGGCCCGGCATCGCTCAGGTCCTGAACGACCGCGGCGGCTCGCTCCAGCAGCACGGCGGACCGCTCGCCGAAGCGCCGTGCCGCCTCGACCAGGCCGGCCACTACGGCTGCCGACTCTGCCGGCCCCAGCTCTGACGGCCCTAGCTCTGACGGCCCTAGCTCTGACGGCCCGGGCTCTGACGGCCCGGGCTGGGCCGGGCCGGCCTCGGCCCACAGGAACTGGTCACCGAACGAGCTCCCCATGGCGTGCACTGCCAAGCCCGCGTCCGACAACTGGCGGCGCAAGGCAGACGGGGTGTAGTGGTGGCAGTGCTCGTAGATGACGTCCCAGAGAGCGACGTTGTCGAGCAGGTGGACGCCGTCGGGCACCTCGACGTAGGCCACAGCGTCCTCGCCGTCGAGCGCTCCCCGCACAGACGCCAGCAGCGGGCCGCTGTCGGGCACGTGCTCCAGCACGTGGCGGGCGCAGACCAGACGAGCCGAGAAGGAGCCATCGGTCGGAAAGGGCTCGGCCACGATGTCGACCCTGGGGTCGAGACCGCCGATGCGGGTCGGGTCGTGGCTGGGGTCGTAGCCGACGCCGTGGTTGTCGCCGAGCTTGCACAGCAAGGCGAGGAAGTCGCCGCTGCCGGGCCCGATCTCCACTATCTCGACCCCCGCCAACCGGTAGCGGTCGACCAGCCGGTGAGCCACCTCCTCCGCGTAGCGCTGGAAGGCGGGTGAGAAGTGCAGTGAGTTCTCGTACTGCGGCGAGTACCCGAACACCCCGGGATCGAAGGCGACGTTGGTGATCATCCCGCAGTCGGAGCAGACGGCCAGGGCAACGTCGCCGGTGGCGGCGCTGGTCGCTTCTGTGGGGTCCTCCCACAGCGCATTGCACAGCGCCGGCAGGCCCTGTCGCTCGAGAAACCTCTCCAAGTGCATCGAGCCGCACACCGGGCACTCATCGTTCACAGCAGCGATCGTACGGCCCTACCAGCGGTGCCCCGGGGGCACCCCGGTCATCCACTCCTTGACCCGCCGGTTCGTGGCGGTGCTGGTGCCCTCAGGCAAGGAGTCGGGACGGAAGAACGCCACCTCGGCGATCTCTGCGCTGTGCACGTCCTCCTGCTGCCAGTCCTCGATGACGAAGACCACGACGTGGTCGCTCATGTGCTCCTGGAACGACGAGTAGACGCCCAGCACGCGCTGGGGACGTTCGAGCAGGCGGACCCCGGTCTCCTCGTAGAGCTCGCGGCTCATGGCATCACGGATCGACTCCCTGGTCTTCACCCCACCACCAGGCAGGAACCAGCCGTCCCGGTAGGTGTGGCGCACCAGGCAGACCCTGCCCTCGCTGTCGACGACGATGGCGCGGACACCCAACGTGATCCTCGGCGGCAGGACCCTGCGGACGGCGGCGTAGGCGCGGTAGAGGAAGGGCTTCAGCGCAGCACCGCCCGGTTGTGCCAGCGACCGCTCAGCCGTCGCCATCGGCCAGCCCGCTCATGGCAGTGGCCAGATCGACATCGAGCTGTGTTATCCCCCCGGCGTCGTGGGTGGACAGCGCCACCTCGACACGGTTGTAGACGTTGGTCCACTCGGGATGGTGGTTCATCCGTTCCGCCACCACCCCGGCGCCGACCATGAAGGAGAGCGCCCGGACGAAGTCGGGGAACCGGAACGTGCGGACGAGCCTGTCTCCGTCGTGCTCCCAGCCCGGGAGCTCCCCGAGCGCGTCGGCGATCTCGGATGCGGCGAGAAGCGTTGCCGCCATTGGAACTCCTCGTGTCTCGGGTGTCTGGGTCTCTCGGCAGTCTCGGTGTCAGGGTGTGCGGTATCTGGGTGGCTCAGGCCGGGTCTGCGAAGGGATCGGCGAACGGGTCGGTGCCGGCTTGCTGGCCGTCGGCACCCGGGCCACCGGCCTCCTCGAGGGCGCCGTCCGGCGAGAACTGCGCGTAACCCTCACGCTCGAGCTCGGTGGCCAGTTCGGGGCCGCCGGACGCGACGATCCTGCCACGGATCAGTATGTGGATGCGATCGGCGCGCAGCTCACGCAGCAGGCGGTTGTAGTGGGTGATGGCCAGCACGCCGAGCTGATCGATGTTGGTCATCTCCTCGATGCGGCGGGAGCACGTGGCCAGGGCGTCGATGTCCAGCCCCGAGTCGAGCTCGTCCAGGACGGCGATACGGGGCCGCAGCACGGCGAGTTGCAGGGTCTCGTTGCGCTTCTTCTCACCGCCCGAGAGGTCGACGTTCAGCGGCCGGCTCACCAGTTCGGTGCCGATCCCCAGGCGATCGGCCTCGGCCGCCATGCGCCGGCCGATGTCGTCGGTGGCGCGACCACCCGCCGC
>Ga0299914_10001413_pt1 | contig 15877 bp, 11 predicted proteins | sample RVTome_10_FD_201361 | JGI IMG/M metagenome (GOLD analysis project Ga0299914, IMG submission 201361) | Soil microbial communities from uranium-contaminated site in the Upper Colorado River Basin, Wyoming, United States - RVT153D57 (version 2) ...
TCAGGGGTGGCGTCGAGCCAGACGGCCGTCGCCACGGCTGCTGTCGTGAGCGGCCAGGAGGTGACCCCCGAGTTCATCGGCTCCCTCGGCCAGGACCCGGCGTCGGCAGCCATGTCGTTCTCGTTCATCGACGAGACCGCAGCAACCAAGCAACTCGACGCCTCCACGTTCTTCGCCGCTGGGATGGCAGTCTTCTTCCTCTTCTTCACCGTCCAGTTCGGCGTCACCGGGCTCCTCGAGGAGGAGCGCCAGGGCACCCTCGCCCGCTTGATGGCCGCACCCATCGCCCGGGTGTCGGTGATAACAGGCAAGGCGATACTCGCCTTCATCCTCGGTGTGGTGTCGATGGCGGTCCTCGTGGTCGCCACGACGCTTCTGCTGGAGGCCGACTGGGGAGCCCCGGTCGGTGTCGCCGTGCTCGTGATCGCCGGTGTCCTCTCCGCCGTCGGGATCATGGGCCTGGTCGCCTCAGTGGCCAAGACCCCCGAGGGTGCGGGCAACCTCGGCGCGATCATCGCCGTTGTGCTCGGGATGCTCGGTGGCACGTTTTTCCCGATCGCCTCCAGTGGGGGAATCCTGGCAAACCTGACATACCTGACTCCCCACGCCTGGTTCATGCTGGGCCTGGCCGAGCTCGGCTCGGATGCGCCCTGGACGGCCGCCCTCCCGGCAGCAGCCGCCATCATGGTGTTCGCCCTGGTCACCGGGGGACTCTCCTACATCCTGCTGCGACGGAGGCTGGCGCAATGAAGGAGCTCACCATCGGCTGGGTCAACATCAAGCGGATGTTTCGGGAGCGCAGCAACATCTTCTTCGTCTTCATCTTCCCGATCGCGCTCGTCCTCCTCATCGGAGTCCAGTTCGGGAGTGGCTTCGCCCCCGGAGTGGCGATCCATCAGGCAGAGGGCGATGTCCTCTCCGATCGGGTGGTGGAGGCACTCCGCGCCGAAGAGTCGATCGAGGTCGAAGTGCTCGAGGACCCGGACGAGGTCATCACAGCCGTGGAGCGAGGCACCGTGCAGGCCGGTGTCCTGCTCCCCGCGGGCATGGACGAGACGGCCTCAGCCGGCGATCAGGTCGAGATCGGGTTGATCAGCCGCACCGACGGGACCGGGAATCAGATCTCGAGCGTGATCGGGGCGGCGATCGCCGAGGTGATGCTGCCGGTGGGTGCAGCGCAATTCGCCATGGCCGAGACCGGAGTCGGGTTCGAAGAATCACTCGCCGTCGCCGACGGGGTCTCGGGGTCGGTAGAGCCGATCGGGGTCGAGGTCTCCGCGACCGGCGAGGCCATCTTTCCCGACACCTTGGGCCAATTCGACCTCGGAGCCTCGTCGCAGTTGGTGCTCTTCGTGTTCCTCACCGCCCTCGCCGGCTCTTCGGCACTGATCCTGACGAGGCAGCTGGGGATCAGCAAGCGGATGCTCTCCACGCCCACGCCGATGCGCACGATCATCCTGGGGGAGTCACTCGGGCGGTTCGGGACCGCCCTGGTCCAAGGGCTCTACATCATGGTCCTGACCGTGGCCATCTTCAGCGTCAACTGGGGTGATCCGTTGGGTGCGGTCCTGATCCTGGTGGCGCTGTCCGCCGTGGGGGCCGGGGCGGGGATGCTTCTCGGCTCCACTTTCAGCAACGATCAGCAGGCCGGCGGCGTAGGGGTCGTGCTCGCTCTGGGTCTGGCTGCCCTGGGAGGGGCCATGTTCCCCCTCGACCTGTTCTCCTCGACCATGCAGCGCATAGCCCACATCACGCCCCACGCCTGGGCGTTGGACGCCTACGCCGAGTTGGTCAGGAGAGGAGGGACGACGGTTGACATCCTTCCCGAGCTCGGGGTGCTGTTCCTATACGCCGTGGTGCTCCTCTCGTTGGCCGCATGGCGGCTGCGCGTGGTCATCACCCGCCCGTGATGTTTGAATAGGGCCCATGGCAGTCATCGGTCGTTTGCTCCAGGTCATCGGTTGGCTCTGGCTCGTGGGCGGATTCGTACTGCCGGCGCTCGGATTGGCCGACATCACGGTCTTCCCGGGGCTGATCCTCATCTTCGTAGCCCGAGCACTCCGCACCCAGGCGGCCCGGAACGCGCCACCTGAGGAGGAACAAGCGCGTGAGGAGCGCGCCCTCAACACGGACAGGGTGCCGCAGCCGTCCCCAAAGCCCCCGCCACCTTCCCCGCAGCCGGTGAGCATTCCCCGGCCAGCCGAGCCTCGGCCAAAGCCGACCGCGGCCGCGGAGAGGGAGAGTCTGATCGAGCGCATTGCAGAGGCGGGACGCGAGGCCGAAACCGACCTCACCGAGTCGGGCCCGGCGCCGCTCGATGTGACCGCGCCGCGTGGTGCGGCGAAGCCGATGTCCTCCGAGGAGATGATCGCCGCTGCCCGCCGACGTTGGAACACGGAGGGGCGCCCGGGGCGGTCATAACCCGGCAGCAGCCAGGTCCCGGGCTTCTCTCACCTCGGCAGCGAATGCCTTTCGCTGCTCCACGACACCATCGCCATTCTCCAGCAGGCCCCTGTTCCGGGCGAGGGCCAAAGCCGACTTGAAGAGGACCTGGCTGGCACTCTCACCGGAGAAGAGCCGTTCTTCGATCCTGTACATACGCGCTCTGTCGAGGCATGCCTGGAGGAAGCGTTTCTCGTCGAACTCGCCGCAAAGCCGCTCCAGCTCGTCGCCGACTATCTGATAGGCGTCGAGGAAGGGGAGGACCGCCCAATAGGCCACCGGCTCGCCCATCTTTGCGAGCACACCCAGGGGGCCGGCCGCTGCGAGCACGTCCTCCCATCCTGGGACGTCGATCGCGATGTCGTTGGATACCGCGGTGATGAACTCCTCTTTCTCCGGGAAGAAGAACTCGAACTTCATGAGGTCCCGGACTTCGAGCATGCGCCGTCGCACGGTCTCCGGGTCCCGACCCCCGCCGATCAGGGAGGTCAGAGCCATCTCGGCGATCGCCCTGTTCACGAAGTAATGAACGACCACGTTCCGGTAGTAGGAGATCCGGATCATCTGCTCGTCGTCGAGCCAGAAGACGCGACGATCGATGGCTTCGTGGCTCGACACATTGTTGTGCTCACCGAGCCAGTCGAGGATTCGGCTGACTACTGCGGGGTCGTCGAGCTCGAGTCGCTCGGTCGTGGGGAGGTCACGGCTTCTCACGAAGTCGACGAGGCGCACACATTCCTCGGCGATCTCACTGGCCGTGCGTGCCTTGCCCCTGGCGGCGAGGAGCGAGATGGAGACGATGGCGACCGGTGTCACCGGTGTCACCCTCCCGATTCGATACATCACCTCGAAGGCCAGCTTCTGCAAGCCCGGGGAGTGATCGTCTTCGAGATCGGAGGTGCCGCTCAGGGCGGAGGAAACCGGCACCGGCTCGCCGAACCGTATGTAGATGTCTCCGTAACGCTGGCGGAGGGAGCGGACCGCTTTGAGCAGCCAGCCGATCGACTCTTCCTCCTTTCCCCGACCCTGCGCCTCCCGGGCGTAGTCGGGCACGTCCTGGATCTGGTCGTAGGTGATCGACACCGGTATGAGTTGCACGTCCTCGCTCTTGCCTCGGTGCACTGCATCGACGACGTAGTGCAGCAGCCCGAATCTCGGGGCGTTGAGCTTCCCCGAGCGGGACCGGCCCCCTTCCATGTACCACTCGAGAGGGAATCGCTTCTCGATGAGGAAGTCGATGTAGGAGCGGAGGACGATCTTGTAGAGCTCGTTGTCGCGGAATGAGCGCCGTATGAAGAAGACCCCGGTGCGTCGCAGTAGTGGACCGATGGGGAAGAAGTTGAGGTTGATCCCGCCGGCGGTGTGGTTGGGAGGCAGGTCGTTCTCCCACAGCATGAACTGGAGGCTGAGCCGGTCGAGGTTGGAGCGGTGCGAGGGGAGAAAGACCACCGGATGCTCCAGGCCGAGGGATGCAATCCGCTTCACCTCGTCGTCGGAGTAGCGAATGGCGCCGTATCCCTGCCGGTACAGGGTGTGGATGGCATTGGCGATGAGGTCGATGACATAGGGGCTGTGGGTGGCCGCGATCTCCTCGAGATACCGGGTCGCAGTGGCCATCGCCTTCTCGGGGTCGGTTCCTGAGGCGGCGGAATACCCGTCGACGGCCCGCACGAACTCGCCTCGGGAGAGAATCGCCTCGGGTACGAATCGAGGGATCTTGTAGCGATTGCCCCGGATGAGGCGCTCCGCCTTGTCGAGGGCACGCCAGGCCCGTCTGGTGACGAAGGCAGCCATGCCGTCGACCTCGCCGGATTGCTCGTAGGCGGTGCGCAGATCCGATCGGCTCGCCCCGGCTGCGGCGATGAGCTTGACCCGGTTGGGTCGGAAGATCCTGATCAGCCGAGCCCTGATGCCCCGCGGGTCGCGGGGGTCGCCCGGTTTGAAGGCGTCCGACCATCCGACGGATCGTCGTCCCCGTTTCTCCGGGGCCATCCACACCACCCGACACGGGATCAGATAGAGAGGATCGGGGCCCTCGAGGTGTTCGGCCAACTCAGCTGCTGACCGAGATCCTCTCCTACGCGATGACTTGATCCGGACCGTGTCCGGGTCTTTGACTTGGCGATCCAGCCACTTGCCGAGCATCCTCTCCTCGTAGTCGCCGGCGGCGTCGAGCAGGAAGACGACCCTGGAGTCATCAGGCCCGGCGAGAAGTCCCGGGTCGGTCGAGTCGGATTGCCACTCCACGTGATCACTCTATTGGACTGCCAGAATCGGCCCCGTGAGAGTGGTGCTGCAGCGGGTGTCCCGAGCCAGAGTCTCCGTCGAAGGCGAGTTGGTGGCCTCGATCGGCACCGGCCTGCTGGTCCTCGTGGGAATGGAGCCCGGGGACGGCCCCGAGGAAGTGGAGGCGGTGGCCGTGAAGCTCGCCGGACTGCGGATCTTCCCCGACGCCGCCGGCAAGATGAATCGCTCCGTCGTCGATGTCGGCGGGGAGATCCTGGTGGTCAGTCAGTTCACGCTATTGGGTGACGTCGCCAAAGGAAGGAGACCCTCTTTCACGGGTGCCGCCCCGCCGGACCATGCCGGGCCTCTGGTCGAATCACTGGTGGGAACCCTCTCTGCCATGGGGATCCCCACGATGTCGGGCGAGTTCGGCGCGTCGATGGAAGTCGACCTCGTCAACGATGGCCCGGTGACGCTGGTTCTCGAGGCGAGCGCAGGTCGCGTCCGCTGAGTGGCGAGTCCCGCCAGTGCTTCCAGGAGATGAGAGCTCCGATGCCGAGCGCGACGAAGGGCAGCTGCTGTGCAGACGCCAGTCCGCCGCTCTCCCAGCCCATGGCCGCCCACACGAGTGACATCGCGATGAGCCCGGCGACGGCGAGCAATGAGGCGATTCCCGCCGACCGTGTGAGCAACGCCCCGAGGGCGATGATCACCACGATTGGGACCAGCGCCCACGGCCATAGCCCGGCGAGGACACCAAGAGTTATGCCTAGGCCCTTGCCGCCGGCAAACCGATACCAGACGTTGTAGACGTTGCCCGCCACCGCTCCCAGCCCGGCAGCGATGGCCCCGGTCTCGTCGGCGACGACATGTCCGAGCCACACCGCCCCGTAGCCCTTGGTCGCCTCCACCACCAATATCAGCGCGGCCAGCCATGGGCCCGAGGTGCGAAGTGCGTTGGCCGTCCCCGGGTTTCCCGACCCGTCGCGTCTCAAGTCGACGCCCCGGGTGCGGGCCAGCCAGCCTGCGGTGGGCACCGACCCCACCAGATAGCCGAGGACTGCGGCGACGGCCACCATCAGTTCGCCACCTCCACCTGGCCAGGCCCACAGAACCGGAGGAAGTCGCAGTTGTGACACCACGGGCCCGGTTTCGGCTGGAAATCACCGTCGGCGATGGCGTCGGTGATGTCCACGAGGTGGCGGCCCGCCGCTTCCACCCATGCAGGGTCGGCCCGTGTCGTCTCCTCATGGAGCCCCCCGCCCAAATAGGCGAAGGTGACGTCCAACGTCTCCGGGCGCTCGCCACCGAAGTCGACCTCGTTCACCGCCACCGCATAGGCCTCGAGTTGGACGACCCGAGCCGGATCGTCTCTTGGGCGCCCGCTCTTGAAGTCGACCACCTCCCAGTGGCGATCGTCGGCGTAGATGGCGTCGACCCGGCCGCGCACCTTGAAACCATTGCTGAGGCTCAACAAGAACGGGGCTTCGACGAGCCGGGCCTTGTCGACGGCGAAACGGGACGACTCGTAGACGTCGAACCCCCCGGTGCCTGTGACCTCATCTGGCTCTTCGACAGCGTCGTAGAGGCCTGGCTCCAGCTCCTCGAACGGCATCTGCCCCCTCTGATGCAGCTCGATGCGGCGGTGGATCTCGGTTCCTCTGGTGGCCGCCAGGTTGCGCCGGCGGGGGAGAGGGTCGACGTCGGTCCAGAAGTAGCGCTTGGGGCACTGTGCATAGGTGACCAGCCCGGTGACCGAAACCGTCGGCGTCTCGGGCTCGGTGGAGATCTCGCCGATCTCGGCGAGGTCGAAGAGCCGCTGGCCCCACTGATCGGTGATTCGCCGGTACTCGTCTTCGATGCCGTGCTCAGCTGCCATTTGGTCGATGTCATCGGGCTCGTCCATGGCCGTGCGCAATGCAGACTGCCATCCGTCGGCGAACAGGGGGTCGGGTGCCTTGCCGCTCTCCTGAGCCCGGAGGACGTCGGGACGAGGCCCGGGCTCGGCGTGGCCCTCGCTGCTGCTCACCTGGTGTGACTCCACCAACTCGAACAACTCCGATGGCTTGGCGATCGTGGCTCGCGCCTCGACCTGGCCGTACCAGTGGGCCCCTGACATGAAGAGGCGCTTCTTGGCTCGCGTGGCGGCTACGTAGGCCACTCGCCACTCCTGGGCGTTGTGCCTACCCCGAAACAGAGCCTTCCGTCCTTGCTCGTCTTCGGGGAGGTCGGCGATCACGGTGTCGAGCCTGAACTCCACGGGGAGGTGATAGGGAAACCGGACCGGGTCGGGGAAGCCCATGGATCCGGACGGAAAGTTTCCGGCGAATACCGCCGGGATGGCCACGTTCTCCCACTCCAGCCCCTTGGCGCGGTGCACGGTGACCAGAGTCACCGCATCCTCACCGGATAGGCGTGCCGAGTCGAGCTCTTCGGCGGGCTCGTCCTCCATGGCTACGAGGTAGTCGAGGAAGGCAGCAACCGAAGGCCTGCCGGCGAGGGGGCTCCAGCCGTCGGCCAGGTCGAGGAATCTGTAGATGTTGAGCCGGGCGGTGAGACGGGGATTGGGCGGCAGCGCTTCGATGTTCTGCCAGGCGCGGGTGCGATCGAGGATCAGACGACAGGTCTCGGCGAGAGTGAGACCTTGGGTCTCGAGCAGGAGATCGCGGTAGATGCCGTGGAATCGGTTGAGACGCCGTCGGGCCTCCTCTTCGAGCTCGGAGATGTCGTCGCCTGCTTCGATGGCTTCGACGAAAGTGAGCGGCTCGGGCTCCTCGGAGTCGGGCGCCTCGGGCCGGTTGACGCTCAGCCATCGGGTGAGCACCGCCAGGTCGGCGAGGCCCATGCGGTATTCGCTCCCCAGGAGGATCTGGACGAGTGCGGTCGAGTCCTCGGGGTTCTGGAGGACGGTCAGCCAGGCGCGGAGCAAGGAGATCTCGGGCACCGAGAGCAGGCCACCCAGATTGGCGACCTCCATGGGGATGTCGTGACGGCCGAGCACATCGACGACGAGGGCGAAGTCCTTGTTCTTGCGAAAGAGGATCGCCATGTCCGACCAGGCGACACCCTGATCGTGGAGAGCCTCGAACTGACGGGCTATCCACTCCGCCTCGGCGAGGGCATCTCGTGCCCAATAGGTGGTCACCTCGGTCTCCCCGGGCTCCGCCGCCAGCAGCGACTCCGCGTTTGGGTTCGCCTTGCGACGTATGTCGTTCGCTACCGCCAGGATGGCCTCCCCGGACCGGCGGTTGAGGGTGAGGCTCCGGTCGTGGGCTGGACCGCCATCGGCGGTCGGGAAGTGGTCGATGAAGTCCTCGAAGTTCTGCGCCGAGGCGCCGCGCCACTCGTAGATGGTCTGGTCTTCGTCGCCCACGGCGATCACGGGGAAGCCATCGCCGAAGATCGTGGTGATGAGCACTCGTTGGGCAGGGTTGGTGTCCTGGTACTCGTCGAGGACGAGAACCCTGTAGCGATCACGAATCAAGGCGGCGAGCGGGGGATGGTCCTGGAGGATCTTGGTCGACATCGTGACCAGGTCGGAGTAATCGACCACGCCCAGTTCGGATTTTGCCCTGTTGTATCCCACCAGAGTCCGAGCCATCTCCACCCGATGGGCCCAGATCTCATCCCCGGCGTGGATGGCGGCTGCCCTGATTAGATCTTCCGGGTCGAGCAGGTGGTCGCCGAGTTGGTCGCCGAGTCTGCGGATGCGGTCCATGTTCCCGGCGTAGGTGATGTCGAGCAGCTCGTAGGGCTCGTGATAGAAGACGTCGCGGATCAGCTGGCGCCCAAAGGTCGGTGTGATGATCCCTCGTCTCGTGTCCACTCCCGAGAGTGGGCCGTATTCCCCGAGCACCTGTGCGGCGAACCCGTGATAGGTGTGCACCTCGACCTGTCGCGCCGGGTCGACTGAGTCGGGCAGCAGGCTCGATACCCTCTCGGCGAGCTCGGCGGCGGCCTTGTTGGTGAAGGTGATGCCGAGGACCCGCTCGGGCTCGATGCCGTGGTTGGCGACGAGGTTGGATATCACCAGGGCGACCGTCGTCGTCTTGCCCGTGCCCGCACCGGCTCGGACGCGGATCGAGGTGAGGCCGAGGTCGAGGATGGCTTGCTGCTCGGGGGTGGGGACGATGCTCATGACAGGTAGGCCCCACGTCCTTCCGGCCAGGCCGGGCATGAGCGGCGGAAGCCGCATCGCCCACAGTCGTTGCTGACCCGGGGCTCCCAGTCCTCGTCCTTGATCGACCTGGTGATCTCGGTCATGGATTCGGTGAGGGCGGGCAGATCGTGGAGCGCCACGCTGCGCACCGCCACGCTCTTGTCTTTCGTGCGGGGAAACCACATCTCCGAGGCCACCACGTCGCCGATCGTCTGCTGGATGGCCAGGGCGTAGAAGGCGAGTTGCAGGGAGCCGGCCGCCTCGTCTTTGGTGGCGGGGCTCGCCCCTGTCTTGTAGTCGACGACCCGCAGTCCGTCCTCGCTCCTCTCCAGCCGATCGACCCGCCCGATCCAGCGCACTCCGCCGATCTCGGACTCGATCTCGACTTCGACCTCGATGGGCTCGCCCCGGCCCGGCCATTGCTCATAGAGCTTCAGGAACATGGCGACGGCCTTCTTCTTCCAGGCGGCGGTCAGCTCGGCACCTCCAAAATCTGCCTTCTCCCACACCTCCTCGAGCAATTGGAGCACCCTGTAGATCTCGGCATGACGAGCCCCGGTCCCGATTGCCTCGCCTTCGGCTCGCTCCAGGACCTCGTGGGCCAACTCGCCGAACAAGGCATATGGCGAAGTCGAGTCGCCGATGCGAAGCCTTCTCTCCAGCACGTAACGTCGGGGGCAGGCTTGATAGGAGACGGCCTGGCTGGGGGAGAGCCGGATCGTCTCACCCAACACGGGGCGGTCTGCGCCAGGGTCGACTGCACCAGCGAACGTGGCGGGGTCCCACCACGGCCCGGGTGGGCGTCCGAGCACCCGTGCGGCGGCCAGCCTCCGCGGAGGCGAGGCAGCTCCGTCGAGGAGGTCGCGGCGCAATGCGGCCTCGGCCTCGTTGAGTGTTATCGGCGGGCGTCCCTGATCTCTCGGCGGGCGCGGGGGCACTCCACCGGCAGCGGCGAGGAGGAAGCGGGACGGGCGCATCTGACCTTGATCGATCCCGGCATCGGTGGCGGTCCAGACAACCCGGCGCCGGGCACGGGTCATGGCGGTGTAGGCGAGACGCATCTCCTCCTGCACCTGGAAGAGCTGTTGGGCCTCGGGGTCGACGGTGCGCTCGGGGGAGAGCAACTCGGGGCGAAGCATCCGACGGCTCCGACGCAGGTCGGGGAACACACCCTCGACTGCGTTGGCGATGAACACGACGTCGAACTCCAGGCCCTTGGCCTGGTGCAGAGTGGTCAGGGTCACCCGGCTCTCGGCGAGGCGGTGGGAGATGAGTGGGGTAGCCTCGAAGTCGTCGTCCTCGACCAACTCGAAGAAGCGGGACAGGGTGACCGCCGGGTCGCGTTCGGCCTGTCGTCCCAGCATCTGGCCGAAGGCGGTCCATGCGCGGCGCCACTCGTCGCGGCCCGGGTCGGCGACGATCCCGGCGATACCGTCGAGACGGGTCCACATCTCCCAGAACCCGTCGGCCGCGCCCATGACGGCGGCCCAGGTCGAGTCGGTCAGAAGGGAGATGAGACCGGGCATCTCCGGCAGATGGCGCCCGATGACCTCCCCCCAGGAATCGGCGCTGGCCCGGCGGTCACGGGCGATCTCCCGCTCCTTGCCGACGGTCATCCCGATCAGCGGGCCGAGGAGGATGCGTCTCATGGACAGGTCGGAGGCCTCGATGTCGGTGGGTGATGCACCCGTGTGCCCACCACCCCGGGTGGCGACGAGCACCAGGTCCTGGCAGAGACGAACGGCGGGATGGTCGGCGAGACGGCTGTCGGGTGGGTCGTGGGGGATGCCGCGCCGGTCGAGGGCGCGCGAGAGCTCGGGAAGCAGCTGTCGCTTCGATCGGACCACGACGGCGATCTTCGCCGGGCTCATCTGGTCGACCCTGACCAGGTGCTCGACCTCGCGTGCGATCCACTCGGCCTCCGCCGTCTCCTGGTCGAAGACGTAGGCCTCGGTGCTGCCTTCGTGCCGGGCCGGCTCCACCGGCCCGGCCGATCCGGGGAGGTCGCCGCCCGAGACGACTCGCAGCGCCGCATCCATGATCTGGGCAGGGACCCGGAAACTCTCGGCCAGGACCAAACGTCTCGTGCCGGGCACGTCGGAGAAGGCGGCGATGTTTCGCACCTCGGCGCCCCGGAACGAGAAGATCGACTGGTAGGGGTCACCCGCAACGGTGAGATTGCCGTGAGATCTCGCCAGCAATTCGGCCATCTCGGCCTGGGCGGGGGAGGTGTCCTGGTACTCGTCGACGACGACGTACTGGAACTCTGCGGCGATCTCGGCACCCTGGGTGCCGCCGAGGAGATCGACCGCGGTGGCGAGTAGGACGCCGTAGTCGGTACGGCCGATCTGTTGGAGACGCTGCAGGTACCTGGAGTAGAGCCCGGGCAGGCCTCTCCAGTCGTCTCGCTCCGCTGCCCGCTCGGCGAGGTCATCGGGCGAGAGGAGGCGCTCCGAGCAGCGGAGGAGGAAGTCGGCGACCTCGCCGGAGAAAGCCTGGCCTCCGAGAACTTCTCGGTAGATGAGGGGCCAGTGGGATGGGTCTTCCTCCGTCAAGACCTGACGGACCAAGCTCACCTGCTCGGGGGTGGTCAGCGGGATGGGCCGGCTTCCGGTCACCGTCTCGATCAGTCTGATGGCGAGGGAGTGATAGGTGGTCACGTCGACGGGGACCCCGCCAGTCCCCAGTGCCTCTTCGATCCGCCTGCGCAGGCGCGCCGTGGCCCGCCGCGAAAAGGAGAGGACTACGACCTGCGACGATCGTGCCCGTCCAGAGGAGATGAGCCGGGTGACCCGTTCGACGAGGAACTGGGTCTTCCCGGTCCCCGGTCCTGCCACCACGATCTGGCGCCCGTCGCCATCGTCGAGGAACGGGCCCCACTCGTCCCCACGCAAACGCACCTGATCGGCCACCCCCACGATCGTAGGGGTCAGGCGGCGGCGGGCAGGGCGGTCTCGGCCACGATCTCTGCCATCAGCCCCAACCCGGCCAGATAGGCCACGGGGTCGGCGAAGACCGACTGCGTCGTGGTGGTGTCGTTGCGGTTTCGATCGGAGTCTGACTTGGAGGTTCGGTTGCTCATGAGGTTCAAGCTACGACCTGGCACCGACAGATTTCTCTGAACGACGTCATCCTGACAACTCCATGTCATAGGATCGGAGGTCAATCCCAATGGAGGCAAAGTGGAGTCGCGACCTGAATTCGACTCACAGATGTACAACGAGGCGGTCGGCCAGTTCAACCGGGTGGCAACACTCATGGGCCTCGACGACAACGTCGCCGATCGGCTCCGGGTCCCGCAGAAATCGACAGTCGTCAGCTTCCCTTTCCGACACGACAACTACACCGAGGTGGAGACGATCTTCGGCTACCGGGTACAGCACCTGACCACCATGGGACCGACCAAGGGCGGTATCCGCTTCGACCTCGATGTCGATCTCGGTGAGGTCGCCGCCCTGGCAATGCTGATGACCTGGAAGTGCTCCATCGTCGGGGTCCCTTTCGGCGGGGCCAAGGGTGGGGTCCGAATCAACCCGATGAACCTCTCCCGCGCCGAGCTGCAGAGGGTGACCCGTCGCTTCACGATGGAGATCATCAATGTGATCGGGCCCGACACCGACATCCCGGCTCCGGACCTGGGCACCAACGAGCAGGTGATGGCCTGGATGATGGACACCTACTCACAGCACGTCGGGCACGCCGTCCCCGCCATCGTGACCGGCAAGCCACCGGCGCTGGGTGGCAGCATCGCCCGCCGTGAGGCGACCGGGCGCGGCCTCATGTTCCTGCTTCCCCAGGCCGCCGCCGCCATCGAGCTCAACCCGATCGGCGCCTCGATCGCCATCCATGGATTCGGAAACGTCGGTCGCTATGCCGCAGTCGCCGCCTCGGAGATGAACGCCAGAGTCGTGGCCGTGTCGGACATCTCCGGCGCGGTGTACAACCCCGACGGGCTCGACGTGCCAGCGTTGGGCAAGTGGGTGGACGAGAACCGCTTCCTCGAGGGATACCCGGACGCCGACTTCATCGGAGGCGACGAGATATTCGGCCTCGACGTCGACGTTCTCGTCCCCGCGGCGATCCAGAACGTGTTGCGGGCCGACAACGCACCGGACGTGAAGGCGAAGCTGGTCATCGAGGGAGCCAACAACCCGATGACCCTGGAGGCGGACGACTTGCTCCGGGAGAGAGGCGTGTTCATCGTCCCCGACATCTTGGCCAACGCAGGCGGGGTCACCGTGAGCTACTTCGAGTGGGTCCAGGACGTTCAGAAGTACTTCTGGTCGGAGAACGAGACGGTGGGGCGTCTTCGCGAGATCATGACGCGGGCGTTCGACGACGTGCACACCATCGCCCGCTCAGAGGATGTCGACATGCGCACCGCCGCCCTCATCAAAGGCATCCGCCGCGTCGCCGACGCCAAGCTGGTGCGGGGAGTGTTCCCGTGAGCCCTGGCGCGGCTCTGTGGTGCGAAAATGCGCTCTGAGGGGTGATTTTCGTACAACAGATCGAGAAGATCGGGAGCGGTCAGGTGACGTCGGCCGCGAATGCCGGGCAGATCTCCTGGTAGGAGCACCAGTTGCACAGACTCCCCGGCCGGGCCGGGAAGCGATCAGTGGACATTGCCCTCTCGATGGCAGCCCACAGGGCGCGCAGCTGGCCGTCCATGGCGTCGAGCTGGCGGTCCTCGATGGGCAGCCGGTAGAGGGTGGGCCCGTTCAGGTAGAGGAGACGGACTTCCTTGGGCGTCTCCCCGTACTTGTTCCGGATCAGCAACGCATAGATCTTGAGTGCGAAGAAGGCCGATAGGGCGTACCGCTCGGGCGGGGCCTTGCCGGTCTTGTAGTCGGTTATGACCAGACGCCCGTCCTCGTCGCGGTCGATGCGGTCGAGGATCCCCCGGATCATCATCCCGCCGAGGTCTTCGAGCATGTCGAGCTCGCGGTCCTCGGGGTCGAATGTGGTGGGGTCCTCGATGGAGAAGTAGTTGGCGAGAAGGGCCATGCTCTCGATGCCCCACTCCCGCTCCTCGTCGACATCGGTGAACAGACCCTCGAACTCCTCGTCGCCCCTTATCTCGGTCCAGGCGGTGCGGAAGAGGTCGTAGAGACGCTCCGGTGTGCGCGAGCCCACTTCGTCGTCGAACAGTCGCTGCAGGGCGAGATGGGCCGTGGTTCCCCGGGCCTGGTACACCGAGGGTGGCTCCGAGATCTTGTCGATGGCGCGGAACTTGAACAGCTGCGGGCAGGTCTTGAAGTCACCCGCCCGGCTGGGGGAGAGGGTCTGGAGTTGGGTCTCGACCCGTTGCGGTTCCACTTCTACGGTCACGATTCCGATCTTAGGAACCGGCCCCGACAGAAACGTGTCAGTGGCCCACGCTCTTGGGCTCGTCGGCGGGGTCGGGCAGCCCCGGCTTGGGAACCGACACCACACGGGTCCGGTCGAGCCTCCGCGCCGGGGCGAAGAAGAAGACCGCCACGATGGCGACGATCGAGCCCGAGGCGAGCAACGTCTGCTGGACTCCGATCGCAGCGGCGAGGGCGGGGGCGAAGGCGAGCGGCAGCAAGTGCCCGACCTCGGAGTGGACATGGTGCACCCCCATGATCCGGCCAACTGCGTTCTCCGGTGAGTTGATCTGGAGCATCGTCCGGTGCAGGGGGGCCATTTGCCCGATGATCAGCCCCCAACAGAATCCGGCTGCCACCACGACGCCGAGGATGTCGGTGCCGACGTAGGCGAGGACCCCTAGGGCGTTCATCCCGACGAGGATCGTCAGCCAGGTCGCGGTCCGAAAGCTCTCCGGGAGCCTGCCGGCGATCAGCGTCCCTCCGATGAGGCCGATCCCGAAGATCGAGTTGACCCATCCCAGCGTCTCGACCTCGACACCCAGGATGTCCCGGTAGAAGAGTGGCTCCAGGGCGCTGAACATCCCGAACAGCAGCCACACCGAAGAGCCCAGCCAGATGTAGAAGCGAAGCCGGGGATTGCCGTAGGCGATCCGGAAGCCCTCACGCAACTCGCTCCAGCTACCGCCTGAGTCCTCGTGCTTGGCCATCGGCCGAACCTTCACAGGCCAGATGAGGATCGCCCCCACCACCGAGGTGACGGCATCGAGCACGAAGATGGAGTCGACGCCGATGGAGCCCGCGAGGACTGCACCCATGGCGGGACCCACCACGAATGCCGTCCAGGAGGCTCCCTCGATCCAGGAGTTGACCTTGGCGAGCCGGGTCGGGTCGTCGGTCAGGAATGGGCCGAAGGAGGAGATCGCGGTGAACACTGGTGTGCCCACCAGCCCGAGCACGAACGTGGCCACCACCATGCTCGGGATGGTGTTGGTGAAGACGAGAGCGAGCGCCGCCGGCACGAAGGCGATCTCTCCCCAGATGACCACCCGCCTCGGGTCGAATCTGTCGACCAGGACGCCGGCTATCGAGGCGCCGATCAGCGAAGCGACGCCGAGGGCGGCCATGACCGCGGCGAGTTGGGCAGGCGTCGCTTCGAGCTCGAAGGCCGCCTTGCCCCATATCCCGACGAAGAAGGCCGCCTCGCCACCCACCCGAGACACGAAGCGCGCCAGGACGACGGCGCGCACGTTGCGGTCTGACCACATCGTCGGGACGGTACCCAGGACAAACGGGCCCCTGGTGGCCAATTCGGGCCCGCGAAAACTGGGCAAAAGGCGCGAAAACAAAGGGCCGCTTCCTCTTGACGCTCTTCGGCGGCGAGATCTACTTTTTCTCCACCGATTGAGGGCAACCTCGATCGGGGAAGGAGGGACTCCGGTCTCTCTGGACAGTCACCCATCCGGGGGCCCGCTTTCCCGGTGAGTGACTAGAGAGCCCCAAGAGGGCTGCGGCTTCGGCCAAAGCTCCCTTGGGGTTTCTCGCTTCAGGAGCGCGAAGTCACGCCGACTCTCCGGGTCACCAGGGCCCACCAGGTGACGGCGACGGCCGCCCCCACATGCCACAGCCCATGAGGTTGCCACGAGCTGTTGGGATCGCAGAGGACGCCGCCGGTGGCGCCGAGACGTCCGATGACGGCTACGAC
>Ga0299914_10001415_pt1 | contig 15869 bp, 14 predicted proteins | sample RVTome_10_FD_201361 | JGI IMG/M metagenome (GOLD analysis project Ga0299914, IMG submission 201361) | Soil microbial communities from uranium-contaminated site in the Upper Colorado River Basin, Wyoming, United States - RVT153D57 (version 2) ...
CTTCTGCCGACGTCTCGACATCCCGATCTGCTTCACTGCCCACCAGCACCACGCGAGCGGCAGGGACATCGGCTTGATGGGCACCTATCTCAAGTCGACGATTGGGTCCGGCGCGCTAGAAGAAGGCACCGAGGGCGCCCAGATCTTCCCGGAGCTCGAGCCGAGGCCGGATGAGTGGATCATGACGCACAAGCGCCGGTACGACTCCTTCATCGACACCGGGTTGGAGTTCTGGCTCAAGGGCCTTGGCCGCGACACCATCATCCTCACCGGGTGCTGCACGAACTTCTGCTGCTCGACCACCACCAGGACGGCGATGCAGAAGGACTACAAGGTGGCCTACCCGTACGACCTCAACGCCACCGACGACCCCGAGATCCACGAGCAGGTCGTCAAGACAATGGCACGCGGGTTCGCGCGGGTGCAAAGCACCGCCGAGTGGATGCGCGAGCTCGAACAGAACCGCTGATCACTGCCGAAGGTCGCACCCACCGGTGCGACCTTCGGTGCGCCAGCTCTAACGTGGCTGTTTCCCGCTGGCCGCTTACGCCACCCGGAAGGCGTTGACGTTGGTCAACGTCGGCCCGGTGACGATCTGCTCGCAGAGCTTCTCGAAAAAGGTGTGGCCGTCGTTGGCGGCCAACGCGCTCGCCGGATCCACGCCGACCGAGTGTGCTCGCGCGAGGATGTCGGGCGAAATCAGCGCCCCGGCGATCTCCTCACTGCTGCCCACGCCGTCGGTGTCGCTGGCGAGGGCGTGCACGTCGGGCAGCCCGCGCAGCCCGAGCGCGAGCGCCAGCAGCAGCTCGACCTTGCGGCCGCCGCGCCCGTCACCACGTACGGTCACAGTCGTCTCCCGCCGGAGAGCAGCACCCCGGCGGCGCGGCAGGCTGGCCGTGCCGCCACGCCTGGCGTGCGATGCCCGCCAGCACGGTGCCGACTCGAGCGGCGCGTGGTGATTGTGAACGGACATCGAGACTGCCGGGTGGGCGGACTGGTGATCTCCGGGCTGGTCCACATGGTTTCTCCGGGTAGCCGAACCACGAAAGCTCATATTATACATATTTAGGACAAATATTGCTTCACGTCGTGGTCTAGATCGCTGCCTGGGTCGTCGGACATTGTCTTCCCAGCACCGCCGAACGTGACTGAGCCAGTGGTGGCAGCAGCCTGCTAGTCAGCTTTTCTCGATGGCAGGAGTTCGCTGGGCCGGCCAACGCGGCACCCGTCCGTCAGATTGGCACCGTGCCGCGTGGCTTACCCGCTACCCGGTAGGAGATTCGGAATGAAGGCCGGACAGCTCCTCGGCCGGGGAGTTGTCGTGCCCTCGGAGCCGAACAATGTAGAACAAGCCCCCGAGAGCGGTCCAGATCAACAGCGCGATGAGCGACTCTTTGCCCAGCGCCGCCGGCGAACCAGGGACGAGCAACAGTGCGACGAACGTCAGGCTGATGATGGCGCCGGACAAACTGATCAGTCTGCGGGCTGACATCGCTGATTCGCCGTTCTTGCGTGCACGGAGCGATCGGAGCCTCTTGTGTGCCGCAAGGCATGCGAAGGCGAAACCAGTCGCGAAGCCGACCGCTGACATGTCGACCACCCAGAGCAGGACCTCACGTCCGAACCACGGGGCGATGAGGCATACTCCGGCGGAGAACACGATCCCGATGTGTGGTGTTTTGTGCCGTGGGTGCACTGATGCAAAGGTTTGCGGGATGATTCGTGCTCTGCCCATCGCGAGCAAGAGCCTGCTGGCTGCGACGTAGAATCCGTTCAGCCCGGTGGCGATGCCCATGAGTAGCGGTACCGTGAGCATGAGAACCCCGAGCCCGCCGAATAGCTCGGATATGGCGTGTCCGGTTCCCCAGACAGGTTGTTCGGCTGTGAGGGTCGTCCACGGCATCGGGCCAGCGGTGGCGATGATCATCACCGCGTACAGTGCCACGGCAGCGGTGATCGCGAGCACGATCAGCCGGAACGCCTTGGTCGGGGGGAAGTCGAACTCCTCGGCGACCTGAGGAATGATGTCGAATCCGGCAAGGGCCCATGGTGCGATCGCCACGATCGCCAGTACCGCTGCCCACGGCGGCGTATCGAGCGCGAATGCCGGTCGCAGGTTGTCCCAGCCGCTGTCGGGGTGCAACGCGACACTCAGCGCCACGAGCGCGACACCGGCCACCATGATCAGGCAGAAGATGTACTGCAGTCGGCCGGACAGGCTGGCGCCGCGCACGTTCAGCACCGCGAAGATCACGAGCGCGGCGCTGGCGATCAGGATCTCACCAAGGTAGACCTCCCATCCCGCGACTTCGTACAGCAACCCTTGTTCGGCTACTTGAGGCAGCAGGAAGCGTGCCAGCATCGCCAGCGCGGACGCGTTCAACGCGACGATGCAGATGTAGGCGAGAGTAAGAAACCAGCCACACACGAAGGCGTGCCTTCGCCCGAACTCGAGCAGGGCATACACGAACGCGCCGCCGGACACTGGGAAAATTCGTACCATGTGCCCGAAACTGACGGCAATTACCAGCATCAGGGCGCCACCGATGAGAAAGCCGAGCACCGCTCCCAAGGGCCCTGCGGTAGCAAGCCAATCGGTCGGCAGCACGAACGCTCCCCAACCGACCGCCGATCCCAGCGCGATCGCCCATGTCCAGCTGGGCTTGAGCGTTCTCGACAGTTGTGTTCCGTACTTGTTTGCCTGGCACGAACCAGCACGATCACTGGCTCCGACAGTCGGCTTCATACCGTACCTCGTTTCTCAGGACCGGACCGGTCCTATTACCTAGGGTGGGCGCTCCCGTGTTCAGTAGCCGGACACTGCTACCTGGGCTTGGAGTGCGCTGATCACGGCCACGTTCACGATGTCCGCGCTGGAGCAGCCGCGTGAGAGGTCGTTCACCGGCATCACCAGTCCCTGTAAGATCGGGCCATACGCCCGGGCACCGGCAAGCCTTTCGGTGATCTTGTAGCCGATGTTCGCGGCCGAAAGGTTCGGAAAGACCATGACGTTGGCCCGGCCCGCCACCGTTGCCAGCGCCGACTTCCCCCGCCCAATGGATTCCACCAGGGCGGCGTCGAACTGTAACTCGCCATCGACCGGGAGGTCAGGCGCGCGATCACGCACCAGCTCGGTGGCGCGCCGGACAGCCTCGACACTGGAATGTCGCGCGCTCCCCTTACTGCTGAACGACAGCATGGCCACGACGGGGTCACTGTTCGTCAACATCCGGTGCGTGCGGCTGCTGGCGATGGCCACCTCGGCGAGCTCGTCGGGTGTCGGTTCGGGCAGCACGGCACAGTCGGCGTAGCTCAGCACCGTCCCATCGGGGAGTTCCATCAGGAAGCTGCTCGTCAGACACCTGGCGTGGGCGGCCGTGCCCACAACGCACAACGCGGCACGCACCACATCCGCTGTGGACCGCACGCTACCCGCGACGCACGCATCGGCAAGCCCAGCAGGCACGGCGGCAACGGCGAGATAGAGCGGGTCGTCGCGCACCGAGCACGCTCGCTCAGCGGTCATGGTGTCCAACCGTGCGTCGAGCACCGCACCCGCGCCGCTCGCGCGCAAGTCGCTGGGAGACACGATCTCGACCGCAGGTCTTAGCCGAACACCTGCTGTCGCAGCCGCTGCGGTCACGTCCCGCACGGTCGCCACCACAACTGGTGTCAGACCACGATCGGCGAGCTCGACGGCAGCAGCGGCCACCCGCGGGTCAGCCCCATCGGCCAGCACGATGCGAGCGCGATGTGCCGCGATCCGCTCCCTCCAGCACGCAGGCAACTGGCCGGTGCACGCTGCTGGTGGTGTATCGATGCGAACGCCCACGCGTCCACCTCCGATTCAGAGGTTCCGGAACCGTGAAGGGCGGCGGCCTGCTCGTCGTCCGCTCCGATTCCGCTGACTGATGAACGGAAGTATCGAGCTGGCACCCATCGCTCATCAACAGCGATTAAGCGAACGTGTTGTTCGAACTGAGCGAACAATCTAGGATCGCCACCTCATGACGGAACAGGCTCCATCTGGAGGCGGAAGTTCATGGACATCGGTCTGAGCGTGCGCGATCTGCGCGCGGTGGTCGAAGTGGCCGAGCACGGTAGCTTCGCTCGCGCCGCGGAAGCGCTCTGGATCTCTCGTGCGAGCATGAGCGAGCAGATCCGCGGTGTTGAACGCTCGCTCGGAGTCCGATTGTTCGATCGCACCACCCGACGGGTGGCATTAACACCAGCGGGCAAGGTATTCATCGACCACGCCGCACGATTGCTGACAGATCTAGCGGGGATGCGCGAAGCCGTTCGAGAGGCAGGAGAGCGACCGCACGGCACCGTCCGCTTGGGAGTACCGGCCGGCGTTGTCACACAGCGAATCTGGCACGTCCTTTCCGCGTTCCGGAGTGCGTATCCCGAAATCGAAATCGTGTTCGCTGAAACCACGATTCACGACCTGATACTGCAAGTGCGCAAAGGTGAGCTCGACCTCTCGGTCGTGGCATGGCCGGCCGGGCACGGCCCGACTGGCGTAGACACCGCGGAGCTGGCCGCCAGTCCCACTGGCGTCGTGCTCGCGCCCGACCATGAGCTCGCACAACACCCGGAGCTCACCTCCGACGAGCTGTCCGATCTGCCGCTCGTCACCTTCGTCGAAGGGTTCGCGCTGCGCGACATCGCGGCGGACTTCTGCCATCGTGCTGGCCTCAGCCCCGATATCGCGCTGCAAAGCTCGGTCGATGAGACCGTGTCGAGCCTGGTTCGAGCCAAGGTCGGATACACGGTCATCACCCGGGACCGGGCGAAGCAGGACGGCCTCGTGCTGGTGCCGACCACTCCCGCGTGCCTGGACCGTGTGCTCGGCCTGGCGTGGCCAGCAGGCGGCGGGCCCCAAGCTTCAGCGGCGCGAATGCTCCGGCGCCGGATCATCGACGCGTATCACATCGCACCATGAGGCAAACAGTTCGAGCAAGCCGAACAGAGTGTTCATTTAATCGGCCTTGATGAACATCACCAACTGGCGGCACACTCGTCGCATTCCGGCGCTGCGAATCGTCGGTAATCGGTTCCAGTCATAGCGACGGACGAACTCTGAGGATGATCGGATTGACAAGTACGCCCCCTTTCTGGCGCCAGCATCGAGCACCCGGTTCCGCGAGCGGGCACGGCTATCGCCATCTCTCGTTGTGGCTGAGCGAGTTCGAGGGAGAAATCGAGCCCCAGCCACGACTCGCGGGCGATATCGAGGTCGATGTCGCCATTATCGGGGCAGGATTCAGCGGGCTGTGGACCGCCTACTACTTGCGCAAGGCCGACCCCGAACTGCGCATTGCGATAGTGGAGGCGGAGACCGCTGGATACGGCGGATCTGGCCGGAACGGCGGATGGTGCTCCGCCATTTTTCCCACTTCCTGGCGTCGGATGGCGAGCAGTCACGGTCTCGAACAGATGCATCGGCTCCAACAAGCCATGAACGACACCGTGGACGAGATCGGCCGGGTAGCCGCAACCGAGCGGCTCGCCTGTGACTTCACCAAAGGGGGATACATCGCGCTGGCTCGTAACCAAGCGCAACTGACGCGAGCCGAAGAAGCCATCAACGAGGCGCGCCTCCTGGGTTTCGACGAGAATCAACTTCGGCTGCTGACCGCATCCGAGGCGCGCGATGTGGTCTCGGCCTCGGGGGTTCGGGGGGCCACGTTCACTCCGCACTGTGCCGTCCTGGACCCCGCTCGGCTGACCCGTAACCTAGCGACGGTAGTGCAACAGGCAGGCGTGACACTGTATGAGAACACCCCGGTCACTGAGATCGCACCGGGTAAAGCGATCACCCCCCACGGGGTGATCACCGCGTCCTACGTCGTTCGGGCTACGGAAGCCTATACCGGAACGATCCACGGCCTGCGGCGCACCGTGGCGCCGATCTACTCGCTTGCGATAGCGACCGAGCCCCTGCCCGACGAAGCGTGGGCCGAGCTCAACCTGGCCACCCGGCCCGCGTTCAACGACCTACGCCATGTACGCGTCTGGGGACAGCGCACCGCGACGGGACGCATCGTCTTCGGCGGCCGCGGCGCGCCGTATCATTTCGGCTCCCTCATCCGAGCACGCTACGACACCCACGAACACATTCACCAGGACTTGCAGCAGGCGCTGATCGACTTTTTCCCACAGCTCAGCACGGTGCGCGTCACCCACAGATGGGGCGGTCCGGTCGCCATTCCACGTGACTGGCACCCGTCCGTCGGACTCGATCGCGCATCCGGACTTGCCTGGACCGGCCCGTACGTCGGCGATGGTGTCGCCACGTCGAACCTCGCCGGAAGGATCATCCGTGACCTCATCCTCGAGCGAGACACCGACCTCACGACTCTACCCATCACCAACCACCGCTCCCCCAAGTGGGAGCCAGAACCGATCCGATGGATCGGAATCAACGCAGGGATCCGTGTCATGGGTAGCGCGGACCGCAGCGAAACCAGGCGTGCACGCCCATCACGACGCGCTCGCATGTTCAGCAAACTCATCGGTGGACACTGATTCCCGGTGCGCGGTCACTGAACCGCTGAGTCGTGAGTCATCCGAAGCACACAGCACCGGTCGGCCACACTCCAGGCCCGTCGAACTACACCATTCATTCGAGCACTGCGGGCGACTGCACCCGGCCTGCTGTCCGGAGCACGCCCCGCGTCGTGCGCTACTGGTTCGATGTGTCCACGAGAAACTCCTGCGCTGCGTGTGCCAGTGGGAGCCACTGGTCACGGGCCACGGTGATCCCTGACTCTCGTGCGCGCCGAAGGGCCTCGGTCACTGCGGGAAGGCGCGTCGACGAGTGGTCCGGTAGCGGCCGATGACGATCGTGTGCGGCATGCAGCGTCACGGTCGGCAGTCCTGGGTCACCGGAAACCGGGTCTCCCCAAACGTTGACACGACCGTCGGGGTGCAGATGGCAGCCGCCTCGCAGATCGCCGTTCTCATCGGACCACTCGGCCGCCCACTCGCCACCACGGGTTGCCGCCACGCGACGCAGCGCGGGGAGCACCGCGTACGGTGCGGCGATGTCCACCACCATGACCTCTCCGGTTGCGATGAGCACATCATCGAGCGTGGCGGCGGCTAGCAGCGCACTACCGCCGTGGGCATGGAGGGTGCGCCCGTGCACCGTTGCCGCCGTGACAGGCCGGCTCAGTGCCTCGAGCAGGATGGCCGCTCCGCGTCCGTCGACGGCGTGAAGCTCTTCGACGACGTCGGCGGCGTAGCGCGCAATCGGATAGCTCACGCCGTGGGCGCGCAGCGCCCGTGTCGCCGTGTCGACGAGCTCTCGGGTCGACACTGCGATCATGGTGTCGTCCGTCCACATCGATGTCACCGGGGCGCGTTCATCGTCTGGTCCCACAGTCGCATCCAGTTTCCGCCCATGATCGCTCGCAGTTCGGTGTCGGTGAAGCCCGCAGCCGCAAGCCCGTCCATGAGCCGCGGAAAGTCGGCCGGGCTGCGGAACCACGGCTGCCAACGAGGCCAGCTCGCCGCAGGCGCATCGGGACGGGTGCGTCCGTGTCGCAGCGCGACGAGGTCCGCATCGCTCCAGCCGCAGGCGAGATCGCTGCCGATCGCAACGTGCTCGACGCCGATCCGGTCCACAAGCTTGGCCGCCATCGCGCAGAACTCATCCAACGAAGTCTGTGCGCCCCCAATGAAGTTCGGGTACAGCGTGAGACCGATGACGCCACCTCGGCGCGCCAGAGCGTCGATGACGTCGTCGGGCTTGTTGCGCGGTGAGTCGCAGAACCAGCGCGGGTTGGCGTGCGTGATCGCCACCGGTCCCTGCGCCGCGTCGATGGCCTCCAATGTCGTGCGGTCGCCGACGTGCGAACAGTCGATGAGGATGCCGACCCGCTCCATCTCGGCGATCACGGTGCGGCCGAAGCGGGTCAGCCCGCCGTCATCAAGGTCGAAACAGGCACTGCCCACCAGGTTCTGAATGTTGTACGTCAGCTGGATGATGCGCACGCCGAGCCGATGGAATATCGGGATCAGTCCTGGGTCGTCCTCGATCGGGGCGGTGTTCTGGAAGCCGAGCATGACCGCGGTGCGACCTTGCTGGCGCGCGGTGAGCACATCGGCGGAACAGGCGGCGGGCATGATGAGGTCCGCGTGGTCGCGGAAGAGCCGGTCCCAGGTGATGAGCCGGTCGAGGGTGCGGCGAGCGCCTTCCCACACCGCCGCCGTGGCGTGGACACAGCTGACTCCCCCGGCGTGCAATTGCTCGAAGAGAGCGCGGTCCCAGTTATTGATCTCGATGCCGTCGATCACCGGAAATGCGGTTGGCCGCACAATCACTCCTCGGTTCGGTTGGGAAGGGGCGGGAACAGCTGGTACTCGTAGCGATGTGGCAGGGCGAGCGTGTGCCTACTCGGGGCGCCGTTGAGGAGGGTGACACGCACCCAATCCGTCGACTGCGGCACGAAGTCCGCGGCGCCGTACATCGCGAGCTGGAATCGCTGCAGCTGCAGCGGAAGAAACTCGGTGCCGAGGAGGTTGTCGCGCACCTCGGCGTAACGCAGCCGCGCATGGTGCTGCACGCGCGCGACCGCGGCGCGATGCTCAGGATGCCGCACCAGGAAACTCGCGACCGCCTCATCAGGGGCGCAGGTCCCGAGATCCCCGCTCATCGCGTGCACCGCCGTGCTGACATCGATCGGCATCTCGACGTCCACTCCCCGATCGACGCCACGGACACCACGGCGAGGTTCCTCGTTGTCGCGCGCGTAGTACCAGAACCAATGATCGGCACCGTCGCGTTCCGCGAGCCCGTGCACCCAGGAGTACTGGTCGAGTTCGCCGAGCAGTTGTCCGACGGTGTCGCTGCTTCGCGGGTCGTGAGGCTCCTCGTCGACGTGGAGCAGGGACTCCAGAGCGTCGTCGAGTGACTCGTCGAGGTCGGTCAGCACGCTGGCGACGATCTCCTGCGCTTCGATGCCCGCGTGGTCGACTGCCATGCGCCATACCCGGTCGAGCGGGTGACGGCCCGTCGGCTCCTCCCCCGCGAGCGTCCGGATGTGGCGGATCTCGGCGGCCAAGCTGCCGGGGTCCTGAAACGGCGAGCACGATCTGTCGGCGCGCGCCTCGCACCAGCCGGCCACGTGGCTCAGTCGCGCGAGCAGCCGCGGCCAGCCCCGCCGGGCCCCGGCAGCGTCGCGGCTGCGGGCCGCCGCGAGCGCGATCTCACGCACGCTGACCCAGCGGTCCAGGATCGCGGGGTGGTTGATCACGTACGGCACCATGCCCAGGCCGGTGGCGTTGCCAATGCCCAGCGCACGACGCCAGGAACCGCTCAGCGTCACGGCGCGGGCACTGCGGTGACGGGCCATGTGCTCGACGAGATCGCAGCTGAACTCGCGGAACAGCCAGCCAGCCAGCATGTGCGCCCGGTACGGAGCCGCGACAGCAGGACGGCGCCGCACACCCGGGTAGGTCGCCATGCCGAACTTGCCGTTGCTGTAGTAGGCGGTGCTGCGGATCAAATACGGCGAACAGCCGATGAGCGCGGGATCGGGTTGGCTGCCCGCGGCGAGTGCGGCGACCACGTGATCGAAGAACCTGCTGCTGCGGTTACCCCTGGTCCAGATCAGCGCCGCGGAGTCCGCTCGGCCGCGTTCCTGACGCGGCACCTCGCGGCGCATCTGGCGCAACCGGTCCTCATTTAGAGTGCCGTCGACCAGCGCTGCCGTCACGTCCCAGGACTTCGCGACCACCCGGTCGGTGCGATCGCCGTCGTCGATGACGGTGGCGAAGACGACGAACCGAAGGACGTCGGTCGGTGTGTCGACCCGATAGACCGCCTCGCCCACACCTGCGCCGTCGATGGCCCATCGTTCGATCGCGATGCGCCATCGCTGCCGAACCGCGGTGCGTAGCAGCGAAGCGGCGAAGGAGTGCCTGGTGGGGCGCGCCGCGCCGAGGCGCTCGGGTGCCATGACGAGGTGTGGTTCCCGGAGCCACGTGTCGTACCGGTCGAGCCGCATCGGCGCATCGCTCCCGTCGCTGATGGCTAGGCTGCTCATCGTCACCTCACCGAGGCCGAACGCTGCTGTCCCTGGTCGGCGTGCTGGGCGTTCAGCCGCTGGTCGGCGGCGAGCCTGCGCACGTAGAGCGGAGCGGCCCACAGCGTGGGAAGCATGATCACGCCGACGGGGACGGCCGTGACGACGATGAACGACTGCAGCGCGGTGATGCCTCCGTCACCGACCGATATGAGCGTCGCCGCTGCCGCACCCATCAGTATCGCCCAGGTCGCGCGAAGCCCGCTCGATGGCCGATCGCCGTCCGTGCTCGACTGAGCGACGGCGTAGGCCATCGAGTCAGCCGTCGTCGCGACGAACAGGGTGGTGAGCACGAGGAATCCGACGCTGAGCACGCCGCCCAGGGGCAGATGATCGGCGATGGTCATCACGGCGGCGGGCAGACCCGCGTTCGTGAGCGGCTCGGAGATCGAGCCGGGATCACGCTGCTCGAGCATGATGCCGGTACCACCGAGGACGGTGAACCACAGACAGGTGGCGATCGGTGGCAGGACCGCGGTGCCGACCACGAGGTCACGAACCGTCCGGCCACGCGAGATACGGGCGATGAAGATCGCCATCAGTGGCCCGTAGCCGAGGAACCAGCCGAAGAAGAACACCGTCCACGTCGACACCCACGCCGTATCGCCCTGGTAGAGAGACATGCCGACGAAGTTCTCGACGTAGGTGCCGAACCCGCCGAGGAATGCGGCGCCGACGTAGCTCGCCGAACCTGCCACAGTCACCGCGAGCATCAAGCCCAGCGCGAGCCAGACGTTCAGCCGGCTCAACCATTGGATGCCGCGGTGAATTCCGCTGACGACGGAGGCGACGGCGATCGCGCTCAGCACGACGATCACGCCCAGCTGGGTCGGGTAGACGTTCGGGATGCCGAACAGCGTGGACAGTCCGTAGGACACCTGGAGCCCGAGAAAGCCGATAGGGCCCACGGTTCCGGCGACAACCGCGATGATGCAGACGATGTCGGTGGCGGTAGCGATCTTGCTGGTGAGCACGCGCTGCCCGAGCAGCGGGTAGAGCAGGGTGCGGGGACGCAGCGGCATCCCCTGCTCGACGCCGTACATGATCACGATCGCGCCGAGCGAGCCGAGGATCGCCCAGGCGAGAAACCCCCAGTGCATGAAGCTCTGTGCGAGTGCGGCGTGTGCGGCCTGGTCGGAGCCTCGCGGCATGGCACCGAAGTAGGGCGGTGAGCTGACGAAGTGATACATCGGTTCCGCGGCCGCCCAGAATACTCCGCCGCCCGCCAGCAGGGTGCACATGATCATGGCGATCCACTTGAAGCGGCTGAACTCGGGGCTGTCTTGGCCGCCGAGACGGGCCCGGGCATAGGGGGTGGCCGCGATGACCAGGGCCAGCGCGAATGTCAGCAGCAGCATGAGCTGCCAGTAGGCGCCGAACCAGGCGGCGCTCTTCTCGAAGCCGACCGTCACCCAGGCGCCGACCGTGCCGGGCGCGATGATCGCCGCGAACACGAACACGGCGAGGGCTCCGACGCTGACTCCGGCGACCGTGCGGTCGACGCGGGCACTCGTTCGGGGTTCGGTTGTGGACATGGGTGCCTCATTTCTCCGGCTGTGGCTAGCCGATCGCGGTCGCATAGATCGCCTTGGTCTCGGTATAGAAGTCACGCGCGGTGTTGCCCTGCTCCTTCGGTCCCGGGGCTGACGAGGCCTTCATGCCGCCGAACGGCACATGCAGTTCCGTCCCGGTTGTCGGCTGGTTGATGTTGACCACGCCGGATTCCAGCTCGTCGGCGGCGCGGCGGGCGAGCCGCTCGCTGCGGGTGAACACCGACGACGACAACCCGAAACGGGTCCCGTTGGCGAGCCGGAATCCCGTGTCGACATCGTCGAAACCGAGCACCACGGAGACCGGCCCGAAGACCTCCTCGCAGGCGATGGCAAGGTCGGGCTTGTCGGTCGCGAGCAAGGTCGGGTGCAGGTAGTAGCCGCCGTCGAGGTCGGGAGCATCGGCGGGCGAGGCGCTGGTCAGCACCTCCGCGCCGGAGGAGACTGCGTCGTCGACAGCCTGCTGGACCTGGTCCCTGGCCTCGGCCGAGACCAGCGGCCCCATCGTGGTTTCCGGGTCGAGGCCGTCGCCAGGTTTCACTGTGGACAGTCGAGTAGTGAGCCGGTCGAGCAGCGCGTCACGGACATCGTCGTGGACGAGAATCCGGCGGGCTGCCGTGCATTTCTGGCCGGTGCCGCTGGTGATGCTGGTGGCCAGGGCGTCGACCGTCAATTCGAGGTCGGCGTCGGGCAGGACCAGTGCGGGGTTGTGCCCGCCCAGCTCGAGCTGGAACCCCGCGCCTCTGGTAGCGCACAGCCCGGCGATAGTTCTGCCGACCGTTTCCGACCCGGTGAACGTCACGGCCGCGACTCGCCGATCTTCGACCAGCTGCTGCCCGCGCGCACCGGGACCGGGCACGAACTGCAGCACACCCGCCGGCACGCCGGCCTCCTGGAGCACACGCACGAACGCGGCCCCGGTCAGCGCGGCATAGGAGGCGGGTTTCCACACGACCGTGCAGCCGTGGACCAATGCCGGTGCGATCTTCCACGCCGGGATGTTGAGCGGGAAGTTCCACGGAGTGATGACACCGACGACCCCAACCGGGACGCGGTGGGTACGCACGATGTCGCTCGGGTCCGCACCATGAAACACCTCGCCGCAGGGCTGCCATGCCTGCATCCCGTGAAATCGCAGCGTCTCGGCGGTGCGGATCACCTCGCCCCGTGACTCGGCGAGGGTCTTGCCCTCTTCCGTCGTCAGCAGTCTCGCCAGCTCGTCAACCCGCGCCTCGACAAGGTCCGCACCGCGAAGCAGGATCCGGCCGCGTTCCTGGGCCGGTCGGCGGCGCCAGTCGTCGCAGGCGCGGAGCGCGCCAGCCACTGCCTCGTCGACGTCAGCAGGCTCCGCCATGTCCACGACGCCAGCAAGCTGGCCGGGATGCGCCGGGTTCTCGCGACGAAACACCGCAGCACGACCGCTCAGCCACGTGTCGTTCACGAGTGGGGCGGCATGGGCAGCACTCACTGGGTCCTCCATTTGTGACGGTGTTCACCGGATGACGGCCAGGCTAAGCCGCGCCCATCTAGTTAGTCCAAGACCTGTTCATGCATGATTGATGCCTGACAGGCATCGTTTGAAGGAATCCGGTATGGAACTGAGGCACCTCCGCTACGTCGTGGCAGTCGCCGAGGAGCTGCACTTCGGACGTGCGGCGGAGCGACTACGGGTGGCGCAACCCTCGCTGTCACGACAGGTTCGCCAGCTCGAGCACGACCTCGGGGTGGAGCTGTTCGACCGCACCAGCAGGCGGGTCGAGCTGACGCCGGCAGGCATCGCGTTCGTCCACGCCGCCCGCCGCACGTTGCACGCGGCCGACGAATCCCGTACCGCGGCGAGACAGGCGGCCGACGGCGTCACCGGAACGGCGTCGCTGGGTTTCGTCGCCTCAGCGGCGGTGGACGTGCTGCCGAGACTTGTCGCCGATCACCGGCTCACCCGGCCACTCGTGCGGCTGTCGCTGCACGAGATGACGACCGAAGAGCAAATCGCAGCACTGCTCGACGGTGACATCGACGTTGGCATAGGACGAGATCTCGAACCGCGCTCCGGGCTCAGTGTCAGCGCGCTCCACCGCGAGCCCCTACTTGCCGCGCTACCCCACGATCACCGGCTGCGGCATCGCCGCCGCGTTACCATGCGAGAGCTGGCGGACTCGCCCTTCGTCACCCTGCCCCGCGACCGGGTTCCCAGAGCATGGGACAGAACATGGACACTGTGCCGCGCAGCCGGCTTCTCGCCGTCATTCTCCCAAGAAGCGAACCAGTTCGTGACCTTGCTCGCGCTGGTGGCCGCGGGGCTCGGTATCGCGATCGTGCCATCGTCCGTGCGCCCGCTGCGACACCACGGCGTGCACTACGTACGGGTGAACGACCGCGACGCCTGGACCGAGATCACGATCGCCATCCGCGACGAGGAGATGCATCCGACCGCACTCGACCTCCACCGCATGTCGCACGACGCGGCACAGCAGGGCGCTCGCTCCACTTAACCTCGACGTCCCTGGTCTGCCGGACGTCAGACCCACCCACATCAGCTCAGTCAGGAACAATCAATAGAGCTGCGTGACGGTGTCGAAGATGGCTCGCCCGGAGCGTCCACTGTGAACCGTTTGAGCCCCGCGGTCGAACAGTAAGGGATTAGGACGCCGAAGCTGCTGTGCTCACCTGCGAACATGCGGGTGAGCACAGCGCTAAGCCCGCCAGGACTCATAATCCCGTGATGGAGATCTGGCTGAACCCGGCGTGTTCCAAGTGTCGTACGGCAGTCACCGAGCTCGATGCGGCGGACATGAACTATACTGTGCGTCGCTATCTTGAGGTGCCACCGACCGTCGCGGAGCTCGATGCGGTGCTCGGCCGCCTCGGGCTTGAACCGTGGGACATAGCCCGAACCGGCGAAGCCGTGGCGAAGGAGCTCAACCTGGGGGAATTGCCCAAGGACGCAGAGAGCCGTGACGAGTGGCTGCGCCTGATGAGTGAGAACCCCGAACTCATCCAGCGGCCGATCATCACCGCGTGTGAGGGCACCACCGTCGTCGGCCGCGACCCGGAATCGCTCACCATCGTCATGACCGCCGAACAGAACGCTTAAATTTCGCCGGCATCGAGGATGCGGACGACACGGGCGAAGCTCGAGAGGTTCAGGGCGTTCACCGGTGGCGGTCAGGACTCAAGCCGCTGCAGGACGACGGCTCCTGCGGCACCGCCCCCGACGTGGTACTCGCGGATTCGGGGAAGCGGATCGGCGGAATGTTCGACCGGCCTCATGCCGAAACTCACGCCGTCGTCCTGCTCCACGCCGTCGCCTTCAACGGCGCGGCAGCACGCAGCCCGCTCAGCGAACTCGCTGGCGACATCGGCGTCGCACCCGACGAATACCCGCAGCGCTTGTGAGACCTGGGCAAGGACATCGAGACCGCGACGGAGGCTCTGGCCCGCGAACTCGCGCCCGTCTGTTCTTTCCAAAACTGACGGAGATGCTTGACACTCGGTCCTCTTGCTCACTAAGGAGATCGGGTGAGTGAACCCCAGTTGGGCCGCCAGGTGCGTCGGCGCCTGGCGGTCCTTCGTCATGTTGAGGAAGTCAGCGGCAACGCGGCATCCCGCGCCGCTCGTTGTCGAATCGGGAGATCGTGGAGGCCGAGCAGCCGAACTGCTCGCCGAGCCCGTGGGATGTCGGTTCCGGCTGAATACTGACTGGTTCCGGGGAACAGCCGGGTCAGGATTCAACCGGCATTGACACGGGATCGACTGTGGTAACGGGGCGCCGACATAGCGGTAACGATGAGTCCTTGTGTCGTTGGTCACCGGTAGCCTCGTGGCCACTCGTATCGCGACAACAGGCGAATGGGTCGAGCTGCACGGCGACAGAGGAGTGGAGCATGGCTGGCATCGCGGAGACGGTCCAGATAACCACGCAACTCGGGAAGCCGCTGAGGTGCTGGCGCATCAGTAGGCGTCTAGGCGCCACGAGTTACTCAGCCGCCGGTCGAGTTCGAAAGCGCTCTGCAGACGAACTCCTGATCACCGCGCTTCCGCTCAACCAGCAACTACGATCACCGTGAATGCTCACAAGCGTCGGTCGCTCTCAAAATCGTGCGCAGCCGCATGCTCAGCGGCAGCTCCCGCAGCCGCGCGCCCCTGGCCAGCACGCCGAGCAGCAGCTCGGACGCCTGGTACTGCGGCTCGGTCAGCGTCACCGAGCACGCCAGCTCGGCGCGCA
>Ga0299914_10001416_pt1 | contig 15863 bp, 17 predicted proteins | sample RVTome_10_FD_201361 | JGI IMG/M metagenome (GOLD analysis project Ga0299914, IMG submission 201361) | Soil microbial communities from uranium-contaminated site in the Upper Colorado River Basin, Wyoming, United States - RVT153D57 (version 2) ...
CGTGGTCGCCGGCGAAGCAGGCGAGCCGGATCCGCGTGAGCGCAGTGGTCGGGCAGCGCCCCTGGCCGGCGGCGATCCAGGCGGCGAGGTCGCCGAGACGTCCGGACGAACCGCGCGTTGCGTCGAGGTCCGCGAGTCGCGCCCGCGCCTCACGCCGCACGGCCTCGTCGAGAAGTGGGATCCGGGCCGCACGGTCGGACAGGTCGAGGGACATGCCACGTCCTCTGCCGGTGGTGATGACACGAAGAACCCTAGAGAGCAGGCGTTCGCCGGTCGGACGTGGTGGGACCGTCCCCGCCGCCCCCGGTGCGGCGAGGACGGTCCCGCCCCCCAACACAGGTCGGCCCGCACCCCCCTTGTCCTGCGACGCGGGCCGACGTCCCCCGTGTCAGACAGGACGCGGGTACCGGGCGGTCATGACGCGGCTGCCGGGCCGAGTGTCAGGGAGTCTCGAACCGCGCCGCGGCGCGGAAGTTGGCTCTGCGCGCCGCGCGGCGCAGGGCGGCGAGGACCGGACGTCCGGCCACGATGCACAGCATCGCGGTCAGCACCGCTCGCACGGCGTCCCAGACGAACGAGGTGGCCGCGAAGAACGCGGCGTAACGGACCAGATTCGACCCGATCGGGTCACCGGCCTGGAAGGACAGCCCGCCCTCGGCGAAGACGGCGAACGGCCAGAACCACAGGTTGATCAGCAGCCCGTACAGCAGACCGGCCGCCGCGCCGTAGCCGGCGAGCATCACCAGTTCGGCGCGGCCCCGCAGCGGCGGAAGGAGTCCCGCTCCCAGCCCGATCCAGCCCGCCGCGATCATCTGGAACGGCAGCCACGGCCCGACCCCGCCGGTGACGAGTGCGCTCGCGAGCAGAGTCAGCTGTCCGAGCACGAAGCCGAATCCCGCCCCGAGAGCGCGTCCGGCGAGCACGAACAGGAAGAAGACCGGCTCGACGCCCCCGGCGCCGGTGCCCAGCACGCGCAGACCCGTGCCGACGGCGGCCAGCACGCCGAGCATCGCGACGGACTTCGCGTCCATCTCGCCCTCGGCCAGCTGCGCCACCACCACGACGAGGAGGAGCGGAAGGAGCGCGGCGAACAGCCATGGTGCGTCGGCGGAGTGGGCGAGGCCCGGCCCGGCGTCGATGAGGAACGGCCAGCCGAAGGCGGCAACCCCGATCACCGAGACCAGGACCAGCGACGCTGCCGTCCGCGGCCGCACCCTGATGGCTGCGACCCGCCGTGCGGGTGCGCCGCCGGTCACGAGGCGGCCCCGAGCGCGGCTGCGACGTCGCCGACGGTGAGCCACGGCTGCGGCGCCATCACCTTCGCGACCTGGGGGGCGAAGACGGGCGACCCGACGACGACGTCGGCGGTCGGTCCGTCGGATACCACCTCACCGTCGGCGATGACGACCACTCGAGTGGCCAGTTCGGCCACCAGTTCGACATCGTGGGTCGCGAGCACGACCGCGCGTGCGGGCCCCGCCGACGCCAGCTCGCGCAGGATGCCGGTCAGCCGTCGCTTGGCCGTGTAGTCCAGTCCCCGGGTCGGTTCGTCGAGCAGCACCACGGGCGGCGCGGCGGCCAGCACGACGGCCAGTGCCAGGCAGAGTCGCTGTCCCTCGGACAGGTCCCTGGGATGGGTCGCATCGTCGATCTCGGGGGCCAGCCGGGTCAGCAGCCTGCGGCACGTTCCCGCTTCCGCCGCGGCGTCGAGGTCGGCCTCACGGCACTCGTCCGCCACCGACGCGGCGTAGAGGAGGTCTGCGGGCTCCTGCGGGACCAGCCCGGCGGCACGCACCATCTCGCTCGGGTGTGCCCGGTCCGGGCGCAGCCCACCGGTGCTGACGGATCCGCCGCTGGGCTCGACCAACCCGACCAGGGCGGTCAGCAGGCTGGACTTGCCCGCACCGTTGCGGCCCATCAGGGCGACGATCTCGCCGGGCCGGACGGCGAAGTCGACGCCGCGCAACGCCACCGTCTCGCCGTACCGCACGGTCAGAGAGTCCGCCCGTACGAGGGGAGGATCGGTCGGCGGCGGAGGCACGGCCCGCAGCGGGCTCCGGCGGCTCAACACGGCGCGCAGGTTGCCTGCGGCCCGGCGTGCATCGCGGACCGACAGCGGCAGCGGCCGCCAGCCGGCGAGCCGACCGAGCTCGACGACCGGCGGCACGATGGGGGCCGTCGCCATGATCTGGTCGGGCGAGCCGTCCACCACCCGCCCGTCGCCAGGAAGGTGCAGCACACGGTCCGCGTACTGGACGACCCGCTCGAGACGGTGCTCGGCCAGCAGGACGGTGGTGCCGAGATCGTGGACGAGCCGCTGGAGCGCGGACAGCACGTCCTCGGCGGCCTGCGGGTCCAGCGCCGACGTGGGCTCGTCGAGGACCAGGACCCGCGGATGCGCCGTCATGGCAGCGCCGATCGCCACCCGTTGCTGCTGGCCGCCGGACAGTGTCGACATCGGACGGCGACGGACGTCGGCCAGGCCGAGCAGGTCGAGTGACTCCTCGACTCGCCGGCGCATGACGTCGGGCGCGAGCCCGAGCCATTCCATACCGAACGCGAACTCGTCCTCGACGACGTCGGCCACGGATCCGGACCGGGGATCCTGTCCGACGACGCCCACCACGTCGGCGAGGTCGCGGGGGTGATGTGTCCGCGTGTCCCGGCCGGCCACGACGACGCGCCCGGCGAGTGTGCCGCCGGTGAAGTGCGGAACGAGCCCGTTGACCGCACGGAGCAGCGTCGACTTGCCCGAGCCGGTCTGGCCGACGACCAGACACAGCTCGCCCTCGGGCACGCGCAGGCTCACCTCGCGCAGCACAGCCGTGGGCCGGTCCGGGTAGCGGATGGAGACGTCCTCGAACACGATCACGCCGTCACCTCGGCCGGTCGAGGCGCGACCCATGCGGGCAGCAGGGCCACCATCGCGCCCACGACCGGCAGAATCGGCAGGTCCGGGACGACCAGCGGGACCACCAGCAGGTTCATGCCCGGAACGCCCTGCGAGGCGGCGACGGCGAAGGTCGCGGCGACGAACGCACCGGAACCTGCGACCACCCACTCGGGCAACCGCCACGGGTCGGGCCGGTACCGCGTGCGGATCGATGCCCGTCCGCCCAGGACGAAGCCACCCGCCGCGAGCGCCAGCCCGAGGCCGAGCAGGGCCGGCGCGGTCGATGCCGCCGAACCACCGTCGAGCAGCCCGTACACACCGACGCACACTCCCAGCAGCCCGCCGATCACCAACAGCGATGTCAGCCGGCGCCGTGCCGCCGGCACGGAGCCCGCGCGGCCGAATCCCCGCGAGTCCATCGCCGCGGCGAGCTCCAGTGCGCGCTCGAGCGAGCCCTCGAGCACGGGCATGGCGACGCGACCGAGCCCGCGGAGCCCGGTGGCACGGCGGCCGCGAAGACGGTGTGCCCGTCGGATGCGGACCGCGTCCTCGACCAGCCGCGGCGCGAACGTCATGGCGACCACCAGCGCCACGCCGGCCTCGTACAGGGCACCGGGCACCGACCGCAGCAGCCGTCGTGCGTCGGCGAGCGCGTTGGCCGCGCCCATGCAGGCCAGGATCACGGCCAGTCGCAGCCCGTCGTAGAAGGCCAGCATGACCGCCTCGAGCGTGACCGGCCCGCCGACCTTCAGCGCCGCTGCCCACTCGGGTAGGGCGATCTCCGGCAGCGTGATCAGCACGGTGGAACCGCCGACATGTGAACCGAAGACGGCCTGGAAGACGACCCGGATCGCGATCACCGCGAGACCGAGCTTGAGGAAGGCGTTGAACGAGCCGCCCCATGGCGCCCGGGTACGCCGAGCGGCCACGACGTACGCCGTCACCGCGAGCAGCAGCCCGAGCAGCAGCGGGTTCGTCGTGCGGCTGGCCGCGGCGGCCAGGCCCAGGGCCCACAGCCACCAGGCACCGGCGTGCAGTTGCCGGGGCAGTCGAGCCGCCCGCCACGCCGGAACCGTCAGCGTCGTCACGCCGTCGTCGACCCTCTCGCCCGCACCACTGCTGCCACGGCGACCACGGCGACCGCTCCGATGCCGACCAGCAGTCCGACCGGGATCCCGTCGCCGTCCTCGCCGGCGCCGTCGGCGCCGCCGGCTGCGACCGGGGTCTCCGGCTGCGGCAGGGCGAGCTCGACGCTGTCCTCGGGGCCCGTCGGCGCGGGCGTGCTCACGGGACCGCCGCAACCCTGCCGCGGGTAGCCGCCCAGTCCGCAGGTGAGGCCGCTGTCGTCGACCCGGACCTCCGTGACGTCGGCGAGGACGTCGGCGCCGGTCGCATCGTCGGCCACCACGGCGCAGGCGCCTTCCGCGGCCGGGGGTTCGGAGCCGTCCTCGGAGTCGGCCCCGGTGCCGTAGTCGATCACGACGGCGACTCGTTTCTCGCCCGTGTCCGCGCCGGCGGACCCACAGATCAGCTCGAAGTCACCGTCCGCGCGGGGGAACCGCGGCTCGGCACCGGCGACCGCGTACCGCCAGCCCTCGACGGCGCCTTCCGCGGGCGTGGCGTCGGCCGGGCCGGTCTGGGCGAAGGCCCAGGCGTCGTCGGTCCACTGGTAATAGCCCCAGAATCGGAAGACGTCGTCCTGGGCGTTGGCGGTGAGGGGTACTGCCACGGCAAGTGCGGTGGCGGCGCCGGCGGCGGCTACCGCGGCTCGGCGGAGGGCGGTGGTGCGCATGAGTGACCCTTTCGGTGAGCGGTCCGGTGACGAGGACGGACCACCCGCCCGGAGCACGGCTGCAGCGCAGCCGCGGCCAGGGTCGACGACCCGGCCCCGTCCCGCAGGCCTCGACGGAACGTGGAGCCGCTCGTACCCCGACAGGTATCCCGGCTCGCCGCGACGAACTGGACGCGGGCCCTCTGTGGAACCGCGCGCGGCCTACGGTTGCGGGTCAGCGTCGGCATCCGACCGACTTCCCCCGACCAGGTACGTGGAGCTGTGCGGACTGTCCCACGCACGCGAGGCCGGCGTCAAAGCGCCCGGTAGCCTTCGCTGACAGACGACCGGCGGAGGTGCGATGGCCTGGACCTGGCGCTACCTGGACCAGAAGGGGACGGTGATCCCACCCGCGAAGGTGTCCGGCGGTGGCGACGGCAGCGGGTTCCCGACCCAGTCCGAGGCCGAGTCCTGGCTGGGCGAGCGTTGGCGCGATCTCGCCGGTGCCGGCGTGGACGCCGTGACCCTCCTGGAGGACGGTCGGGACGTCTACGGACCGATGAGCCTCCACCCGCCGGACTGACCGGCTCTGCCTCAGCCGGCCCGGAGGAGTTCTTTGCCGAAGCTGCGGGCGAGGGGCCGGCCGGCGTAGAAGCCGAAACCGGGAATCGGCCGGTAGCCGCTGGACTCGTAGAGCGCCATGGCCTCGGGCTGGTGCAGGCCGGTCTCGAGGACCACCCGCAGGTAGCCCGCCTCGGCCGCGCGCGCCTCGAGCGCGGCGAGCAGTCGGCGGGCGTACCCGATGCCACGATGGTCCTCGACGACGTACATGCGCTTGATCTCGGCCGCTTCGTCGTCGTGCCGGCAGAACCCCCCGGACGCGACCGGCTCGGCGGCCGCGAAGCCGACCAGGAACACGCCGTGCGGTGGCGCGAACTGCGAGGGGTCCACGGGAGACTCGTCCACGCCGCCGTAGCGCTCGGCATACTCCTGCTGCAACTCGGCCTCGAGGGCTCGCACGACGGCGTCGCCGTAGGCCAGCGCGCGCACCGTGAACTCACCCGGATCGGATTGCGCCCGGGCCGGAATGGCCGCGTTCACACCGGCGTCCCGGGCTTCACGGTGGGTTTCGGCAGCCGGAATCTGCGGATCTGGGTCGAGCGGGCGATCGCGTAGAGCACGTGGCCACGGCCGGTATCGTCGGGAAAGCGCGTGCGGATCTCGCGCTTGACCCGGTACCCCATCATGGTCACGTCGATGATCACCAACAGCATGGTGGCGAGCCAGACCAGCGTCGAGAACACCCGCAGCTGGGGCGAGGGGAGGAAGCTCAACAGCAGCACGACGAAGATGATCGGCAGGAAGAACTCGGCAACGGTGCGCCGCGAGTCGACGTAGTCGCGCAGGAAGCGGCGCACCGGGCCCTTGTCGCGCTCGAGGAAGTGCCGTTCGTCCCCCGTGCTCATGGCCTGGCGCGAGCGCGCCCGCTCGGCGCGGGCGAGTTCACGTTCGCGCTTGAGAGCCTCGCGCCGGGTCAGCGGCGGCCGGACGCGCTGCTTACGCGCCTGCTCCGCCTCGCGCCGGGTCGGGGTGGGTCGGCCCTTGCCGACCGGGGTGTCCCCGGAGCTGCGGCCCGGGGTGTCGGCGTTCGGTGTCGACGTGGTGACCGTGGGCGGGCCGGCGGTGTCTTTGCGGCGGAACACAGCCCCCAGCCTAGGCCAGCACCGAGACCGGCCTGCCCAGGAGGACGCCGACGCCGTAGGGTGGAGGGAAGCATCGCAGCACGTGACCGCGCATCCAGAAAGGGCTACCGGTCCAGATGGGGATCCTCCAGCGCATGTCCATGATCTTCCGGGCAAAGGCCGACAGGGCGCTCGACCGTGCCGAGGACCCCCGGGAGACCCTCGACTACTCGTACAACAAGCAGCGCGAGCTGCTCGTGAAGGTGCGCCGCGGCGTGGCCGACGTCGCCACCAGCCGCAAGCGCATCGAGGTCCAGATGTCCCAGCTCACCGGCCAGTCGGGCAAGCTGCAGGAGCAGGCCCAGAAGGCGCTGTCGCTCGGACGCGAAGACCTCGCCCGCGAGGCGCTCACCCGCCGGTCCGGGCTGGAGAGCCAGATCACCGACCTGCAGACCCAGCACGCCGCGCTGCAGGGCGAGGAGGAGAAGCTCACCCTCGCCGCCCAGCGCCTGCAGGCCAAGGTCGAGGCCTTCCGCACCAAGAAGGAGACGATCAAGGCCAACTACACCGCCGCCGAGGCCCAGACGCGCATCGGCGAGGCCTTCAGCGGCATCTCCGAGGAGATGAGCGACGTCGGCCTGGCGGTGCAGCGAGCCGAGGACAAGACGGCGTCGATGCAGGCCCGGGCCGGTGCCATCGACGAGCTGCTGGCGTCCGGTGCGCTCGAGGACGTCACCGGCACGGCGAAGGACGACATCACCGTCGAGCTGGACCGTCTCGCGTCGACCAACGACGTCGAGCTCGAGCTGGCCCGGATGAAGCAGGAGCTCACCACCGGATCGGCCGAGCCGCCGCGCCAGATCGAGGGCCAGGCCGAACCCGCGGCCGAGGCGGTGGCCGACTCCGTCGTCGAGCCACAGCCCGCACCGCGCCAGGAGGAGGGCCGGTCGTGATCGTCCGGATCATGGGCGAAGGTCAGCTCGAGATCGACGACTCACGGCTGACAGAGCTGAACCCGCTCGACGACGCCCTCAGCGCCGCTGTCGAGTCCGGCGACGACGCCCAGTTCCGCTCCGCGCTCGTCGCGCTCCTCGACGCGGTCCGGTCGTTGGGTTCGCCGGTCGCCGACGACGCCCTCGTCGACAGCGATCTGGTGCTTCCCTTCGCCGAGGCACACATCGACGAAGTGCGCGAACTGCTCTCCGGTGAGGGCCTGATTCCCGGGTGAGCCCGACGTCGGTCGCGTTCACCACACCGATGCACCGTCGACGACGGTTCTGCCCGTGGTGAAAGGCCTCGCCGGCAGGTGACGGAACCGGCACCGGCCGGCAGAGCGTTGTCTGTTCAGGCGACCATCGAGAAGGAGCAGGCGTGGCCAAGACCAGGTTTCGACCCGACCGGGGCCTGACGGTCCGGATGGGTCTGACCATGCTGTTGCTGGCCGTGCTGTACGTCGTGCTCGTGCTGGCGATCAGCCAGCTGACCGGTGCACTGTGGGCGGGCATCCTCATCGGTCTCGGAGTTCTCTGGGCGCAGTGGTTCTTCTCCGACCGGCTGGCACTGTCGGCCATGCGCGCGCGAGAGGTGTCACCTGCGGAGGCTCCTCAGCTGCACGCCGTCATCGACCGGCTCTGCGCCACGGCGAACATGCCCAAGCCACGGGTGGCGATGGCCGACACCGAACTCCCCAATGCCTTCGCGACCGGGCGGAGCCCGGACCGGGCAGTCGTCGCCGTGACCACGGGCCTGATGCGACGCCTCGACGAGCGCGAGCTCGAGGGCGTGCTGGCGCATGAGCTGTCCCACGTCGCCCATCGCGACGTCACCGTCATGACGATCGCATCCGTAGTCGGTGTGCTGGCCGGGTTCATGACGCGGGCGCTGGCCTTCAGCGGCCTCGGTCGCAACCGCGACGGCAACGCCGCGGCGGTGGCGCTTGCGGCCACGGTGATCGCGATCGTCGTCTACGCCGTCAGCTTCCTGCTCACCCGCCTTCTCTCCCGCTACCGCGAGCTGGCGGCCGACCGGGCAGGCGCGATCCTCACCCAGCAGCCCTCCGCGCTCGCCAGCGCGCTGACGAAGATCACCGGTGACATGGGCCGGATTCCGGCCAAGGACCTGCGTGCCGCCGAGCCGTACAACGCGTTCTTCTTCGCGCCCGCGGTCACCGGCAAGATGGATCTCGGCGCGCTGTTCGCCTCCCATCCGCCGCTGGAGAAGCGTCTGGACCAGCTCGCGACGATCTCCGCCGAGCTCGGGCGGGGCTGAGCTGGTGGGACTGTTCGACGCGCTGCTCGGGAGGACGAAGCAGGTCCAGCCCAACCTCGACGCGTTGTTCTCGCTGCCGGGTGCCGCCCTGACGCTCGAGGCGGCGGCCGAGATCCGCCCGACCGGGGTCGGCGCGGTGTGCTTCCGCGAGGCCGAGGGCGGGCCGTTCGCCCGCCTCAAGGACGAGATCACCGCATTGCTGGGCGGATCGGAGCCGGAGGAGCTGCGCGACGACTACGGGTACACGTGGCTGGTGGTGCGCCGGCCTGCCGACGACGTCCCGTCGCTGGTCACCGACCTGCACGCGGTGAACTCCACGCTGGAGTCGGCCGGGTTCGGGCCCTCGCTGTTGTGCTCGACGATCGGCCTGCGCGGCGAGTCCGGACAATCGCTGGCGCTGGTGTACCTCTACAAGCGGGGCACGTTCTACCCGTTCGCCCCGGTCGACGCGGCGACGCAGCGACGCGACTCTGCCCTGGAGATACAGGTACGGGCGCTGCTGGTCGGCGACCTCCCGTTCGAGACCGACGTCACCCGGTGGTTCCCGGTCTGGGGCGCTCCGGGCCTGTGACGCCAGGAGGTGCGTCAGTCCCTTGCGGCCTCGATGCCGGGCAACGCCAGCATGCGGTCGAGCGCGACCCTGGCCCAGTGCTTCGTGTCGGGGTCGACCTCGATCCGGTTGACGACACGGCCGTCGACGAGGTTCTCCATCGCCCACACCAGGTGCGGCAGGTCGATGCGGTTCATCGTCGCGCAGAAGCACACCGTCGTGTCGAGGAAGACGACGGTCTTGTCGGGGTGATCCTGCGCGAGCCGCTTGACCAGGTTGAGCTCGGTGCCGACCGCCCAGGCCGTTCCCGGCTCGGCCGCGGCGATCGTCTTGATGATGTACTCGGTCGACCCGACGTGGTCGGCACGGAGGACCACCTCGTGCTGGCACTCGGGATGGGCGATGACGTTGACGCCGGGAATGCGCTCGCGGACGGCCGCGACGGCGTCGGCGGTGAACCGCCCGTGCACCGAGCAGTGGCCTTTCCACAGCAGCATGGTCGCGTCGCGGACCTGCTGGTCGGTGACGCCGAAGTCGGGCCGGTGCGGGTCGATGACGACGCAGTCGTCGAGCCCCAGACCCATCTGCAGCACGGCAGTGTTGCGACCGAGGTGCTGGTCGGGGAAGAAGAGCACCTTCTCGCCCCGCTCGAGTGCCCAGCCGATCGCCTGCCTGGCATTGCTGGACGTACACACGGCGCCGCCATTGCGGCCGCAGAAGGCCTTGATGTCGGCCGACGAGTTCATGTACGTGATCGGCACCGTGTCGCCGGCCGCGCCGGCGTCGGCGAGCCGCTCCCACGCCTCCTCGACCTGGACCAGGCGGGCCATGTCGGCCATCGAGCAGCCTGCCGCCAGGTCCGGCAGGATCACCTGCTGGTCGTCGCTGGTGAGGATGTCGGCGGACTCGGCCATGAAATGGACGCCGCAGAAGACGATGTACTCGGCCTCCGGCCGGGCAGCCGCCTCGCGGGCGAGCTTGAACGAGTCGCCGGTGACGTCGGCGAACTGGATGACCTCGTCGCGCTGGTAGTGGTGTCCCAGGACGAAAGCGCGGTCGCCGAGTGTGTCGCGGGCGCGACGGGCGCGATCGACCAGACCGGGATCGCTGGCCGGCGGGAGGTCACCGGGGCATTCGACGCCGCGCTCGCTGCCCGGGTCGGCACCCCGTCCGAGCAGGAGCAGCGGCAACGGGGTGGTGCCCGCCGTCGAGGTCACGGTCACGATGTCGCCTTCCTGGTTCCGTCAACCGGCATGCTGTCACGCAGCCGTTCCCGGCGGACAATTCAGCCTCCCGCCGACGGCTTTCATTCCCGCGTCAGCCCAACCAGCGCGACGGCAGGTACGGCGCGGGTGGGCGGAGGTGCCGCAGCGCCAGGAAGCCGCCGACGTGAACGCCGAGCCCGGCCGCCAGCCCGACGTCGACCGCCCAGTCCTGCTCGGCCGACAGTCGCGCGACCTCGACCGGCTGTCGTCCGGCCGAACGCGCCAGCACCGCCCACAGCAGTCGCCGGGCGACCTCACGCGTCGTCGCCGCCAGGGCGACCGGCGAGCCGCCGCGGTGGTAGGCGTAGCCCGAACCGGTCGTCACGTCGCACACCAGCAGACCGGAACCGGCCTCCAGGATCTCGTGGTCCGCACCTCGGGCCGCGCCCCTGACCTGCCGGTCCACCGACTCGACCAGGGCCCGGTCCGCCGGGGTCGCTTCCCGGACGCCGTCGACGATCGGCAGGGCCGACCGGTCCACCCGTCCGGCCAGGCGCATCGTCGGATGCAGGGCGAATCCGGCCAGCCGCGCCCACCGCGCGGTGGCCGGATCGTCGGGTACGACGCCGAGTCCGCGCAGACAGCCGCGGCTGTACGCCAGTGCGGCGTCGAGGAGGACCGGCCCGACCGCCGCAGCGGCGGGAACGACGGCCAGCGCCGAGAGGCTCCACAGCAGATCCCGTCGGGTCGAGAGCACGACGCCTGCGAGCGCCCCGGCATCGTCTGCCGCCCAGGCACCGGCCGGATCGTGCCTGACGAGGTGTCCGACGACGGAGTCGTCGCACCCCGCGAGGGCGGCGGCATCGGCCACGTCCTCGACGCGTAGGGGACGGATCCGCATGCGGCAGACTCTGCCGCATGCGCGTGCTGGTGGCCCCGGACAAGTTCGCCGGCACGCTCACCGCCGTCGAGGCGGCGCAGGCCATCGCCGAGGGTTGGCGTCGTACGGTTCCCGGCGACGACGTGGTGACGGCACCGATGGCCGACGGCGGACCCGGCTTCGTGGACGTGCTCCATGCCGCGACGGGTGGGGATCTGCTTGCCGTCACGGTGCGTGGACCGTTCGAGGCGCCGGTTCCGGCCACCCTGCTGCTGGTGGGCCGCAAGGCGTTCGTCGAGTCGGCGCAGGCGTGCGGTCTGGCGCTGTTGCCACGGCAGGGCCACGAACCGGTGCCGGGCGCCGTCGAGGACGCCTCGACCTTCGGCGTCGGCGAACTGGTCGCGGAGGCGCTGGCAGCCGGCGCGACCGAGGTCGTCGTGGGCCTCGGCGGTACCGGTACCAACGACGGTGGCGCCGGGATGCTTGCGGCGCTGGGCGCAACCAGCGAGCCCACGGGTGCCCTCACGGCGGGTGTGACCGGCCTGGCCGAGCTCGTGAGCGTCGACCTGGGCCCCGCCAGGGACCGGCTCACCGGTGTCGATCTCGTGGCCGCAACCGACGTCGACAACCCCCTGCTCGGCCTGCGCGGCGCCACCAACGTCTTCGGACCGCAGAAGGGCGTCGCTGCCGACCGCCTGCTCGAGGTCGACGGCGCGCTCACCCGCTTCGCCCACCTGGCCGGCCGTGAGTTGGCCGACGCCAAGGGCGCCGGAGCCGCCGGCGGCCTGGGCTACGGGCTGATGGTGCTGGGTGGACGCCGCGAGCCCGGGTTCGCCACGGTCGCCGACGCCGTCGGAACGGCCGATGCGATCCGCACGGCCGACCTCGTGCTGACCGGCGAGGGCAAGGTCGACTGGCAGTCGATGAGCGGAAAGGTCGTGTCGGGGATGGCTGCCTTGGCCGCGCCGGCCATGCGCCCGTGCGTGGTCATCGCCGGCTCGGTCCAGGTCGGGCTGCGCGAGCTCCGCGCGAACGGCATCGAGGCCGCGTACTCGGTCGTCGAGGTCGTCGGCGCCGATGCGGCGTTCGCCGAACCGGCCGAGAGCCTCGCCAAGGTCGCCGCGCGGGTGGCACGGACGTGGAGTCGTCGATGAGCCTGTGCGACGATAGGGGAGTACGGAGGAATGCCGGCCACGGTGCGCGTGTTGGCGCTGACGACCGGTCCCGCGACTCTCAGGAGCAGATCGATATGACGGTTCAGGAAGAGACCACTCAGGGTGTGGTCCTCACCGAGGGTGCCGCCACCAAGGTCAAGAACCTGCTCGAGCAGGAAGGTCGCGACGACCTCGCCCTGCGGGTCGCCGTGCAGCCCGGTGGCTGTTCGGGGCTTCGCTATCAGCTGTTCTTCGACGAGCGCTCCCTCGATGGCGACGTGGTCCAGGACTTCGGTGGAGTGAGCGTCGTGGTCGACCGGATGAGCTCGCCCTACCTGTTGGGCGCGACCATCGACTTCGTCGACACCATCGAGCGCCAGGGCTTCACGATCGACAACCCCAACGCGACGGGTTCCTGCGCCTGCGGCGACTCCTTCCACTGAGCACATGCCCGGGACGGGGCCGCGACTGGTGGACGCCGAGGTCGGGGGAGCCGGCCCGGCTGATCCGACCGAAACCACCTACACTCGCCATCCGTGAACATCGCCGTCACCGGGTCGATCGCGACTGACCACCTGATGACCTTCGTCGGCAAGTTCTCCGACTCCCTGGTCGTCGACCAGCTGGACAAGATCTCGTTGTCGTTCCTGGCCGAGGACCTGCAGATCCGCAGGGGCGGAATCGGCGCGAACATCTGCTTCGGGATGGCCAACCTCGGGCTGTCGCCGGTGTTGGTCGGCGCCGTCGGCGAGGACTTCGCGGACTACCGGTCCTGGCTCGAGCGTCACGGGGTGGACTGCGCGAGCATCCATGCCTCGCAGGTGCGGCACACCGCCCGGTTCGTGTGCACGACCGACGAGAGCCACGCCCAGATCGCGACGTTCTACGCCGGCGCGATGAGCGAGGCGCGCGACATCGAACTCCGCCCGGTGTCCGACCGGGTCGGCGGGCTCGACCTCGTCGTGATCAGCCCCAACGACCCTGAGGCGATGCTGCGGCACACCGAGGAGTGCCGCACCCGTGGCTACCCCTTCGTTGCCGACCCGTCCCAGCAGCTCGCCTGGATGGACGGCCCCTCGATCCGGTTGCTCGTCGAGGGAGCGGCGTACCTGTTCTCCAACGAGTACGAGGCCGCACTGTTGGAGAAGAAGACCGGGTGGAGCCCGGACGAGGTGCTCGACCAGGTCGGCGTCAGGGTCACGACGCTCGGCCGTCATGGTGCTCGCATCGAGCAGGCCGGGCTGCAGGGCATTCACGTGCCGGTCGCGGCGAAGGCGGATGCTGTCGACCCCACCGGCGTGGGCGACGCGTTCCGGGCCGGCTTCCTCGCGGGGGTCGCCTGGAAGCTCTCGCTCGAGCGGGCGGCCCAGGTTGGCGCCCTCCTCGCGACCTACGTCCTCGAAACCGTAGGCACCCAGGAGTACGAGCTCGGGCGCGGTGACGTGTTGCGCCGACTCGGGCGGGCCTACGGCGACGAGGCAGTCGCCGACGTCGAACCCCATCTTCTGACGCCCCGCCCCTGAAAACCGGTCTGTGGCGATTCGATTCTCTCGACTCGGCGGCCACGACATTGAGTGTGATAAATCGCCGGCTCACGACGTGGGCCCTTTAGCTGTTCGGCCCGAATTTCCACAGTCGGTATTCCTTCGTGTTGTTGTCCACATTCCTGTGTCGTGGTTTCCGCGTGCGCGGGTTTGTCGGTGCCGGCTTCTAATCTTTGGCGTATGGACAGCTCGTCGCTCACCCGGTTCGGTCACCCGATGGTGGCCGCGCTGGACGCTGTGGGCGATGCATTGGACGCGGCGACGGCGGCGGACGTGTGGTCGCTCTCCGATGACGACCTGGCCGCGACGATCGTGGCCTGTGAGCAGTTGGCGGCACGGCAGGCGGCGGTGTCGCTGCGGCTGGTGCGGGAGGCCGACGCCCGGGATCTGGGCCGCCGCCTGGGCGCGACCTCGACCACGGCCTGGATCAGGCATCGGCTGCGGCTGCGGCCGGGTGAGGCGAAGACGCGGGTGGATCTGGCCAACCGGCTCCGCATCGGCGACCCAGTGGATGGGCCGGTGGACTTCGCCGCCAACGTGGCCTCGACGGCCGGTGGCCGGTCGATGCCGGCCACCGCGGCGGCCTTGGCGGAGGGGGCGGTGTCGGTCGATCACGCCTCGGTGATCGCGCGCACGATGGTGGAGCTGCCGGGCGGGTTGAGCACTGAACAGGAACACATCGCCGAGACCCATCTGGCCGGGTGGGCGCGTCAGCATGATCCGGTGACGGTGGGCCGGTTGGGTCGGCATCTGATCCACGCCCTGGACACCGACACGTTGGAAGACCGCGAGCAGCGGGCCTACCAGCGTCGGGAGCTGCGACTGTCCGAAGCCGGTGACGGATCGACCCGCCTGTCCGGGCGGTTGGATGCCGAGTCCGCGGCCATGCTGCGGGCGGCGTTGGACCCGCTGGCCGGCCCCTGCCCCGGCCCGGACGGGGAACGCGACCCCAGAACCGCGGGGCAGCGCACCGCCGACGCCCTGGTCGAGTTGGCCCGCCGCGCCAACGACCACGGCACTCTGCCGGCCCGGCACGGTGTCCGCCCCCACCTGGCCGTGATCATCACCCTGGACAGCCTGCTCACCCGCGCGGGCGAGCGGGACGGGGGCGATGCGCTCGGCGGTGGCCGGACACCCACGGCGCCGGGTGAGCTGGGTTGGGGTGGGCCGATCTCGGCCGAGGCGGTCCGCCGGATCGGCTGTGACGCCGCGATCAGCCGGGTCATCGCCGGCCCGGCGTCGGTCCCCCTCGACGTCGGCCGCGAACAGCGCACCGTCACCGCCGGTCAGTGGGCCGCTCTGGTGGCCCGTGACCGCGGCTGCGCCTTCCCCGGCTGCACCCGGCCGGCCGAATGGTGCATCGCCCACCACATCATCCACTGGGCCGACGGCGGACCCACCGACCTGGACAATCTGGTCCTGCTCTGCGGACACCACCACCGCGTCGTCCACCACCACGGCTGGCAGGTGATCATGGCGGTCGATGGTCACCCCGCGTTCATCGCACCGCCGTGGGTCGACCCCGACCACACCCCCCGCCGCAACACCCGACCCCGATACGAACAACACAACCCCGCGCCATAACCGAATTCAGGTCGCGGCCATTCACGAAAATGTCTCGTCGAAAGGGTGATGACCGATCTCCGCGTCCCGAATATCAGACGATGCGAGAGACGCCGGGTATCCGCACGAGCAACGCGCCGATGCCGAACGAGACGATGACAGCGAGCGCCGCGGCGGCAGGGAACTCGATCTCTGGAGGCCACGAGACGTACCGGGTCGCGAGTACCGTCGCCGGGGAGATCCGGTCGAACCAGCCGCGCTCCGCGCCGACGATCCCGAGCGTGAACCCGGTTACCCAGGCCGGAGCCTGAGCCAGGTAGATGTCCTCGATGACCTCCTCGCCGAGCGGTGCG
>Ga0299914_10001417_pt1 | contig 15860 bp, 13 predicted proteins | sample RVTome_10_FD_201361 | JGI IMG/M metagenome (GOLD analysis project Ga0299914, IMG submission 201361) | Soil microbial communities from uranium-contaminated site in the Upper Colorado River Basin, Wyoming, United States - RVT153D57 (version 2) ...
CCCATCCGCTGGGGCGGGCGCTCGCTCCCGTTCTCCACCCCGCCGAGGTGGGCCAGTTCATCAACAACGCCTTCTACATCGGCGGCACGCGGATCCTCGTGTTCGGCGACGGCGACGGACAGGTGTTCGATTACCTCGCGGCGGGAATCGACGTCGTCGCCCATGAGTGGACGCACGGCGTCACCGAGCACGGCTCCAACCTGCTCTACGAGAACGAACCGGGTGCGCTGAACGAGTCGTTCTCGGACATCATGGGCACGGCCGTCGAGTTCATGTTCCAGGAACCCGGGGAAGGTCTCCGGCGCGCCGACTGGGTCCTCGGGGAGGACGTCTTCCGGCTCGCCCCGTACTTGCGCTCCATGAGCAACCCCGTCTCGGCGGGGCACCCGGATCATTATTCGCTGCGGATGTTCATCGGCACGCCGGTCGACAACGGCGGCATTCACATCAACAGCAGCATCCCCAATCACGCCTTCTACCTGGCTGTGGCCGGGGGCACGAACCGCGTATCCGGCGTCACCGTCCAGGGCATCGGGCTCGCGAACATCGAGCGCATGGAGCGCATCTTCTATCGCGCGTTCATGTATTTCCTGACGCCTCGCGCCGGCTTTTCGGACGCGCGCGCCGCCACGCTCCTCGCGGCGGAGGAGCTCTATGGATCGTCCGGCCCCGAGTACAGCGAGCTGCGGCAGGCGTGGACCGCCGTCGGGGTGAACTAGCCCGCGGGTTGGAGAGAGCGCCGATGCGCATCGCAGTCGTTCACGGCATCGTCCTGGCCATCAGCCTCGCCCCGGCCGGCACCGCGCACGGAGAGCAGGTGCCGCCGGCACCTCGGGCCGCCCGGGACGGCGTGCGTGCCTACATCAGCATCAACGCCGGGGCACAGCTGACGCGGAGCGACTTCACCGGAGACCTCACCTTTCCGCTCTATGGCGAGAGTGCCGGGGTGGACACGCGGTCTGACGTCCCCGCTGGACCGCTGGTCGATATCGGCGCCGGCGTCCGGGTCGCCGGGGGTCTGGCGGTCGGCGCGACGGTGACGCGCTGTCAGCAGCGCGCCAGCGCCACGCTCGATGCCCGGCTTCCCCACCCGTTGCTGCCGGAGACGCAGCGCCCGCTCACGGAAACGGCGGTGGATCTCGACCGTGCGGAGACCGCTATCCACACGTACGTGGCATGGCTCGCCCCGGCCGGCGATCGAGTGACGGTCGCAGTCTTCGGTGGTCCGAGCTTCTTCCGCCTCGAGCAGGACATCGTCTCGGGACTCGATCTCGACGAGGCCTATCCGTTCGACGAGGTGAGCCTGCAGGGCATCCGGACCGTTCGGGAAGAGGAGTCGACGACGGGCTTCAGCGTGGGGACGGACGTCATCTACCGTCTGACCCGCTCGGTCGGCGTCGGCGGCATCGCCCGCTACAGCCGCGGCACGCTGGATGTCGGCGGCAACGACGGGCGGACCGGCGGTCTGCAGCTCTCCGGCGGGCTCAGGGTGGTTTTCTAGTCCCGCGATACCGATGGCGGCGGCATCTGCGTTCCGGCGAAGCGTTCTGGCGGCGGTCTGCCGCGTGGGACCTGGACGCGTCGCCACGTACGGGGACATCGCCCAGGCGGCCGGGCGCCCTCGTGCCTGGCGCGCGGTCGGCAACATCCTGCGCGAGTGCGGTGACCGTCACGTCCCCTGCCATCGAATCATCGCCGCCGGCGGACGGCTCGGCGGATACGGCTCCAGCCCGCAGTTGAAGGCGGCTCTGCTGAGGGCGGAAGGCGTGCAGGTGCTCGGTGGGCGCGTCAAGGACTGGCGGGAACGGCGCCGATCCGCGGCCCTTCCCCGCCGGGTCCGTCGCTGAGCCGCCCGCCTCTGGCGCGGCGTCGGTTGAACGCCGCCCTCGATCTCGCCCGATACGGCCTGTCAGTTGCCTCATCGCCCGGCCGCCCGTGAGGCAACGCGGGAGGACCGGGAGCCGTCCAAACCCATGGACGTGAACGCGGCAGAGACGGAACTCATCGAGCGCTGCCGGCGAAATGAGCCGGGCGCCTTCGAGCAGCTGTACCGGGACCACTCGACGCGGGTCTACAGCCTCACCTGCCGCCTGAGCGGCAGCGCCTCGGAGGGCGAAGACCTGGCGCAGGAAGTGTTCGTCCAGGTGTACCGCAAGCTCGGCAGCTTCCGGGGCGAGGCGGCCCTGGGCACGTGGATCTACAGGCTGGCGACCAATCTCTGCCTGGACCACCTGCGCCGCCGGCGCGTCCCCGGTCGCGAGACCGAGCCGCTCGACGAGGCGATGCCGCCGGCCACGCGGACGCGGCCGCTCACGGCCGACGCGATGGATCTCGAGCGCGCCATCGCGAGGCTCCCGGAAGGGTATCGGGCGGCGTTCGTGCTGCACGACGTCGAGGGCTTCAACCATCACGAGATCGGGGCGATTCTCGGCATCGCCGAAGGGACGTCGAAGTCGCAGGTGCACAAGGCACGCCTGAAGCTCCGCGAGTACCTGACCCGGGCTCCCCGGAAGGTCACCGAGGCGGATACGCGGGCGGGCGTGAGGACCCAAAGGTCATGAGCTGCCAGCGCTATCACGAGGCGATCAACGGGTGGATCGACGGATCGCTCGACATCGTCGAGCGCCGTGAGGTGGAGGACCACCTCCACGCGTGCCCTTCCTGCGCGGCGTTGGCGGCGGACCTGCGGCGCGTGAAGGAGCTCGCGGCGGGTCTCGAGCGGAAGACGCCGCCGCCCGCCCTCTGGAATCGCATCGAGCGGGCGACGCGCGCGTCGGAGAGAGGCCGGCGCGGGCCGCGATTCGGACCGGCGTGGATGGCGGTCGCGGCCGCTGCGATCGTCGCGGTCGCGATGGCCGTCGCGCTGTTCGTGCGCGGTCCGGAAGCGCCTGCGGTCGCCACGCGCACGGACGCGGGCGCCACGCCGATCGAGGTGGCGCGGACGGTCGAAGCCGAGCTGAGGCTGGCCGAGCAGCACTACGAGAACGCCATCGCCGGCCTCGAGCAGCTCGCGCGCGATCGCCAGCTGCTCGATCCGGACGTGGCGGCGACGCTGCAGCGGAACCTCCAGGTGATCGACGGCGCCATTGCCGAGAGCCGCACGGCGCTGCAGGCGCAGCCCGGCAGCCATCCGGCGCAGCAGAGCCTCTTCGACGCGTTCCGGACGAAGATCGCGCTCCTCGAGGACACCATCTATCTGCTGAGCGAGATTCGCCGGAACAGCCAGGCCTCGAACGGTTCGGGAGCGGAAACGAACGGAGACCAGTCATCGTGAACAGGATGTCTTCATGAGCGCCAGCATTCGCATCAGCATCGTCGTCATCGCATGTCTCTGCGTCTCGCGCGCGGCCGCGGCGGCCGATGTCGCCCCCGTCCCGACGCCTGCGGCCGTGGCCCTGCAGGCCGGGACCGGAAGCGGCACCGACGTCCGCGAGACGTGGTCGCGCACGTTCAAGACGGGCCCGCAGGGAGCGCTCGAGCTCTGGAACCTCGCGGGAGACGTCACGATCGTCGGCGGGAGCGGCGACGCCATCCAGGTGGAGGCGGTGAAGCGCCTGCACCGGGGGAGCGACCGTGCGTATCTGGACCGGCTCGAGATCCAAGCCACGGAATCGGCCGGACGCGTGCGAATCCGGACGGTCTTCCCCGACGCGAAGAGCGTGGCGGCGGAGGTCGAGTTTCACGTCACGGTGCCCGCCGGCACCACGGTGACCGTGCAGACGATCTCCGGCGACATCCAGGTCGACAAGGTGACCGGCGACGCCGAGGCGGAGAGCGTCAGCGGCGACGTCACCATCACGGGGGCGCGGAGACTGGTTCGGGTGAAGTCGGTGTCTGGCGACGTCACCGTGAACGACGCGGCGGGCGAGACGCTCGAGGCGAACAGCGTCAGCGGCGACGTTCAGCTGCGCGGGCTCAAGGCCAAAGCGTGCTCGCTCCAGACGGTGAGCGGCTCGGTGAACGCCGAGGGCGCGGCGTGCGAACGCGCCGAGATGCGATCGGTGAGCGGGGACGTCGACTACGCCGGCAGCCTGTCGCCTGGCGGACGGTACGAGTTCAAGAGCCACTCGGGCGACGTCCGTCTGTCGGTCGGGTCAGGGACGGGGTTCTCGGTGACGGCCTCGACATTCAGCGGCAGTGTCTCATCCCAGCTGCAGCTGACGAACGTCACGCGAAACGAGCAGTCTCGCCACGGCCCGCGCAACGAGCGGCTGCAGGGCACGTTCGGCGACGGCAGCGCGCAGGTGATGGTGACGACCTTCAGCGGGTCGGTCGTCCTGACCGGCGGAAAGTGAGGCCCGGCCGGCTCGACCATTGCATCTGTTCCCCGAAGGTATAATCCGGCTGATGCCGCGTGTGACCGCGGCAACCGACGTCGTTCGGCGTGCGCCGGCACGCCGAAGGAGGCACAGATGAAGAAGGCATGGGTGGCGGGGATCCTGTCCGGTGCGCTCATGGCGGTTCCGCCTGCGGCGCTGATGGCGCAAGGGACGGGAGCCCAGACCGGCAGCACGACCGCCGCCGCGGATCTCGAGGCGCGATCGCTCGGGTCGGTGCGGCTCTCCCGGAGCGTCAAGGCGAACGGGGAGGTGCTGCGGGCCGGCACCTACCAGGTGCGGCTCACCGCGGACGTGGCGAAGCCCGAGGCCGTCGGCACGAAGCCCTCGCTCAGCCGCTGGGTCGAGTTCGTGCAGGGGGGCCAGGTGAGAGGGCGCGAGGTGGCGAGCATCGTGCCCGCCGACGAGATCGAGAAGATCGCCGAAGGCCGCCGCGTGCCCAGCGGCGGCTCCCGGGTCGAGATGCTGAAGGGTGATGAGTTCGTGCGCGTCTGGATCAATCGCGGCGGCACGCACTATCTCATCCACATGCCGCCGGCGTAAGTACAGGCTACAGGCTTCGGGCTGCAGGCGCTGACAGGGCTTCAGGCCTGCAGCCGTTTCCCGGCCTGCGGCCTGCAGCCTGACGCCTGCAGCCTGCACTCATCCAATCGCCATCAGATCGAACTGCTCGTGATGCAGGTGCGCATCGGGGCGGATGGTGACTTCTTTCCCGAGCGCGACCCTGAGGTCCCGCAGGACCGCCTTCTCTTCCTCCTTCAGCGCGCGCGCGATGTCGGGATTGACCCGCAGGACGACCGCATGGCCGTTCAGCTCGGGACCGACCTTCTTCACCTCGGCGAGAATCTCGTAGCAGATCGTCGAGCTCGATTTGATCACGCCGCTGCCGGAGCAGTACGGGCACGGCTCGGTCAGCACGCGCTCGAGGCTCTGCTTCACCCGCTTGCGCGTGATCACGATGAGGCCGAAGTCGGAGACCTGCAGCGCCTTCGACGGGGCGCGGTCGCGCCGCAGCTCCGCTTCGACCGCCTGGAAGACCTTCTGGCGGTTCTTGCGCTCCTCCATGTCGATGAAATCGAGCACGATGATCCCGCCGAGATCCCGCAGCCGGATCTGCCGGACAATCTCCTTCACCGCCTCGAGGTTCGTCTTGAGGATGGTGTCCTCGAGCCGGCCCGATGACTTCTTGCCGACGTACCGCCCGGTGTTCACGTCGATCGCGACCAGCGCTTCGGTCTGGTTGATCACGATCGAGCCGCCCGACTTCAGCCACACCTTGCTCCGCAGCGCCTTGTCGAGCTCTGCCTGGACGCCGTACTCCTCGAAGATGGGAAACGGCTTGTCGTACAGCTTCACGCGCGGCGCGAGCGTCGGCAGCATGCGCTCGACGAGCTGCAGCACGCGCTGGTGCTCCTGCGGGTTGTCGATGCGGATGGCGATGAACTCCTCGGTCAGCAGGTCGCGCAGCAGCTTCGCGACGAGGCTCTCCTCGCGGTAGACGACGGCGGGCGCCCGGACCGCTTCGGCCTTCTTCCGGACGTCCGTCCAGATCCGGTTGAAGTAGTCGAGATCGGCCCGGATGTCGTCGCGCGGCCGGCCTGCCGCGGCGGTGCGGATGATGATGCCGCCCTCGAAGCCGTGCTCGTCCCGGTACTCGCGGACGATGCCGCGCAGCCGGGCGCGCTCGTCACGGGACTCGATCTTGCGGGAGACGCCGACGTGATCCACCGTCGGCATGAACACGAGGAAGCGGCCGGCCAGCGACGCGTGCGACGTCAGCCGCGCGCCCTTCGTGCCGAGCGGCTCCTTGGCGACCTGGACCAGCACCTCCTGGCCCTCCCGGAGCAGCTCCTCGATCTTCGGCTGCTCGCGGCCGCGGGCGCCCTCGTCCTTCCCGTTCTTCCCGTCCTCGGCCGCGCGCTCGTCGCCGCCCTCGAGCTGCTCGAACGCCTCCGGCGTGCTGACGACGTCCGAGACGTAGAGAAAGCCGTCCCGCTCGAGGCCGACGTCAACGAACGCCGACTGCATGCCGGGGAGAACTTTGGAGACCCGGCCCTTGTAGATGTTGCCGACGACGCCGCGCTGGCGCTCCCGCTCGACGAAGATCTCGCTGACGAGATCGTCCTCGAGAATGGCCACGCGTGTCTCGTGGTCCGTCGCGGAGACGATCATCTCCTTGGTCATGCGCCTGACTCCTGGGGGCCGCACGCAGCGAGCCGGCGAGCGTGGGAGGCGTGGACTCCGCCGCGCGGATGACGGCCGGACCGGGCAGCAGCAGCTCCCGGAACGCACGCATCAGCGCCAGCCAGTCAACCATTCCCGCACCTCGAGGACGAGCGGCCGAAACTCAATTCGTGAACCGGCGCATCCGCACGTTGAGAATCAGGCCGAAGCCCGTCAACGTCGCGATGAGGGACGACCCGCCGTAGCTCATGAGCGGCAGCGTGAGCCCCTTCACCGGCGCCAGTCCGGCAGACATGGATATGTTGTACAACACCTGGAACACGAAGCCCGACAGGACGCCCACCACGAGGTACGCGCCCAGCCGATCCTTGGCCAGCCTGGCCGCATCCAGCGATCGAACGATCACGAACAGATAGAGCGCGAGGGCCACGAGCACGCCGGCGAACCCCTGCTCCTCGGCCCAGACGGAGAAGATGAAATCGTTGTGCGCAACGGGGAGAAACCGCAGCTGCGCCTGCGTGCCCTCGGCAAAGCCCTTGCCCCAGAGGCCGCCAGACCCGGCGGTGATCCGCGCCTGGATCTGCTGGTAGCCCGCACCCCGGGTGTCCTGGGACGGATCCACGAACGTGATCACCCGCTGGCGCTGGTAGTCCTGCAGGCCGAACTTCCAGGCAATCGGCGCGGCGAGCAGCGCGGTGATCGCCACCACGCCGAGCACGCGCATCGGAAGCCCGGCGACGAAGACGACGGCCACGTACACCGGCAGCACCGTCACCGCCGTGCCGAGATCCGGCTGCCGCGCGATGAGCACGAGCGGAATGGCGGCGAGCCCGCCGGCCACCATCAGGTCTGCCATCGTGGGAGCGCCGCGCCGGCTCTCGCCGAAGAACTTCGCGAGCACGAGCGCCACCGCGATCTTCGCGAACTCGGAGGGCTGGAGGTTGAAGGCCCCGAGCGGCAGCCAGCGCCGCGCGCCCCCGCGCACGACGCCGAACAGCAGGACCGCCACCAGGAGTGCGAGCAGGCCCAGGTAGATCAGGTGCGAGCGATCCGCCAGCGTCCGGTAGTCGACCGACAACGCCACGAGGAACGCGATCATTCCGAGCGCAAGCGCGTAGAGCTGCGACTGGAACAGGCGGGGGTTGCCCTGTCCCGTGCTGTAGACCATCAGGACGCCCACGGCGCAGAGCGCGGCGAGGGCGCCGATCAGCGCCCAGTCGAGGTGGAAGTACAGGCGTCGTTCGAACATGATCAGCGCGCCGCGGCGACGGTCGTCGTCGGCGATGACGGCGGCGCCTCCGGCTCCGGCGCCGCGTCCGGCGCGGCCGCCGGCGGGGGCGCCGCGGGCCGGCCTGAGGGCTGGAACTCCGGAAGCGGCAGCCCGTCCTGCCTGGCGAAATAGGTTTCGAGCACGTGGCGCGCGATCGGCGCGCCGAGGTACCCGTGCTCCGCGTGCTCGGCGAAGATCACGCCCGCCACCTGGGGGTTGTCGCGAGGCGCGAAGAAGACGAACCAGCCGTGATCGCGGAGGTCGCGATCCGTCCGGCCCGCGGCCGCGCGCCCGCCCGAGAGCGAGATCACCTGGGCCGTGCCGGTCTTGCCGGCGACGTCGCGCCCGGGGATGCGCGCGCGCCCCGCCGTGCCCGCCGCGTTGACCGCCCTCCACAGCCCGTCATGGATCGCGTCCACGCTCGCGGCGCGGAAGGGGAATGACGCCGCCGGCGCCGGAGCCGGCACCGCCTTCCATCCGTCCCCGTCGTCGACGGCCTTGATGACGTGAGGAACGTGCCGCGTTCCGCGATTGGCGACCGTCGCCATCATGACGGCCAGCGAGACCGGCGTGACGGACACCTGACCCTGTCCGATCGATACCGAGATCGTCTCGCCCGCGTACCACTTCTCGTTGTGCCGCTCCCGCTTCCAGGCCGTGGACGGCACGAGCCCTGCGACCTCGTTCGGCAGATCGATGCCCGTCGCGACGCCCAGCCCCAGCCGCGTGCCCCACTTGTGGATGCGATCGACGCCGAGCATGTTGCCCACCGTGTAGAAGTACACGTTGCACGATTTCTCGAGCGCCTCCCGGAGGTCGACGCTCCCGTGCCCGTCCTTCTTGTGGCACCGGAAATAGCGTCCGTAGAAGGTGGCTCCGCCCGCGCAGCGCACGCGGAACCCGGGGGTCACGACACCCTCTTCGACGGCGGCCGTCGCCACGACGATCTTGAACGTCGAGCCGGGCGAGTACCGTCCCTGAATGGCGCGGTTCTGCAGCGGCCGCAGGCGGTCCGTGTTCAGCGCCGACCATGTCGCACGGTCGATGCCGGTCGCGAACTGGTTCGGGTCGTACGCCGGCAGGCTGACGAAGGCGAGGACCTCTCCGGTCCGGGGATCGAGCATCACCGCGGCGCCGTTGAAGCCGAGCGCACGGAATCCATCCTCGGCGGCCTTCTGGAGATCGTAGTCGATGGTGAGCTGCAGGCGCCGGCCCTCCAGCGGCTCCTCGCGGAACTCCGAGAGCTCGCCCATCTCGCGCCCCAGGCTGTTGACGATGACAGTGCGCCGCCCGTCCCGTCCCATGAGCCGCTCGTTCTGCGCCCGCTCGAGGCCGGCCTGGCCGACGATGTCCCCGGCCTTGACTCCGAAGGCCTCGATCTGCGCATCGCTGGCCTCGCCGACGTACCCGAACAGGTGCGCCGCGATGCCGTCGGGATAATGGCGTGTCGGCACGCGCTGCACGACGACGTCCGGGAGCTCGAACTCGAGGCGGCGGGCGGTGATCGCCGCCACCTGCGCGAGCGTGGCGTCCTCGATGACCACGATCGGCCGGTAGTACGGCTCGCGCTGGTGCCGGTCGACGATCTCGCGGATCCGCCGCTCGTCGATGCCGGCCACCTCCGAGAGCAGCCGGATCGTGCGATCGAGGTCGGTCGTGTGGAGCCGGACGATCGAGACGTTGAAGGCGGGGCGGTTCTCGACGAGCACCCGGCCGTGCCGGTCGAACACGATGCCGCGGGGCGCTCGCAGCGGGATCTCCCGGAGATGGTTGTTCTGGGCCATCTCCTGGAATCGCGCGTGCTGCACGACCTGGAAGAACCAGAAGCTGACGGCGAGCAGGCCGAAGGCGGCCATCACCCCCAGGCGCAGGATGATGATGCGCGTGGCCAGCGTCTGCCGTTCCTCGGGATGCCGCATAGACTCTCTTACGCTCGTGGGCTTCGGGCTTCGGGCTTCGGGCTCACCGGCGGCGCGCCCTACCACTGCCTGCCGACCGCCGACCGCGGCTGCCGACTGCCGACCGCCAGCTGCCAGCTGCCAGCTGCCAGCTGGTACTCACTTTACGCCTACCGGCGCCGCATGCGCATGCCGCGGTTCGCTGCCCGCCGCTCCATCGCGCCGGGCAGGAGCTCGATCACATGGAAGGCGACGCTCCCCACGAGGGCGTTGACGAGCGCCTGGCTCGCGACGCCGCCATAGGGGGCGCCGAAGTCGCGCAAGCCCAGCAGTTCGTAACCCCCCATGAAGATCACCGCGTGGAGGATCGTCGCCAGATAGAAGACGACGAACCGCGCTCCCGGCTTGGCGACGATGAACAGCGCGCCGAGCAGGCCCGTCGCATAGCCGACCACGGTCTTGGCCAGGCCGCCGATGCCGATGATCCCGATCGAGAGCGTGTCCTGCGCGAGCCCCGCTGCGGCGCCGGCGAGCAGGCCCGACGTCGGGCCGAACGACAGCCCGACGTACACGACGACCACGAGCACGAGATCCACGGCGGCCGTCCCGCGCACGACGAAGTGCGCGACAGTCGTCTGCAGGACCAGCGCGAGCGCGAGCGCGCCGACGATGCCGAGAAACCTCACCGGCGGGCCTCGGCCGGTCCGGCGCTGTCCAGCGCCGGCGGCGTCAGCACCACGAGCACCTCTTCGAGTCGCGAGAAGTCGACGGCCGGCCGCACCGTGACCCGCTTGTACGTGCTGCCGGAGCGCTCCACCTCGTCCACCCAGCCGATCACGAAGCCCTTCGGGAAGATGCCGTCGATGCCGGAGGTCACGACCGTGTCGCCGGGCACGATGTCGACCATTCCGCTGAGATAGTCGAGCTCGAGGTATCCGTCGCCCGTGCCGAGCACGACCCCCTGCGCGCGGGTGCGCTCGATCAGCGCGCCCGCCGCGGCGTTGCGATCGATGAGCAGCTGGACCTTCGCGGCCCGTGCGCTCGGCACGACCACGCGTCCGACGACGCCGGAGGGGGCGATCACCGCCATGTCGGGACGCAGCCCGCCGCCCGTTCCCTTGTCGATCGTGATGGTGCGGAAGTCCGGTGTGGCGGCGGCGCCAATCACGTTCGCCGCCGCGGTCTCGACCGCGACCTGCTCGCGCAGCTCCAGCAGCTGCTGCAGGCCGCGCGTCCGCTGCGCGAGGGCTCGCTCCTGCTGCAGCGCGATGCGGGCGTCCCTGAGCTGCCGCAGCAGTGCGTCGTTCTCGGCCCGCGCGCCGCGCAGATCGACGTATCCCGTCCAGGCCTCGCGGACGCCGCGCACGGCGGCGGAACCGACGCGCTGCACCTCCGAGAAGAGGCCGAGCGCGACCGCCTCGAGGGCCGGCGTGCCGGATCTGGTGCTCACCTGCGCCGAGATGATGACGACTTGCGCGACCAGCACCGCCAGGAAGAGATAGCCGCTGCGACGGCGGACGTCGAGCGCCGGCATCAGAACTCCACGGATCTCAGTCGATCGAGATCTTCCGGAGGAGGTTGAAGTCCGAGAGCATCTTCCCCGCGCCGAGCACGACCGACGACAGCGGGTCCTCGGCCATCGCCAGCGGGAGGCCGGTCTCCTCGCGGAGCCGCTTGTCGAGATTCTTCAACAGCGACCCGCCCCCCGTCAGCACGATCCCGCGGTCCACGATGTCGGCCGACAGCTCCGGCGGCGTGCGCTCGAGCGCGACGCGGACGGCGTCAACGATGACGCTGACGGTCTCGGCCAGCGCCTCCCGGATCTCCTCGTCCGTGATGGTAATCGTCTTCGGAACCCCCTCGATCAGGTGCCGTCCCTTGATCTCCATCGTCATCCGCTCGTCGAGCGGGTACGCGGAGCCGACCTCCATCTTGATCTGCTCGGCCGTCCGCTCTCCGATGAGCAGGTTGTACGTCTTCTTGATGTACTGGATGATCGACTCGTCCATCTCGTTGCCGGCGACGCGCACCGCCTTGCTGTAGACGATGCCGGCGAGGGAGATGACGGCGATGTCGGTGGTGCCGCCGCCGACGTCGACGATCATGTTGCCGGACGGCTCCGTGATCGGCATGCCCGCGCCGATGGCCGCGGCCATCGCCTCCTCGACCAGGTGCACCTCGCTGGCCTTGGCGCGGTACGCGCTGTCCTTGACGGCGCGCTTCTCGACCTGCGTGATCTCGGACGGCACGCCGATGACGATGCGCGGCCGGACCCACACGTTCCGGTTGTTGTGGGCCTTCTTGATGAAGTAGGTCAGCATCTTCTCGGTGACGTCGAAGTCCGCGATGACGCCGTCCTTCATCGGCTTGATCGCCATGATATTGCCGGGCGTCCGGCCCAGCATGTCCTTGGCGTCGCGGCCGACCGCCTCGACCCGGCCGGTCACCTTGTTGATGGCGACGATCGAGGGCTCATTGACGACAATGCCCTTGCCGCGCGCGTACACGCAGGTGTTGGCGGTGCCGAGGTCGATGGCGAGGTCGCTGGAGAACAGCGAGAAGATCGAGCGGAGGCTCAACGAAGTCACTCCTTGTCGCGTCGCATACGGCCGGGCTGGAGGCGGCGGTCGGCCGGCCTCCTCCGGTCGGGCCCGCCCGGCTCACGCCGCCGGCGGGCGTCAGGTCGATTGTCGCTACTGGTATCGGACGATCAGTCCGTGGCCAGCTGTGTCCCGTTCTTCCCCGCGCTCTTGATCTGGTACATCGCGCGATCCGCCGCCTGGAGCAGTTCCTCGGCCGTGCGCGCGACGTCCGGCAGGCACGCCACGCCGATCGAGACCGTCAGCCGGACATCGAGGCCCTCGCCGCTCAGGAACTGGTGCTCCGCGATGCGGGCGCGCACGCGCTCGGCCACCGCCCAGGCCCCCTCGCCGGTGGTCTCGGGGAGCACCACCGCGAACTCGTCGCCGCCGAAGCGCGCCACCACATCCGTTTCCCTGGCGCTGCCGCGAATCAGCGCGGCGGCTTCCACTAGCGCCCGGCTGCCGTGCAGGTGTCCGTGCGTATCGTTGACCGACTTGAACCCGTCCAGGTCGATGAACAGCAGCGACAGCGGCTTGCCGCTGCGCGTCGCGCGCTTCGTCTCGCGTCGGAGCGACTGGTTCAGGAAGCGCGAGTTGTAGAGGCGCGTGAGGTCATCGGTGACCGACAGCGCCTCGGCGCGCTGCAGCAGCAGCGCGTTCTCCAGGGCGATCGCCGCCGGCTCCAGCAGCCCGCGCCACCCCGCGAGCACCGCCGGCGACATCGACGGAGCGGCGCCGGGGTGCGGGTCCAGCCCGATCAGAGCCCCGATGTTCCGCCCCCGCGACGAGAGCGGATAGCCGACGGCCGACACGGCACTGCTCGAGCCCACCCGCCTGTCCTGCGCCAGATTGCCGCTCCAGAACTCGGTGCCGTACCGGACCACCCAGGCGGCAATGTCATGCGCCGGAGAGACGAGGCTCGCGAGCAGACCCCGTTCGGCCAGCAGCGTCAGCTCGCGGCCGGGATCGGCGCTGACCACCGCCCAGCTCGGGGCCGGTACCCACTCGGGGGCCCAGTTCACCAGGAAATCCGAGACCTTCTGGGGGTCCAGCGAGGAATGGGTGGCACGCAGGACGTCGACCAGCGCCGAACGCCGCTCCAGACGGGCGCGCAGCCCGCGCTGGGCCGCCTTCGTCCGGGCGGCGAGGTCCGGCTGCGTGGCCAGGCCCAGTGACCGCGGCGATCCGGCGACGGCCAGCCGACCTCGGCGCGCGAAGTCCCGCCCGGCGCCCGATGAGCTCAAGGGTGTGCTCCGTCGAGGTCGACCAGTTGACGCACTCCTAAGTGCTTTAATCCGAGAGAATATACCACGCGTTGCCGGGCTCCGGGCGCGGGCGGCCGGGCAAATTGCGCGCGGTTTCACGCGCGTGACGCACGTCGCTGCGCCGGGCAGCGGGGAGCGCCGCCAGCCGGGGCCCGCAGCGATCCTTATCGGCCTAACTCCTTGCTGGGTAGATGGTTTGTCACGTAACATCGTAGGGGCGACGCACGCGTCACTCCTACAGACCGATCAGACCCACCCGAGGAACGAATCGTCATGACCATGCTCGACCGGATGCGCAAGCGCATCGGCTGGCTCAAGTGGATTCTTGCGCTCGTCATCCTGGCGTTCGTTGTCTTCTACGTGCCGGACTTCCTGCGGCAGACCGACGCGGCCGGTCCGGGCGAGGTCATCGCGCGCGTCGGGGACCAGTCGATCACCGTGGGCGAGTTCCGCCGGGCGTATCAGGCCCAGATGGCGGCCTACCAGCGCGCCTACGGCGGCAGCATGAACGAGCAGCTGCTGCGCCAGATGGGGATCGATCAGCAGATCCTGCAGCAGATGGTGGACGAGCGCGCCGCGGTGCACGAAGCGCGGCGCCTCGGACTGACCGTCACCGATGCGGAGCTGGCCAGCCGCATCTATTCGCTGCCCGCGTTCCAGCGCGACGGCCGCTTCGCCGGTCAGCAGGCGTACGAGCAGGTCCTGCGCTCGGCCCGGCCGCCGCTGACGACCTCGCAGTTCGAGGACAGCCTGCGCCGCGCGCTGCTCGTCGAGAAGCTGCGCAGCGCCGTCACCGACTGGATCTCCGTCTCCGACAGCGAGGTCGACCGCGAGTACCAGCGCCGCAACGAGAAGGTGAAGCTCGAATTCGTGACCGTCTCGGCCGAGGACCTCCGCGGCGAGGTGGAGGTGAGCGACGCCGACCTCGCGGCCTACTTCGAGGCGAACAAGGAGCAGTACCGCATTCCCGAGCAGCGGAAGATGAAGTTCCTGCTGGTCGATACCGACGCGATCAAGGGCCGCATCACGGTGCCGCCCGGGGACGTGGAACAGGCCTACCGCCAGAACATCGACCAGTACACGACGCCCGAGCAGGTGCGCGCGAGCCACATCCTGCTGAAGACGGAGGAGAAGGACGCCGCGGCCGTGAGGAAGCAGGCCGAGGGGCTGCTGAAGCAGGCGCGCGCGGGCGCCGATTTCGCGGCGCTGGCGCGCCAGCACTCGGAGGACGAGGGCAGCGCGCCGCAGGGCGGCGACCTCGATTACTTCGGGCGCGGCCGCATGGTGCCGGAGTTCGAGGAGGTCGCCTTCGAGCTCGAGCCCGGACAGATCAGCGACATCGTCGAGTCGCCGTTCGGCCTGCACATCATCAAGGTGGTCGACAGGAAGCCGGCGGTCACCGCGTCCTTCGAGGACGTCAAGGCGCAGATTGCCGAGCAGCTCGCCTTCGAGCGCGCGCAGGCCGAAGCGTCGACGGTCGCCACGTCGCTCGACGCGGAGATCGACCGTGCGGCCGATCTCGAGCGCGTCGCGAAGGCGCGCGGCCTGACCGTGCAGGAGTCGGACTTCTTCGGGCGCGACGATGCCATCAAGGGACTGGGGCCCGCGCCCGAAGTGACGCAGCAGGCCTTCGAGCTGGAGGAGGACGAAGCCGCCGGGCCCGTCCGCGTCGCGCGCGGCCACGTGTTCTTCAGCACGATCGGCAAGCAGGACTCGAGGCTGCCCGCGCTCGAGGAGGTGAAGGACCGCGTGCGTGACGATGCGGTGACGGACCGTGCGGCGGAGCTCGCGCGCGACCGCGCGAAGGAGCTGGTGGAGCCGCTGCGGAAGGACTTCGGCCGGGCCGCGAAGTCCGCGGGGCTCGAGGTCAGGACCACCGAGCTGCTGCCCCGCGGATCCACGTGGCCGGACATCGGAATGAGCCCGGCCCTCGACGCGGCCGTGTTCGATCTGCCCGTCGGCGGCGTCACCGCTCCAGTCTCCACTCCCACGGCCGTCGTCATCGCACGCGTCGCCGACCGCCAGGAGATCGTGGCGGCGGCCATGGAAGCGGGCCGGGACGCGCTGCGGGAGGAGATGGTTCAGGGGCAGCGAGGGCGGTTCTTCACGGCCTACATGCAGAAGGCCAAGGAGCGCATCGGGCCGGCCGTGGACCAGGAGATGCTGAGGCGGGCGACGATGGTGGGGTAGGGAACCGTTTCCCTTCTCCCTTTTCCCTTCTCCCTTTCTATCGCAGCCACCCATACGGCATCAGCGCCAGCGGTTCGGCGCGCCGGAAGAGGCGCATGGGCGCGGTGATGAGACCCAGCGCGCGGCGCTCGTCG